>ERZ1026848.110-NODE-110-length-43858-cov-32.518800_pt1 | contig 43858 bp, 32 predicted proteins | sample MGYA00380154_ERZ1026848 | MGnify/ENA primary metagenome ERZ1026848 (study PRJEB33269, sample SAMEA4719790) | human gut metagenome | biome: human-associated habitat; feature: organic feature; material: feces | place: Cameroon | collected 2013-10 ...
GTCTCGTGGGCTCGGAGATGTGTATAAGAGACAGGTATTCATTGTATTTAATTATTTTTTCACATCGATAATAATATGCTTTTATTTTAATCATCTTTTGCTCCTTGTATCCGAAGATGACCATTATGGGGTTTTTGATATTGACAGTATCACATTTGGCAATGTTTGACAAGGCATTTTTATCAGTGTTGCTATATTGAGCTGACCCATTTGGGTGAGAATGCCATTCTCCCAAATAATACAATCCTTTCTTGAAAAGTTCATCCCAGAAAGCATTTAGACCATCGGTGTCACGTTGAAATGATGTTGGCCCCGCCTCGTACTTTGGCGGAACAATCATCTGAGTTACCTTTGCGCATGCCATATCTGATGAATAGTGTCCGATTAAGAACCCACCAAGTTCATTTGGGTAAGCGGCCTTACACGCAGTGGAGATCTCCTCAATGACAGACTCTTCAATCTCAAGACTGATATGGTGTATGTTATCAATGAATGTCAATATCTGTTAATTTTTAATCCGTTTTCACTGTCACGAAGAATGAAATTATGTTTTTCTTCTATACCTATGAGCATTCTGTGAATATGCTTCAGCGCATATTGAACCATCAGTGCAATGTCGTTATATGAAGCTTTGAATGTTGGACTCCAACAACCGCTTGGGGCGTATAGATCGCTAAGGTCATTTTCAACTATCGATGAAAAGGCGTTTTGTACAAAAGTTGAAATGTTTGGAGAGAATCCGCAGATCAGTTCAGATGCATGATTTGTAATTGATATGTTTACTATATCGCAGCGAAGTTGTAACTTTTCAAGTAGTCGCATAGTATCATCGTCCGTACTGCAATCAAATATCAAGTCAAATTCGTTCAGCGTTTGTTTCACCTCTGGAACATTCAACTCATTATGAACAATTGTCTTTAGCAAGTATTCAATCTGTTCAGTTAGTGGATTCGCTTTAACATGCGGGGAAGAGCATGACAGTATGTTAGCCAATTCGTAAGATTTGTCGCAAATTCCATTCGAGAAATCATACTCAGAGCGGCATACGTTCTCAGGCTTTTTTACATCGTAGTCGCAAAGACTCAGGTTTCTGCATCCACATTTGACTAGTGTTTTGGAGATCATACTGCCAATGGCTCCCACTCCAAGAATCAAAATGCTCTTGTTAGTAAAGCTATCCTCATAAACACCTCTGCCAAAGAACTTTTCATAACTTGAATCATAAGTCATCGCCCAATCTATTTTGCCATCGGTAAATTGCGTGTTCCATATTCCAGTTTTCTTTCCATCTTTCCTCTCCGCAATACCGCAAATGGGAAAATCACCGACCTTAAGCATTGGTGCTTGCCAATGGATGCTTCCATCTGGTATTTTGTATCCAATTAACAAAGGCACATATTGCCCCTTTAGTTTTCGATATTGGCTCTTTTCGTAAAGATGGATGAAGTTCAGTTGTTTTTGTGATAGAAACCCATTGAGTTGGGTGTATTCTGATGGCGCAAACTTCCCGTATATTGCAGGAGGTGTATCAAGTATACAATATGGACAAGCAATATGAGTGAGGTTCTTGTAGTGGGTACTCCACATACAACTTTTAAGTGGTTTCTTTTTATCATCACCAAAGAAGTTAAGCAACATGTTGCGTACCCTCTTCCCTTTATGAATGCCATCTTTGATAAAAGAGATGAATGCGAATCCGCATTCACCTTTGATTGGGACGATGTCTGTCTGTGTGAAATGAAGAGCGTAATAGCAACCATTTATAACAGATGGAACAGTGACAAGGTGCTCATAGTTTTTGTCTTTTATTCCTTTTATGTAATACTTTTCTATCCACTCCAGAAGTTGAATTAAGTCGGAGTATAACCTTTCTTTTTCATCGTTCAAGTATGACGTATGAAAGCATAGAGAGCCATCTGACATTATATGCGGATACTCTATGAGGGAAAGGTTTACGAATTGAATTGGCTCTTGCCCTAATATTTTGCAAGGATAGAACGGGTGTATTATTACCTTAAACACTATAGCGCTGGACATACTCTTATGAAGAATGCCCACACTGCCAGTCAAAGTGCCGTTTGCATCAAGGGAAAACGGTATCTCTATTTTTGCAAAAGGGAGACTTTGAATGATTGATTCAGCTTCTTGCCCTGTCATTTATTCTCCGAATCTTTGACCTGATGGTGGATATGAAGGATATATTCCTCCATTTTTGTTGCCATATAAGTAGTCTTTTTCTTGATATTCCTTGTTGATAGGGAAATAGGTTGTGATGCTGTTTGAGTCCCTATCAATATTCTCCACTATAATTCTCATCGTGTTGGAAAGTATCTGCCTTTGCAGTGATGTCATAGGTGATAATACATTGTTGTTGGAATTCCCAGGGTCAATAAGTTGGAAACTCTCATCAACGACATTGTCGGATATGTAGTTCATTACATATTTGAGAGTATCCCAAAGTTGCATCTCTCCGGAATATGTTTTTAATGCTTTAATTGTGAATAACTCAAGCATAAATGATTTGTAATCTTGATGATTGGTATTCTTCCATATTTTCAAAAGTCTGATAATCTTTCTCTCGTATGCCTTGCCTGAAATATGGTTAATCTGTGCTTTTATATTGGTCTTCTGATGTGAACCACGTTTATATCCCCAGTGATCCTCGTTAAAATACAGATTAAGATCACCTGTATCAGGGTAATCGTTTTGGCTGAGTTCTCTACCGGGTACAATATCCAATTTGACTATGTATCCTTTGTTGTCAGGTGGAAATGTAAGTCCTATCGAAACCTTTTGCTTCCGAATTTGAGTTCCATCTTTATACTCATTTGTCAAGAACTCATATACGTCATTGTACATCGTTTCTAATGTATCAAAGCTATTATGTTTGAATGGAATGACTATGTCGATATCAAACTTGATGTTGATTGCAGTGTGTTTCGCAAATGATCCAGATTGGAAAGTGTAATATGCATCCGTTCCGTAATGATCCGAAAGTTTTTGCTTAACCTCATCAACCTTAGACTTGAATGCGTCAACTTTGTCTTGAATATGCTTCATTTTGTGAGTCTCTAAAGACTCGTCTAAATGGTTATTTCTATCTGTTACCATATTTTATAAATTAAATCGTTCTATTATTTGGCTCAAACAAATGATATTCCAATAACAAATTGCTGTCAATTTGTCACATAAGTGTTGGCACACATTGTCATGTGGCATATCTCGAAATGTTGTTAGTAAAATGTAAAAAATAACCTGCATCACTTTAGCACATACTCAAGCGGCCATCAAATGGCGGTTCCGTCCTCTGGAATCAGAGTCAAAAGATACTTGATTACGTTTCGGCGACGCGGCGTAAAATATTAAGTTAATTATTTGATTGTCAATAATATAATATAGTAAATCCGGAGAAAATTCCGTATCTTTATAAAACAACCACGAGTTATAAGGATGCATCCGAAACCTCCTCCAGAAATACTCTCGCCAACAGAGTTGGCTTACATGTCGGGTCTGAATGAAAGGGACAGAAGACTGTTTCTTGCCGCGAGGGCGGAAAGCCTCAAGTCCCGAGGACTCAGCTACCGCAAATTTAGCAAAAATATGGGAATCAGCACGCACACTCTTCAGAAAGGACTGGAGGAACTGCATTCCGGCCACTCTCTCGGGAAAGGACGCGTCCGCCGGGACGGAGGAGGCCGTCACGCCACGCTGCCCCAGCATCCGGAATGGCTGCGGGCGGTGGTCCGGATCATAGAGCCCCACATGGCCGGCCTTCCGCAGGATGAGGCCGTGAGATGGGTCTCCATCAGCAAGGCACAGATCCGGAGCGAACTTGCCGAGTCCGGATATGAAGTCTCCCGGCACCATGTCACTCAAATACTTGATCATCTTGGCCTTAGGGAGCGTTCTTTCCGCAAGGACATCCCTATGAGAGACGTCAAGGACAGGAACGAGCAGTTCGAGAACATCGCATCCGTACGCAAGTCTTTGGAGGAGGCCGGCATCCCTGTCATCAGCATCGACACCAAGAAGAAGGAACCGCTCGGTAACTTCAAAAGACCGGGCAAGGCACTCTCGAATGGAAGCCTGAGGTCGTACGACCATGACTTCGGCACGTTCAGTAACGGGACGCTCGTGCCACACGGCATATACGATGTAACAAGGAATGTCGGTTATATGACAATGGGAATCAGCCACGACACCTCTGAGTTTGTCTGCGAGAACATCGAAAGGGTCTGAACGATCACCTCAGGAAACAATATCCCAATGCACGGACAATTGCCATCCTGTGTGATGGCGGAGGTTCCCACAAGATAGTCAAACAAGACCTTATGAATCTTGCCGACAGACTGAATATGAGGCTTCTTGTTATGCATTATCCTCCATACTGCTCAAAGTTCAATCCCATTGAGCATCGATTGTTCTCCCAGATCACACGCGGCTGGAACGGAGCTCCACTGATGTCGGTTGAAGACGCTGTCAGACGTGCCGAGATGACCACGACTAAACCGGGGCTGAAAGTATATGCCGACATTAATACCAAAACTTATGAAATCAAAAGGCCGGTTGATGAGTCATACGAAAGAAGACTTGCTTGGCAGGTCGTTCAATCACCCGTTCTACCTAAGTGGAACTACCTCATCAAACCTAACAACTGATGCAACTTATTTTTTACTCATTACTTAACGTTCCACGTAAAAGGTTCGACATTGATATGTTCCAGGTGCACGTCAGGTACCTGCTGCTGGACACCAAGACTGGGTATCGGTCGCATTATCAGTTCCTGTCGGCATTGGCTGCGATTCTATAGGATGAATTCGTTTGAAAAACGCATTGTTTGTTTTTGAATTACAGCAATATAAAGTATTGCGAAGTAAGCGAAACCATATCTGTTCCAATGGTTTATATTATGCCTATCTTGGCTTCAGATTTCAATATTAGTCATTCAAATACTATTTCATTATGAAGTACATTCCATCAATCGCCTTCGAGGAGATGTCAGGCTCGGCGAAGGGCGTGACCGCGGCGAAGGTCCGTGGTCGCAAGTACATCCGCAACCGTGGCTACGGCGGAGGTTTCAAGACGGCGGCGCAGTCTTCCGTCAAGGCTATTTTCAAGCAGCTCTCGCAGGGCTGGAAAGGTCTCACAAACGCTCAGATTCTTGCGTGGAATTCTTTGGCGAACACGCAGAAGGGCAAGTCTGTTCTCGGCACTTCGAGCAAGATCTCTGGGGCGAACCTCTATTCGAGGCTGAACTTCTGGATTGTCAAGGCTGGAGGCGCGGCACTTGCGACCCCACCGGCACTTGTGGGAGTTGACGCGCCTTGTGAGGCGGACATCTCACTGACCGCAGCAAACTTTCATTTCCAGTTGCCGGACCCTCCGGCGGAGAAGGATGACCTTAGGCTGGTCATAATGGCCTCGGCCCCGCAGAGCAATGGCGTGACGAGGGCTTACAGCAAGGCGGTGAGCATAGGGGCTCCGAGGGTGATCGTCGATGACCAGATCGACATTATGTCTGACTACAAGGCTGTGCACGGTGAGATCACAGCGGCCGCCCCTAAGGTGTTCCTGAAGTATTTCTTCATCAACGTCAAGACTGGAGAGAAGTCCGGCGAGATGCTCGGGGAGATTTCGATTTAGTCGTCATTAAGCTCATCATTGCCCCGTCACGTGGAATTGTCGTCAGGAATGGCGGTCTCCAGTGGCGGGGCTTTTTTTACCGTTAGATTGTAAATGCTATGAAAGCAAGCGAGAGAGCATATTCATTGATACGGCAGTTCGAGGGACTGAGGCTGACGGCTTACAAATGCCCGGCAGGAGTCTGGACTATCGGATATGGACATACTTCGGGAGTTATGCCGGGAATGGTCATCACGAAAGAACAGGCGGAGGAATTATTGAGACAGGACATTGCGACAGCTGAGAAAATCGTCAGTGCCGAGTGTCCGAACTTGCGTCAATGTCAGTTCGATGCCCTGGTGTCCTTCGTGTTCAGTGTCGGAGTTTGAAACTTTCGGAAGTCCACACTATTGAAGAAAATCAAGGTGAATCCAGACGACAACTCCATTATGGATGAGTCCCTGCGGTGGGTATATGCAAAAGGTGTTGTGCTGCCGGGACTACAGAAACGCCGCCTTGCGGAGATGAGACTTTACTTTTCAGAGGGCTAAGATATGGAGGCATTGACATTCATCGGAACTTATATCATCCCGTTGTTTACGGCCACTGTCGGTTGGCTCGTTGGTTCACGCAAGCGGAAGAACGACTTTCTGAAAGATTTACAGGCATCCATTGACCTGCTGTCTTCTGAGAACCGAAAACTGCTTGTAGACATCACAGTGGTGAACTCCGAGATTGTGGCCGTCAGAAAGGAGAATGAGGAACTGAAGGCTTCTGTCGATAGGCTTTGTACAGAGAACTCTCAGCTGAAAGACGAAATAAGGCAACTTCGGGAACAGCTCAAGCGGCAGAAATGAATAAAGGCAGGTCATCATTGTAGTTGATGCCTGCCTTTTTCAGACGCTTGCGGTCATAAACCTTTTTCGACTTGTGGGTGATTGACCTCATCAAGATCTGTTTCCCGTACTTCTCTATTTCTTCCGCTCTTGAAGCCCTGCGGTTGGCCAGAAGAAAGTCCTTTTCGGTAATCCGCAGTTTCTTGTTCTTCATATTTCAAACTCGTTTTCGATTGCAAAGTTAGCACAAATCATTAAAATTCATCGTGATGAAATTCAAAATCATATTATTGTCCGCATTGGCGGCGGTTTCTTGCTGTCCGAAACTCTATCCACACAGGACGGAAAACATCAAGCATACCATCACAGTTACCGAGACCATAAGAGACACTATCATTCAAGTCCAACCGGACTCCTCCATCGTTCAGGCATTGATTAAGTGCGATTCAACCGGTCAAGCACGATTGAACGAAATACGCACACTAAAAGAATCCACAAGAGTCCGGCAAACATTGGCTCTGAAAGACAACAGGATTACTTCAAAGATTGTTGTGGACTCAATGGGAATCTATATGACTTACAAAGAACGACACAAAGAGGAACAGAAAGTCAAGACAATTGAGACCGTGATCGAGAAAGAAGTCAATGTCCTCAAATGGTGGCAGAAGGCGTTGATGTGGTTGGGAATCTTCTCAATGATATTCTTGTTAATTACGATTGTTTTGAAAATGCTTTTGAAGCATTAATCTTAACAAAATGTTGTCTTACCTTCAAATCAAAATCTTGGTCAATCCTTATACTCAAGAATGAACGCATCGTCTATCTTAGGCACGCCAATCCACAAGGATATGGCGGCTTTTTCATTCATTTGAGTACAGAAAAAGAAATTACGCTCAACTTTACTCCGAAGTGAGCGTAAAACTGAGCGCAAATTTTGTAAGTAATTGATTACAATATACTTATTAGTGGAGATGGGCGGAGTCGAACCGCCGTCCAAACAACGCGCCAAGAGGCTTTCTACACGCTTAGTCGTCCTTTGGTTGTCGGCCGCGGCCTGCCGGAAGACGGGCTAACCGAAGCTTATCCTTTGAGGCTTGGCCGGATTTAAAGGAGTCCTCCGGTGCGTCCTTCTTGAATGATACCCCGAACTCGGAACAGAGAAGGCGTAAAGTCCGCGGGATACTCGTCGGAACCGCATCCTAGGCGGCTCGGATTAAGCTAATGCGACTTGGTCGATTAGGCAGCGAGTGCGTAGTTGTTATCAGCAACTAAATTTTTGGAGATCCAGTTTGGCGGGCCGGCCCTCCAGGAGCCCGACGTGCTTACCGCCCGGAATCATTGCTGTCAAAACCAGAACATCCCCAAGCGATTTGTGACAAAGATACGATGAATATTCCAGATTTGTTTCAAATCATAAAGAAAATTTGATGTGGGAGGTAACTTTTTGATAATCTGAAAAATAAGCTGTTGCCTTTGGGAGAATTGGACTGAAGGTTGTTAACTATGTCTTTGCTAATCAGGGCGTTGTGCGCCATTGGCTGATTCTGAGTTGGTGCCGCATAATGTAGTCATAATCAAATAATATCATTGTTACCTATAGTGGAAAACGACTGATGGATAATGGCTTATGTGCTGAGCTGTAAAAGATTATCCTCCACGGCTCCCGATAGCGATGACAGGCGGCATCCCAAATAGCCTTTCCAACATTTGAAAGTGGGCTCATTGTTAAAAATGATAGGCAAAGCTTTAAGAATATTCCTTAAGGATTGTTAACTTTGCAGGCTATGGCAAAGAACACGATAGAGAAAGCGATATACAACCGCACGGAACTACTTCTGGGCGATGATGTTATGGAAGCGTTGGCGGCTGTCAGGGTGATCATATTCGGAGTCGGGGGAGTCGGTAGTTGGTGTGCTGAGGGGCTGGTGCGCAGCGGAATCACGAAACTGACGATCGTGGACTCGGACAGGATCTGCATCACGAATGTGAACCGGCAGCTTATGGCGACGACTAAAACAGTTGGCCAGGTGAAGGTGGACGCGCTCAAGGCTCATCTTCTGGAGATCAACCCTAAGGCTGAGGTCACGGCGGTCCAGCAGATCTACTGCGAGGAGACGGCGGGGCAGTTCAATCTTGACGAATATGATTACGTCATCGATGCGGTTGATTCTCTGAAGGATAAGGTGCATCTGATCCTGAATGCCACGGCAAGCAAGGCGAAGTTCTTCTGCTCGCTGGGGGCGGCGCTGAAGGTGGATCCGCTGAAAATCAAGGTGGCGGAGTTCTGGAACGTGCGGGGATGCCCGTTGGGGGCGGCGCTGAGGAAGAAGATGAAAAGGGCCAAGACGATGCCGGCCAAGAAGTTCCTCTGCGTGTATGACGATGAGGTGCTGCCGAACAGAGGGCATTGCCATAGCTGCGGCACGGAGAAGTGTATGTGCCCGAAGGCTCAGGACGGGCCAGGCAATCCGGACTTGCTGAACCACGAGTGGTGTTCCTCGAAGGCGCAGATCAATGGTACGACGGTTCACGTCACGGCCATATTCGGAATGACCATTTCCGGGCTTGTGATTGATGATATCTACCGTCGTGTGCTGAAGGCTGCGGTGGAAGCTGTGAAAAAGCCGGAGGTCTGACGATAATATTCATAAACTTCGGTCGGCATATTCACGAATAAAGATTGGCATATTCATAGATTCAGAAGACAATGGAGCAGCAGAAGGTTTGGGACCCGTTGAGGAAGAAGGCGGTGGCGCTGACGCCGGAGGAGAAGGTGCGGCAGTGGTTCATCGGAGTGCTGAAGGAGCGGATGAAGGTGCCTGAATATATGATGATGAGCGAGGTGGCGATGAAGTTCGGAGGGAAGGATTTCAGGGCGGATATCCTCGTTTACGGCAGGGACACGGCTCCGCTGATGGTGGTGGAATGCAAGCGGGAGGATGTGCCGATGAGCAGGGAAGTGCTGGAGCAGGCTCTGAGGTACAATCTGGTGCTGAATGTGAAATATGTGGTGATAACCAACGGGTTGAAGACTTTTGGCTTCGTCCGGGATGGTGAGACTTATTCTCAGATGAAACAATTCCCGGATTGGGAGACAATGCAGAAATAGGAATATGGGTGCGACAATAACACAGGGATATCTTGACAAACCGATTTTCGGAATCGTGTCCGCGGCGGCGGAGGAACTTGGCGTGAGGGCTTTCGTGATCGGAGGCTATGTGCGTGACTGCTTCCTTGGCAGACCGAACGATGACATCGACATCGTGGTGGAGGGGAGCGGGATCCAATTGGCCGAGGCAGTGGCCGCGAAGATCGAGGAAAAGGAACGCCGGCATTGCAACGTGTCCATATTCAAGACTTTCGGCACCGCGATGCTGAAGTGGCACGGGGCGGAGATTGAGTTCGTCGGGGCCAGGAAGGAGTCCTACCGCCACGATTCGCGCAAGCCGATTGTCGAGGACGGTACGCTTGAGGAGGATCAGGAACGCAGGGATTTCACTATCAACGCGATGGCGTTCAGCTTGCAAAAGGAGGACTACGGCGCGCTTGTCGATCCTTTCGGAGGCATCCGCGACCTTGCGGCGGGCATAATACGCACCCCGCTGGAGCCGGAGCAGACCTACAGCGACGACCCTCTCAGGATGCTCCGCGCGATCCGTTTCGCCACGAAGCTCAGCACACCGGAGCAAAAATTCACCATTGTCCTGGAATCCTTGCGTGCTATGAGGAATATGCGCGACCGGATGACAATCCTCTCAAAGGAGCGCATTGTCGAGGAACTGAACAAAATCCTCATCACGCCTCACCCTTCGATGGGTTTCAAACTGATGGACGAGACTGGGCTTCTTGAATATATCCTCCCGGATCTCTTGAAACTCAAAGGGGTGGAATCCGTTGACGGAAAGGGACATAAGGAAATATTCTCACACACTCTCCAGGTCGTTGACAATGTGGCGGCCTCTGAGATCGAGGGCATCGCGGCCGGTACTTTGAAGGATTTCACACCCGATGAGGGCGGAGACAGTTTTGTGGAGTCGGTGAGGACCCAGCCGAATGTGTGGCTTCGTTGGGCGGCCTTGCTGCACGACATCGGCAAGCCGGTCGCCAAGCGTTTCGACCCGTTGGTGGGCTGGACCTTCCACGGTCACGAGGTAGTCGGTTCCAAGATGGTTCCGAGAATATTCAAGGCTCTCAAGATGCCTCTGAACGAGAAGATGAAGTATGTCCAGAAACTAGTCAGTCTCCATCATCGTCCTATAGCCCTTGTGGATGAGGAGGTTACGGACTCCGCCGTGCGCCGTCTCCTGTTCGACGCCGGCAACGAGATCGATGACCTGATGCTCCTTTGCAACGCCGACATCACCTCCAAGAACCCGGTCAAGGTTGCCAAGATCCGGCAGAATTTCGAGCTTGTCAAGCGTAAGCTCGTCGAAGTCGAGGCCAAGGACGCCATCCGCAACTTCAAGAACCCGATCTGCGGCGAATATGTAATGGAAGTCTATGGCCTGAGCCCGTGCCGCGAGATCGGTGTTCTGAAGGAATATGTCAAAGAGGCCATACTGGACGGCCAGATCGGCAACAATTTCGAGGAGGCCGATGCCTTTATGCGGGTGAAGGCCGCCGAGATGGGGCTCGTGGCGGTCAAAGGTTGATTCATCACCGGTTTAGAACTCTACGGGCGTAATAGTTGGCTTTTTTCGCTTATAGAGGTTCCGCGGACTCTCTACAGGCGGGATTTTCAGCGAATCACGCTCTTGGAAAGACACGGCTCTTTAATGATAGGTTCCACCGTTGGTGCCGGAAGCGTTGTCACCATCGACTTGATCGCCTTGGATAAAGGTGAGATATCAGTCAAGAAAGTTGTTGATCAGCTTATGGATAAGATGGAACAATATGCCAATTTCGGTTTTTCCTATATGCAGGAAAAAATGGAGGTTGATCCGAATTATTTCTTCAAAGAGACGGCATTCCTTCATACTTTCCTGTCATTTCTGAATCAGGATGGTAATAACGATGAAGAACAGTTGGAAGAGTTGTAATTTATTATGTTTAAAATTAATATTTGATTATGAAAAAAGGGTTAGTGTTTCTTCTCGGTGCCATTACAGGTATTGTGCTGACATTCGTTTTCTTTTTCATCTTAGGTTTGGCAACGAGTGGCTCTCGTGTGGATGGCGTTGACTATTTTGAGGAAGTCGGGCAAGTGATGTCTGTGCAGGAATATAAGGTTATGCAAGTTCTTCCTAACGGCAATGCATTGGCGACCGAGCTGTCCAATGAGGAATATGATTGGTATCATGGGGCGGTTGTTCTTCTTGTGGCAGGAGATGATGTTCATTATTATGATGAGCAAGTCGTCAAGAAACCAGAAGGCAGCCGATTCAGGCAAGTTGGCACATATCGGTACAAAACCGAGCAAGGATTTGTCAAGACCGTTCCTGCAGTCGCCCTTATACGTTAGTATGGCGACATACACCGCTAGATGTCACTTGTGGCTCAAAAAACATAATGGCATACAGCTCTGTACTACACAGGAGCAAAGGCATGATTGTTGATTTTCTCTTGGCTGAACATTTGGTGTATGGCGCGAAAAAATGTATTTTTGTAAAGGTATGGATCAGGTTCATGCCTTTATGAAAATACACTTTGACTATGGCTATCGACAACGCTTTGCCTTGGTTTCCGCTGACGCCGGACTATATTGACAAATATTACAATGATGTCTTGAAGTACCTTCGGGACTCTTTCCTCAAGGACAAGACCGAACTTGATGAAGATAAATCATTCTGTACCACATCGTCTTTGTTGGTGCAGAGGGGCGAGGAAATACGTGCCATGTATGTTTCGCGTCCACTGCTTGATACCCTGTCCTCTGCTAAAAAAGATCTTGAAAGGGACGCGAAGATCATCGCGGCCACGACGCTGTACCTTAGCATGTTCGATAAGAAGGAAGAGGCGGTCCGTTATATGTCGATGCTTTGCTACCTCCTCTCGCTTGTCTTGCCGGAATTGTCCGGGTCACTCTCCTCGATTGTGTTGAGGTGTGTCAAGGCTTCAAAGATAACTGACGCCGGATATTGCATGGACGATGTCATAGAGTTCAATGTCCCGGATCTGGTGAAGAGGATGGAGAACGCCTCGATGGATGAGGCCGAGGATATTCGGTGGTTCCAGAATCATGGCGCGGTCAGAATCGACCCTGAAGGTGTTTCAATATATTCGATGAGCCGTCTTTTTGTGAATATGAAAGCGCCAGCTCTTCGCCCTGCCGTGGTCATAGAGGATGGTCAGGTGCGTGTCATGCAGGCTAAGAAGCAGGGAAAGTCCGGGGACTTTGACATGGATAGGTTTCTGGCCGAGTGTGCCGAAGTCGAGGATGACGAAGATAAGGCTACCCTGAAGACTTATGAGGATGGGGAGATGATTTCCGTCAAGGTGAAGAGCGTGACGTATGACACCGTATTCGCTGAGAGTATCGATCCTGCATACACGGTGGTCACGGGGCCTATCCGTATAATCGGAGCGTCGAATGTTCGTGGTTTGTACATGACGGACTTCGCAAGGAACATGAGGGTGGGAGATGTCATCAATGTGGAATACCTCAAAGAGCAGGAGTGTTTCAGTATTGATGACACGGTAATTGATTTTATCTACGATCGTTATTGGGCCACACAGGATGACGGCTCGACATTCGAGAGCACAGTGGGAACCCTTTTGTTCCAACGATGTGGCGAGGTTCCAAACACTTGGCTGACAAGGGAAGGCTTTCTTGTGCGTACAAAGGGAGACGAATCTTATCCGCGCTTCACGCAGAAATGTCTGGACATCGTGGATTATGACAAGAAGTACGACTTCATCATCGCGGAAGTGTCTGATGATGAAATTGACGACAAACCGTTTGATGAGAGCGAGGCGAGAGACAACTTCATACATTCCCTTCTTTATCTGAACAAGAAGATCCTGTCTCCGGTACCTAAAAAGCCTGAGATTAAGAGAATATCCTCAGAGTTCCTGACTGAATTCCACCGGATTGAGGAACTGAGGTCGGAAAGTGTGGTCATTGGTACCGAAAACCGCCGTGATGTCATGAGAACATGCACCTCACTGGCTTTCATATTGGGTGATGATTCTGATTTCGGATACTATGTGACAATCTTTGACTATCTTGACACCCTTGTTTCCTTCGCCAGGATGGAGTTCGACTCGATCAAACCATTTGACAAGAGGAATCTTTCCGGAGAAAGGATTTTGACTATGGGAGTGATCACCAACATCCTTGCCTTATACGGAAAGCCGGAAGAGTCGGAGGTGTTTGACCGCACCATCAGGCAGCTGCCGGGTACATCCATGTCAGCTGTCGCCAAGTTGATCCAGGCCGCCAACCGGTTTATGGGCACCCCGTCTCTGGAACGTCTCCGCATAGACCTTCATAGGGAAATCTGCACGATTCTCGGTGTGTCGGACTCAATTGTGGCGAAGGTTGAGGATGATGGCAGATTCCCGTTTATGCCGGAAGGAGAGAACATCGAGCATAAGATGTCATGGGTCTTCGACAATGAGACCGGACTGTTCAACGAGACGTCGCAGAGCTTCAAATGCATGAAGACAATCTGCGCTTTTATGAACAGGTACGCGGAGCAAGGCGAGAGCCATTTGTATATCGGAACCGATGAGAAAAGGCGTTTCGTTTCCGGCTTTCAGGCGGACATTGACGAACTCATTAAAAAAGGGGAGATAAAAGCGGCAGGGGATGTCGAGGATGAATACATGAGGGTGATCGTGATGGGAAAGATCCGGGACCGTTTCCCTGACACATATCAGAACGTCACTCCGAGAATCTGTTATGACGGCAAAGTGCTGGATCTGTGCGTCCAGCCGGCGAAGGAGGGAGTGGTGTACCTCAATGGTGTCGCATACTATAGGTCTGGTTCCGAGAGCAAGGTCATGAGCGCTACCATCGAGGAGGAACTGCGGAACAGAAAGTATCTTCTCCGAAGCGGAATGGCTGACAAGATCGATGCCGCGAGACGTGCCATAAACTCGGGACATACGATATGTCTGGTCGGCTATGACTCTTCGAACAGCAACACATCAGACAAGGACAGAAAGGTGGAGGCGTTCGCTTTCACAGATAACAAGCGTTGTGACTCTCTTTGGGCGTTTGATCCTAAGGACCGGAAAAACAAGGTGTTCCATCTTCGGCGTGCGGATGTGGTCAAGGTCTTGGATGAGAGATGGAAATATGCCAAACTTCACAAGACATACGAGCTTGACATTTTCGGTTTTTCCGGAAACGAGAACATCCCGTTTGACATAGTGCTGAAGACGACCAGGGGGAAGAACCAGTTCCTTGATCAAAATCCGTCGGCTGTGGGATATATTCAGAAAATGGAAAGCGGTGGCTGGAGGGTCAAGACTGTTCTGTTCAATTCCCTTTCTTTGGATGCCGCCTGCAGTTTCTATCTGGGCGTTTCGGATGAGATGGACATCAGCTCGTCTCAAGAACTTAAGAAAAAGGTCACAGAGAGATTGGATAGAATTGTGGCCGGAATGTAAAGTGAAAATTCACTAAGGTTCGACAGATATGAATATGAGAAAAGAGTGCCCCGGAAACCTCTTTCGGGGTCACTCTCTTATGTAATACAGGGAAACTGTTCCTTAGTCCAGATACTCAATCTTGAAATCGTAGTCCCACTGCGTGAAGTAGAGGTTGCCTTTGTCCCATTCGACCTCGCCGCGCTGGAAATCAACGGTATCGCTGCGAGGATATTTCTTCTCGGGATCGAGATTGCCGCCGAAATCGGAGTTGATCACCATTCTGTATGGCTCGATGCCGCCGAGGAAGAAATCGCCGCCGTAGGAGGTTATTCCGAAACTCTGGTCAACCGGAACCCAGCCATAGCCTTCGAAATAGACCTCGCCCCAGTCGTGGAGGTTGCCGGCGCCCGGGTGCATCATCAGACCGCTCTGCCATCTGGCTGGAATCCCTTTGTAGCGGCACATCGTGATGAACAGCAGTGTCACCTGGCCGCAGTCGCCGTGGTGGTTCGTCAGGACATATTCGGGAATATTCTCAATTGTGGAATAGTCTCTGGCCGATGCCCACGGGAATGTCTTGTCGATCCAGGTGTAGATCGCCTTGGCCTGAAGGTAAGGGTTCTCGATGCCGGCGGTGACTGAATCTGCGGCGGCCTTGAGCCTGTCCGTGAAGATCACGTGCTGCTCACGTTCTGCGGTATATTCCTTATATTCAGGATTATTGACATTGTAGGCCAGGACTTTGGACGGATCGATAGGGTGCCATTCGCCGCTGGAGGTATATTCAAAGATCTCGTGGAAGACGGTCGGTTTGTTCTTTACGGTCTTGGCCTCCATATAGACGCTGCTGTGCGGGTGCGAAGGTTCCGAGAATGTGAGCTGCTCCACAGGGTACGCCGCGCCGTTGGCTCCGGCCTCTATGAATTTGAAGTCGGTCTGGCGGGCCACATCCTGGCGAGGAAGCGGCAGCCAGCAGCGGAGTGTCTGGCCTGGGCGCAAGGTGTTGGCGTGGACGGTCAGGGTGAACGTCACTTTCATTCTCTTCGGCAGGGCGAAGTAAGGATTTTCCTTGCCAGCGGCGAGGTTCTCCAGAACCTGCCTCTTGATCTCAGGAATCGTCACCGCGTCAATGGCTTCGTGGCCGCTCAGCGAGGTCCCGCTCTTGGACAAGTCCTCGTCCTTTGAATCTGCCGCAGCCTTTATCGCGGCTAATTCAGGATTGATCCTGAACAGGTTGCGTGCGGCCGCCGTGAAGTACATCGTGCGCTTCCCGATCTGCATCGCCTCCAGCTCTCCGGAAGCTGTCCACTTGTCGATCTGCTCGTCAGTGACATCAGGAACATATTTCTGAATATATTCCTTGACATCCTCCCGCGTGGCGCAGAACTCCGTCGCAAGCCTTTGCGCCAAGTCCTTATCCCACGAATATTTGTACCTCATCTGCCTCGGCAGCCAGATGTTCGCGGCCAGCGCGACCGCCACCAGCGTCCACAGTACGATCTCTTTTCTTTTCATTGCCATAACTTACAGCAGTTTGAGTCCGAGTCCAGGGCGGTCAGGGAGGGTGATCTTGCCGTCAACGACGGTCATTCCTTCGAAGCGGTCGTTGGCGATGAGGAGGTTGCCGTCGAGGTCGGCGAAATCCACGGCAGGGGAGATCTGGGCGGCGGCGGTCACGGCGCAGGAAGTCTCGGTCATACAACCGACCATCACCTTCATCCCCTCGGCGCGGGCGTAGTTCAGCATCTTCCAGGCCTCGCGCATTCCGGTGCACTTCATCAGCTTGATGTTGATGCCGGTGTAGGCTCCCTTAACCCTCTGGACATCAGCGAGGCGCTGGATGGCCTCGTCGGCGAATGTCGGGAGCGGGCTGCGCTCGGTCAGCCAGGCGTTCTCGTCCAGCATCTCCTTCGGCATCGGCTGCTCAACCATCACAACCCCTTGATCCTTAAGCCAATGGATCATCTCAAGGGCCTTCTCCTTGTCTTTCCATCCTTGGTTGGCGTCCACGGCGAGAGGCAGGTCGGTGATCTCACGGATGGTCTCGATCATCTCCTTGTCATTGTCGAGCCCGACCTTGACTTTAAGAATATTGAACTGCTCGGCGCATTCCTTAGTCTTCTCGCGCACCACGTCGGCGGTGTCGATTCCGATCGTGAAGGTTGTGTTAGGAGCCTTGGCGGCGTTGAGCCCCCAGATCCTGTACCACGGCTGGCCCATCAACTGTCCCACAAGGTCGTGCAGCGCGATGTCCACGGCAGCCTTCGCGGCGGTGTCGCCCTCGTTGATCCCATCCACATAAGTCAGGATGTCATCGATCTGGAACGGGTCGCTGAACTGCTCCAGATCGACCTTGCCCAGGAAGTTGCAGACACTCTCCACGGTCTGTCCGAGGTACGGCGGCATCGAAGCCTCGCCATAGCCGGTGAACCCGTCATATTCAATCTTCACCTGCACATCCGGCGTGGTGGTTCTTGAATATGACGCCACGGTGAACGTGTGCCGCAGCTTGAGCTCATACGGCTCGAAACTCAGCTTCATTCTGGCCGAGCCGCCAACTTTGTATGGTTTAGGAATATTACCGCCGCTCTCCTTGCCGGCGCATCCTGTGACGAGTCCCCCCGTCCCGATGAGCAGTCCGCTCCCGGCGGTCACCATCCCCGCCGTCCTAAGAAAATCCCTGCGTTTCATTGTGCGTGAATTTTATATGTGTATAATATTTATCATGATTTTAAATTGTTCCTCCATATTCTCCTTTACAAGAGAAAGTTCGACTTAACATTGTTAAGTTTGACTAAATTATGGTTTGAGTGCTAACGCTTTATAATCAAAGATTTGCCCTGCCGTTTTGATGAATGTGCTAATTGTATTTCGACTAAAGTTCGACTAAAGTTCGACTAAAATCCACCTCTTGCCTTCTGTTAGTCTGATGACTCCATTTTTCTTTAGGGTTGATAGTAAGTTGCCGATTTTACGGCTTTTTTGCTCATCAGTCAAAATGTCGGATAACTTAGACCTAAGTAGTGTGTTCAACTCGCCTCTGGTGGCTCCGCCAAATGAACGTAGATATGAGATGATCATATCCTTGAAGTGGCTGTCATTAAAACTCCTGTTCTTGATGTATTCTGTCTTTAGCTCGTCATTATCAGCGGTTTTTGCTACATATTCAGATAGGAACAACTTTGGATAGCGTCCTTCCACAAGATGAAGCTTCTTTAAACGAGAAGTGGTTTCCTTATCAATTATCTCGTGCTTTTGCACCATATCCAAAGCTATGCAGTCAAATAATGAGAGGTCTTGATTTGCTCTTAACAACCTATAGTACTTCTCATCGAGAATCTTGCCGTAGATTTTTACAACCACCTCTTTCTTTGCTTGGTCAATCTGATAATCCGGCATAGGAAAGAATCGCTTCTGTTGTTCCGTGAATACTTTACGTATTCCTCTTCCTATGGTGTCTATCATATTGAAATTGACCATACCTTGGCATAATACATAGTTACGGTAGAACTTCTGCGGGCCGTTTTGTTCAATTGCGTTTTTGACTGATCCAGGCAAAAAGAAACCTCCATTGGCGAATGTTATTGAATCGGGTTCCTCTACCATGGTTATTCGCTCCTGCATTGTGTAGTCCTGATGAGCGATACAATTGTGGAGAACTTCGCGTATGCTATAGTCATCGTATTGCTTGACGATGTCAGGAAACAAAGTCCCTCCTGGCAGAATACGCTGGTTAAGATTCCTGATCTTTGACAGAGCTTCATTGACAGTCAGGATGAAAGGTGTAGAGAAATGTTCGTAGTCAATTTTCTCGTTATGCTCATCCACAAGCACCCAGGTGATGGTAGCCACGGCAGGGCTGATCAAGTGGGTGGATGTCTCTTTGCCTAAGAGTAAGATTGCCGCCCGTGTCAGTTTCCTTTTTATGGCCACACCAGCGTGGCATAGCAATTCCATATCATTCCAAGTCTCAACTTCTTTGGCCAAACGAGGATGAACAGACTTATATTCATTACGTGCCTTTTCCAATGCTTTGGTGTCAAGGTCGTTCAACGTGGCGTTTGGCACAATCTCCGCTGACCAGTCATAAACCGGACTGTTCTCTTCAAGAATGGCATTCAGCCTTTCTTGAGTCAGCTCAACCAAGGAATCCTCTATTCGTTGCCAAGCTTTATTGTGGGCATAGACAGGAAGTTTTGGGCGGTGCTTAGGAATATGTATTACCCATACTTTCTTGCCAGTGTCATCGGTGACAAATTCTTCCACGTCAAGTCCTTCTGTCGAGAGATTGGCACAGCGTTCTGTCAATCTCAGTGTCGCTTTCTGACGATTATAATTATAAGTGTCGGTTCCGATGATCCTCAAAGAGTTGTCTTGTACACCTATCACAAGATGTCCACCCTCCATATTCGCGATGGCAGAGACATACGAGATGACATCGTCTTTCTCATCTCCACAAAAAGAGTTCTTCAAGTTCTTGAACTCTTTCCATTCGCACCGCGCATTCTCCTGAGGATATTCGCGAAGAAGATATTGTTGCAGTTCCTGTTCGAGCATATATCTTATTAATCGGAGGGTTGGATTCTCTTTAGTAGCTAAGTCAATGACAATCTGTGATGAATTCCATCATCTGAGGAACCTTGCCGAGGGCGGAGTGGAAGAGTTTCATCTGGTTGCGGGTGCGGACGAGGTTGTGCTCCGGGTACTTGATCTTGTAGTAGGTGTCGCCGCCTATGTAGTCGGCGAAGAAGCGGACGGCCTGCATAAACGGGAACAGGCAGGCGGCGTACGGCAGATTCTCCCTCTCGACCGGGGTCAGGAACGGTTTCGTGCCTTTCAGATAGCCTCTTGCGAAGGCCTTGAATATCTCCATATCGAAATCGACCTTCTCCAGCTCAGGGGAGTCTTCGGCCACAGGATTGGCGGCCGTGCGGAGGAAATCTCCGAAGTCCGAGAACACATAGCTTGGCATCACGGTGTCCAGATCGATGACGCAGAGAATCTTGCCGTCCTTGTCGAACATCATGTTGTTGACCTTTGTGTCGCAGTGGCAGATCCGTTTAGGCAGTTTGCCCTCACGGTGCAGCTGCTCGGCCTTGCACATCTGGACCCCGTATTTGTCGATGTCTTCCAGTATCCTGTGAAGTTCCTGATCTCCTGTCTTGTCATCTGCATGCAGACGTCCGGCCCTGTCCTCTCTGACAGCCTCGACCAACTGCCTGAGCCTCAGCTCCATGTTGTGGAAGTCCGGAATCGTCTCTCCGAGCGTGTCCGGGATGTCGGCAAGCATCGCCTCGAAGTTGCCGAAAGCCTCGCCGGCGTACTCTGAATACTCCGGATTGACGGTCTCGTAGGTGTAGGCGTCATTGATGAACACCGAGACCCTCCAGAACTTGCCGTCTTCCAGGCAATATGTCTTCGGCTTCTCGCTCATCAGCACTTCAACCTTCTCACCTTCAGACCTCAACGGAATGAACCTCAATACCTTGCGGTCGATGTCCTCCGCTCCTTCGGCCTCTAATTTTTTACGAATATGTCTGGTTACGGCCTCGATGTTGCCCTGGAGCAGATCCACGTCCGTGAAGATCGCGTTGTTGATCCTCTGCAGCACGTAATCCGGCGCGCCGCCCTCCGTGACAACCTTGTAAGTGTCGTTGATCAGCCCGTTGCCTAAAGGCTTTATCTCCTTGACCTCGCCCTCGATGGCGAAAAGTTCAACTATTTTTTTCAGATCTGTCATTGTTAGTGTCATTTAAAAAATCAATCTTTCAAAGATAACCATTTCAATCAGGAATTTCAAGCGTTAGCCCTATCAATTTGAATATGAAAATTGTTATTTTTGCGGTTAACTCTTCACCGCTTGCTGAAAGTGACTTTGCAACGACTTTCGAGCGTGATAGGTTTTCATTTTTCTACGAGATTTGAGTCGTTATGGAACTTTATGAATATGCCCGTCCGGGGCTGATGGCCGGGAAAAAGATACTTTATGTGCATGGGTTCGCGTCCAGCGGGCAGAACGGGAGTGTCAGGACGCTGAGGCTGCTGATGCCGCGGGCTCAGGTGCTGGCGCCGGATCTGCCGGTGGAGCCGTTCGACGCGATGGAGTTGTTGAGGAATATGGTCGTGTCCGAAAAGCCGGATCTGATTGTCGGCTCCTCAATGGGGGCGATGTACGCGGAAATGCTGTACGGCGTGGACAGGATTCTTGTGAACCCGGCGTTTCAGCTGGCGGACACGCTGCTGAAAAACAATGGGCTGGGACGGCAGGAGTTCCATAACCCTCGTCAGGATGGCGAGACATCGTTTCTGGTCACAAAAACCCTTCTGGAACATTTCCGGGAGGTCAGCTCGCATTGCTTCGAAAGGGCTTCGGAGGACCAGGACAAGGTTTTCGGGCTTTACGGAAAGCGCGACACCCTGGTACACACATTCGATCTGTTCTCCGGACATTATCCGCAGGCGGTCAGGTTCGACGGCGAGCACTATCTTAACGACGAGGCGATCCTCCATTCGCTGCTGCCGGTGATCCAATGGATAGATGACAGGCAGAATGGCGTTCAGAGGCCGGTGCTGTTCATCTCGCTGAGCGACAGGATTATCAACCACTCCAGCGGGTTCCACAAGGCTGTGGCCACGCTGGCCGCGGACTATGACATCCACATTGTCGCCGGGGTGCCGTACAACAATCCCGAATTGTGTCAGAAGGTCTTTGGATGGTGCGAGGAGAACCTCGGTGTCCCTGTCTGGAACCGTGTCACGATAACGAACCACAAGAATCTTCTACTGGCCGACTATCTGATCGACGCCGAGCCAGAGACCAACGGCGGCAAGGACTTCATGGGCACGATGATTCATTTCGGCTCCGACGCCTTCAAGACCTGGGAGGATGTCCTGACCTTTTTCGCGCGTCTCGGCGGACAGTGAGTTTTATACGGTAACCGAGCTTGTGGCCTTTGTGTCATATTGACTATTGTAGCCTTTGTTCAGAGTGCCGGCCTTTTTGCCTATGATAGGGCAATGGGCGGAAAATTCTGCTAAACACTGAGTTTAACAACACTTGACTGCCCTATAGTCACCTTAAAAATCACGTTTTTTTCGTCTGATTGTTGTGTATTTGTGGAGGACAATCATTATCTTTGTATCATCCACACGCATAATGACATACTACACACACACATTGTTTTTTTAACTTTAATCACTAGATGAAGAAAGTATTTCTCTTGATCGTTTCGTTGTTCTTCGCAGTCAATGCGTTGGCACAGACAAAAGTCAAGGGCGTGGTTGTCGACTCTTCCAATCAGCCCCTCATCGGTGCAGGTATCGTCCAAGTCGGAAACACCACCAATGGCACGGTAAGTGACATTGACGGTTCGTTCTCTTTGAATGTACCCGAGACCGCATCTCTCCAAGTATCCTGTGTCGGCTACACGACGAAAATCGTGAACATTGAAGGCAGGACTCAACTTACTATCATTCTTGATGAAAACTCTGAACTCCTCAATGATGTCGTTGTCGTCGCTTTCGGGCAGATGAAAAAGGAGGCCTTTACGGGTTCCGCCGGGACAATGAAGTCTGAGGAGCTTGCCAAAGTACAGGTGACCAACGCCGCCTCGGCTCTTGCCGGCCGTGTCGCCGGTCTCCAGATCAACAACTCTTCTTCACAGTTGGGTTCGTCACCGAGCATTACGATCCGTGGCGTCAGTTCCATCTCCTCTGGTACCGAGCCTCTTATCGTTATCGATGGTATGCCTTTTGACGGCGACCTCAGTCTTGTCAACACCAATGACATCGAGACGATGACCGTCCTGAAGGATGCTGCCTCCAACGCCCTCTACGGAGCCCGTGGAGCCAACGGTGTGATTATGATCACGACCAAACGCGCGACTTCCTCCGACGCGAAGATTACTTTCGATGCCAAGTGGGGTGTTAACCAAAAAGGGCTTAGGAACTACAAGACCACAAATGCCCGGGAGTTCTTCGAGACATATTATAATATGCTCTACAACACCTATGTTAAGGAGGAGGGGGCGACAGCCGAGTCAGCCCACAGGAAGGCCAACGCGGGCCTTTTCGATTCCGGTATCGGTCCGGGCTATGTGCCTTACACCATGCCGACCGGACAGGACTTCATCCTTGCTGGTGGCAGAATGAATCCTGACGCTGTTGAGGGAGCGTTCCACAATTTCGGCGGCAGTACCTATTGGATCCAGGCCGATGACTGGGAGAAGGAAGGGCTTCAGTCAGGATTCCGTCAGGAGTACAACCTTAGCGCGTCAGGCCGCTCTGAAAAGATGAATGTCTATGGATCCCTCGGCTACCTTGATCAGGAAGGTATCCAGGAGGGTTCATCGCAGACCCGTCTGACCGCCCGCCTGAAGGCGGACTATCAGGCGAAGAAGTGGCTCAAGATCGGAGGAAACTTCAACTACACCAGGTATGAATATTCCCAGACCTCCGAAGGCACGATCGGCACAGGCACCATCTGGAGCATCATCAAGTGCCAGGCTCCTATCTATCCGGTCTATATCCGTGACGCCAACGGCAACATCATGACGGATAACACCGGCCGCCAGGTCTATGACTTCGCCAACAGCCAGTTGGGAGACCTCAGCCGCGCGGGGGGCACCGGCGGCAACGCGATCTTCGCCAACAAGTACCGTGTCTCAAAAACCACCGGAAACTCATTCATAGCAAGCGGTTACGCCGACATCAAACTCTTCCCGGACCTTACCCTCACAATCAACGGCAACGCCTATGACTATGACCGCAGAGGCCTTTACACGGAAGACCCGTACACCGACAAGTACACGTCTGGCTCCAACAACGGCTACCTCTCGAAGTCGTCTTCCCGCACGTTCACCTACAACGCCCAGCAACTCCTCAACTACCATAAGGTGATAGATAACACTCATGACATTAGCGTGATGCTCGGCCACGAGTACTACAACTACCTTTATGAATATATGGGAGCGTCAGGCTACAATTTTGGTATCGACGGTGCTACCGAGCTTGCCCAGGTGCTGAACAAAAACGGTGACCCGTACTCATATTCAAACGCTTACAACAACGAAGGATATTTCTTCCGCGGAATGTACAGCTACGATAATAAATACTTCGGCTCTCTCTCGTTCCGTCGTGACGCTTCCTCACGCTTCCATAAGGATTACCGTTGGGGTAACTTCTGGTCGGCTGGAGCGGCCTGGATTATTTCCAAGGAAAACTTCTTCGATGTGGATTGGGTTGACGAGCTCAAGCTCAAGGCCTCCATCGGCAGCCAGGGTAATGACAACATCGGCAATTTCCTCTACGCTGACAACTACACGATTGTGAACAACAACAACTCCGTGGCTTACCAGTGGCTTCAGAAGGGAACCAAGGACATCACCTGGGAGACCAACACCAACGTCAACACCGGTATCGAGTTCAGCGTGCTTGACAGCCGCATCAGCGGTAGCCTTGATTATTTCTACCGCAAGACTACGGATATGCTATTCACCCTCAGCACCCCTCCTTCAGTCGGCTACACAAGCTATTGTCTGAATATGGGTGACATGCGCAACTCGGGTCTTGAACTTGTCCTCAGCGCCGATATCATCAGAATGAAGGACATCTCCTGGGGCGTAGACTTCAACATCTCCCACATCCGGAATAAGGTGCTTTCATTGCCTGACGATATCAAGACCACCGAGATAGAAGGTTACAACGGCTATGTGAACGACGACCCATCCTTTGTGTCCAAGTACAAGTACTTCGTGGCAGAGGGTCTTTCCCTCTACACCTGGTACCTTCCTAAATATGCCGGAGTTGATTCCGAGACCGGTGAGGCTCTCTTCTACAAGGATGTCACCGACGAGGCCACAGGAGCGGTCACCAGGGAGACGACCAAAAACGCAAGCGACGCCACTGAATATCTTTGCGGCGACGCTCTGCCTAAGTTCCAGGGTGGTCTCTCGACCTCATTCAGGTACAAGAACTTCGATTTCTCCGTCCAGACAGCCTTCCAGCTTGGCGGTAAAGGGTATGACTATGTTTATCAGGTTCTTATGCATTCCGGCGGACAGACCGGAACGACCTGGCACAAGGATATGCTGAACGCTTGGACGGAAACCAATCATTCCGATATTCCTGCTCTCCGCTATTCCAACACCTATGGCCAGTCTCCTCGCTCGGACAGGTTCCTCACCAGCACGAGTTATCTCAGCCTCCAGAATGTGAATTTCGGCTATACGCTTCCGGCCAGGCTTACCCAGAAGTTCAATGTTGCTTCCATAAGGGTTTACTTCTCGGGAGAGAACCTTGGCTTCATCTCGGCCAGAAGAGGTTTTGACCCTCGTTATGCGATCGGTGGCTACACCAACTCCGAACTTTATTCACCAATCCGCACCTTGTCTGGCGGTATTACCTTAACTTTCTAATAACAAAGAAATATGAAAATCAATATAGCGTTAGCTTCAGCTGCGGCATTGGTTTGCCTTACTTCCTGTATGCAGGAGGTTCTGCCTACCGAGTCGGTGATCTCTGACCAGATCGGTCAGTCCGCTTCCGCCCTTGATGGCATGGTCAACTCCATCTACACCAATATGGTGGGCTACAAGAACGAAGACGGCGGTATCGAGACCATTTCATACGGCGGCATGCGTGTGCAACTTGAGCATTCCACCACAATGATGGTCTGCCCTGGCTACAATGGATTCAACACTATGGGCGCATGGACGCAAGGTGCGGTTTCCGCCAGTGGTTCCAACCGTGGTATCTACCCTACATATCTCTATTACGGCTACATCAAGACTGTCAATGACGTGATCGGAATGATCGATCTAGGGAACGCCACTGACGAGATGCTCGTCGATCTTGGAATATGTTATGCCTACAGGGCTTTGTACTATATGGATCTCGTGCAGATCATGGAGTACAAGAAACCGCTCGATTCAAGGTACGTGTATGTGGATCCCAAGAGTGACCTCAGCAATCTTGGTGTTCCGATTGTAACGGACAAGACCACGACCCAGGAGGCTTCCAACAATCCTCGCGCGACGGTTGACGAGGTCTATGACCTGATTCTCTCAGACCTTGCAGAGGCTGAGAAGTATCTCGCCGGCTACACCCGTAAAGATAAGGTTGAGCCTGACCTCGCCGTCGTGTATGGCCTTTTCGCCCGCGCCTACACCAACCTTGCGTCACGCACTGAGCGTGCCGCGAAGTACACCGCCAAGGCTGATTACTGGAAACTTGCCGGGGAGTATGCCGACAAGGCTATCTCCCAGTCCGGCTGCACGCCTCTCACCGAGGCTCAGTGGACGGATCCCAAGACCGGTTTCAACAACCGCAACTCTCAAAATTCATGGATGCTTGCCACCCACATCGATCCTAACAACACGACAGCCGCCACTGACGGATCTTTCGTATATGCTATGATTATGGGTACAGAGACCACGTTCTCTGTCTATGGGTGGCGTGTAGGGCGAGCCCTTGATCGCGCCGCCTACGAAAGGCTTTCCGACAACGACTGGCGCAAGAAGTCCTGGCTTGGGCCAGAGTTCTTCTATGAGTCCAAGAACCAGAAACCAGGTGAAGCCTATCTGGTCGAGAAAGATGCCAATGGCAACCTGATCAACAACAAGTGGGCTACCGCCGGCAACAACAAGAGCACCGAGCAGGCCGACTGGAGTAACGACCCTGGCAAGTATCAGTTCAGCAACTCCGCCTCTTGGGTTCGCTCACGCATCAACACGAGTTACGGATTCAAGGCTTGGCCTTGGCTCTACGTGAACCTCAAGTTCCGTCCTAACGAGGGTAACTACAACACCTACGAGGTCGGCGGAGCGACAGACTTCCCGATTATGCGTGTGGAGGAGATGTACTTCCTGAAGGCAGAGGCCGAACTTAACACCACCGGTGTCGCCGCCGCCAAGGCAACTCTTGAGGGTCTAATTAAGACCCGCAACAACACTTACACCTGTGTGGCGACAACCAAGAAGGATGTCTATGAGGAACTTATGTTCCAAAAGGGCATCGAGTTCTGGGGTGAAGGCATCAACTACTTCGACAACAAGCGCCTTGAGACCGGATGCCATCGCTGGTATCCAGGGGCAAGTGTCGAGAGAGCCGCTCATGCCATTGACATGAACAGGATCCATCCGGGTTGGACTCCAGGCTTCAACAACGCCGAACTCAACGGCAACAGGGCCGTTTACGATTTCAACAATCCTTACACGACTTACAGTACCTACACGACCGCGCTCCGCACCAACGACGAAGTCGCAAGCCACTATGGTGAGGCTATCGAGGTTGAGGGTCACAAGTTCTTCGACGCTGAAAAGTTTGAATAATGTAAACGCTCCCGTCACGGGAGCCAACAAAAAAACGCTTACAATGAAATCAGAAAAAACAATATCCGCATTTCTCTCGGTCCTGGCGGTCCTATTTTCGGCTGTGTCCTGCAAGGATGATGGCGGCACGTCCGGTTCAAGCTCCGAGTGTTATTTCTTCCAGGAGTCCTTCTCATTTAACGTGACCTCCAACCCGGAGGTCGAGATTCCGGTCGTTCGTCTCGGAACATCCGGCGATGTCAGCGTAAATGTCTCATTCACGGGATCATCCTTGTTCACTGTTCCTTCCCAGGTTACCATCAAGGATGGCGAGAGGGTCGGTAACCTTGTTGTGACCTATGACAAGTCTCAGCTTGCCTTCAACGAGACTTACGAGTTGAACCTCTCAATTTCTGACTATACCTCCCTTTTCGGCTATGGCAAGGCCGTCGCAACGATCGAGTACCCTACCTCTTACTATGAATATGGTAAAGGCACCATCGAGGAAGGCTGGTGGGGTGAGCAGGAGGACAAGGTTATGTACGCCCGTGACTATGCCAAGAATATTCTCCAGTGTTATCTTCCTGACTGTTGGGGTCACGACACCGGCGCCGGCTACGATGTACAGGACTATGTCTTCTACTGGAACACCGAGACCAACAAGGTCTATGTGCCTCTTCAGTATATGGGTACAACGGGCGGCGACAAGATCCAATGGAACATCGCCGACCGAGGTGTGCTTGCCTGTATGTTCGGTGGTCCTGGACACAAGGAGGGAAGTTCCGCTTGGATGAGTTATGTGGATGGCTGGTACAAGGACGCCGGCCTGACACAGCCTTGCTACGATCCTGCCAAGAAGATGTTCTATCTTTCCGACACAGCCGCTGTTGATCCTGCCACTGGAAAGGTTGTATATGGCACAGCCGGAACGTTCGATGTGTTCAAACTTTCAGAATAAGATAGGTTGGGATAATATGATTAACCGGTCTGCCTGTCAGGTCAGACCGGTTTTTATGTCTTCAGTCGGCGGGGAAGACCACTCCGGCCTGGCGGCGGATCTCGTCAAGGATTTCAGCCGTGACGAGTGATGTCTCCAGGTTGTTGACGGACGATTCAAGGCGGCCTGAATCCAGCACGTCGATGAATTCCTTGAACTCGCAGAGGTACTCGTCAGCGTCAACCGGCACGGAGATGTTCTCGGCCTGAGGGCCTGAGGACCGTCCGGAGGTCGGTGCGCCGCGTCTGGTCAGCGATGCCTCACGGGTGATGTGGATCTGGTCCAGCGACAATATTCCTCCGTCGCAGGAAATCTCGGTGCGAAGGTTCGAGTCCGCTATCTTTGAATATATTACCGTGGCGTCCATCCCTTCATATTCAAAGATCACACTGCCTTGCAGGTCAACACGTTTACTTATGGCCCCCACCGGCACCTCGCAGGTCGTGACGCTGGCCTTGATTCCTTTCGGCCGGCCGAAAAGTGAGACCATCGGATAGACCGTGTATATTCCTATGTCCATCAGCGCCCCGCCGCAGCGTTCCGGATTCAGCGAGCTCGGCACCGGCGAATCCTCCTCCCCGGCGATGATCCTCTTGACAAGGTCGTATTTCGAGGAATACTGGCAGAATGACGCGAAGTAGTGCCGGACGGCTCCCATCCCGGCCAGATGCTTGCGCGCCGCCACGAAGTTGGGACAAAGTGTCGAGATCATCGCTTCCATCAGCATCACACCGTTCTCCCTTGCGGCTTTGACCATCTCGCTCACTTCGCGGGCGTTGGAGGCCATCGGCTTCTCGCACAGCACGTGCTTGTGGCGCCTCAGGCACTTGATCGCGATGTCGTGGTGCGTGTCGTTGGGAGTCCCGATATAGATCGCATCGATTTCAGGATCGGATGCCATCTCGTCAACGTCCGTGTACACTTTCCCGATGCAATGCGCCTCGGCGAACCTCTTCCCGCTTTCCTGCGAGCGGGAGCACACCGCCGCGGCCTCGAACCGTGGCTCAAGCACGGCCCCTTTGAGAACCCAGTCACTGATGCGACCGGTGCCTACTATTCCGAATCTTGTCTTTTTCATTTCAACGCTCCTCTAAGTTCAAGATAATCAATCGCCGCGGTCTTTGCGGAAGCTTTCCCCGCCGTGTCTATGGTCATTACATCGTAGCCGAGTCTCGGTACAAGCCCGGCGGTCTTGTCGCTGAGCTCAGGTTCGATGAGAATCAGTCCGCTGACCGCCTTTTTCATCTTGTAGGCCGCCTTGACCACGGCTTCGGAGGCGAAAGTGTCACAGACAAGGTATATCCTGTCCTTGTCCGTGAACTTCTCTTTCGCGATCTTCTTCACAATAAACTCCACGTCCTTCCCTTTTTCGTGGAAGGCGGTCGCATAGCCGATCAGCCCCTCTGGAACCAACGCCTTCACAAACCCTTCAGGGTAAGCGGTTTTCAGCGGTTCGTGGAAGAATATGACAACCGGCCTTGGCCCCAGCGAGTCCGGAAAGAAGCCTTTCTCGTCAGCGGGCTTGAATACCTTACCGAATATCTTGTCACTGTTGTGGTAGAAACTCAACTCCTCCACGATTATCCTGCTTCCGTTCTCAGCCTTCACCCTTTCGCGAGGGCTGGATTCCTTGAATATGTTCAGTCCGATGATGCCCAATAGGGAGACCAGCAAGGACGCGACTACCGAAATGATCACTTTTTTCATTACCGCATCAATATTTAATGTTTTACACTATCACAAAAATAATTAAATTTGTACGAATATGCCAAAGTTTAACCCCATATCGCGTTGGTCCGAAAGGAACCAGCTCCTTGTGCTCAGCCTCGTCGTCGGAATCGTGGTCGGGCTTGCCGCCGTGCTGCTCAAGACCTTGATCTCGGTGCTCCAGGAGGGCTTGCGTGACGCTTTCGGAGGAGTCCTGGGCGGATCATTGTACTATCTTGCACTGCCTGGAATCGGAATGCTCCTTGCGATGCTGTTCTGCAAGTATGTGATCAAGGACAGTATCGGCCACGGTGTCACCAAGGCCCTTCAGGCGGTCTCAAGGCACGAGTCCAGGATAAAGCCGCACAATATGTGGTCTTCCGTCGCCGCAAGTTCCGTCACCATCGGATTCGGCGGATCCGTCGGAGCGGAGGCCCCGATCGTCTATACCGGAGCCGCCATCGGATCCAACTTCGCCCGCTATATGGGATTGTCCTATAGGAGTATGACTGTGCTGCTGGGCTGTGGTGCCGCGGCCGCCGTGGCTGGAATATTCAAGGCTCCTCTCGCCGGAGTCCTTTTCGTGCTGGAGATTCTGCTTTTCAACATTTCGATGACCTCAATGATGCCGCTGCTGCTGTCAACCGTCTCAGCCACAGTGGTTTCCTATACTCTTCTTGGCTCATCCACCCCGTTCGAATGCACCCTTACCCCGTTCGAACTCAAGAATATTCCTTATTACGTCATTCTTGGACTTTTCTGCGGGGCGTTCTCCATCTATTTCATCCGTACGACCTTGAAGCTGGAGGACCGGATCGGCAAGATGGAGAATGTCTATCTGAAATGGATAATGTGCGCGGTCGGGCTCGGAATCCTGATATTCCTTTTCCCTCCGCTCTATGGCGAAGGCTATGAGTCTCTTGGTGTGCTGCTTAACGGGAAGGAACTTTCGCTTGACGGACAGACTCCGCTTGCGTTTCTGGCACACAGCCCGTGGTCCGTGCCGATCTTTTTCATGCTGATCCTTTTGTTGAAGGTGTTCTCCATGACATTGACTAATGCCGGTGGAGGAGTGGGTGGAACTTTCGGTCCGACCCTGTTCGTCGGCGCGATCGCGGGATTCGTTGTGGCGAGAACACTCAATATGCTTTTTGACGGGACGTCTGTCATTGTCCCTGAACAGAACTTCGTTTTGGTCGGGATGGCCGGGCTGATGGCCGGCGTGATGCAGGCCCCGATGACGGCGATCTTCCTTATCGCCGAGATCTCAGGAGGTTACGACCTGTTCCTGCCTTTGATCCTTACCTCGACCATCGCTTTCGGAACGACCAGAATTGTCGAGAAATATTCCATCTACACCAAACGTATAGCCCAGAGAGGAGAACTCCTGACCCACGACAGCGACCAGGCCGTGCTGACCCTTCTGAAGGTGTCCGATGTGATAGAGACCGATTTCTCGACGGTGAAGATAGACGACACCCTCGGCCGCCTTGTCGAGGTCGTCTCCGAATCCACCAGAAACATATTCCCTGTTCTGGACTCGGTGGACCGTTTTCAAGGGTTCGTCTCTTTGGAGGACATCCGCAAGGACATGTTCCGGACCGATGAATATGAGACCCTGCACGTCTTCAACTTCATGCGGAGCGCCGAGGAATATGTCTATGAGGACGAGAAGATGGATTCAGTGATGAAAAAGTTCGAGGTCACATCGGCGTGGAATCTTCCTGTGGTGAGGCGTGACAGAACCTACGTCGGGTTCGTCTCCAAGTCCAAGATCTTCTCGGCTTACCGGGACGAACTTAAGGTCGTTTCCCAGGATTAATTGATAACACTCTGAATATGAAGAATATCTATATTGATTATATTGCCCGTGCCATCGGAGTCAAGGATTGGCAGGTCGAGAACTGCGTACATCTTTTCGAGGAGGGCAACACGATTCCGTTCATCAGCCGTTACAGGAAGGAGAAGACCGGAGGGTTGGACGATGTAGCCGTCGCCGAGATCAAGCACTGGAACGATGTGTTCACGGAGATGGAGAAGAGGAAGGAGGGCATACTGTCCACGATCTCCGAGCAGGGAAAGCTTACGGACGAGTTGCGCTCCAAGATTGAGAATTGTGTGGTGGCCAGTGAGTTGGAGGATCTGTATCTGCCGTACAGACCTAAGAGGAGAACCCGTGCCACGAAGGCGAAGGAGAAAGGTCTGGAGCCGTTGGCTGACAAGATGTGGAAGGTTGAGGTGGCTGACCCGGAGGCAGAGGCGAGGAAATATGTCGGGGATAAGGTCGGTTCGGTTGAGGAGGCCCTTGCCGGAGCCCGTGACATCATCGCCGAGCGGCTTTCCGAATCGCAGACCGTCCGTGAGAACCTCAGGCACATATTCAGAACCCGCAGGATAGAGTCCAAGGCCACAAAAGTGGCCTCAAGCAATGCCGAGGCTTCGAAGTACAGGACTTATTTCAATTTCTCGATGCCGCTCCAGAGGATTCCTTCGCATAACCTTTTGGCGATACTTCGTGCTGAGAATGAGGGCTTTTTGTCTGTAGGGCTCGATGCGGATCCGGAGAAATGCGGCAACAAGATTTATTATGATTTTTGTCAGGAACATCGTTATCCTGGTTCCAAGCTTGCCGACCAGATCCGTCAGGCCGTTGATGACGCTTATAAGCGTTTGCTTGAGCCATCGTTGACCAACGAGATTGTCAAAGAGGCCAAGGAAAAGGCTGACATCGAGTCGATTAACGTTTTCGGAGAGAATCTCACGCAGCTTCTGCTTTCCGCTCCGGTAGGCCAGAAGAGGACAATGGCGATCGACCCTGGTTTCCGCAACGGCTGTAAGATAGTCTGTCTGGACGAGCAGGGAAACCTCCTGCACCACGAGATCATATTCCCTCACCCGCCTCAGAGCGAGAAGATCAAGTCGATAATGGCTGTTTCCTCAATGATTGATGAATATGCCATCGAGGTCATCGCCATCGGCAACGGCACGGCATCCCGTGAGACGGAGGACTTCATCAAACGTGTCGGGATTCCGGAGAACGTCAAGGTGTTCACTGTCAGCGAGGACGGAGCGTCGATATATTCGGCCTCCGAGGTCGCGAGGCAGGAGTTTCCGGATGAGGATGTGACAGTCAGGGGAGCGGTGTCGATCGGCCGACGTCTGATGGATCCGCTTTCGGAGCTCGTCAAGATCGACCCTAAGTCATTGGGTGTGGGGCAGTACCAGCACGATGTGGATCAGAATCTGCTTCGTGAGAAACTGGACAACACCGTGGTCATCTGCGTGAACAGCGTCGGAGTGAATCTCAACACCGCCAGTCCTTACCTCTTGAGTTATGTCTCGGGCATCGGTCCGGCTTTGGCATCGAACATTGTGGAGTACCGCTTTTCGATCAAGGGCTTCTCCTCCAGAAACCAACTCCGTAAGGTCCCGAAACTCGGCCCGAAGGCTTTCGAGCAGTGCGCCGGCTTCCTTCGCATCCAGAACGCCGAGAATCCTCTCGACAACTCAGCCGTGCACCCAGAGTGCTATCACATCGTTGACAGGATGGCTTCTGACCTCGGAGTCAGCACCAAGGAACTGGTCGGAAATGAGGAGTTGATCAAGAAGATCGATCCGTCGGCCTACGTCGAGGGTGAGTTCGGCCTTCCAACGATCAATGATATCCTTAAGGAGTTGGCCAAGCCCGGCCGTGACCCTCGCCAGAGCGCCCAGGAATTCAGTTTCGCCGAGGATATCCACGAGATTGATGACCTCAAGCCAGGTATGGAACTGCCGGGAATCGTCACGAACGTGACCGCTTTCGGAGCCTTTGTTGACATTGGCATCCACGAGAACGGCCTAATCCACGTCTCCCAGATGCGTGGCCAGAAAGTGAAACTCCACCAAAAAGTCACCGTCAGCGTCCTCGATGTCGATCTCGACCGCAAACGCATCTCGCTCCGTCTTTTGACCGGAAAGTAAACCGTTCGGTCGCTGAGCTTGTGGTTCGATGAATCTCACCAACCATCGAATCACCCAAGTGAATAACTTAGTTAGCTGATTCTGCGGTCGCTGAGCTTGTCAAAGCATCGAAGCACCTCATAGTTCAATGATGTGCCGTCACGAACCTTAGCCACCCGCGGCTATAAGCGGGAGGGGCCCAGCCTCCGGCTGGGAGGGACGGAGCGCGAAGCGCGGAGGGTTCGTGACGGCATTTCACTGAAAAGGGATAATAACGGTAGGCAGGTGTCGAAATGTTAGTGAATATTTGAATATTATTTCTTTTCAAAAGAGAAATTTGATTATCTTTGTGGAAATGTAAGTATAACTAACAGATTACTCATATCCCGTATTATATTATGAGCGCGACAAGAAGTATATGTGACAACAAGGCGGTAGTTTATCTGCTGTCCGTATTGGCCATTGTGCTTTGGGGAATGTCCTACATCTGGAGCGACCGACTGATCGCCCTCGGAGTCCCGATTTCATATTTCGTCCCGTTAAGGATTTTTGTCGCCGGAATCATACTTCTTCTCTTCAACATCCTCACAAAGAACTTCCGCCTGATAGCCCGCAAAGATATCTGGAAATTTTTGCTGCTCGCTCTCTTTGAGCCACTTATCTACTTCTTCTGCGAGACCTACGGCATAAAAGAGACCGGCTCGCCGACCATCAGCGCGATGATCATCGCCTCAGTACCGATCTTCTCAGTAGGAGCCGGTGCCCTGTTCTTCAAAGAGCGTATCTCGATCCTGAACGGCTTCGGAATCGCCGTGACACTGGCCGGCATCTGTCTGGTCCTTCTCAAGCAAGGAGGAGATGAAGGTGTGCCGCAGAATTTCATCCTCGGAGTCGTGCTCCTGATGATAGCCGTCTTCTCAGAGGTCGGCCACGCCTCCTTGACAAAACTTCTCGCCGACGGCTACAAGCCTCAGGTCATCGTGATGTACCAGTTCCTGATCGGAACCGTGTACTTCCTGCCGTTCTTCCTGACGAGAGGCATCGAGAATTTCGACGCGAGACTCGTCTCATGGGAAGTCCTGGAACCTATCCTCTGTCTCGCTGTCCTCTGCTCCAGCCTTGCCTTCTCTCTGTGGGCCATGGCAATCAAGAAGTTAGGCGTGGGCAAGTCCAGCGTCTTCCTCGCCATGATGTGCGTAGCCACCGCCCTCGTCGCCGAAGTCATCGGCCGCGAGCACCTCTCCCTTTTCCAATGGCTCGGTGTCCTCATCGCCGTCCTCGGCATCGTCCTCTCCCAGTACTGCTGCACAAAGAAATCTGAAATTTAGTGCGGCCGCTAAAAAAGTATGATAAATCGTACTTACTCTTGCTGGCTTAAAGTTTTTTCTCTATTTTGGGCCAGTCTCCAATTGTATTCCGTGATAGATAATGTACGATAAGTCAACTTATACCAGTAATAATCTATAAACCCGACCTGATTATCAGCGAGTGGTGAGTAAGGTGTTAATTATCAAGGGAATAGTATATTGCCTTTGGCGGTTATTGACTAAAGACAGAGTACTAAAGTCTTGATTGTTAGTGCTTTATTTATCACGGTCGCTTCGACAGGCTCAGCGACCGGCTTGGGAAAGAAACAATAGTTGGCTTTGGGAAAATTACAACAGTTTCTTTATCTCTTCCTCGTCTGGCAGAAGTTCTTTCAAGCGTTCTTGGCTGGACTTGTAGGTGGCGACACCCATCGGTTTGGTGTAATCCTGAAGGACATACTCAACATAAGCACGGTCGGCATCCTTGCACAGAACGATTCCGACAGACGGATTTTCGCCTTCGATGCGTTCCTCATCGTCGAGGACTCGGAGATAGGCGGCTAGTTGACCGAGGTACGCCGGTTTGAAAGACCCTTTTTTGAGTTCAATTACGACCAGAGATCTCAGAACACGATTAAAGAATAGAAGATCCACCCAATGATCGTGTCCAAGCTTGTCGTAATGAACCTGATTGCCAAGATATGAGAAGCCACGTCCGAATGTCATGATAAAGTTCTTGATATTATGGACTATCTCGTTTTCTACCACATGTTCGTCTATGTCTTCGTCCCTTTCGCCCAGCTGCTCGACATTGATGTAGTCCAGCAGATATTCATCTTTGAACATCTGGATTGCCTGAAATGCCCGCTTATAGTCTGGAATGGTCACGCCAAAGTTATTCGGCATTTTGCCTTGATTATGGTAGGCATCCTCGGAAATCTTTCTCTCCAGGGCATCAACGGACAGGCTGAGATCGGCACAAAGCTGAATATAGAATTTTCGCTCCTCGACATCTTTCACCTTCGTGATAATTATGCAATGATGGGTAAAGCCTATACTCAAGAAGGCTGTCCACGGGAAGTTCGAGAAATTCGCCAGTTGTAACTGTCGAATTTTATTATTCTCAGAATCAGCAACCTGCAATTCGCCAGTCATGACTGGCGAAGTTGCTTCAAGCGACTTCCATTCTTCATAGAAAGCTCGCATTGACTTCAGGTTTGATGGAGAGAATCCTCTCAGCCCAGGTATCTCACGGCGCAACTGTTCGCTGATTGTCGCAATGGCTCCCTTTCCCCAGAAACCCTCGCGGCTATTGTATGAGATGAACCGTCCAATGCCATAGTACAAAGCCAGTTGCTCCTGATTCACACCCTTCAAAGCTTTCGCTTGGCTCTGCAGAATAGCGGTTTTTATCTGCTTGACAGCATCATTGTATTGTGTGGAAAGTTTCTCTTTCATACTCGTCAATTATAGTATTATTGGTGGGCGAATGCAAGAGCTTGACCGGAAGGGGAGTCGGGGAGGAGACGGCTGTCGGCGATGACTTGTTTGCCGTTGAGGAACACACGATCGATGACACCACGAAGTGTTGTACCTTCATACGGTGACCAACCGCACTTGTAGGCGACATTTTTTACTGAATATTCCTGCTCAGGAACATTGCGAACCAAATCAGCGTGACTCTTGACGGAATATTCCTGCTCGGGATCGAGGATAACCAAGTCGGCGTAGTTGCCGACCTTCAGGTGGCCTCTGTCTTTTATTCCGAGGATTTCGGCCGGTCTCTCCGAGAAGGCTGAGGCGATTCGTGAAAGACTGATCAAGGCCTCATCATCTGCATTTTTCCCTTCGTTGTACAGAGCGGCGACTGTCAGCAGGACCGAAAGCGACTGCTGGACCGATGGCATTCCGGAGGGACATTTCAGATAGTTGTCCACTTTCTCCGAAAGCAGGTGCGGTGCGTGGTCTGAACCGATCGTGTCGATAATTCCTTCGGCCAGCCCCTTCCGAATGGCCTCACGGTCAGAGGTCGATTTGATGGCCGGGTTGCATTTCACCTTGCCTTTCAATGTCTCGTAGTCCTCATCGCAGAACCAAAGGTAATTCGCTGAGGTCTCGGCGGTTATATTCGGATTATGGATTTTTGCGGCGCGGATCATCTCCACCTCCTCGGCTGTCGAGACGTGTAGCACGTGAAGCCGGGTGCCATATTCAATGGCCATTGCAAGAGCCTTGGCGGTGGAGCGGATGCAGGCCTTTCGGCTGCGGATCTGAGGATGCTCGCTGAAAGGAATATCCTCGCCGAACTTCGCCTTGGCGGCCTCCAGATTCGCCTTGATGATGTTTTCGTCCTCACTGTGGATCAAAACAGGCTTGCCTTTGACCTTGAACAGATCGGTGAGGGTCTCATTATCGTCCACGAGCATATTCCCGGTGGAAGATCCCATAAAGACCTTGATACCGCCGAACTCGTTGCCGTGGCCTTCGGCAAGATATTCCCAGATCATCGCCGCATTGTCGTTTGTGGCTCCGATGTGGAATCCGTAGTTGCCCCACGATCGCCCGCAGGCCCGGTTCAGCTTATCTTGAAGAGTCTCTAAGTCAGTCGTTGGAGGCATAGTATTCGGCATATCGATGAATGACGTGACTCCGCCGAGCAGCGCGGCCTTGGATTCGCTTTCGATGTCAGCCTTTCGCTCCAGCCCCGGTTCCCGGAAATGCACGTGAGCGTCTATTCCACCGGCCATCAGTACCTTGCCACCCAGGTCAATAATCTCAGTGTTTGGAAAAGCCCGCGAAGCCTCTGAATCATCTGAGGCGGAATCTTCACGGTACCATATTCCCGCAATCCGCTCTCCATCAATGGCAAGGGCTCCCTTTTTTGTGGAAGCCCCTGTCACTATTGTCGCGTTGGTAAGTAGAATCCTTGCCATTGGTTATCCTTTACGATGAAACTTTCTGAATTTCAGCTTAATGACACCCCAGAACGCCTCTCCGAAGATGCCGCCGCTCATCTTGGACGTGCCAAGTTTGCGGTTCACGAATATGATCGGGACCTCCGCCAGCTCGAATCCCAGTTTCCAGGCCGTGTACTTCATCTCGATCTGGAATCCGTAGCCCTTCATCCTCACATCGTCCAGGTCGATTGTCTCCAAAGCCTTGCGGCTGTAGCACTTGAAGCCGGCCGTGCAGTCGTGGATCTTCATCCCAAGGACTGTCTTGACGTAGATTGACGCGAAGTAGGACATCAGAATCCTGCCGATCGGCCAGTTCACCACACTGATTCCGTCGCAGTAGCGGGAGCCGATGGCGACGCCTCCGCATTCCGCGCAGGCCTTGTAGAGTCTTGGCAGATCCTCCGGGTTGTGGGAGAAGTCAGCGTCCATCTCGAAGATGTAGTCGTAGCCGTTCTCCAAAGCCCATTTGAAGCCGGTGAGATACGCTGTGCCAAGCCCTAACTTGCCCGAGCGCTCGATCAGGAACAACCTCTCCGGGAATTCCGTCTGGACTTTCTTGACAATCGCGGCGGTCCCGTCAGGAGAGCCGTCATCAATAATCAACACATTGTACTCTCCTTCAAGCGAGAATACTTTTCTGACAATCGCTTCAATGTTCTCTTTCTCGTTGTAAGTCGGAATTATGACGACTTTCCTGTCCATAGTATAAAGTTATTATTTAGTTTTCATCATTTCCTTGACCGCAGCCTCAAGTTGCTTGTCTTCGCCCCTGAGGACGGATGCCGGGTCATTGTCAACCTTGATGTCTGGCTCAATCTGTTGGTTCTCAAGATATTTGCCTTCCTTGAGGCCGAATGAACCGACCTGAGGGATTCCAAATACCATACCATTAATCTGGGTCTCCCACCAAACGGCGGTCATAGTGCCCGGAACCGGCATTCCGATCAGTTTGCCTACTCCAAGAGTCCTGTACGTGTACGGGAATCCGCAGGCGTCAGAGTAGTTGTCCTCGCACATAAGCACACATGAAGGTTTTCTCCATTTGTTGTACGGCTCGCTGCCGATGTACTGTCCCCTTGGCGTAAACCTTATATATTCCTTGCCGCTGAGGAAGGTCGCGAGGTCGTCGTGCAGCCATCCGCCGCCGTTGTGCCTTGTGTCAACCACAGCCGCGTCAGCCGCCCTGTACTTGCCGAGCAGTTTTGAATATACCGTCCTGAAGCTTGGCGAGTCCATTCCCTGGACGTGCGTGTAGCCCACTTTACCGCCTGACATCTTGTCCGTCATTTCCTCTCTCTGCTTCACCCACCTGCGGTACATAAGGGATGATTCTGAATATCCCGGCTCGATGAACAGCTCGACATCCTTCTTTCCTTTCTTCACAACGATGGCAACCTTCTTGCCGGCCTTGTTCCTGAGAAGACCGAACCAGCTCTCGCCAGCCTTTATCGGCTGTCCGTCAATGGATTCGATGATGTCTCCGGCCTTGATTTCTGAATCAGCGAGATTCAACGCACCGCCCGGAAGCACCTCGGCTATCTTCAGTCCATCGCCTTCGTAATCATAGTCATAAATGGCTCCCAGCCAACCCATTGTGAACTTTGAGCGTTGACTGTAGCGTGCTCCGGTGTGGGAGCCGTTCAGCTCTCCAAGCATCTCGGAGAGAAGATCCTGGAAGTCAAAGTTGTTGGCGATGTATGGCATAAACCGCTCGTAGTTCTTCTTGTAACCAGCCCAGTCGATTCCGTGGATCTGTGGATCGTAGAACTTCTCGTTCACCTGCTTCCAGACGTGGCCGAAGATGTAGTCCCTCTCGGCCTTAGGCTTGAACTCATAGTCTCCCGAGAACGAGATTGTGCTCGTCGCTCCGCTGGCGATCGTGATCTTCGTGATAGAGCTTCCTGTGAAAACATAGAGATCCTTGTCGTCGGCTGACGGTACCAATGAACCGTACACTCCCTTCTTGATCACTTTCACGTCACCTTTCTTGATGTCCATCTGGCAGAGGTCATAGCTCTTCTCCAACCTTGTGGTGTAGAATAACTTGGTTCCGTCCTGGGTGAGATAGAAGTCTCCGAGTCTTCCGGAGAAGCGTGTCAGGCGGGCTGTGCGGAACTCCCTGTTCTCCAGGTCAAGAACGAGTTTCTCAGGCTTCTCCGCCTGCTTGACAGAATCTTTCTTTTCCTTCTTCTCCTCTTTCTCGATCTTCTTCTCGGACTTGTCTCCGTCCTCAAGTGCCTTGGCGATCTCAGCGTCCTCCTTGTCCTGGTAGAACTTGGTCATCTCCTTTCCGTCGAAGAACATAATGTAGATGTCGCTCTCGGCTCCCCAGCTTCCGTGGCTGCGGTAACCGTCCTTGTCTGATTCCCAGGCCATTGCCTTGCCTTTGAGCGTCCATTTGAAGTTCCCGTCGGAATAGCCGCTTTGGGTCAGGTTCGTGATCTCGCCGCTCTCTATGTCGATCAACGCGATGTCGGAATTGTTCCATCCGCCGTTGATCTGGTAGTTGCTAAGGAGATATTTGCTGTCCGGGCTCCACTCGAAGCCCTGGTCGCCGTCAGCGTAGGAGTAATTCACGCCTTTAAGCAAAGACTTTTCCTTTCCGTCCTTGGTCGATTTGATGACCAGTTCGGTCCTGTCGCGCAGGAACGCCACCCATTTCCCGTCCGGAGAGACAACGGGCTGGAAGCATGTCTCGCTTTCCGATGTCACAAGCTCTTCCTTGAACTTGGTGGCATAGGTGAACCTCTTTTCCTTCTTGTCGGTCAGCGAAGTCTTGTATATTCCCCAATGACCGTTCCTTTCCGATGAATAGTAAAGCTCGCGTCCGTCCTTTGAGAAGCTGACGTTGCGCTCCTGCTCCGGTGTGTTGGTGATTCTCTTCGTGGTCTTGTAGTCGGCGGACGTGACGAAGACATCGCCTCTGATCACGACAGCGATCTCTTTTCCGTCAGGGGACACCGCCATAGAGGACGCTCCGGTCGAGAAGGTGAGATATTCAACATCATTCTCGGTCTCGTCCTTCGCCACGGTGATGTCGAGCTTCTTGGGCTCGCCGCCGTCCGTCATTGTGTAGAGGTCTCCGTTCCAGGAGAAGCAGAGCGTGCCGTTGCCGGCCACGGAAAGGAATCTTACCGGGTTGTCCTTGAAATGTGTCAGCTGCTTAGGCTCTCCAGGATTCCCGGTTGAGGCTTTATAGACGTTCAAAGTCCCGTCAGCCTCCGATATATAATAATATGTCTTTCCGTCAGCGGCGAAGACCGGATTCCTGTCCTCTCCGATGAATGATGTCAGTTTCGTGAATGTCCCGTCGCCGGTGACCCTGAACCTCTCACCCTGAGCCGAAGCTGGCTTATAGAGCCAGATGTCCCTTGTCACGGATGACTGGTGGTGCTTGCGGAGCGGATCCTCGTAGCCTTTGTAGTCTTCGTAGATGACCTCTCCTGAGTTGTTCACACTCATAGCCATGAGAGGCATTGAGGTTACAAGTTGAGGCCTGCCGGCTTTCTCGTCAACCTGCCAGACCTGCGGGCTGCCCGGGAATCCGCCATAGACGGCGTCCTGCTGGATGTTTGCCTGGAACAGAACCCTGCCGCCGTCAAGCACGCAGAGAGGAGTCTCGTTACCCGGGTAATCTGTCAGTCTTCTCGGAACACCACCCTCGGCGGAAGTGATGAATATGTCCTTGGAGCCAGCCCTGTAGGAAGAGAACACGATCCTCTTCCCGTCCGGAGTCCAGAGGGGATCCGAGTCATAGGCTTGGTTCGTGGTGATCTGGAGTGCCCTTCCGCCGTTGACATCAACCGTGAAGATGTCGCCTTTGTAGCAGAACGCCACTTTCGTTCCGTCTGGGGAGATCGCGCTTTTCCTGAGCCATTTCGGCGTTTCCTGCGCTGTCATTGCCGTGGCTGTCGCCATGACAGCCGCAGCCAGAATCAATGTTCTTCTTAAGGTCATATTCATTGATATTAATTAATATGTGAGCCGCCCGGGCGACTATTTGACAAAAGTATCAATTTTTACCGATATTTTACTATTTTTGTGACTGCGAAAATGCTAAAATTAATATTCTATAAATATTATGAACAGAATCGATTGTTTTGTCCCGTTCGTGAGCGATGAGCAGGTGGCTGTGACCGCCGCGAACCTCCGCGCCGAGTCCGAGGTCGCCAAGGTTGAGTTTCTTGACGCGGCCATATTCAAAAGCACAACCGGCATCAGGAAGATTGCCGAGTCCGCGGCCGCTCCTTTCACAATGATTTACACCAAGACGACGGAACTCAGTTTCGGCCAGTTCGCCCTTGAGCGCTTCCTTTCAATCGCCGAGGATTCCTCCGCCGCCATGGTCTATGCCGACCATTTCAACGAGGTGGACGGCAACCGCGCCTTCGCTCCGGTGATCGACTGCCAGGAGGGCGCGCTCCGCGATGACTTCGATTTCGGCTCTGTGCTGATCTACAGAACCTCCGCGTTGAAGGAAGCCGTCGCCAGAATGGACGTTGACTATGAATATGCCGGCCTCTATGACCTGCGCCTAAAAGTCTCCCAGAGGGGAAGCCTTGTCCACATCAATGAATATCTTTACTACGAGATCGAGACCGACACCCGTAAGTCCGGCGAGAAACTCTTCGACTATGTGGATCCGAAGAACCGTGCCGTCCAGATTGAGATGGAAAAGGCTTGTACCCAGCATCTTAAGGATGTCGGAGGTTACCTTGAACCGAAATTCAAGCACATTGAGTTCTCTGACGATACCTTTGAATATGAAGCATCTGTCGTCATTCCTTGCAAAAACAGGGTCCGCACTATAGGTGACGCGTTGAATTCCGCCCTGAATCAGAAGACCACATTTAAATACAATGTGATCGTGGTCGATGACAACTCCACTGACGGAACCGTGGATGTCATCAAGAAGTTCATTGATGACCCTAAGCTCGTCTATATCGCGCAGGACAAGAGCTATCACGCCATCGGAGGCAACTGGAACGCCGCCCTGCACCATCCTAAGTGTGGTAAATTCGCCATCCAGCTGGATTCTGACGATGTTTATTATGATGAGAACACAGTGCAGAAGTTCGTGGACGCTTTCTATGCCCAGAACTGCGCCATGGTTGTCGGTACCTATAGAATGACGAATTTCCAGATGGAGACTCTGCCTCCTGGAATCATCGATCATCGTGAGTGGACTCCGGAGAATGGCCGTAACAACGCTCTGCGCATCAACGGGCTTGGCGCTCCGCGCGGATTCTACGTTCCGATGCTTCGTACGATCAACTTCCCTACGACGAAGTATGGGGAGGACTATGCGGTGGGTCTTCGCGTCTCCAGAGAGTACCAGATAGGCCGAATCTACGATGTTGTCTATAATTGTCGCCGTTGGGACGATAATTCCGACGCTTCGCTCGATATCGACAAAGTAAACGCTAACAACCTGTATAAGGACAGGATACGTACTTGGGAGCTGCAGGCGAGAATAAAAATGAATAAAAAAAGTTAAAAATTTTTCAGAAAAAGTTTGCAGGTTCAAAAATAATGTCTACCTTTGCATTCCCGTTCGGAACGAAACACAAACGATCTGAACAGGAATGCAAACAAGTTCATTGAAAAGACTGAAGGAAGTACAACAAGTACCGAGAACGAAATG
>ERZ1026848.111-NODE-111-length-43835-cov-25.843444_pt1 | contig 43835 bp, 41 predicted proteins | sample MGYA00380154_ERZ1026848 | MGnify/ENA primary metagenome ERZ1026848 (study PRJEB33269, sample SAMEA4719790) | human gut metagenome | biome: human-associated habitat; feature: organic feature; material: feces | place: Cameroon | collected 2013-10 ...
TCGTGCGCTGCACGATGGCCTTATATCCCTCGACTGAAGGCGAGGGCTTTACGGCCTATTTCTGTAAAAGGCAAGGCCTCGTGCAAAAAAGCCGCGCAAGGGTTGTTCCCCGGCGCGGCTTTTTGTTGTGTCGGAGTCCCTCAGGCTCAGAGGCTCGCCTCATAGGATTCCTTCTCAAAGGTCTTGACGCCCCCGCTCGTGCCCAAGAGCAGTACATCGGCGCCGCGGGCGGCGAAAAGCCCCACCGTCACCACGCCTGGCACGGCGTTGATCGCCTGCTCGACCGCCTTGGGATTGTCGATCATAAAGCCGCGGCAATCCAAAATGCGGCAACCGTTGTCGGTCATAAAGTCGCGCTCAACGGGGTCCGCGCCCATGCGGCGCAGCACGGCCGCCACGCTTCGCACGGCCATCGGGATGACTTCCACGGGCAGCGGGAACTTCCCGAGCGTTTTGACACGTTTGCTTTCATCGGCGATGCACACGAAGCGCTTGGCCACCGAGGCGACGATCTTTTCGCGCGTCAGCGCCCCGCCGCCGCCCTTGATCATTTCAAAGGCTTCGTTGATTTCGTCGGCGCCGTCGACGTAAACGCCGATTTCCTCAACTTCCGAGAGGTCAATTACCTTAAAGCCGAGCTCCGTGAGCTTTTTGGTCGAGCGCACGGAACTCGAGACGCAGGCGCTCGGGCGGATGCCGCTTTGCGCGAGCGCGTCGATAAAGCAGTCCACGGTCGAGCCCGTGCCCACCCCGAGCACTTCGCCGTCCTTGACGTATTCGAGGGCAGCCTTGCCCACCAGGCGCTTGAGTTCGTTCTGATCCATCTGATTTCCTTTTGCATTCCCCAAAGGGGCAATTGATGCCCTTATTTTAACGGGAGCCGTCCGAAGGCTTCTAGAATGCAGGACATTGAAGAACAAGTTTTTTCGGCCCCTCGGCCCGACTGTGCGTCATGCTCCAGAACAATCAAATCAAGGTTGACGACAAACTGCTCGAACTCATCAGCGCCGACGACCTGCGCGTGAACCGCTACGGCCTGTTCGTCACCATCGGCGCGATCGTCTTCGTGCTCATCGTCTGCGCGGTCAGCCTCTGGTTCATCAGCGACGAGATCCGCAAGTCCGAAACGAGCTCGCAGGCGGCGGTCAACCAGTACATCGCCCGACAGTACGAGCTGCGCACCCTAGCGCTGGCGCACAGCATGGACGCGCCCTCCAAGGCCTTTTACGAGACGCAGGACTGCGAGGCCTTCTCGGTAGTCTTTACCCTTTACTCGGCCGTGCGCGAAGTGGTGATCGCCCAAAGCGACGGCTCGATCCGCTCGGCCTGCCGCGGGCGGCTTTATTCCGAGCTGCCCCTGCGCGTCTCGGGCACGAGCATCAACGGCGAGGCGGCCACCGTCAACGCCGTCGCTTATGCTAAGGCAAGCGCCCACCCCGTCTTTTCCGAGCCCTATACCCGCGGCCATGTCTCGGCCTCCTACGTCGATTTGGTGATCCCGCAACCCTCGGGAGAGACGATCATCGCCACGATTTCGCTCACGCGTCAGCTGCGCAATCTGGCCGCCGCCATCGACGTGCAGACCCGCTACCGGCTGCACCCGGTCCTGGACGGCAAGATCTTCCCGCCCGACTCGACCCCGGCCATCCCACAGGGCAGCACGGTCATCAAGTCGCAGCTCTCGCCCCTGCCCTATAACGTGGCCTTTTTGACCGTCAACACCACGCCGCGTTCCTTCCCCTTGAATTCCACCCCGGCCCGGGGCGTGATGGTGCTCGCGTTCGGCCTTCTCGTCACCTTGACGCTGCTGCTTCGCTACCAACTGCGGCAGATGCGCTCGGAGAGGGAACTGCGTGCGCGCATCGCCATTCAAAAGACCTTCAGCGACTCGATCACCGACGGACTTTTGGTCGTCGGGCACTCCTATCGGGTGCTTTACGCCAACACGGCCTTTGAAAAGCTCTTTGGGTATGAAAGTTACGGCCCGGTGGGCCTGACGGCGAACGACGCGGCCGGCATTGAAGCGTCCTTGGCTCCGGCCGAAATGTTCAACGGGCACTTCCTGGAATTTGAGCGCACGGTTCATAAGCTCAACGGCTCCTCCTTTGAGTGCCACATTTCGGTCTCGCCCCTCAAACCCATCGAAAAGAGCACGCGCTCGTTGGGCTGGCTCGTGACGCTGCGCGACATCACCGAGCAAAAGCGGGCACGATTGACCCTGGCGACCGAACACCAGCGCACGGTGCTCATGATCGAGTCGATGAACGCGGCCGTGAGCGTCGTGCACTTGGAAGACGATGAGCTCCTCTACGCCAACGCCCTCTACACCAAGACCTGGGGGCAGAGCGTGCGAGGCCACGTGCTCGTGCAAAAGCTCTTTGAAGCTTCCAAGGCCGTGGGTCACACGGCCGAAATCCACGACAAGAAGTCGGGCCGGTGGCTGTCGGTCACCCGCAGCGTGCTGCCCTGGCCGGGCAAGGGCCTTTCCGAGATGCTCGCCGTCACCGACGTGACCGACCGCAAGGAAGTCGAAAACCGCATGCAGGTGCAGGCCAAGGCCGCCGAGAGCGCCGCCAACCTCATCACCATGGGCGAAATGGCCAGCTCCATGGCCCACGAGCTCAACCAGCCGCTGGCGGCCGTGCAGAACTACGCTTCGGCGTCCCTGACGATGATCCAAAAGGGCCGCATGGACGAAGACCGCGTCTCCGAGGCCCTCACCAAGATCATCAACCAGACGCAGCGCGCCGCCTACATCATCCGGCGCATCCGCAGCTTTGCCAAGTCCAAGGGCGGCGAGCCGACCATGACGGCCGTGCCCGTCGAGCGCATCGTCACCGGAACGATGGAGCTCGCCCTGATGCAGGCCAAGCAATTGGGCATGAAGATTAGCCTCACAATGACCGAACCCGACCACATCCTCGTGTGTGACACGGTGATGATCGAGCAGGTGCTGCTGAACCTTTTGAAGAACGCGATGGAGGCGAGCCAAACGACCGAAACCGACACCGTGGAGTTCCGCGTCTCGAGCACCGATCAGAACACCGTCTTTGAAGTGGCCGACCGCGGCTGCGGCATGCCCGGCGAAACCGACAAGGTGTTTACGCCCTTCTTTACGACCAAGACGACGGGCATGGGCATTGGCCTGAATATCTGCCGCTCGGTGGTCGAAAACCACCGCGGCCGCATTCTCATTTCGGCCAACCCCGGCGGCGGCACGATCGTACGTGTGGTGCTTCCCAACAACGAGCTGCCCGAAGAGGAGGACGCCGACAAGCCGGCGACTCAAACGTCGGCGACGGCGCCCGAACAAACGCCTTCACAAAGCCCTGAGCAAAAACCCAATACTGAGGGCCTTGAAAACACAGAACAAAAGGTTGAAATCAAAACTGAGGATAAACCCCAGTCAAAGGATTTGAGCCCCAATGCGCAAACCAACGGTAAACCCTCGGGTGAACCCTAAAACCCCAAAATCTCGGAACCTGAGCCTCAATAAAGCGGCTTTCCTCTGAATTGCCGAGGAAAACCGCTTGATTTTTTGCCTGTTAGCATCTATAAATTATAGATGCTAACGAGGGTGAAAAATGACCGATTCGACCAACAAAAAGATCAATCCACAGGACGTCAAAGGCCTCCCCAAAGGGGCCTGCATCCAGAGCAACCGTTACGTCTACTTTTCGTACGCTTTCCGCAGCAACGGAAAGTCCAAACATGAGCGTGATTACCTCGGCACCATCGAGAAAGGAGTGTTTGTTCCCAACGACTACTACAAGCTCCGCTCGCCCACCCGTGAGAACCGACCGCTCGAAAATTGGAAGGATCCTGTTCAGCGTGCCAAAGCCGAACAGCGGCTCAAGGATCGCCAGGCGGCACAGAGCACTCTGGATGTTCCCGCCGGTGAGGACTTGTCCAAAAGCGTCGGCGTCACGGCTTTGGCTGTGAGCATGCTGTACAAGTCGGGCATGGTCGAGGACGTGGGCAACGCCGTATTCAACGGCAACGTCGAGGACACCATGCACGCCATCAACCTTGGGATGCACGCGGCCGTCACCGCGGTGCCGACGTATTTCGCCTACGGCGAGGCTCAGATCCAGAAATTCATCGGCACCGGGTGCCTGTCGTCGCCTCGGGCCAGCGAGTTTCACCAGCGCATCGGCTCACAGGCCGGCGACCTTGCGTTTCGGATCGGCTGCGCGCGCGGCAAGCGTGTGCGTTCGAACGATCTGCTCGCGCTCGACGGGACGAGAATCGAGTCAAACTCCAGGCAGATCGGCCTGGCGGCCGTCGGCAAGAACAAGAAAGGCGGTTTCAGTCAGCAAATCAATTTCTCGATGCTGGTCAACGCCACCACGGGAATGGCCGTCGGCTATCGCCTCTTTGCCGGGAATATCAACGACATGCAGACGCTCGAGGAATTCAGCAACCTCTGGCAGGACATCGGCATTGCTCAGAAGAACACGACGCTGCTTCTTGACCGAGGCTATTTCCGGCAGGACGAGCTGATCGAGCTGGCCAAGGCCAACATGCGCTTCATCGTCGGCGCCAAAACCAGTCTCAAAGAGATCCGCAGCATCATCGAAAACGACAACCATCTCTTTTACTCGAGCAGTCACATCGTTCCTGACAAGGACTGCTACGGGATCGTGCGGCACATCGAACTCAAGGCTCCCGACGGTGACCGACGCGAGGCCATGGCTTACATTTACCGCAACCCGATGACGACGATGCTGGAGGTCTCCGCCCTCAAAAAGGAGCTCAAAAAGGTGCAGGACGGCTGGATGCACGGCACCGTCGAGGCCGACGACAAGCGCTTGGATTTTTTCAAGGATCCCGTCCCCGGTGAGCCCCTCGAGCTCGACGAGTTCTACTTCGACAACCACTGCTACGACATGGGCTTTTTTGCCTTCGTGAGCAACCGCAAGCTGCCCATTGAGCAGGCTCTGTCACACTACTCGCTGCGCAATGAAGCCGAGGTTACCTTCAAGACCATGATGGGCAATCTGATACGCACGACGAGGGTCCACTCGACGGCCGCGCTCAACGGCTTGGTCTTTACCTCGTTTATCGGGCTGAGCATTCTTACGGAGCTACGGGCGCTTTTGAGAAGGCCCGACGAAAACGGCGTCCCCTTGAGCAAGACCTATACCATGCACGAGTTGCTTAAGACGCTTCAGCGCATCACCCTCGTGCGGGATGCCAACGGCGGCAGGTGCCGCCTGCTCAACGTCACCGAGAAAGATCGCAAGCTTGTCGCGTGCCTCGGCTTCGAAGGGTTGTTTGACGATGCCGAAGAGGTGAATAACCTTCTAAGCGCCAGGCGCCTGAGCATGCATTTGGATGAAAAGCGCCGCTCTCGGGAAGCGGTGGAATGATGCCTCTGAAATGAGTGGCACGGCGGGTTATATACACACGCCGTCCGAGATTTTGGGTAAAAAAGCATTTGGGAACAATCGTTAGGAAAACCCAACGTTCTGTCTCGTACAAACCACAATCCCCCTTTGGGCACGGCTAAACCCTTATCGGCCGAGTAAACTAGTTGTTCTGAAAAAGCTTTTGGCGGTGCAAAGCCCCTCTTTGCGCTTTTGATTCACTTAATAAAAACAAGATCTATATGGCTTTCACTTCTTATCCCCCCGACGCCATTAAAACGCTGGGAACCGTCTACGTCGTCGACGATGACGAGGCCGTGCGCGACTCCATCCGCTGGCTCCTGGAAGCCAGCGATTACCGCGTCGAGCTTTATGACAGCGGCGAAAGTTTCATTGCCAAATATGACCCGCGCGAAATCGCCGTTTTACTGCTGGACGTGCGCATGAGCGGGATGAGCGGTCTGGAGGTGCAGGAACACCTTCTCGCCCGCCGCGCCGACATTCCCATCATCTTCATCACCGGTCACGGCGACGTGCCCATGGCCGTCAACGCCCTCAAGAAGGGTGCGGTCGACTTCATTGAAAAGCCCTTTGACCCGGCTGCCCTCAAGCAGCTCGTCGAGCGCATGCTCAAGGAAGCGCACGACCGTCGCCGCATCACTGAGCAGAAGAACCTCAACACGGCCCTGCTGCGCAAGCTCACCACCCGTGAGCAACAGGTGCTCGAGCGCATCACCGCCGGGCGCCTCAATAAGCAGATCGCCGACGACCTGGGCATCTCCATCAAGACCGTGGAAGCGCACCGCGCCTCCATCATGGATAAGACCAACTCGGGTACCGTCGCCGACCTGATGCGCGTCGTGCTCGGCGCCCAGAACGAAAACGGCCAGACGCCCTAAGACCGGTTTGCCCAACGGTCGGACGGTACGGTCTTGCTAGAATGCAGACCGCGTCCGACAGGGCTCTCACAAGCGCCTGCAACCACGGCCCCAAGGCCGCCTGCAGGCGTTTTGTGTTTGTGGACCCGCCGTCGGCTTTCGCCTTTTCGAGAAACCATCCTTTTGAGCGCGTCGGTGACATGGCACAAGTCTATTTTCTGATTCCCGGACTCATCCCCGGCCCCGCGGCCCGCGGAAAAATCGCCCCCGACGCGATCGCGCGCCTGAAAAAAAACTTGGGGCGCCTCACCGACGATCCCACCCTGCAGAGCCTGGGCTCGCCGGTTTTCTCCAAGAGCGTGCATCTGAGCTGGCTGTGGTCGGTTCTGACGCGCCGTCCCCTGCCCTTTACGGGCGCGCCCTACGCCTGGGCCGTGCAAAACGGCCCGATGCTCTCGGGCGACATCTGGGCCATTGACCTGTGCTCCCGCACCGAAGGACGCTTGGCTCACGCCGCGCTCACGCACGAGCAGCTTGAGGCGGCCTGCGCGGCCCTCACGCCCGTGCTGCAGCGCTACGGCTTCGTGCTGCAGCGCTGGGACCCGCATCTGTACCTGACGCGCAAACAGCCTCTCAAGGCGGCGGCCGCCCCCTTTGAGGTGCCGGCCACGCAAGCGGGCGACACGGAACGCTGGATCGAAGGCGAGGAAAAGCCCCTGCTGCTTGAGCTCATCGCTTCTTGTGAAGAGGCGCTCGCAAGTGTGGACAGTTCCGCCCGGACCGTGTGGCTCTCCATGGGCGGCGGCGACTTTGCCTACGTCTACCCGCCCACCAAGATTCGGTCGGTTCTCACCGACAACGAAACCGTCAAGGGATGGGCCTTGGCCGCGGGCATCCTGTTGCAGCGCATCGGCCCCGTGACGGGCGCCGCCGCCTGGCCCGAGGATGCCCCGCAGGGCGAGTGCATTGCCTTGATCGAGACCCTCTACGAGCCTTGGCTGCGCCAAGACTGGGCGGCCTGGCAGGCCGGGATTGAAACCGTGTGCGAGCGCGTTGAAACCTTGAGCGCCGCCGCGCGGCGCAAGGGGTGCGACAGCGCCCTCTTTGTCGGCACGGGCGAGGGCTTTACCGTGTCCTGCCCCAAGAAACTCTCGAAGGTCACCGGATTGCTCGCGCGCCTTGCCGGGGGCGAAATCAACCCAGAAACCATTCTTTATGCGGAGAACTGCTAAGTGAACACGCGCTTTTGTCTGCGTCCCTACGACAAGCTGGCCAGTGAAACGCTCGAGCACGCCGGCATTTTGCGGCCGATCGCACGGGCCCTGTCGGCCCGCGGCGTGACGAGCTCGGACGACCTCTTGGAAGACTGGACGGCGCTGCTGCCGCCCGCCTCCCTCGAGGGCACCGAGCAGGCGGCGCGTCTTTTGGCCGACGCCATCGCCGCGCAAAAGCGCATCACGGTGGTGGCCGACTACGACTGCGACGGCGCCACGGCCTGCGCCATCGCCGTGCGGGGCCTGGCGATGATGGGCTGTCAGGCGCGCTTTATCGTGCCCGACCGCTTTAAGCTCGGCTATGGCCTCACGCCCGCCATCGTGGATTTGGCCGCCGCCGAGCAAAAGCCCGACATCATTATTACGGTCGACAACGGCATTGCGAGCGTGGACGGTGTGGCGCGCGCCAAGGCCCTGGGGATCGACGTCATCATCACGGACCATCACCTGCCCGGCGACGCGCTGCCCGATGCGGCCTGCATCGTCAACCCCAACGTCAAGGGCAGCGTCTTTGCGAGCAAGTCACTGGCGGGCTGCGGGGTGATGTTTTACGTGCTGCTGGCCCTGCGAAGTGAACTGCGCTCTCGCGGCGCCTTTGACCGCGGCAATCAGCCGCGCCTCGATAAACTCAGTGACCTCGTGGCCCTCGGCACCGTGGCCGACGTCGTCAAGCTCGACCACAACAACCGCGTGCTCGTAGCCCAAGGCCTTAATCGCGTGCGCAGGGGCCTGGCGTGCCCCGGCATCAACGCTTTGTTTGAAGTCACCGGGCGCGAGACGGGCCTGGCCACGGCCCGGGACTTTGCCTTCGGCATCGCCCCGCGCATCAACGCGGCCGGGCGCCTCACCGAAATGGGCGTGGGGATCGAGTGCCTGCTGACGGACGACCCCGATAAGGCCCGCAGCCTTGCCTTGGAGCTCGACGGCCTCAACCGTGAGCGGCGCGAGCTCGAAGACACGATGCAACTTGACGCCCATGCCCTGGTGAGCCACATGGACTGGGAGCACCGCTGCACGGTGACGCTTTTTGAACCCGACTGGCACCAGGGTGTGGTGGGGTTGGTTGCCAGCCGCGTCAAGGAAAAGCTCAACCGCCCGGTCATTGCCTTTGCGCCGGACGATGAGGCGGGGCTGCTCAAAGGCTCGGGGCGCTCGATCGAAGGCATTCACCTCAGGGACGCCCTGGATCGGGTGAGCAAATTGCGCCCCGACATCATCGAGCGCTTCGGCGGCCACGCCATGGCCGCGGGTCTGACGATCAAAAAGGAAACCCTGGAGCTCTTTACCGAGCTCTTCGAGCAGGCTGTGGCGGAAACCGCCTCGGCCGAGAGCTTCGATCGGGTGGTGTACACGGACGGGGCTCTGGCGCCCGAAGAGATCACCTTTGGCCTCGTGGATGCCCTCTCCTCGCGCATCTGGGGTCAGGGCTTTGAGCGGCCGATCTTTGCCAACGACTTTACGGTGCTCTCGCAGAGGGTGCTCAAGGACACGCACTTAAAGCTCGTCTTGGACCTGTCGGGCAACCGCTTTGAGGGGATCTTTTTCCGGCGCAACGAGCCCTTGTCCACTCACGCGAAACTGGCGTACCGCCCCGAAATCAACGAGTACCTCGGGCGCCGCTCGATTCAGCTCGTGATCGAAGCGGTGGAAAGCTGATCGGCGTCTCTTAGCGGCGATCGGCCCGGCCGCGCGCATTTTGCCTGCAGATTCAATGTCTTGCACGGCAAAACGAGCGGTCGATTTTTTGTGGGCCGCGCTGGAAAAGACGGATGCCGACAGGGTAAAATGGCGGGTTCAATTTTCACTAGGGCTGGGATTGCCCGGCGCGGGCCTTCGCACGGCCGGCGCGGCTCCCCGCTCCCCAATACGGAAGACTTCACCAAAATGGAAGCCGAACGCATCAATTACGTCAACAATCTGTGCGAAGACCTTGCTCACCGTCTTGCTGAGCTTAGGGGGTATCTTTGACGTCGACCGCAAGCAGAGACGTCTCGAAGAAGTCAACCGCGAGGTTGAAAACCCCGCGCTCTGGGACGACCCCAAGCGCGCGCAGGAAATCAGTAAGGAACAAAAGCTCCTCGAGGACCTCGTCGGCAGTTTCAAGCGCCTGACGAGCGGCATCAACGACGCCAAGGAGCTCTTTGCCATGGCCCTGTCCGAGGATGACGCCGACGGCGCCGAACTCATCGCCCAAGAGGTCGAAGGCTACAAGCACGACGTCGAAAAGCTCGAGTTCAAGCGCATGTTCAACCGCCCCAACGACAGCGCCAACTGCTACATCGAAATTCAGGCCGGCGCGGGCGGCACCGAAGCGCAGGACTGGGCGAGCATGCTCGAGCGCATGTATCTGCGCTACACCGAGCGCTCGGGCTTTACCTCCAAGCTCACGGAAGAAACCGAGGGCGACGTCGCGGGCATCAAGGGCTGCACGATCTACGTGCAGGGCGAGTGGGCCTACGGCACGCTGCGCACCGAAACGGGCATTCACCGCCTCGTGCGCAAGAGCCCGTTTGACGCCAACGCCCGACGCCACACCTCCTTTGCCTCCGTGTACATCTACCCGGAAGTGGACGACTCGATCGACATCACGATCAACCCCGCCGATTTACGCGTGGACGTGTTCCGCGCCTCGGGCGCGGGCGGTCAGCACGTGCAAAAGACCGAATCGGCCGTGCGTATCACGCACATCCCCACGGGCGTCGTGACGGTCTGCCAGGACGACCGCAGCCAGCACAACAACCGCGAACAGGCGATGCGCCAACTCAAGGCCAAGCTCTATGAGCTGGAACTCAGAAAGCGCATGGCCGAGCAGGAAAAGCTCGAAGAGAGCAAGAGCGACATCGGCTGGGGCCATCAGATCCGCAGCTACGTGCTCGATCAGAGCCGCGTCAAGGATCTGCGCACCAACGTGGAAACCGGCAACACGGGCGCCGTTTTGGACGGCGATCTGGACCAATTCATCGAGGCCAGCCTCAAGATGGGCATTTAAGACCCGTCAATCTTTGGGAAAACAACAATGAGCGAAAACGACATCAAGCAGACGCCGGCCGCAGCAGCCGCCGACGACGAAAACCACATCATCGCCGAGCGACGCGCCAAACTGGCCAAGCTGCGCGAAGCGGGCGTGGCCTACCCCAACGACTTCGTGCGCAAGGACCTCTTCGGTGACCTGCGCAGGGAACACGGCGAAAAGTCCCGCGAGGAGCTTGAAGAAGCCATCGTTCAGGTGGCCGTTTCGGGCCGCATGATGCTCAAGCGCGTCATGGGCAAGGCCGCCTTTGCCACCGTGCGCGACTTCACGGGCGAAATGCAGTACTTCGTCACGCCCGCCGATGTGGGCGACGAAGCCTATGCGCTCTTTAAGACCCTGGACCTCGGCGACATCGTCGCGGCCGAGGGCGTTCTGTTCCGCACCAACAAGGGCGAACTGTCCGTGCGCGTCAGCAGGCTCCGTTTGATGACCAAGTCCCTGCGTCCGCTTCCCGACAAGCACAAGGGCCTGACGGACGTCGAAGCCTGCTGCCGTCAGCGCTACACCGACCTCATCATCAACGAAGAGAGCCGCAACCGCTTTGCCGTGCGCTTTAAGGCCGTGAGCGCCGTGCGCCGCTTCATGGAAGAGCATCGCTTCGTGGAAGTCGAAACGCCGATGCTGCACCCGATTCCGGGCGGCGCCAACGCCAAGCCCTTCATCACGCACCATAATGCCCTCGATATCGACCAGTACCTGCGCATCGCGCCCGAGCTTTACCTCAAGCGCCTCGTGGTCGGCGGCTTTGAGCGCGTGTTCGAACTGAACCGCTGCTTCCGCAACGAAGGCATCGACACGCGTCACAACCCGGAATTTACGACGATCGAGTTCTACGCCACTTACTGGACGTACCGCGATCAGATCGAATTCACGGAGCGTCTGCTGCGCCACGTCGCCCGCGAAGCCACGGGCAGCGAAATCGTGCACTACCAGGGCACGGACATTGACCTGTCCAAGCCCTTTGCGCAGCTCACGCCCGAAGAGGCGATCCTCAAGTACGCCCCGCAGTACACGGCCGAGAACCTCAAGGACGAAGCCTTCCTGCGCGCTGAATTGAAGCGCCTCGGCGCTCCCCAGCCCGACCACGTGCACCTCGGGGGCCTCGTGATGGCGCTCTTTGAGGAAACGGCCGAGTCCAAGCTCATCCAGCCGACCTTCATCATCAACTACCCGGTGGAAGTCAGCCCCTTGGCCCGTGCCTCGGACACGAACCCGGACATGACCGAGCGCTTTGAGCTCTTTATCTTCGGCCGCGAAACCGCCAACGGCTTCTCGGAGCTCAACGACCCCGAAGATCAGGCCCGCCGCTTCCAGGCCCAGGCCGACGCCAAGAGCCACGGCGACGACGAAGCCATGTTCTACGACGCGGACTTCATCCGCGCCCTCGAATACGGCCTGCCCCCGACCGCCGGCTGCGGCATCGGCATCGACCGCTTCGTGATGTTGCTCACGAACGCCTCGACGATCCGCGAAGTGCTGCTCTTCCCGGCCATGCGCCCGGAATGCGCCACCGCCCAGCCTTAAGCCTGCGGCCGATTCGGCATCGTTAAGATAACGGCAGCTCCGTATTTTCGGAGTCTGCCGTTTTCTTTACCCGTAACCCCCATGCCCCAGGCTTTCGCTTACCTGCCCTTGCGGCGCCGACTGCTGCTGACCGGTGCTGCGCTTCTGGCCGGCTCCCTGAGCGGCTGCGCCCTGCCACCCTCACAATCGGAAAAGAGCGCTCCCACCTTGCCTCTTCTTCAGGCTGACCTGCGCTTTGAAGCCTCTCACGGCGTAGCGGTGGGATTGTCCGTGCGCGACGGTGCCGGGAAAGTGCTCTTTGAATCCCGCAGCCGCGAGCGCTTTGCCCTCACGAGCACCGTCAAGGCGCTGCTGTGCGCCATGGTGTATGACAAGGGCTTGGAAAAGGAACCCCACGCGCTGGGGCCGGCAGATCCAGCCGGCCACGCGCCCGTTCTGGGCAAGAGCGCGCCCGCACCCCTTCTGACGCTCCAAGAGGCCTGCCGCGCGGCCTTGTCCGTGAGCGATAACCGCGCCGCCAATTTCGTCTTTGCCCACAAGGGCGGCCCCAAGACACTCACGGCCTGGCTGCGCGCCAAGAGCGACTCCTGCACGCGAAGCGATCGCACGGAGGCGGTCCTCAACGACTGGGCGCCCGGCGAGTGGTTGGACACCACCACCCCGAGCAATGCCTCACTCACATGGAAGCGGCTCGACACGACCCTGACGACCAAGGCCCGCGGACTGTGGCTGGCCAACTTATCCTCAATGGCCCTGCCCGGCCCCGTGGCCTCGCACCTTTGCACCGGCTGGACGGTGTTTGCCCGCACGGGCGCAGGCAGCGGAGAAAAAGCGGCCACGCGCGCCCTGCAAGCAATCCTCGTCAACGCCAAGAGCGAGTGCTTTTACCTGGCGTTGCACCTCGTGGCACCGGCGGGAACGTCCCTGCCCGCGCGCGAGGCGCTGCTCGGCGAAGTGTTCGGACACGTTGTGGAAATGCTTGAAAAGCGGGAGGCCGCATGACCGAGGCCCTGCACATTCGGCACCTCAGCAAAACCTTCCGACGGGGCGCCCGTCCGGTGGAAGCGCTGCGAGACGTTTCGCTTACCGTGGCCGAGGGCGAATTCTTTGCCCTGCTCGGCCCCAACGGCGCGGGCAAATCCACGCTCATCGGGTCGCTCGCGGGGCTCGTCGTGCCCGATGCGGGCACGTTTGAAATCCTGGGCCATCCGAGTACGGACACGCACTTTTGCCGCATGGCCGTCGGGATCGTGCCGCAGGAAATCACCGTAGATCCCTTCTTTACCGTGCGCGAAACCCTGAGGCATCAAAGCGGCTACTACGGCCTGCGCAAAAACGAGGCGTGGATCGACACGCTGCTGACCAAACTCGAGCTGACCGACAAGGCCGACGCGCGCGTCTCGCGCCTGTCGGGCGGCATGAAGCGGCGCGTGTTGATTGCCCAGGCCCTGGTGCATCGCCCGCCCGTCATTGTCCTGGACGAGCCCACCGCGGGCGTGGACGTGGAGCTGCGCCACCGCATCTGGGACTTCATGAAGGAGCTGCACACACAAGGCCACACGATTGTGTTGACCACCCATTACCTTGAGGAAGCCCAGAGCCTGTGCCCGCGCGTGGCGCTCTTAAACCACGGGCGCCTGGTGGCTCTTGAGGACACCAAGACGCTGCTTACACGGTTTTCGGGCAACCGCCTGCAGTTTCGGGTGCGCGAGGGCGCACTGCCCCCGACTCTTGCCCATGCCGAGCCGCTCGGCGATAACCGCTGGAGCATCGGCTACCGGGATGCGGGCGAGCTCACCGACATTCTCACGGCACTGCGCCAAGCCCATGTTTGCATTGACATTGAGCACGTCGGTGAGGCGCGCCTCGAGGAAGTGTTCCTCAAGCTCACCGGAGAAGACAAGCCATGAAGCGCCCCGCCCCCTTACCCTTTGACGGCCGAGCGGCCTTCGTTTCCCTCTTTGAAAAGGAGATCCTGCGCTTTCGCAAGATTGCGCTGCACTCGATCTTCGCGCCGATTCTCACTTCGAGCCTGTACCTTCTGGTCTTCGGCAGCGTCTTGGAAGGCCGCATGACGGTGCTCGAGGGGGGCAACTACGTCGACTTTCTGATTCCGGGCCTCGTGATGATGGCGCTGCTGCAAAACAGCTTTGCCAATGCGGCCTCCTCCCTTTTACAGGCCAAGATCACGGGCAGCATCGTCTTTGTGCTGCTCTCGCCGCTCTCCGGCCTGCAGCTTGCGTATGCCTACATCGCCGCCTCGATGGTGAGGGGCCTGATGGTGGCCGCGGGCGTGTGGGCCGCGTCCCTTGTCTGGAGCGTGCCGCCCGTGGCGCACCCGCTCTGGGTTCTGCTTTTTGCCCTCTTGGGCGCCGCGATCATGGCCTCTTTGGGCGTCGTCTGTGGCCTGTGGGCCGAAAAGTACGATCAGATGGGCGCCTTTCAGACCTTTGTGATTTTGCCCCTGACCTTTTTGTCGGGCGTTTTCTACTCGGTTGCTCAGCTGCCGCCCGTCTGGGGCAAAATATCCCTGTTGAACCCATTTTTTTACCTCATCGACGGCTTTCGCTTCGGCTTTTTCGGCCAAAGCGACTTTCCGGCCTGGATGTCGCTGACGATTGTGCTGACGGCCGCACTGGCCTCGGCCGCTTTAGCCTGCACGCTGTTCGTGCGCGGCTGGAAACTAAAGTCCTAAGCGACGCCCGCTCCTCGCCGGGCCGTCTTCCTTTTTGAGTGTTGCCTTGTCTCTCGTTGATTTGAGCGCCTGCGAGCGCCTTGCGGCCGAGCGTTTGCTGCGCCGCGTCTCGGCCGTCAACCACCAGCCGCTGCCCGAGGACACGCAAACGCTGTGGATCGCGGGCCGCCCCTGCGGCCACCTGCTGCCCGGCATCCGAGAGCAGATCGCCCAAAGCGCCCTGGCCGCATGGTTTGTCGACACCGACACGGGCGTGCTCTTTTCTCCCGAGGCGTCTCTCAACGAGGCCCTTGCCACCGTCGCGCGCCGCTTTCACGAAGCCGGGTACTTTTTCCAGTGGCGCAACGAGCTCTTGGACGTGCTGCCCCTGGAGGGTGAGACGCCCGTTGCGCAGGCCGAACGAGGCCTTTTTCGGTACCTCGGGCTGCGCACCCGCTGCGTGTATGCCGTGGGCATCACGCCCGATGCGCGCTTTTACCTGTGCCGCCGCAGCCTCACGAAACAAGTCGATCCGGGCCTGTGGGACGTGCTCGCGGCCGGCCTGATGGCCGCGAGCGAAACGCCTGAGCTGTCCCTGAGGCGTGAAATCCGCGAGGAAGCCGGTTTGAACGAGGGCGACTACGTTCTTTTAAGCGACCGGCGGCGCTTTACGGTCCGCCGGCCCGTCGAAGAGGGCTGGATGTTTGAGGAAGCCTTTGCCGTCAACGTGCGCGTCGACAGGCCCGAGGCCGTGCACAATATCGACGGCGAAGTGATCGCCATCGAATGCCGCCGCGTGCACGAGCTGCTCGCGCGCATTGAAGCCGACGAAGTACCCTCGGACACGGCCATCGCCTTTTTGTCGGCTCTGGTGCCGCACACCGAATCCTGATCCATTGACCACTGAATTTTTGCCATGCAGATTGCTACCTGGAACGTCAACAGCATCAAAGTCCGCCTGCCGCAGGTGCTCGACTGGTTGAAAAGCACTCAAACCTCCGCGCTCGTGATGCAGGAAACCAAGACCGTGGACGAACTCTTTCCTGCCTCCGCCTTTAAAGAGGCGGGCTACCGCGTCATCTACTGCGGTCAGAAGACCTACAACGGCGTGGCGATGGCCGTCAAAAGCGACGAATTCACCGCCGTCGAGGATGTGGTGGCCAACATTCCGGGCTACCCCGACGAGCAAAAGAGGCTCATTGCGGCCACGCTCACGCATGTGAGCGGGCGCAAACTGCGCCTGGCGGGCGCCTACTTTCCCAACGGCCAGGAAGTCGGGGCGGACAAGTACCTCTACAAGCTCGACTGGATCGCCGCACTGACGCTGTGGGTGCAGGGCGAACTCAAGGCGCATGAAAACTTCGTCTTGGGCGGGGACTTTAACATCGCCCCGACCGACGCCGACCTCTGGGATCCGGTGGGCTGGAAGGGAAAGATCCTTGCCTCCGCCCCCGAGCGCGACGCCTTTGTGCGGCTGGTGAACGCGGGCCTGGAAGACACGTGGTCGCTGGGGCTTCACGCCCCCGAAACCTATTCGTGGTGGGATTACCGCATGGCCGGTTTTGAAAAGAACCACGGCCTGAGGATCGATCATTTGCTCGCGAGCCCCGCCGTGGCGGCCGCGACCTGCGACGTGCGCATCGACGCCGCGCCCCGCGCTCTGGAAAAGCCGAGTGATCACGCCCCCGTGGTGATGGACGTAGCCTGGTGATCAGTCCTTGTGATCACCAGCGCCGGCCTGCTGTCGTAGCCGTAGCGCCGGCGGCTGCGGGCCACGAGAATGCTGCTTAACACAAACGTCATGAGCTCGGCCGTGGGCACGGCCAGCCACAGCCCCAGGTTGCCGATGAGATGCGGCAGCGCCTCAATGCACACGATGGGAAAAAGGAACGTGCGGCAGAAGGACACCACGGCCGCCCGCCTTCCGTCGCCCATGGCCGTGAAAAGGGACGCGGCAAACATGTTGGGGCACAGCAGCAAAAGCGACAGGGCGAACCAGTGAAAGTTGGCCATCACCAGGCCAAACACCGTGGAGTGCTCTGGCGCAAAGAACCCGAGCACCGGCTCGGCAAAGAGGAAGGAGAGGCCATAGGCCGCCAGCGAAAAGACGGCCATGAGGATGAGGCTGTTGCCGAAGACCTCCTTGAGCTCCGTCCAGTTCTTCTCGCCGTACTTGTACCCCAGGATCGGGGCCGTGGCCTCGCAAAAGCCGTAAAAGCCGCAGTTAAAGACGTAGGTTGAGTAGGAGGCCACCGTCAGAGCCGCCACGCCGTCCACGCCGAGGTGCTCCAAAAAGGCCGTGTTGAAAAAGTAAAGCGTCACCCCGAAGGACAGATTGGAGACCATCTCCGAAAAGCCGCTCGTGCAGGCGCCTTTGAGGGCCGCCCGGTCGGGGCGCGTCAGGATCAGCCGTAGCCCCACGTCCGCGCGGCGGAAATACACGGCTCCGGCCGCCGCCGCGACGATCCAGGAAAGGACCGTGACCAGAGCCGCCCCGTGCATGCCCCAGCCCATCGGGCCCATGAAGACGATGTCCAGCGCGACGTTTGTCAGGCCCGAAGCGGCCGAGACGATCAGCCCGAGCTTGTGGCGCCCGGCCACCATAAAGAAGGTGAGCACCAGGATGCTGATGAGGTTAAAGCCCATAAAGGCGAACTACACGATGGTAGTCGCGGGCATAGGCATACTGCTCGCGCGTGACCTGCAGCCAATCGAGGAGCACCGGCAAGAGCAGCAGCCCCAGCGCCCCCCACCAGGGGCCCAAAGAGCGCCTCGGCATACACGAGCGTGCTGAAGGCCCGGTTGGCGCCCGCGGTGTCGCCTGAGCCGAGGCGGCGCGAGACCACGGAGCCGCCGCCCGCCGAGAGCATGATTCCCACGGCGCTCAAAAGGATGGCCAGCGGAAAGATCATATTGAGCGAGGCCGGCGCCACCGTTCCCATATACCGGCTGATGAGCACGCCGTCGGCCGCCATGTACGTCATGCTGAAAAGCGACATCACCATGCGCGAAAAGGCAAAGCGCAGGTGCTCGGCAAGCGTAAAGCGGCGGCTCAAGGGTGAGGACGCGGCGGACGGTGCGACGGCCATGGCGGCAAAGATTCGATCGGAAAAGCAAAAAAGCGCAAAAGAGTTTTCGTCTCCTTTGCGCTTTTGAGTGTAGAGCGTTTGGCGAGGCTTATCGCTCATCGATCCAGCACTGCAGGATCGCTTCGAGAATCGGCTCGTTGCTCTTTTCGGGATCGTCGTCAAAATCGGGCAGCGAGAGCACGCGCTCGCGCAGCTCGGAAAGGCGCAGCGTCACCGGATCGAGATCGGGCTCGACGTCGTAGAGCTCTTCGGCGATCTGACGCGCATCGGTCCACTTCAAGGCCATGGTCCCTCTCCCTTAGTTCCCTTAGTCTTCGTTGACGAGATTGCGGTTGTTCTTCGGGATCTCGATCGTGATGTCCTCTTCGCCCATCACGGTCTGGCAGGACAGGCGCGAGATCGGCGTAGCGCCGAAGGCGTTGTCGAGCTGATCGTATTCGTCGTCATCGGGTTCGTTGAGGGACTCGTAGCCCTTGCGCACGATGACGTGGCAGGTGGCGCAGGCGCAGTTGTACTCGCAGGCGTGCGGCACCTTGATGCCGGCCGCGTTGAGCGCCTGAGCGAGCTTGGCGCCGGTTTTCACTTCGATCTGAGCGCCCTGCGGACAAATCGTTTCGTGGGGAAGAATGGTCACAATCGGCATTTTCGAGGGGTTCCTTCTCGTTTAAAAAATCATTTGTTGTTGTCGTCGCCGCCGAGCACGTCGTCGACCGACTTGCCCTCGAGGGCGCGGCGGATCGAGCGGTCCATGCGGCGGGCCGCAAAGTCTTCGGTGGCGGCTCCCACGGCGTCGATGGCCTTCTTGACGGCGTCGGCGTCACTGCCCTGACGCACAGTGTCGAGCTCGGCAAGAGACTTGTCGATCGCGGCACGCTCATCCGTGTTGAGCAGATCGCCGTCGGCGGCCAGGGCCGAATTCGTCGATTCGATGATGCGCAGCGCCTCAACCTTTTGCTCGCGCAGTTCGCGCTCGTGCATGTCGTCTTCGGCGGCCTTGTTGCCTTCCTGCAGCATGCGGATCACATCGTCGTCCGTGAGGCCATAACTGGGCTTGACCATGATCGAGCTTTCCACCCCCGTGGTGGTTTCACGGGCGGAAACGGAGAGGAGCCCGTCGGCGTCGATCTGGAAGGTCACGCGGATGCGTGCGGCGCCCGCGGCCATCGGCGGAATGCCGCGCAGCTCGAATTTGGCCAGGGACCGGCACTTGTCGACGACTTCGCGCTCGCCCTGCACCACGTGAATGGCCATGGCGGTCTGACCGTCCTTAAAGGTCGTAAAGTCCTGGGCCATCGCCGTGGGAATGGCCGTGTTGCGCGGGATCACCTTTTCAACGAGCCCGCCCATGGTTTCCAGACCCAAGGAAAGCGGCGTGACGTCCAAAAGGAGCCAGTCGTCGCCTTCGCTCGTGTTGCCCGCGAGTTTATTGGCCTGCATGGAGGCGCCGATCGCCACCACCTTATCCGGGTCAATGTCGCAGAAGGGTTCGCGCCCGAAGAACGTGCGCACGGCCGCGCGCACGCAGGGCATGCGCGTGGAGCCACCCACGAGAACCACGCCCTTGACATCATTGGGCGTCAGGGACGCGTCGTTGAGCACATTTTTGACCGCGTCGATGGTCTTGTTGACGAGGCGGCAGACCATCGCGTCAAAGTCCTTGCGCGTGAGCGTTTCCTCGAGCACGCGGCCTTCGGAAAGCTCCACCTTCACCGGCACGCTCTCGGCGTCCGTGAGCGCTTCGCGCGCGGCCTTCATCGCCAGCGTCAGACGCTTTTTGTCCGAGGCCGTCAGGATGTCGGCGCTCTGGCCGATGCCGAGCTTATCGATGGCCCAGCACACGAGGCGATGATCAAAATCGTCGCCCCCGAGGGCCGAATTGCCGCCGGTGGCCAAAACCTCAAAGACGCCCTTGGAAAGGTTCAGGAGGGACACGTCGAACGTACCGCCGCCCAAGTCGTAGACGAGGTACTTGCCCTCGGCGCCGTTGTCGAGGCCATAGGCCAGGGCCGCGGCCGTTGGTTCGTTCAAAAGGCGCAACACGGTCAAGCCCGCGAGCTTGGCCGCATCCTTGGTGGCCTGACGCTGGGCGTCGTCAAAGTAGGCGGGCACCGTCACGACGGCCCCCACGAGTTCGGTGCCCACACGCTCCTGGGCACGCGCGCGCAGCACTTTGAGAATTTCCGCGGAGACTTCCACCGGGCTCTTGGGGCCCTGCGTGGTGAGAATGCGCACCATGCCCGGGGCGTCTTCAAAGCGGTAGGGCACGATGACGTTGCCCGAGACATCCTTGGCGCCGCGCCCCATGAGGCGCTTGACGGAGCTGATGGTGTTCAAGGGATCGTCGGCCTGATGCGGCACGGCCTCCCAGCCCACGCTCACGCCTTCCTGCGGCAGATAGCGCACCACGGAGGGCAGCAAAAAGCGCCCCTGCGAATCGGGCAGCACCTCGGCCGCACCGTTTAACACAATCGCCACCAGGGAATTGGTGGTGCCCAAGTCAATGCCGACGGCAAAGCGCTCTTCGTGCGGCGCGGCCGACATACCCGGTTCAGCAATCTGCAGAAGTCCCAACATATTTTTGTTCTGTTGTTTTAAGGGGCGGGCGCCTGCTTGGCGGCCGCGTGTCGCATTTCAGTCAAAAGCTTTTCGACAAACATCAAGCGGCGCACCTGGCCGCGGGCCGCCTCGTAGTCCTTGGCGTTGTCCAGCGAGTCGGTGAGGGCCGAGATGAGCTCGTCGCGAGCCGAAACAACCTCACGTTGCAGTTCGGCGAGCTTACCCGCGTCGTCCCCGGCCTCTTCGAGGACCTCACGCCAGGCCATCTGCTGCTGCAGAAAGTCGGAGGGCATGCGCGTGTCGTTTTCGCGGCCCACGTCAATGCCCGCGGCTGAGAGCAGCAGGCAGGCGCGGGAGACGGGATTGACAAGCGCATCGCGCGCCTCGTTGATGCGCCCGGCCCACTGCTCGGCCACGCGGCGCTCGGCCGCGGGTCGGTTGACGAACTTATCCGGGTGCACCAGCGCGATGGCGCGGCGCCAGGCCTCTTCGACCTTGCTCTCGTCCAGAGCAAACCGCTCGGGTAGAGACAGGAGCGTAAACGCGTTCTGAGCCATGGCCGCTTCTTACACGTGGAAGGACTTGCCGCAGCCGCAGCGTTCCTTTTCACGCGGGTTGTTGTACTTGAAGCCTTCCTGCAGGCCTTCGCGCACGTAGTCGAGTTCCGTGCCGTCGATGTAGGGCAGGCTCTTGGCGTCGACGATCACCTTGACGCCGTGGCATTCCCAGACCTGGTCGTCGTCGTTGACGACGTCGGCAAACTCAAGCTTGTAGGCCATGCCCGAGCAGCCGCTCGTCTTGACGCCCAGGCGAAGGCCGATGCCCTTGCCGCGCTTGGTGAGGTAAGCGGCGACGTGGCGCGCGGCCGCTTCGGTCAGAGTGACAGACATTTCTTATCCTTGTTGTGTTCTTTTTGTCGCGCGATTACTTGGCGTGCTTGGCCTTGTAGTCGTCGATGGCGGCCTTGACGGCGTCTTCGGCGAGGATCGAGCAATGGATCTTGACGGGCGGCAGCGCGAGCTCTTCGGCAATGGCCGCATTGGTGATCTTGGAGGCTTCGTCCAAGGTCTTGCCCTTGACCCATTCGGACACGAGCGAGCTCGAGGCGATGGCCGAGCCGCAGCCGTAGGTCTTGAACTTGGCGTCTTCGATGACGCCCTCGTCGTTGACCTTGATCTGCAGACGCATCACGTCGCCGCAGGCCGGGGCGCCGACCATGCCGGTGCCGACGGACTCGTCGTTCTTGTCGAGCGTGCCCACGTTGCGCGGGTGTTCGTAGTGATCGATCAATTTTTCACTGTAGGGCATTTGATTGTCCTCCGATGGGGTTTTCTGAAATTCCGGGATTCGTGAGCCGCTTCTTAGTGGGCCGACCACTTGACGTCGGCGAGGTCAATGCCTTCCTTGTGCATTTCCCACAGCGGCGACATTTCACGCAGCTTGGCGACCTTTTCGGTCAGAAGCTTCACGGTGAAGTCGATTTCCTCTTCGGTCGTAAAGCGCCCGAACGTAAAGCGAATCGAGCTGTGCGCGAGCTCGTCGTTGCGGCCGATGGCGCGCAGCACGTAGCTCGGCTCAAGCGAGGCGGACGTGCAGGCCGAGCCCGAGCTCACGGCGATGTCCTTGAGGGCCATCATGAGGCTTTCGCCCTCGATGAAGGCAAAGGAGATGTTGAGGTTCGTCGGCACGCGGTGCTCGAGGTCACCGTTGACGTACACGTCGGGAATATTCTTGAGAATGCCGTCCAGCAGGCGCTTTTCTAGCTTCTTGGCGTGTGCGAGATCCTTGTCGGCTTCGAGCAACGCGAGACGATAGGCTTCGCCCATGCCCACGATCTGGTGGGTGGCCAAGGTGCCCGAGCGCATGCCGCGTTCGTGTCCGCCGCCGTGAATCTGCGGCTCGATGCGCACACGGGGCTTACGACGCACGTACAGGGCGCCGATGCCCTTGGGGCCGTAAACCTTGTGCGAGGAAAGGCTCATCAGATCGACCTTGATCTTTTGCGTGTCGATGCGAAGCTTGCCCGGGGCCTGCGTGGCGTCGCAGTGAAAGAGCACGCCGTGCTCGCGGCAGATGTTGCCGATGGCTTCCAGATCCTGCACGACGCCGATTTCGTTGTTGACGGCCATCACGGACACGAGCGTCGTGTCCGGGCGGATGGCGGCCTTGAGGTCGTCGAGGTTGAGCAGGCCGTTTTCCTGCACGTCCAGATACGTGACTTCAAAGCCTTCGGTTTCGAGGTGACGCATGCTGTCGAGAACCGCCTTGTGCTCGCTCTTGACGGTGATGAGGTGCTTGCCCTTGTCGCGGTAGAAGTGGGCAGCGCCCTTGATGGCGAGGTTGTCCGACTCGGTGGCGCCCGAGGTGAACACGATTTCGCGCGGATCGGCGTTGATGTAGGCGGCGATGTGTCCGCGCGCCTCTTCGACGGCCTTTTCCGCTTCCCAGCCGTAGGCGTGCGAGCGGCTGGCGGGATTGCCGAACTTTTCGCACAGGTAGGGAATCATCTTTTCGGCCACGCGCGGGTCAACGGGCGTGGTGGCCGAGTAGTCAAGGTAAACAACGTGATTCTGCATTTTGCGTCTCTTCTTGTGTCGTTGCGCACTGTGTTTGGGGACTCGGCACTCTTGATCAAGAGTGTCGAGCGGTGCGTTACCAATCGGGGTGCCGCAGTCCTTCCCGAAGCGTTAGTCCTTGGAATGCGTGACGTGCACCACGATCGGCTGCTCGTGCGAGTGGCCGTGGTGCGCCTGATCCCTCAGACTTTTCTCCTTGATGGACTGCAACGACTGGGCGTTGAGAAACTCGGCCATGACGGCGTTTAAGTCCGCCCACAGACCGTGCGCGAGGCACTGGGCACCGCCGCGGCAGGCGGCCGCGCCCTGGCACTGCGACACGTCCATAGCGCCTTCGACGGCCTCGACAATCTCACCGGCGGTGATTTGGCTGGCGTCGCGCCCAAGACGATAACCGCCGCCGGGGCCGCGCACGCTCGCCACAAGCTTGGCGCGGCGCAGCTTTCCGAAGATCTGCTCGAGGTAGGCAAGCGAAATCTTCTGGCGCTTGGCGATATCGGACAGGCGCACCGGACCGTTCTCGCTGTAAAGCGACAGGTCAATCATGCTGGTCACCGCAAAGCGGCCTCGGGTCGTCAGTTTCACAGTCTTGTTCGTCAGGTTGGCGCCGCCGGCCCCCAAGGCCTTTGGCGCGAGCGTCCGAAAGCGCTTCAAAAGCACCGTCGGACGGGGGTTTCTCAAATAACCTAGTTCGCAGGTCAAGTATCTTACCCGAAAATACCCTTCATTAAAATAGGGTTATTCAAATTTCCTGGACCGCAAAGGAAAACTTCAGTCGATCTACGCCCAAAGAAGGTGAAAATTGCGGGCAATTTGTCCCGTTTCAATGCGTTTGCCGTCCCCCTTGGGTACAATTCGCAACAAAACGCAACCGACCTCGTGTCGGATGCGGGGGTCATTGCGGGCGTTTGCCCGCCTTTTCTTGTGGAAACCACCATGGAATTTGATTTCTCCCTTATCACCAACTCCCTGCCCCTGCTGCTTCAGGGCGCATTGGTGACGCTTGAGATCACGGCGATGGCCGTCGGTCTCGGTCTGGTGTTCGGCCTGATTGCGGCCCTCGCACAGCTTTCCAAATTCGGCCCGCTGCGCTGGATCGCGAAGATCTACGTGGACTTCATCCGCGGCACCCCGCTGCTCGTGCAGATCTTCATCATCTACTTTGCGCTGCCCGCCATCATCGGCCAGCGCATTGACCCCTTTGTGGCGGCCGTGGCGGCCTGCTCGATCAATTCGGGCGCCTACGTGGCCGAAATCTTCCGCGCCGGCATTCAGTCGATTGAAATCGGCCAGATGCGAGCCGGTCTCTCCTTGGGCATGACCTGGGGCCAGACGATGCGCTACATCATCCTGCCGCAGGCCTTCAAGCGCATCATTCCGCCGCTTGGCAACGAATTCATCGCCATGCTCAAGGACTCGTCCCTGGTGTCGGTCATCGGCTTTGAGGAACTCACCCGTACCGGCCAGCTCATCATCGCCGAAACCTACGGCTCGCTGGAAATCTGGACGGCCGTGGCCATCGTCTACCTCGTGATGACGCTGACGATCACGCAGCTGGTCTCGCGCCTGGAAAAGCGCTTTAAGGCAAGCGACGCCCGCTAAAGCGTCAGCGCTCGGTTCATCGGCAGAGCCCGCGTTTTCACGCGGGCTCTTGCTTTGTGGTGGTTTTGTGGGCGCTTTGCCGACCTCTATAGGCGCGGCACGGCCGAAAGGAGCTCTTGGGTGTAGGGGTGCTGTGGGTAAGAGAGCACCTCTTGGGCCGGCCCTTGCTCGACCAGGCGCCCGGATTGCATCACCGCCACGTCCTGCGCCATGAATTCCACGACGGCAAAGTTGTGGGTGATGAAAAGGTACGAGACGCCCTCCTCGGCCTGAATCTCCCGCAAAAGGTTGAGGATCTGCGCCTGCACCGACACGTCCAGCGCTGAGGTGGGCTCGTCGCAAACCACCAGCTTGGGATTGACCGCCAGAGCCCGGGCAATGGCGATGCGCTGCCTCTGGCCGCCCGAAAATTCATGCGCCAGGCGCGAGGCGGCCGTCGAGGGCAGCCCCACCCGATCCAAGAGGCGCCGCACTTCGGATTGCGCCTCGGACTTGGTGAGGGTCGGGCGCAGCGCCCGAATCCCCTCGCCCACCAGCTCGCCCACGCTCATGCGCGGATCCAGGGACGCACAGGGATCCTGAAAGACGATCTGCGCTTCGGCCCTCAGACGTCGGTCAAAGCGGCACTTGGCATCGAACGCCTCGCAGCCGGCGATTGTCACTTGCCCGCGCACGCGGGCATTCTCCAGCAAACCCAGCACGGCCTTGCCCAGCGTCGTTTTGCCCGAGCCCGACTCGCCCAACAGGGCGAGGGTACGACCCCGCTCCAGGGTCAGCGACACGCCTTTGACGGCCTCAAAGCACTTGCGCCGGCTAAACCACCCGCCTCCGGCGCCATAGGTCACCGACAGGTCTTTGACGCAGAGCACCGCCTCGGAGGCGGCGGCGGTGAAGTGCACCGCCCGGCCCGTACCCGTCGTGAGAATCTTGGGAAAGAGGCAGCGTACCCGGCGCGCGGCCCCGTCTTCTGCCAGGGGCGGACAGGCACTTTGACACGCGGGTTTGGCCAAGGGACAGCGCGGCGCAAAGCGGCAGCCCGTCGGCATGGCCGAGAGTTCCGGCACCGTGCCGGCGAGGCCCGTCAGGGTCCGCGCGCTCTTGTCCGCGGCCGGAACGGCGCTCAACAGCAGCTGCGCGTAGGGGTGACGGGGAGAGGCGAAAAAGTCCTTGACGTCGCTTTCTTCGACGATCTGCCCGGCGTACATCAGCGCCACGCGGTCGGCGTAGCGGCGCACGAGCGCCAAATCATGGGTGATGAGCAACAGGGCAATGCCCCGCTCGCGCTGCAGGTCCTTTAAGAGGTCCAGAATCTGCGCCTGGCGCGTCACGTCCAAGGCCGTCGTGGGTTCGTCGGCCACCACCACGTCGGGCCGGCACGCCAGAGCCATGGCGATCATCACGCGCTGTTTTTGCCCGCCCGAGAGTTCATGGGCAAAGGCCTCAAAGCGCCGCTCGGGCGCGTCGAGCCCCACGCGCGCGAGCCACTCGATAGCGCAGGCCTTGGCCTGCGACTTCGTCACGTTTTCGTGCAGCCGGACGGCCTCCAGGATCTGATCGCCCACGCGCATGACGGGATTCAGGCTCGTGGCCGGTTCCTGAAAGATCATCGCGATGCGAGAGCCGCGCAGGCCCTGCATGGCTTCTTCGGTGAGGCGCATCAGGTCCTGCCCGCCCATCTTCACCCGCCCTTGCGACACAAAGACGCCCTCGGGCAACAGGCGCATGAGCGAGAGGGCCGTCAGGGACTTGCCGCAGCCCGACTCGCCCACGAGGGCGAAGCACTCGCCCCGTTTAATATCAAAGGAGACGTCCGAGACGGCCGTCACCGCTTGCCGTCGTCCGATGCGCACCGTGAGGTTTTCGACGCTTAGAACGGTGTTCTTTGGCATGCTCCGTCCCCCCCCCTTTACGCGCGGCCCGACGCGCTGCGCGGGTCAAAGGCGTCGCGCACGCCCGAGGCAAAAAGGTTGGCCGAGAGCACGAGCAGCACCATGAAGACGAAACTGGCGGCCAAATTCCACCAAATGATCGGCGAGCGGCTCATTTCGGAAGCGGCCGCATTGATCATGGAGCCGAAGGACTCGGTCACGGGGTCCACCCCCACGCCCACGTAACTTAAGACCGCCTCGTAGAGCACGATCCCCGAAAAATCCAGAACCGCCACGATGAGCACGATGTGCGCCACGTTGGGAAAGACGTGCCGGGCCATGATGCGGGTGCTCGAGACGCCAAAGGCCTTGGCCGCGGTCACAAAGTCCATGGCCGAGACCTTGAGGGTTTCGGCGCGCAAAAGCCGCGCCAGTCCCGCCCAGCTTGTCAGGCCAATGATGAGGGCCAACAGAAACAACCGCACGTCGGCTCTCTCGAGACTCGTGGCAAAGGTCTGCGGGTTCTTGTCGATGAAGACCTGAATCATCAGCACGGAGGCGGCAATCAAAAGCACCGAGGGAATCGAGGAAATCGTCGTGTAGACGTACTGGATGACGTCATCCACCCAGCCCTTGAAGTAGCCGGCGGCAATGCCCAGCGTCACGGCAAAGGGCAGCGTCGAGAAGGTGGCCAGCAGGCCAATGGCAAAGGCCGTGCGCACGCTCTTAAAAGCGCTGTAGAGCACGTCGTTGCCCGTGGCGTCCGTGCCGAAGGGATGCCAGACGGGCCAGACGAAGGAAAGGATGCTCGCGACAAAGACCGTCAGCAGCCACACGAGAATAAAGGGCCGCCAGGGGTTGGCGCGGGCGGTGACGCGCACCAGCGCCTGCGTGAAGCGCTCGCGTCGGAAGATGGCGACTGCGGCGGCGATCATGATCCAGGAAAGGGCGACGGATATCAGGCCCGTCACCGCCCCCACCTCAATCTTGCGAAAGAGAGACTGCAGGTGCTTGGCGGGATTAACGCCCTTGCCCGCGCCCGTCAGGGGCGCGTAAATACGTCGTGTGTCCTTGCCGTCCGTGACGGTCGTCTTGTCAAAGTCCGTCAGGGCAAAGGGGGCCGAGTAACTGCGCTCGCGCGAGGCGATTTTCTCGCCCACCAAGGCGTCCAAAAGCGAGACGGTTTTCGTGTCCCAGGCCTGCGCGGCGGTCGGGGTGGCCGCCGGCAGCGCCCTGCGGTAGTGCACGCTGTCGGTGAGGGCAATCACGAGAAACACCGAGAGCACGGCCGCGGCGGCCATGGCCGTTTTGTTCGTGAGCACCACGCGCCACTTGCGCGCAAGCTCCTCGTTTTGGGCCGCCCCCCGCACGTAGACGAGAAGCCCCAAAACCAGCAGCCAGAGCACTGCGTCGGTCCACAAAAAGACGAATTTCACATCCATGATTTTTTACTTCAATCGGATTCTCGGGTCGGCCAGAGTATAGGTGACGTCGGTGAGGATCAGGCCCACCACATAGGCGGCCGTGCCCAGAAACACCATGGCACGCACGATGGAAAAGTCCTGCGCGTTGATCGCGTCGATCGTGTACGAGCCCAGCCCCGGAATGCCGAAAAAGCTCTCCATGATGAGGCTACCCATAAAGAGCATCGGAAAGACCGCCACGGTGCTCGTCAGAATCGGCAGCATGGCGTTGCGCAGCACGTGCACGAACATGACGCGCGCTTCGCTCGCCCCCTTGGCGCGGGCCGTGCGCACGTAGTCCTTGCCGACTTCCTCCAAAAACATCGCACGATAAAGGAGCGTGTCGCTTCCCAAGCGCGAGAAAATCCCGATCGCCACGGGCAGGATCAAAAAGACGGCCATGCGCCAGTCGTCGGCAAAGCCCGAGACGGGCACGAGGCGCAAGGTTTTGGCAAAGAGCCACTGCCCGAGAATGATGTAAAAGAGGCTTGAGACGCTCATCACCAACACGGCAAAGCCCACGCAAGCCCACTCGAGTTTCGTGCGCCGCACGAGCACCACCATGAGCGAAAAGACGAGCATCACCACCACGCCCAAAATGAACGTGGGCACCGCCAGGGCCAAGGAGGGCCCCACCCGCTCGGCGATTTCCCGGTTGATGCTGCGGCCGGCGTCCGAGAGGCCCAGATCCCCCGCCAACAGCGGCGCCGAGCGGGTGAAAAAGACGGTCTGCGTCACCTTGTCGATCCCCTGCGCGGCCTCGTTGTAAACAAGCGGCAGATCGTACCCGTGCGCCTTTTTCCAGTTTTCGATCGCTTGCGTCGTCACATAGCGCCCGCCGATGGCCAGCCGCGCCATGTCGTCGGGCGTGTTGACGGCAAAAAAGAGCGCAAAGGTGATGGCGTTGACCCCCACGAGGATCAGAAAGCCGTAGGCGATGCGCCGCAACAGATAGCCGATCATGCCTCTTCCCCCTTGGCGTCAATGCCGAGTTTTTCCCGCGTGCGCTTCAGGTGGCCCCGCACGAGCCACACCAGGCCCGCGGCGACGATCAGGATGATCGCCAGCGGCCAGATCACGGGCCGGTTCCAGGCGCGGATCTGCGCAAGTCTTTCTTGGGCGTCAATGCGCACGTACTGCATGTTGTTGCGGATCATCTGCGTGGGCTTGGCGTTTTTCACCCAGTGCTGCAGCGCGGCGGCCGACGTGGGAAAGTAGCCGAAGCTCCAGGGAGCGTCCTTTTGCACGATCGCGATCATCTCGTCGATCACGCGCGCCTTCTCCGGACCGTTTTCCAGGTTGCGAAGGCGCTCAAAGAGCGCGTCAAAGCGCTTGTTTTGGTAGTTGCTTGCGTTCTCCCCTGCCCCGTTGACGGCCTTGCTGTTGGGGCCATAGAGGAGCGTGAGGAAGTTTTCCGCATCCGGATAGTCCGCAAGCCACCCCCAGTAGTAAATCTGCGCCGATCCCTTGGCCATCTTGTCTTGGAAGCGGTTGTAGTCCGTGGAGCGGATTTCAAGCTGAATGCCGATCTTGGCAAACTGCCGCGCCGTCCAGTCCAAAAAGGACTTGCTGCCCGCGCTCGTGCCCTGCCAGTCAAAATTGAGCACCAGAGGCCGTCCCGTGGCCGCGTCGCGCCCGTCCGGGTACCCGGCCTCCCACATCAAGCGCTTGGCCTCTTCAATGCTACGGCGCTTGATCCTTCCCTCTTGATCCTTGGCGTACACCACAGGGTTGTAGGCCGAGGGGCCGTCGTCGCGCCAGCCGAAAAGCCCGGGCGGCAGCGGGCCGTGGGCGGCCTGCCCCTGGCCCTTTTCAAAAATGGTGATCTGCTCTTCCCAATCGAGGGCAATGGAGATGGCTTGCCTTAAGAGCCGGTTGCGCCGCTGCTGCTCGGGCGTTTTGCCCTCGCCCACCACCGGGTCGAGCCAGTTGAAACCCACGTACCAGAGGTTGGCTTCCACGGTGGTTGGAAACTGCAGGCGCTTTTCCTTGTAAAGCTTTTCCTTGTCCGGATCGTCGCCCATGGCCACGATATAGCCCTGTCCGACGTCCAGGCGCGTGATCTGCGGGCTGTCGTAGTAGCCCTGCAGGAACTTGCTCGTGGTGGGCACGGCCTCCTTTTCCATCGTCATGACGATGCGATCGACAAAGGGGGTCTTGCGGCCACAGTCGGCCAAATACCCGTTTTTGCGATCCTCTTCGGTGCCCTCACACGGGTACACGAGGCCGCGGTAGTTGGGGTTGCGCTCGAGCACATGCTCGCGGTTTTGGCGCGAGACGGTGAGCATGTAGGGGCCGGTGCCCACGGGCCAGGTGTCCAGGGAAATGTTGTTCTCGGCAAAACCCGGATTGGCGTAAAAGGCCTCGGCTTCCCAGGGCATGGGCGCGAAAAACGCCATCGCGAGCCAATTGTCGAACTGCGGGTATTTGCCGCGGATCGTGATCTGCAGGGTGTGATCATCAATGGCCCGCACGCCCTCGCAGTCAAAACGGGTGAGGTCCAAACGCTCGCCCTTGGGCTGCGTTTTGAGAGCCTCGCCGATGTCTTGGGCGAGTTTGTCAAAGCCCACGATATGGGTTTTGAGAATCCCGAAGGCCGGGCTCACGGTCGCGGGCGAGGCGATGCGCTTGATGCCGTAGACGTAGTCGTGGGCGGTCAGTTCCCGGGTGCCTCGCTCGGGCAGCTCCAGGGGACTCGAAAGGGCCGCGGCCCGTTCGGGGTCCAAGGTCAGGGCGAGGGGCTTTCCCTCGGAGTCCTTGGCAAAGGCCGGGTGCGGGGCAAAGCGGATCCCTTTGCGGATGGCGATCGTGTAAACGGACACGGCGACTTGGGCGGCGTCGGCCTCGTGCGGCAGAGTGTTGCCCTGCGCGTCCTTGTAGACGGGCTTGGCCACCGACTCGGCCGCCAGCGGCATGAGCGTGTAGGGGCGCTTGAGATACTCGTAGCCGTACAGGGGCTCGTAGATGCCGTACGTGTAGATCGTCTCGTCGCTCGAGTATGAGACCTGCGGGTCGAGCGTTTTGGGGCTGCGTCCCGAAAAGGTCGAAAAGATCGTGTTGGTGCCGTACTCGGCAAGCGGCCGGGGCGCGTTGACCGGCTCACCGCAGCCCGACAAAAGCGCCGCGGCGGCGAGGGCGGCCAGAGCCGCCAAGCCCGCGGACGGATGCAGCCGCAGGGCGGCCGTGAATTTCCCAACAGAAAGAAACACTTAGACTCTTTTGAAAAACGGCGGGCCCGCTTTCGCGCTTTCCCGCAATCCAATATACTTTCGACTCGGCCGTCCGTCGAGCGAATCCGAGCGATCCGCCTTGTGTTTTCCGGGCCACGGCACGACCCCCCAATTCTGAACGATTTTGAGCGCGCGCACGCGCAGGCCGCACGCGTGAAACCCCAATGACTGAAAAAACCTATTGCTATCCCGTCCGCATTTACTGGGAAGACACCGACGCGGGCGGCATCGTGTACCACGCCAACTACCTGCGCTATATGGAGCGCGCCCGCACCGAGTTTTTGCGCACGATCGGCCTTGAGCAGCGCAAGATGCAGCTCGAAGGCGCCCCCGTCATCGTCGTGAGCACCATGGACATCAAGTTCACGCGCCCGGCCATGCTCGACGACCTGCTGACGGTCAAAACCCGCATCAAGTTGCTGCGCCGCGCCTCCATCGTCTTTGAGCAGACGATCGTGCGCGGCGAGGAGACCATCTGCACGGCGCAGGTGCGCTGCGCCTCCGTGGACATCAAGGCGGGCGTGCCCACCCCGACCGATCCGCGCATCCTGGCCGCACTCGAGCCCTACGCGCCCGAGGCCGCCTAACGCATCCGAACCGATTTTGCCGACCTTTTTGAAATCCTGAACAATCCATGAATTCCGCTGATCTGTCCATCGTCACGCTCGTCATGAACGCTTCCGTCGTCGTGAAGTTCGTCATGGCCCTTTTGCTGATCGCGTCCCTGTCGAGCTGGGCGACCATCTTTTCCAAAATGCTCGTGCTCTCGCGCAGCCGCCGTCAGACCGACGACTTCGACAAGCGTTTCTGGTCGGGCCTGGATCTGGCCAAGCTCTATGAGACCGCCAGCACCCACCCCGAGCGCACGGGCGCGCAGGAGCGCATGTTTGCCGCGGGCATGAACGAATTTTTGAAGATGCCGGGGCGTGCCGCCGACGAAGTGCTCTCGGGCGTGCGCCGCAGCATGAGCGCGACCTATCAGCGTGAGATGGATTCCCTGGAAAAGGGGCTGCCGATGCTCGCCTCGATCGGTTCGGTCTCGCCCTTCATCGGCCTCTTCGGCACCGTCTGGGGCATCATGGATGCGTTTACGGGCCTCTCGAGCCTCGAGAACGTGTCCCTGGCCGTTGTCGCGCCAGGCATTGCCGAAGCGCTGGTAGCCACCGCCGTGGGCCTTTTTGCCGCCATTCCGGCCACCGCCGCCTACAACCTCTTTGCCAACCGCATCGAGCGTCTGAGCAACCGCTTTGAGAGCTTCAGCGAAGAGTTCCTCAACATTCTGGCGCACCAGCGCTAAGGCGAGACTTGTTCTCGGAGAAACGCCATGGCATTGCGTAACCGAACCAAGCGGCGCCTGATGAGCGAGATGAACGTCGTGCCCTACATCGACGTCATGCTCGTGCTCGTGGTGATCCTGATGGTGGCCGCGCCCTTTGTGAACCCCTCGGTGGTCGATCTGCCGAGCGTGCGCAAGGCGGGCAAAGCCCCCGCGGAAAACATCCAGGTGGTGGTGCACGCCGACAGTCGCCTGTCGATCAAAACCAAGAGCGGCCTGCACCCCGTGGACATGCCCCAGCTCGTCAACAACGTCAAGGCCGCGCAGGCGGGCCTGAAGACCCCCGTGGTGATCGCCGCCGACCGAGACGTGCGCTATGAGCAGGTCGTGGACGTGATGAAGGCGCTGCAAAACGCCGACGTCGAGCGCGTGGGCCTGGCCCTGAAGATTGAGGGCGCACGCTGATGACCGAAAACCGCCGACAGGCCAAGCCCGGCAATCAGAAAAGCTACGATCTGCCCGTCGGGCTGATCGCGGCCGTCGCCGTGCACGCGCTGCTTTTCGTCGGGCTCTTTACGGTGTTCCAGTGGAAGACCGAACCGCAGTCGTTCTATGCCGAACTTTGGGCACCCGAGGACGCCTCGGGCGAAAACCCCGACGGCAAGGACGCGCAGGCTCCCGAACCCGATCCCAAGGCACTCGAAAAGCAACAGGAAGAGCAACGCCTGGCCGAGCAAAAGCGCCTGCAGGAAGAGCAGCGCCTCGAAGAAGAGCGCAAGGCCGAACAGGAACGGCTCGAGCGGGAAAAGCTCAAGCAGCAGCGTCTGGAAGAGGAACGCCTCGAGCAACAACGTCTCGAAGAGCAGCGTAAGGCCGAAGAAGCCCGACAAGCTGAAGAGGCCCGCAAGGCCGAGCAAGAGCGTCTGGAACAGGAGCGCTTGGCCGAACAAAAGCGCCTAGAGCAAGAGCGCCTCGAGCAGGAGCGCCTCCAAGAGGAACGGGCCGCCGAAGAGGCGCGCCGCGCCGAAGAAATTCGCCTGGCCCAAGAGCGCAAGCGCTTGGAGGAAGAGCGCCGCAAGCTCGAAGAGCAAAAGCGCGTGGAAGAGCAACGCAAGGCCGAGGAGGCCCGCAAAGCCGAAGAAGCCCGTTTGGCCGAACAAAAGCGTTTGCAGGAAGAGCGCAAGGCTGAAGAAGCCCGCAAAGCTGAGGAAGCCCGCAAGGCCGAAGAGGTCCGTAAGGCTCAGGAAGCGCGCATCGCCGAGCAAAAGCGACTCGAGGCCGAGAAAAAGAAGCGCGAGGCCGAGCGCCGTGAGCGCATCCGCCGCGAAAAGGCCGAGCAAAAGCGCATCGCCGACGAAATGCGCAAGGCCGAGCTTGCCCGCATCACGGGCGCGCCGCAGGTCACTTCCGGCCAGGTGGGCAAGACCACCGGCACGCCAGGCACCCGCGTGCGCAACGTCACGGGCACGGCCTCGGCCGCCTATGCCGCCAGCGTCATCGGCTGCATCCGTCCGCACATCATCTACGACGTGCCCACGAGCCTGCAGCGCGGCCAGTATCAGGCGGTCTATCACATCAATCTGCTGCCCAACGGCGAGCAGGTCGGCTCACCGCGCCAGCTCAAGAGCTCGGGGCTGCCCGCGTACGATCGAGCCGTGGAAACGGCCATCCGCCGCTGCAATCCCTTCCCCAAGCCCAAGGATCAGTCGACCACCGTGCCGCGCAGCATGCAGATCACGTTCGATCCGGTCGACGACAACTACAACTGACACGGGCAAGAACGTCGCCTGCCGCCACACCTTCCGGGCGTTAAGCTTGGAAGGTGTGTTTCATCCCTTGCAAGGAGTCGGCATGCAGCTTACCGTCGTCGTGGAAAACCAAACGAGCTCCCGGCGGCTTGTGGCCGAGTGGAGCTACAGTGCGTCGCTCGAGACCGACTCGGGCGTGATCCTCTTGGATACCGGCGGCATTCAACACACGCTCCCCCACAACCTTGCGGCCCTGGGGCTGGACGGCCGACGCATCGGCGACCTCATCCTCTCGCACGGGCACTTTGACCACGTCTCGGGGCTCACGGACGTGTTGCGCCTCTCACCCCACGCACGGCTCTGGGCGGCCCCGACGATCGGTCGCGAACGGCGCGGCAATGCGGACGGCTCGCGCTGCAGCGGCGGCGGGGCGTTGCTTGCCAGCCTTGCCTTCAACCCCGTCGCCCCCTACGCCCAAGTCGCAGAGGGCGTCACGGCCTTTACCGTGCCCCAGGCCGAGCGCGACCCGCGCTGGGTGTGCACGCACTGCCTTTTTGAGCGTGACGCTCAGGGGCACCCGCACCCGGACTCCTTTGCCGACGACGTCTCCGTGCTGGTGCAAACCGAACGCGGCGCCTCGGTGCTTCTCGGGTGCGCGCACGCGGGCATTCCCAATATCCTCGCGTACGCCCGCAAGACCTTCGGGATTGAGGAATTCGAGATGGTGTTGGGCGGCACGCATTTGGGCAGTATGCCGAGCGAGGAATTGCCGCGGTGGATGCAGGCTTTGAAGGCCTTTAAGGGTGCGCCGCTGGCGTCCCTGCCACTGCACGGGCTTTCGGGCGGCCGCGGCGCTGGCGCGCCACTTTGACGACGTGGACTGGGCCGCCTGCGGCACCCGGCACGAGCTTTAGGGTTTGACGAGGCGCACGGGGGCTTCGGTTGCCTGCGCGAGCTTGCGGGCCCGCAGCTGACCGCAGCCGCCGTCGATGTCCTGGGCGGCGCTCTCGCGCAGCGTGGCCACGATGCCGCGGCGACGCAGCACCGTGATGAGATCTTCGATGTGGCTTTGCGCCGGGCGCGCAAAGTCGCTCTCGGCAATCGGGTTGACGGCGATGAAGTTGACCATCGCGTAGCGCCCGTCGAGAAGTTCGGCCAGGCGCTCGACCTCTTCAAAGGTGTCGTTGACGCCCGCCATCAGCGTCCACTCGATCTGCGCGGGGTATTTGGTCGCCTCGGCGTAGGAAAGCGTGCGCTCCAAGAGATACTCGGGCGTCAGAGCCGGCGCGTTTTTGAGCAGACGGCGGCGCCTTTCAAAATCGGTCGTGTGCAGCGACAGCGCCAGGGCCGGCTTGACCGACCAGGTGGGCAGCGCGTCAAAGAGCCGCTCGTCTCCCACGGTCGAGACCACGATCTGCTTGTGCGCCAATTCGGCCGTGTTGCCCAAAAACTCCACGGCTTCGCGCACGGCCTCGCGGTTGTGCGAGGGCTCGCCCATGCCCATGAGGACCACCTTTTTGATGTCGGATCTCACGCGGAGGGCCGAGACGTATTGCGCCACGATTTCGGCGCTCGAGAGCTGCCGCTGCAGACCGCCCTTACCCGTCATGCAAAAGACGCACCCCACCGCGCAGCCCACCTGCGTGGAGATGCACAGGGCCTGGCGCGGCAGCAGCACCGCCTCGACGCAGGCGCCGTCCTCAAGGGCCACCAAAAGCTTTCCGCTTTCGGCCTGCCGGCTTTCGGTCAGTTCAAAGTGCGCCAGCTTGTCGAGCCGCTCGCGAATATCGGGCAGCTTTTCCGTGAGAGCCTTGGGAAAACTCGCGTGCCCCTCGGCGTGCCAGGGCGCACGGCCGAGCCAGGCGCGCCACAGACGGCGAATGTGAGAGCTCTTGGCGCCGAGCGCGGTAAAGTCGCGTTCAAAGTCACTCAGTTGGGCGATACTGGCCATGGCGGATGCGGGAAAAAAGAAAGAAAAATCAGCGCGCTTGGCGCCGACGAAACCTACGGCACGGCATTATGCACGCCTGCGGCGCAAAGCCAAAATCCGAAGGGCTGCGAGAGTAAGTTCTCGTTTTCCCTAGACTCGAGCCAAAACCCACTGATTTTTCGGCAAAATGCCGCGTTTTGTCGGCGCGCGGACACCCTCTCCGGCGCCTTTTTCCCCGAGTTTTCCGAATTCCTCCAATGGAACGCCTTTTCGAACGCACCTTCTACGCCACCCGCTGGTTTCTGGCCCCCGTGTTTCTGGGCCTGTCGATCTCGCTCATCGCCCTGGCGATCAAGTTCTTCCAGGAACTCTTTCACGTGCTGCCGCACGTGTTGTCCCTGAGCGAAGGCGATCTGATTTTGTCCCTGCTCTCCCTCATCGACATGGGGCTGGTCGGGGGCCTGATTGTGATGGTGATGTACTCGTCCTACGAGAACTTCGTCTCGCGCATGAACCTGGATGAAACCAAGGACGAAAAGCTCGGGTGGCTCGGCAAGATGGACTCGGGTTCCTTGAAGAACAAAGTGGCGGCGAGCATCGTGGCCATCTCCTCGATTCATCTGCTGCGCATCTTCATGAACATCGAGTCGATCGGCAACGACAAGCTCGTCTGGTACGTCGTCATTCACCTGACGTTCGTGCTGTCGGCCTTCGTGATGTGCTGCATCGATTTGCTCACCAAGAAGTCCCACTAAGCCTACTGAAGCCCCAATTCCTGCAGCTTGCGCGTGAGGGTGTTGCGCCCCACGCCAAGCTTGCCGGCCGCCTCGATCTTGCGGCCGTGGGTAAATTCCAAGGCCGTCTTGTAGACGGTCGTCTCAAAGACGCGGCTTAACACATCCATCGCCCGCGGCGTCTCATCGCGCAGCATCTGCGTGACCACTTCCGAGAGCTGATCGCTCCAGCCGCCCGCGCGGTGCGTCATCACCGAGGCGGCGCTCTCGCCGGCCGTCGTTCCCGTCTTAAATTCCGCCGGCAGATCGTCGGACCGAATCCACTGCGAGGGCGCCATCACCGTGAGCCAATTACAGAGGTTCTCGAGCTGGCGCACATTGCCCGGGAACGGGAAGCGGCGGATCACCTCCAGAGCCTCGGGCGTCAGGCGCTTTCGCTCCGTTTTGAGGTTGTCGGCGGCGGCACTCAAAAAGTGATCCGCCAGCGCTTCGATGTCTTCGCTTCGCTCGCGCAGCGGCGGCAGCTGCAGGTGAATCACGTTGAGGCGATGGTAAAGGTCCTCACGAAAAAGGCCCTCGCGCACCCGCTCTTCCAAATTCTGGTTCGTGGCCGCAATCACACGCACGTCGGCCTTGATCGACTGCGTGCCGCCGACGCGGTAAAAATACCCGTCGCTTAAAACGCGCAGCAGGCGCGTCTGCAGGTCGGCGGGCATGTCGCCGATTTCATCCAAAAAGAGCGTGCCGCCCTTGGCCTGCTCAAAGCGGCCGTAGGCAAGCTGATTGGCGCCCGTAAAGGCCCCGCGCTCGTGCCCGAAGAGCTCGCTTTCCAAGAGCTCTCGCGGAATGGCTGCCGTGTTGATCGCCACAAAGGGAGCCTTGCTGCGCAGGCTGTGCTGATGCAGGGCACGGGCGACGACTTCCTTGCCGCTGCCCGACTCGCCCGTGAGCAGCACCGTCACGTTGCTGTGCGCCAGGCGCCCGATCGCGCGGAACACTTCCTGCATGGCCCGCGAGCGGCCGATGATTTCGGTCTGCGGCTTGTCCTTTTCCTTGGCGGCGGTGTCGGACTCGCCCGCCGTGGCGCTCTCTTCGCAGGCGCGCCGCAAGAGGTCAATGGCGCTGTTGATGTCAAAGGGCTTGGCCAGGTATTCGTAGGCGCCGCCCTGAAAGGCGCTGACGGCACTGTCAAGGTCACTGAAGGCCGTCATGATGATGACGGGCAGCGTCGGGCACTTTTGCTTGACGTGCGCCAAAAGCTCCAAGCCGCTCATGTCGTGCATGCGGATGTCGGTCAACAGCACCGCGGGCGTTTCGCCCTCGAGCGCCTTGACGACCGCCTCGGCCGAGTCAAACAATCGAAACGGCATCTGTGCGCGCGTCAGGGCCTTTTCCAACACCCAGCGAATCGAGCGGTCGTCGTCCGCAACCCAAATCTGTCGCATATCTCTTCCGTTTCCAAATCAGTTGATCGCCTCGCCCAGAGGGAAAAGAAGGCTGAAATCCGTGAACCCCGGCCGGCTTTCCACCTCAATCGAGCCGCCGTGGCGCTCCACGTAGGTCTGCACGAGCGACAATCCCAGCCCCGTGCCCCCGTCGTGCCCGGTGACGAGCGGATAAAAAATCTTTTCGCGAATCTTGGGGTCGATGCCCGGGCCGTTGTCGGTCACGTGCACGTTGACCGCCAGCCGATAGCGCTTGCGCTGGATCGTGCACTGACGGGCGATGCGCGTTTTGAGGGTGATCTCGGCCCGCCCCTCGTCGATGAGGTGGCTCCCGGCCTCGGCCCCGTTGCGCATGAGGTTCAAAAAGACCTGAATGAGTTCTTCGCGATCGCCCATGATGGGCGGCACCGACACGTCGTAGTCGCGCAGGATCGTCAGGCCCGCCCCGAATTCGACCGACACGAGGTTGCGCACGCGCTCAAGCACTTCGTGCAGGTTAACTTCCGTTAGGTGCGTCTCGCGCCGGTAGGGCTGCAGCAACCGGTCCACCAGGCTTTGCAGGCGGTCGGCCTCGGCAATGATGACTTCGGTGTATTCGCGCAGCTCGCGGTTATTGAGTTCGGCGTCCAAAAGCTGAGCCGCCCCGCGGATGCCCCCCAAGGGGTTTTTGACTTCGTGCGCGAGGTTTCGCAACAAGGACCTCGTGGCCTCGCCCATGCCCGCCTCCTGCTCCTGACGCACGCAGGAGATGGCTTTTTGCACGGGGATGATTTCCAGCAACACCGAGCTGTCGCTTTCGGCCATGCTCGAGAGCATGATCTGCACGGGTTCGGGATCGGCCAGGGGGCGGATCAATTCCGTCACCGCCGTGTAGGGCACGAGTTTGGTGCCTTTGTCGGTAAAGCGCTCGACCCAGTCGCGCACATGCGCGATGAGCTGGCCGATGTCGGTGCCCTTGAGGTTGCGACGCGAGCAGCCGATGAGCATTTCGGTGGCCGTGTTGCACCAGCGCACGCGCCCGTAGCGATCCAGGACGACGACGCCCGTGGAAAGCAGGTCGGCCGCGGCCTGAAGCCGCATGTAAAAGCTGCCCGAGCTCGAGCCCATAGGACGCTCCCCAAAAGGCGACAAAAACGAGGGCGCACGCCCGGTTGGGGCGCACGTGAGGGGGACCGAAGCCGCCCCGGCCCGAAGGCCGGGCGGCCCGGTCCCATGAGTTCCCGACCGAGCGGGCGCTCTTTGAGAGCCTGCCCGACTCGGTCACTCCCGCCTTAGCAGGAGTAGTAGAGCTCGTATTCGAGCGGATGCACGGCGCTACGGTAGCGCGACACTTCGTGGCTCTTGAGAGTCAGGTAGCCGTCAATGAGATCGTCGCTGAACACGCCGCCGCGGGTGAGGAACTCGCGGTCCTTGTCGAGGTACTCGAGAGCCTGCGAGAGCTCGGAGCACACCGTCGGGATCTTGGCGTTTTCTTCGGGCGGCAGATCGTAGAGGTTCTTGTCGGCCGGTTCGCCCGGGTGGATCTTGTTCTGGATACCGTCAAGGCCTGCCATCAGCATCGCGGAGAACGCCAGGTACGGGTTGGCCGCCGGATCGGGGAAGCGCACTTCGACGCGGCGAGCCTTGGGACTCGCGACGTGCGGAATACGGAGCGAGGCCGAGCGGTTGCGGGCCGAGTAGGCGAGCTTGACCGGGGCTTCAAAGCCCGGCACCAGACGCTTGTAGGAGTTGGTGGTCGGGTTGGTGAAGGCGTTCAGGGCACGGGCGTGCTTGATGATGCCGCCGATGTAGTAGAGGGCCGTTTCCGAGAGGCCCGCATAACCGTTGCCGGCAAAGAGGTTTTCGCCGTCCTTCCAGATCGACTGGTGCACGTGCATGCCTGAGCCGTTGTCACCGAACATGGGCTTGGGCATGAAGGTCGCGGTCTTGCCGTAGGCGGCGGCCACGTTCCACACCGTGTACTTGAGAATCTGCAGCCAGTCGGCGCGCTGCACGAGCGTGGAGAAGCGCGTGCCGATTTCGCACTGGCCGGCGGCGCCCACTTCGTGGTGATGCACTTCGCAGGGCACGCCCTGCTGTTCGAGCAACGTCACCATTTCGGCGCGGATGTCCGCGAGGGTGTCCATGGGCGGAACCGGGAAGTAGCCGCCCTTAAACGGGGCGCGGTGGCCGAGGTTGCCGCCTTCGAATTCCTTCTGGCTCGACCAGGGGCCTTCTTCCGAGAAGATCTTGAAGAACGTGTTGTGCGGTTCGTTGGCGTAGGTGATGCCGTCGAAGATGAAGAATTCGGGTTCGGGACCGAAGAAGGCCTGATCGCCGATGCCGGTGCTCTTGAGGTAGTTTTCGGCGCGACGAGCCAGAGAACGCGGGTCGCGCGAGTAGCCCTTGCCCGTGTCGGGTTCGAGCACGTCGCAGGTCAGGATCAGCGTGTTCTGTTCGCGGAACGGGTCCATGTGGGCCGTTTCCGGATCGGGCAGGAGAATCATGTCGCTGGCTTCGATCCCCTTCCAGCCATCCATGGAGGAGCCGTCAAAGGGCTGGCCGTCTTCGAACGTGTCTTCCGTGAGCTGGTGGGCCGGAACGGTCAGGTGCTGTTCCTTGCCGCGGGTGTCGGTCAAGCGGTAGTCGACGAATTTGACGTCGTTGTCTTTCACCATCTGCAGAACGTCTGCGGTCGTGGTCATGATTGGATTCTCCTAAAGAAGGAACTGATCTGTCTTTTAAACAAAAGCGAATGGCTTTCACGCTGCCAAGACTCAAAGCAAAATCCGTGCCAGTTTTCTTTTCCCGTGCCATCGGCCTCGGAAAGGGTCCCGGCGGACACGAATGCACCAAATTGTACGACTTGCGCACTCTTTTGGTGCATTGACAGGGGCGCCTCGCGCCCCGGTTGTGCGCACGCCCCATCGATTTCGTTTCCGTTTGCACCCAAAGCTACCTTTTTGATCCGACAGCGAATAAAATGTTAGTCCCTTTCGTGGGGGTGTTAAGGTTTCGACGGGGTGCAGGACGCCGTACGATGCATGCCGAGGTCTAGTCTCCTCGTTAATCCGCTAGAAACAAATAAACGCCAACAACGAGCGTTTCGCTCTCGCCGCTTAATTGCCGCGAGCGATGCACTGAGTGGTCTCAGGCTCAGGCCGGGTAAAACCGGCGGCATCGTCATTTCACTGAGGCTGGAAGCGACCGGAGCCGTGACGGTTGTTTCGAGATCCAAGCGGCTGGCCGCCTGAGGGCCCGTTTGACGGCAGGGCAGGCGGTGAGAACTCAAAATAGTTGAACTAAGCATGTAGATTCGACGGAAAAATCGCTTCGGACGCGGGTTCAATTCCCGCCACCTCCACCACCTTCAAATCCCAGACAGTCCAAAGACGTCTGGGATTTTATTTTATATCAAGCAGTTGCGCGAATCCTGCGTCCATCCACGTCTATAGCTATCCAATCAAATCTGCGATTTTATGATGTATGGTATGATGGATAAGTCGAGTTATATAAATATGTAACAACTTATCCATCATAAATTTCGAAGACACGCCATGCCAAAAATAGCGAAAGAGTTGACAGTATTAGAGATCAAGCGGCTGGGCTTTGGTACGTTCGCCATAGGAGGAGTAAGAGGCCTTTACATCCGAAAGACCCCCACTCAGGCGCTATTTTTACTGCGCTACAGCGATGCTACCGGCAGACACGACTTTTCATTGGGCACCTTCCCAGAAATAAGCGTTGCCACAGCCAGAAAGCTAGCCCGTGAGGCCCGTGCCCTCATTGATAATGGAGGGAGTCCCATCGAGGAACGCCAACAACGAGCCGCCGCCAAACGAGAAGCTAAAGCAGCGGCCCTGCGAGAAGCAGAGAAAAGCAAATTGACTTTTGAAGCCGTCGCACTGGATTGGATCGCTGACCGAGCCCAAAATGGTTATTGGTCAAAAAACCCACGCGGCGAGAGGGACACGCGACAAATTCTTGTCAGGCATCTTTTCCCTGTCATCGGTGACAAAAACATTGAGCACGTTACGCCAGAGGACATTCGCACTTGTTTGGCTCCGATCTGGCAAACGACACCTTCCATTGCAAAGAAAGCGCGAACCCATGCTCAAAAAATTTTTCAATGGGCGATCGCTTTACGTAAGCGCAAAAATCCTGAAAATCCCGCCATGATGAGCGGAGCTTTGGGCATTCTTATGGAGCCCTTCCAAAAGGATCGAAAACCCAAGCAAAACCATGCTGCTTGTGCCGTGACCGAATTGCCGGAATTGATGGCCACCATCCACCAATACGACTCCATGTCGGCGCGTGCTTGTGAGTTCGCCATCCTCACTGCTGCGCGCTCTCAGGCCGTGCGGCTAGCACGTTGGGAGGAAATTGATCTGGACAATAGCGTTTGGGTTATTCCTCTCGAACACGACAAAATCAAAACGCCCAACAGGGACAGAACTATTTTTCTATCTTCCCAAGCCAAAAAACTGCTGAAGCAACTTATCCGCTTTGCAGAAAGTCCTTACGTTTTCCCTAGCTCCCACGGCAGTCATTTCTCCGATGTGGCACTCACCATGTTTTTGCGGGGGCTACACGAGAAACGCCTTGCCCAAGATGGCGTTGGATGGGTCGATCCCATTAAATCGGCAAAACTAAAGAAGCCCTGTGTTATCACACTGCACGGTACCGCACGAGCTACGTTCCGCACATGGGCTAAGGATGATGAAATAGGCAACAACCGCCGCTTTGACCAAGAGGCCGTGGAATTTTGTCTGTTGCATTCGCGAAACGATGCATACAACGGCGCTTATGACCGCGCTCCGCTAGCAAAAGAGCGTCACGCCATTATGGAAGCCTGGGGAAAGTACGCTTATTCGAAGATTCTTTGATGCAGGGTTTTAGGGGTTTTTCTTGCAGAATCGATCTTGATTTTTAAAAAGTGTCAAGAGGGTTCCCAGCTACGGTAGAAATCGCTACGCTCATGCGCTGACAATTTTTCCCGGAAGGCTGTTGGAAACCCCAAAAACCTAAAAACCCCCTCTTCGCTTGGACCATCATCCTGCCTGCGCTACAGCTGCGCAAATTTATAATCTTTCGAAAGAAAAACCACAAAAACCCCTGAACTGATTCGTTTGACCAAACAATCGAACGCTGCCTTACGGAGGATTCATGGAAATAGGCTACTGCGAATCCGAATATGAAGCTGCCATGCTGGAGCTGCTCAAGTCTTTAGGGTGGATGCCATCCGGAGGTAATGAGCTGCATCGCAGGTATTCCGATGCATTACTCCTTGATGATCTGCATTCATTTCTTCGGCAACAGTATCCCAATTTCACCTCCAACGAATTGGAACGTATTGCTTTTAATCTAAGCAATACGGGTGCAGACACGGACTATCTGGCGCTTCGGGCAACTGCTTCACTATGCGTGAACGGTTTTGTTTTTGCTCGTGACGATCCCTCTTTACCCAATGAGCATGTGGATTACATCAATTTTGAGAATCCCCCAGCGAATATTTTCCGTGCAGTGAATCAATTGAGAGTCTGTAAAAATTTTTGTGTCTCGTGGAATAATGCAAGGCCCTTCCGGCCT
>ERZ1026848.113-NODE-113-length-42998-cov-22.197075_pt1 | contig 42998 bp, 33 predicted proteins | sample MGYA00380154_ERZ1026848 | MGnify/ENA primary metagenome ERZ1026848 (study PRJEB33269, sample SAMEA4719790) | human gut metagenome | biome: human-associated habitat; feature: organic feature; material: feces | place: Cameroon | collected 2013-10 ...
GAGGCCGGAAGGGCCTTGCATTATTCCACGAGACACAAAAATTTTTACAGACTCTGTGGCCAACGGCTCTTTGGAGAACTTTAGCGGCAAACTCAATATCGTCTCGGGCGGCTCCTTTACCCTGACGGCAAATCACGGAAAACTCGCCGACGGCGTGATCAATGTGGCGGGCGGCGAGCTCACGGGCTCGACGGGCGTGCTCTTTACGACCACTGATAAAAGTACGGTTCTCGTGGGCACGGATGCCGCGACCGTCAAGGTTGCTGCCAACGACTCCGTCGGTTTCAATCAGGGTGTCACGGCCACGAGCGGCACCGTTGTGGTGTCCGACCAGGGTTACTACACCGTCGATACCCTCCGGGCGATGAGCGACGCACTCAACAACGCGAACACAACGCTTCGCTTTGAATCGGCCACGCTCTACAAGAAGGAAGGCGAGTCCGCCAAGCTGATCGACAGCATCATTCAGGAAAACGAGCAGGTCACCGCGACCCCGGCCGGAACCCAAAACGGTCAGGCCTACATTACTGCCAACAGCTCAGGTGCGCAAAGCGTGGTGGTGGATGCGGGCTCAGACCAACCGTCTGTGACCTCCGCCATGATCACGGGCAAGGGCCTGACGCTTGTCGGGTCGGATCAGGGCGGCGCGCTCATCAGTGCCAAAGCGGATACGACCGCGCCCATCCCCATCACGGTGGGTAACGGTGGCGACTCGACGGTTGTGACGCTCGGCAGCTCGGCCACGGCCACCCGTGGTGAACTGGACGATGTGACGGTGTCGGACAATGGCAAGCTCGCAGTCGAAAACATCGCGGCGAAGGCCCGCAAGCTCACGACCGCAAGCGCAGCCAAGGTCACAATCGGCACGAATGACTACGCGGGCAAGCTCGATGTCACTTCGCTCGACATGAGCCAGGGCGGTTCGATCTTCCTTGATCCGGCCGTCTTCGGAGGTGTCTATGACGCTTCGCACTTTGCGGCCGAAGCGGTTGAAGGCCGCATCGCCGGCGAAATCGTTGCCGGCCGGAACTCCATTGTTTCGCTCGGTGCAACGTCCGATGTTGGCGCTGCGGCCGTTGAGAAGATGCTGGGCCTCACCGGCAAGACCTGGGGCACGGACGTGACCGCGGCCGTTTACATCGGCTCGGCCGTCACGGTTGACTCGAACAGCGGCTACCTCGTGGCCGACGGCAGTTTGACGCAAGCAAACTTTACAAGTGCCCAAGCTTCCGGATTCTCGGCCGGCACGGTGACGGTTGCCGACAAGGGCCTTTTGGCCGTCAACCAAGCTGCCGCGACCGGGACCGATCCGCTTGTGAACGGTCCGGTTGCCTTTAAGACGGGTAGCACCCTCGGCATCGTCAACGCCGATGAAGGCAAGTTCACGCTAGCCTCGACGGTGACGGATGCGACCAACGCCACGGTCGTCACGGACAACCCGTTCCTCTCGGGCAAACTCGACGATACGATCGTCACCATGACCTTTGTAGCCGACGAGGGCCTTAAGGCCATCGCCTCGACCGGTATTCAGGCCATGACCCGCCGTGCGGACTTCACGATGGCTCAGACCATCGCCGACCGCGCCTCGGTTGATCAGGAACTCGAACCCGGCATGAACCTGTGGGTTGACCTCGCGGGCGAAACATACAAGTCCGATGACCTCGATCACGGCGGTGACTTTGAAGCCGACGTGTTCTACGGGGCCTTCGGCGGTGACGTCAAGGTGGCCGACGACTACACCGTCGGCGCCGCCTTCCAGTACGGCACGGGTACGCTGCGCAGCGGCGTCTCGAACATCAAGAACGCCATCGACAACTACGGCCTGTCGCTTTACGGCACGGCCAAGTACGGTTCGGCCAAGATTCTGGGTGAACTTGCCTACGTCTGGGGCGAAAACGACATCACGAGCGCTCAGACGGCTCTGAACGGCAGCGTCGATACGACGATGTACTCGGCCGGCGTCACGGGCATGTATGAGCTACAGGCCGGCGGCTTTACGTTTGTGCCGAGCATCGGCGTGCGCGTCAGTCAGCTTGAAACCGACGCCATGCAGGTGGGTGCATTCAAGGTTGAGGATCAGGACCAGACCCTGGTGCAGATCCCGATCGCCCTGCGCATCAACGGCGCCGACATGGCCGCTGGCGGCTGGAAGTTCGCTCCGAGCTTTAAGATCGCCTACGTGCCCACGTTCGGCGACAAGGAAATCGAAGTGCTCGGCCACGAAACCGACGTCATCGACACGAACCCCGTGCAGGTTGACTTCGGTCTGCGTGCCGGTACCGAGAACCTGCTCGTCAATGCCGCCTTTGCGGTCGGCGCGGGCCACAACGGCACCTCGTCGGTCGGCGGCAAGGTTGGTATCAAGTACGCCTTCTGATCGGGTTTTTGACAACCTGATGTAAGGCTCGGCCGCCCCGGTGCTCTTTGAAGTTTCAAGGAGTGCCGGGGCGACCTTTTGGATGCGCTCGGCATGAGCGCGTTCTAACGGGTGAAAGTCCCGAGCGCAGCAGGTACCACCAAGCGCATAGCCAAAGACAAGGGTGTCCGTCGCGAGGCGGAATCTGAAGGAAGTCGGAGGCAAACCACTGGCCTGACGAACAGGAACTGCATAAGGCATGCGAGGATGGGTAAGTCTGCATGACAAGACAAAGCCCCAAGCGACACGGAATCCGAGGTGTAAATGCAGCAGGCACATGGTGGGAAAGAACACGTTCTTACCCGAGGAGGACTCACGGACGTGCGCCCAACGGGCACACGGAGTAAAGCTTGCCGTGAGTAGTCAGCAGAAGCCATAGTAGGCAGGGCAGTACCTGCCGAAGGGCTGAATCTATAGGAGTACGGCCCCTGAGCGCCAACGGTCAGGTGATCGCGTACCTCGAGCGGCGCGGGGCGCAAACCCGCAAGGTGACGGCGGCCTGCGACTTTCTGATCCGAAGGGGAGGGGAGCTGATCCCCGTTAATGTGGCCGCCAAACCCAAGGCCCTGCCCAAGACGTTGACGCGCCTGAGAGGACGATCAAGGCGTTTTGGGGCGCCCCGTGGTGTTGCATCCGGGCGATCTTGGCGAGCACAAGGGCGTCCTTTTTTTTGCCGTACTACATGGCCGGCTTGCTTTGACGGCTGGGGCTGCGGCACGCGCGCCAAGCGCCCGCCCGCCGGTCGGGCGAGTTCGCGAAAATCCCTACTTGAATCAGCTTATTGACAGTGCTCCGGCACCGCTCTAAGCTATTCCGTACATTGCAGCACCAAACCGGTGAAGCGGATAAAAAGGCCGGCGTAGTCCCTTACAGAGAGTCTGAGCAGCTGAGATTCAGGCAGGCAACGCGACCGAGCAAATGGACCGCTGAGGGCGCGGAACAAATGCGGGTCTCCCGCAGAGTATTTCGCGACGTGCAGGCCGACGTGACGGGCCGGGGGTATGTTGGTACCCCGCAGAGTGCGCGGGCTTTGCGCCCGCGAATCAAGGTGGCAACGCGGACAAATTGACTTTGTTCGTCCTTGACGGAAGTTTCGTTTCGTCAGGGATTTTTTATTTTCAGCAAGGCTCCCCCGACGAACGCGATCGAGTAGGGAGCCTTTTGCTTTTGAGGATGAGAAAAATGAAGTCGATCCGATGGCAGCGATGGCGATGGCAAAACGAGCCCCTCTTTGTCCCCGTCCCGCTTGAAAAAGCCGTCTTGAAAATTCCGCGTACAGGAAACCGCCATGCAAGTGCGTCCCAGTTTGCAAGAAGTTCGTGAAATCGCCGCCAGCGGCAAATACAACGTCATACCGCTCAGTTGTGAACTCTTATCCGACTTCACAACCCCCATCGAAACAATGCGGATTCTCAAGAACGTCTCCACGCATTGTTACCTGCTCGAGTCGGCCCAGGCCAACGAGACCTGGGGCCGCTACAGTTTCCTCGGATTCGATCCCAAGCTTGAAATCACCTGCATCGACGGCACTTTGACGATGGGTGGTCAAAGTATTCAAACGAGCGCTCCCTCCGCGGTGATCCGTGAGGTTCTCTCTCACTATAAAAGTCCGCATATGACCCATCTGCCGAGCTTTACGGGCGGCATGGTCGGATACTTTTCCTACGACTATCTGGCGTACGCCGAACCGACGGTGCGCCGCCAAGTGGAAGATGCCGAGCAGTTCAAAGACGTCGATCTGATGCTCTTTGACAAGGTGATCGCCTTTGACAACCTGCGACAGAAGATCGTGCTGATCGTCAACATGCCCCTGACGGACCTTGAGGCCGAATATGCCAAGGCCCACGCCGAGCTTGAGCGCCTGGCCGCGCTGCTGCAAACGGGCGCCAAAAACGTCGAGCAGCCCGGGCGCCTTTTGGGGCCCGTCACGCCCCTCTTTGACAAGAAGCGCTTCTGCGCGATGGTCGACAAGGCCAAGCACCACATCCGTGAGGGCGACATCTTCCAGATCGTGCTCTCCAATCGTCTGTCGGCCCCGTTTGAAGGGAGCCTTCTGAATACTTACCGGCTGCTGCGCACCATCAATCCTTCGCCCTACATGTTCTATTTCTCGGGCACGGACGTGGAGGTGGCGGGCGCCTCGCCCGAGACCCTCGTCAAACTCGAAGGCGGCGTGCTGCACACCTTTCCGCTGGCGGGCACGCGGCCGCGGGGCAAAACGATCGCGGAGGACAAGGCCCTTGAGGCCGAGCTTTTGGCCGACGAAAAGGAGTTGGCCGAGCACAACATGCTCGTGGATTTGGGGCGCAATGACCTCGGGATAATCAGCCGTTTCGGGTCGGTGGTCGTCGAAAAGTTCCACTCGATCGAGCGTTTCTCGCACGTGATGCACATCGGCTCGACCGTCAGAGGCGAAATTCGCGTCGAAAAGGATGCTCTGGACGCCGTCGAGGCCGTGCTGCCCGCCGGGACCCTGTCGGGCGCGCCCAAGATCCGCGCCTGCCAGCTCATCGCCGAATTGGAAAACAACAAGCGCGGCATCTACGGCGGGGCCATCGGCTACATCGACTTTGCGGGCAACATGGACACGTGCATCGCCATTCGGATCGCCTACAAGAAAAACGGCCGCGTGTTCGTGCGCTCGGGCGCGGGCATCGTGGCCGACTCGGTGCCCGAAAAGGAATACGAAGAGTGTCTCAACAAAGCCAAGGCCACCCTCAAGGCCCTGGAACTGGCACAGGAGATGGCGTGATGATTCTTCTGATCGACAACTACGACAGCTTCTCGTACAACCTCTATCAGTTCGTGGGGATGGTCAATCCCGACATCCGGGTCATCCGCAACGATGAGCTGACGAGGGCTCAGATACGGGCTCTTAACCCCGATCGCATCATCGTCTCGCCCGGCCCCGGGCGCCCGGAAAACGCCGGCGTGATCGTCGAAGTGGTTAAAACCATTCACGACATTCCGATTCTCGGGGTGTGTTTGGGGCACCAGGCCATCTGCATGGCCTACGGCGCCACGGTCACGTACGCCAAACAACTTATGCACGGCAAGGCCTCGAGCGTGACGCTCGACACGGACTGCCCGCTTTTTGCGGGGTGCCCGGCGGTGACAAAGGTCGCGCGCTACCACTCGCTGGCGGCCAACCCGGCCACGCTGCCCGAGACATTGAGGGTGACCGCGCGCAACGACGCGGGCGAAATCATGGCCGTGGCGCACCGCGACTACCCCATTTACGGCGTGCAGTTTCATCCGGAGTCGATTCTGACGAGCGCCGGATACCAAATGATTCAGAATTTTTTGCAGGGAGCACACAAATGATTAAGGAAGCCATCGTCAAGATCGTCACCAAAAAGGACCTCAGCTATGAGGAAGCCTATGCGGTCATGAACGAAATCATGAGCGGTCAGACCAGCATGACGCAGAACGCGGCGTTCCTGGCGGCGCTCTCGACCAAGAGCACCCGCGCCGAGACGATCGACGAGATCGCCGGGTGCGCGGCGGCCATGCGCGACCATGCCCTCAAGGTCGACACGGGCATGGACATCTTTGAAATCGTGGGCACGGGCGGGGACAACGCCAACAGTTTCAACATCTCCACGACCTCGGCCCTGGTGGCCGCCGCCGCGGGCATGAAGGTGGCCAAGCACGGCAATCGGGCGGCCTCTTCGCAAAGCGGCACGGCCGACTGCCTCGAAGCCCTGGGCGTCAATATCAGCCAGAGCCCGGCGCGCTGCGTTGAGCTTTTAAACGAAGTGGGCATGTGCTTTTTCTTTGCGCAGAAGTACCACGCCTCCATGAAGTACGTCGGTCCCATCCGCAAGGAATTGGGGTTCCGCACGGTCTTCAACATCCTCGGGCCCCTGACAAACCCGGCCTCGCCCAAGAGACAGCTTTTGGGCGTGTACGACGGCAACCTCGTCTCGCCCCTGGCGCAGGTGCTTGTTAACCTCGGCGTCAAGCGCGGCATGGTGGTCTATGGGCAGGACAAGCTCGATGAGATTTCCCTGAGCGCTCCCACGACCGTGTGCGAAATCCGCGACGGCTGGGTGAAGAATTCGGTGATCGCCCCCGAAGACTTCGGTCTGTCGCGCTGCACCAAGGAGGACCTCAAGGGCGGCACGCCCGCGCAGAACGCCGCGATCACCCGCGCGATTCTGGCCGGTGAGGAAAGGGGACACAAGCGCGATGCCGTGCTCATGAACGCGGGCGCGTCCCTTTACATCGGCGGCAAGGCCGAGAGCATCGGCGAGGGCATTGCACTCGCCGGTGAGCTCATCGACTCGGGCAAGGCCCTGGCCGCGCTCGAAAAGCTCATTGAAGTGAGCAACCGTCCGGAGGCGGCGGCATGACGATCCTTGACGAACTGGCCGCGCATGCCCGCCAAAGGGTGGCGGCCGCCCGGCAGATCGTGCCGTCCGAGGCACTGCGCCGGAGGGCCCGCGCCCTTCCCAGGGGGGACTTTGCCTTTGAAAAGGCTTTGGCCAAGCCGGGCCTCTCCTTTATCTGCGAAGTCAAGCGCGCCTCGCCCTCCAAGGGGCTCATTGCGCCCGAGTTTCCGTATCTTGATGTCGCCCGCGCCTACGAGGCGGCCGGGGCCGACTGCATCTCGGTTTTAACCGAGCCCAAGTGGTTCCTCGGCAGCGACGAATACCTCAAAGAGATCGCCGCCACCGTCTCGATTCCGTGCCTGCGCAAGGATTTTACGGTCGACGAGTACATGATCTATGAGGCCAAGTGTCTGGGCGCTTCGGCGGTGCTGCTGATTTGCTCGATTCTGAGCCAAGAGGAGATTGCCGGGTTTATCGCGCTGGCCGACACGCTGGGCATCACGAGCCTCGTCGAGGCCCACGACGAAAACGAGGTGCGTATGGCCCTTGCCGCCGGCGCGCGTGTCATCGGCGTCAACAACCGCAACCTCAGAGACTTTACGGTCGACACCGACAACAGCCGCCGCCTGCGCGATCTGGTACCCGACGACGTGCTCTTTGTCTCGGAAAGCGGCGTGAAAAACGCCCAAGATGTTGAGTGCGTGCGCGCGCTCGGAGCCGACGCCGTGCTCGTGGGCGAAACGCTCATGCGCGCCGACGACAAGAAGGCCAAGCTCGCCGAACTCAAGGGGCTGCCGTGACGCGCATGAAGTTCTGCGGCCTCACAAGGCCCGAAGACATTGCCGCGGTCAACCGCATTCGCCCGGACTACGCGGGCTTTGTGTTTGCCCCGAAAAGCCGCCGCTGCGTCACGCCCGAGGCGGCCGCCGCCCTCAGGGCCCGGCTCGATCCGGCCATCGTCGCCGTGGGGGTGTTCGTTCACGCAGCGCCCGAGCAAGTGGCTTGCCTCGTGCGCGAAGGTGTGATTGAGGCGGTGCAGCTGCACGGCAACGAAGACGAGGACTACATCGCCCGCCTTCGCAAACTCACGTCAGCGCCCATCCTCCGGGCCTTTCGCATCGACGCGCCCGTGGCTCTTAATCAAGCTCGCACGAGCTCGGCCGACGCGGTGATGCTTGATGCGGGCGCGGGCGATGGCCGCGTCTTTGACTGGACGTGGCTTGAGGACTTTGATCGGCCGTATTTTCTGGCCGGGGGTTTGAGGCCCGAGAACGTGGCAGAGGCCCTTGCCCGCCTGCAGCCCTGGGCCGTGGACGTGAGCTCTGGGATTGAAACCGACGGGTTTAAGGACGAAAGGAAAATGGCCGCCTTTGCGGCGGCCGTGCGCAACGCACAAACAAAGAACGACAGGGAGAAACAAGCATGAGCAATCCGAACGGACGCTTTGGCATTCACGGGGGACAGTACATCCCCGAAACGCTCATGAATGCCGTCATTGAATTGGAAGAGGCCTATAACCGCTTGAAGAACGATCCTCAGTTCAACTCCGAATTGACCGAGCTTTTGAACGAATACGCGGGCCGTCCTTCGCGGCTTTACTACGCGCGGCGCCTGACCGAGGCTCTCGGAGGCGCCAAGATTTACCTCAAGCGCGAGGACCTCAACCACACGGGCGCGCACAAGATCAACAACGTGCTCGGGCAGGCGCTCCTGGCCAAGAAAATGGGCAAGACGCGCCTGATCGCCGAAACGGGGGCCGGGCAGCACGGCGTGGCCAGCGCCACCGCCGCCGCGCTCTTGGGCATGGAATGCGTCGTGTTCATGGGCGAGGAGGATACGATCCGCCAGGCCCTCAACGTGTACCGCATGCGCCTTTTGGGTGCCACGGTCGTGCCCGTCAAGTCCGGCACGGGCACGCTTAAGGACGCCGTGAGTCAGGCCTTTCGCGAGTGGACGAGCCGCATCAGCGACACGCACTATTGCCTGGGCTCGGTCATGGGCCCGCACCCCTTCCCGACGATCGTGCGCGACTTTCAGGCGGTGATCAGCCGGGAAATCAAGGCGCAGATGCTCGAAAAGAAGGGGCGATTGCCCGACGCGGTCATCGCCTGCGTGGGCGGGGGCTCGAACGCGATCGGCAGCTTTTATCACTTTATTGACGACAAGGACGTGCGCCTCATTGGTTGCGAGGCGGCCGGCCGCGGCGTCGACACCTTTGAGACCGCCGCAACCATCGCCACGGGCCGCCTGGGGATCTTTCACGGCATGAAGTCTTATTTCTGCCAGGACAAGGACGGGCAGATCGCGCCCGTCTACTCGATCTCGGCCGGGCTCGACTATCCGGGCATCGGCCCCGAGCACGCCCACCTGCACGACATCGGCCGGGCCGAGTACGTTCCCGTCACGGACGAGGAGGCCGTGGAGGCCTTCGAGTACCTCTCGCGCACCGAGGGGATCATTCCGGCGATCGAATCGGCGCACGCCGTGGCCCACGCCATGAAGATCGCGCCGACCATGGACAAGGACAACATCATCGTCATTACGCTTTCGGGGCGCGGTGACAAGGACTGCGCGGCCATCGCACGCTACCGCGGGGAGAATATCAATGACTAGGATTGCACGAGCCTTTGCCGGCGGCAAGGCTTTCATCGCGTTTGTGACCTGCGGGGATCCGGACCTCGAGACCACCGCCGCGGCGGTGCGTGAGGCTGTGGCCAACGGGGCCGATCTGATCGAACTTGGGATCCCCTTTTCCGACCCGACGGCCGAAGGGCCCGTGATCGAAGAGGCCAACATGCGGGCCCTGAAGGCGGGCGCGACGACCGACAAGGTCTTCGATCTCGTCGAGAACCTGCGGCGCGACGTGACGGTGCCGCTCGTTTTCATGACCTACGCCAACGTGGTCTTTTCCTACGGCGCCGAGCGCTTCATGGCCCGTTGCCGTGAGGCGGGGGTCGACGCTCTCATCTGTCCCGACCTGCCCTTTGAGGAAAAGGAGGAATTCTTGCCGGTGTGCCGCCAATACGGGGTGGCCCTTATTTCCATGATTGCGCCCACCTCCGAAAACCGCATCGCGATGATCGCCGGGCAGGCCGAAGGGTTCCTGTACATCGTCTCGAGCCTGGGGGTGACGGGCGTTCGAAGCCAAATCACGACGGACCTTGCCTCGATCGTCAAGGTTGTGCGTGAAAACACCGCGATTCCGTGCGCGATCGGCTTTGGCATTTCCACGCCCGAGCAGGCCCGGGCCATGGCGGATCTCTCGGACGGCGCCATCGTGGGCTCGGCGATCGTGCGCCTGATGCAAAAGCACGGCAAGGAGGCGCCGCGCTACGTGGGCGAGTACGTCAGGAGCATGAAGGAGGCGCTGCGCTGAGCCGTCGCGGCAAAAAAAAGAGGACGCCGGCGGAGGTTGGAAAACCGCGGATGGCGCCCTCAAACGTCCGAACGGACAGAGGAGAGAGGAGAAATACGAAGCGCGTCGGTTAGGGCGTCTTCAGATTGAACTTGTGGCAACCCGAGCAGGTGAGCGTGCTTGCCGTATGGCCGTGGTGGCACGTGCTGCAGTCCCTAAAGCCGTAGTGGTTGTCGTGGGGATTGGGCTTGACCTTGGCCGTGCGGGCGGCGACGCCCTCATAGGAGCCGTGACAGGTCAGGCAGGCCTCTTTGCGCACCGCACGGGTGTAGTCACCCGAGGTGCCGTGGCAGCTCGTGCACTGCGCGCCGCGTGCCAGATGCCGTTCGGCCGTCGTCTTATCCTGTGCGCAGGCCGCGCCCGCGGCCAGAAGCGAGCAGAAAAGCAAAGCGAGAAGTTTTTTCATTTTTGGTTGTCCTCAATGATTCGGTTGGTCGGGCTCAGGCCTTGTGATGAGCGCGCATCTGGCGGGCGGCGATTCGCCCGAAGACGGTGGCGCCGCCGAGCTGACTGCCGCCGATGTAGTTGCCGAAGAACAGGCCGCCGGCGGCGTTGCCCGCCGCGTACAGCCCGCCGATGGGACGGCCTTCGTTGTTGACGATCTGCGCACGCGCATTGATCTTGGGACCGCCGAAGGTGGCCGTGATGCCGCCTTGGAACGGGAAGGCGTAGTAGGGGGGCTTGTTCAGAGGCTGCGGTTCGGCCAGCGTGCAGGGCGGATTGAGCTCGGCGAGCTTGCCCTCGGCCAGGGCCTTGTTGTAGCCGGCAAAAAGATCGAGAAGCACCTTGGGTTCGATGCCCATCTTGCGGGCCAACGCCTCGGGTGTGTCGGCCACGAGCACCTTCGTGTGCATGTCGAGGAACTTTTTGGCTGCACCCGCGGCTTTGCTCCAGTGCGCGTCGATGATGTGGTAGGCAAGGTTTTCCGCCGTCTGGGTTGCCGTCGCAAGAGACTTTTGCGTGTAGGTGAACGCCTCGTCCATGAAGCGGCGGCCGCGCACGTCCACGTCGATGCCTTGACCGGCGTCAATCACGAAGTTGGGGTTGGCGTGTGTTTCCTCCACGATCGGGCCGCAGTGGAACTGATCCATGTGCACGAACATGGCGCCCAAGGGGGCCGTCAGGGTGATGTTGTCGCCCGTCACGTAGGGCGAACCGCGCAGCACGAGACGGGAGAAGGAGCCGCCCATGTAGCGGCAGAGCATTTCGCGACAGGCCGAAAAGCCGCCCGAGGCGATCAGCACGCCGTCGCGCGCCTCGTAGGTGAGGTAGCCGTCATCGTCAAGAGCCTTGACGCCCGCCACGCGGCCGGTTTCGTCCGTGAGAAGTTCGACCGCCTTGGTGTTGAAGTGCACGGGAATGCCGCGCTTTTGCACGGCCTCGAGCAGATAGCGGATCAAGCGGGCGCCGCCCGTGATGCCCTGACCGTCGACGTTGTGCATGCGGTAGAGCAGCGGCCAGGGTTTGCGGCCGATCTTGGCGAACTTGACGCCTATTTTGCTCTTGAGCCACTCGAGGTCCTCGCCGATGTGTTCGACGTACGTGTCGACGAGTTCAGGATCGGCGCGGTTTTGCGACACCTTCATCATGTCGTCGCGAAAAGCCTGACGCGACTCGTTGTGCCCTTCGGCCTTTTGCTGGGCCGTGCCCCAGGCGGCCACGCCGCCCGAAGCGTAAAGCGAGTTGCCCGCGGCGTAGTCCATTTTTTCCAGTACGACTGGTTTGAGTCCCAGATCGTGGGCTTCGACGGCGGCCACAAGGCCGGCCGTGCCCGCGCCGATGATGACGGCGTCGTAGGAACGGGTGCGCCCGGCGGCTGCGCCGGTTTTGCCCGCGGCGGCGGCCGTGCCGGCCGAGGCGCCTGCCAGGGCCGCGAGACTGCACTTGAGAGCGCTTCTTCTGCTGATCATGTTCGAGCTCCTTTTGGTGGTTTTCGGGTGCGCAAGAAAATCTTGTTCACGGAAAGGATTTTCTGTCCGAACCCCACCTAGGTATGTTGTATGACGGCAAGGAGAGCCCGATTTGCGACGACTTTCGGGCGAGCCGGCGTGTAGACTCGCTTCAAGGCTTGGGGAGGAATGCAGCGGTGAAAAAACGGAAATTGGCCGCCTTATGCGCGGCGCTCATCATGGCGGCGACTGGCGTGGCTCAGGCGTCGCAGACGGCTCAGCGCCCTTTGGTCAGCTACAAAAGCGGCGAGACGGTGCTTGAGCCCTCGCCCGATTCGCCGCGCGTCTTTACGCTGCTCATTTCTCCCTTTGCGCAGCCCAACGTGCAGTTTCGTCTTCTCGAGCGCACAATCGACGCTCTGGCGGGCATCTTCGGTCGGGAGAACCTCAGGGTGCGCATCAGCTCGGGCGAGCCCGAGGACTTTGCCCGAGGCGACATGGTGATCTGCTCGTCGGGCACCTACCTGCGCATGATCGGCACCAACGCGCAGGCTCTGGCCACAGCGGTGAGCGACAAAATTCCCGATCCCAATCAGGCTGAGGGGAGCCTATTCGTCACGCTCAAAAAACGCGGCGACATCAACGGCCTTGCCGATCTGGCGGGCAAAACCGTGGCGGTGACCGGGCCCAACGCCTTCAGCTATTCCATCGCCTTGTCCGAGCTGGCCGCCGAAGGCTATGACCCGGACAGCTTCTTCGGCGCGGTTTTTCCCACGGCCTACGACATGCGCGCCACGCTGCGCCAGCTGCGGCTCGGCACGGCCGACTCAGCCGTCGTGCGCACCTGCTTTCTCGAGGAGCTGGCCGCCGCCGGCGAAGACATCTCGGACATCAAGCCCGTCTCGCTCAAACCCGTGAGCCAAATGAACGGCTGCATGAGTTCGACCGAGTTGTACCCCAACTGGACGTTCTTGGCCACGGCCAGCCTTGAGCCACGCTACGCGCGCGAGGTGGCCAAGGCTCTGCTGTCCATGCCCGCGGGCAAGGACGGACAGCAGTGGAGTATTGCCTCGGACTTTTCGGCCACCGACGCGATGTACCGCAGCATCCGGCGCGGGCCCTACGAGTATCTTCGCGACAGGAGCCTTAAGCAGCTCTGGAGCGAGTACTGGCATTGGTTCGCTTGGTTTGTCGCAGCCTTGGTGCTGCTGGCGGCGCACACGCTGCGAACGCGCCAGCTGCTGGAAGCCAGAACCCGTGAGTTGCGCCGCTCCGAAGAGGCCCAGCGGGAACTGCAAAAGCGCACCTTCGCCGCCCAAAGCCGCATGGAGTCGCTGCAGCGCGCCGGCGTGCTCGGGCAGATGTCCTCGATCGTGGCCCACGAGTTGCGCCAGCCCTTAAGCACGATCGTGGGCTATTCGCACGGCCTCGAGCGCATGCTCGACGAGGGGAAAATGCCCGACCGCGATCTGCTGGAAGAGGGAATCGGCGCGGTGCGCGAGCAGGCCGAGGCGGCCGAGCGGATCATCCGCAAGGTCCGCAGCTACGCCAAGGGCAAGGGCAGCCGGCGCGAAAAACTCAGCGCCCTCGACATCGCGCGTCGCAGCGTGGCGACCGTGGCCGCGGCCCGCATCACCGAAGCCAAGCTTGAGGTGATGGCGCCGGAAGGCGACTACTCGGTCTACGGCGACGCCATGGAGCTTGAGCTGGCGGTCCAGAACCTCGTGAAAAACGCCGCACAGGCCGTGCGCGGGCAAAAGGACGCGCGCGTCGTCGTGTCCGTACGCCGCTTTTGCGACGAGCGGGGCGTGAGCAGGGTGGCCGTGGAGGTCACCGACAACGGGCCGCGCCTCACCGACGAGCAGTTTGAAAAGCTCTCGGCTGTTCTGAGCAGCGAAAAGACCGACGGGCTGGGCCTGGGACTTGCGATCGTCTCGATGATCGCCGAAAACCACGGCGGGCGGCTGACCTTCGAAAGGGGGCGGACGGGCCTGAGGGTCTCCATCACGCTGCCTGCGGGCGCCCCTGCAGCGGCTTGATCAATGGGCAATGCCCTTGGACCAAGCCGTCTGCTTCCACTGATCGATGCGCTCGAAAAAGCTCGCGAGCTGCGCCGCACTCTCGAGCGCGAGTTTGTGCATCGCCGCGGCCCTGTAGTGCTCAACCGTGCGCTGCGAGATGCCCAGACGCTCGGCGATGCGCCGGTTCACCAGGCCGCTTGAGACGAGCCGCAGGATCTGCTCCTCGCGCTCGGTGAGCTGCTTGTAGGCCTCAACGTCGCGCATGAGTTCCTTGAGGCCGCCGGCGTGGCTTTTCTCAATGGCGCGGGCCACGGCCGGCAGAAAACGCTCGGGCTCGACGGGCTTTTGATAAAAGTCGCAGGCCCCCGAGCGCATGGCCGAGACGGCCATGTCCACGTCGGCGTGCGCAGTCAGAAAAATGATCGGTACGTTGTAGCCGCGCAGCCGCAGCACTTCAAAAAGTTCCAGGCCGGACAGACCCGGCATCTGCACGTCCAGAATTAGGCAGCCCGGCTCACTCGGCACGTCCTGGCGCAAAAACTCCTCGGCCGACGCGAAGGTTCTGACCTTGTAGCCCTCGCAGCGGAGCATGAATTCAAGGGAACGGCGCAGTTTTTCATTGTCGTCGACGACGCGCACGGTTGGGGCGTTCTTATCCATTTCGTTTGCGCCGGCTCTCGCGGGGCGGCGTCCTCAAAGTCATCGGATGCGACCGACTTTAGCATGAGCCGCACTCGGCCGATCGGTTTTATCGCGTGTTTTATGACGGCAAGGGGGTATGCCTAGGTACGCCTCGGGGCGAGACTTAGCCTCGTTGAACAAGCGGTCGGTTCCGCCGCCGCATCCCAAGCGGCGCCAGGCCGCACATGACAACGAACCGCCTCACCCATAGGAGAGCAAAGACATGACAAACATTTCCCGCCGCACGCTGCTTCAGGCTTCGGCCGCCGTGGCCGCCACGATGCCCCTGCATACGCCCGCCGCCGTCATCGTGCAGGATCCGGGCTTTAACCGCCCGGTGCGCAACATCGAAGCGCTGCGCAAGTTCTACTCGGGTTACGCCGATCGCGTGGCTACCGTGCGCAAGGCCTTCGGTCGTCCGCTGACGCACGCGGAAAAGGTTCTTTTCGCGCACCTGTTCGACATGAACAGCGCCAAGGCCTTCCGCCGCGGCAGTGAGTACGCGTATTTCCGTCCCGACCACCTCATCATGCAGGACCTGCTCGCGCAGACGGCCATGCTGCAGTTCATGCTTGCGGGCTTCCCGAAGGTGACGCTGCCCACGTCGATTCACTGCGACCACCTGACCCTGGCCGACAAGGGCGCCAAGCACGACCTGATGATCGGCGATCGTGAAAACAAGGTTGTCTACGACTTCCTGCGCGACGTCAGCGACAAATACGGGTGCGACTTCTGGCAGCCCGGCGCCGGCATCATTCACCAGGAAACCCTTGAAAACTACGCTTATCCGGGTTGTCTGATCGTGGGGACTGACTCGCACACGCCCAACGGCTCGGGTCTGGCCGGCATGGCCATCGGCGTGGGCGGCGCCGACGCCGTCGACTGCATGGCCGGCATGGAGTGGGAACTGCTCGTGCCCAAGGTGATCGGCGTGCATCTGACCGGCAAGCTGCAGGGCTGGACCACCCCCAAGGACATCATCCTCAAGGTGCTCGGCATTCTCTCGGTCAAGGGCGGCACCAACGCCGTCATCGAATACTTCGGCGAAGGGACCGAATGCATTTCGGCCACGGGCAAGGCCACCATCGGCAACATGGGCGCCGAACTCGGCGCCACGAGTTCCGTGTTCCCGTACGACGATCATATCCGCGACTACCTGAGCATGACCGGCCGCGGCGAAGTCGTGGCGATGGCCGACAAGGTGCGGGCCGATCTGCGCGCCGACCCCGAGGTGTACGCCAATCCCAAGAAGTACTACGACCGCGTCATCGAAATCGATCTCGACAAACTCGAGCCTCAAGTTTCCGGGCCCTTTACGCCCGATGCTGCGATGAACCTCTCGGAGGTCAGGAACAACGTCAAGAGCCGAAATCTGAGCAATCCGGTCGAAGCTTCGCTCATCGGTTCGTGCACGAACTCCTCTTATGAGGACATCACCCGCGCCACCGACCTCGTGCGTCAGGCCGTGGCCGCCGGGCTCAAGCCCAAGTGCCCGATGTATCTGGCTCCGGGTTCGAACATGATCAAGGCCACGATGGACCGAGACGGTCTGACGGCCGTTTACGAAAAGATCGGCGTGACGATTCTTGCCAACGCCTGCGGTCCGTGCGTGGGCATGTGGGCCCGTCCCAACAACCCCAAGCGCAAGAATACGATCGTGGCGGCCTTCAACCGCAACTTCAAGGCCCGCAACGACCGCAACCCGCTCACCGAGTCGTACCTCGTCTCGCCCGATATGGCCGTGGCGTACGCCTTCTCCGGTTCGCTCTCGTTCAACCCGCTGACCGACACGATCAAGACTCCCTCGGGCAAAGACTTTAAGTTTGCGACCGCCAAGGGCCGCGAACTGCCCGCCAAGGGTTATGCGCGCGCTGAAAGCGGTTGCACGGAACCGACGTTCAAGACCAAGGATATCGTGGTTGATCCCAAGAGTGACCGCATTGCGCTTCTGACGCCGTTCCCGGCCTGGGACGGCAAGGATATGAAGCGCCTGCCGTTGCTGATGAAGGTCAAGGGAAAGTGCACGACCGACCACATCTGCCCGGGGCGCATCCAGTATGTGGGCAACATCCCGAAGATGAGCCAGTACACCCTTTCGGTGGCCACCAACGCTTTCGTGCCGGGCAAGCTCGATACGGTCTGGGACCAGAAAAAGAAGGTCTACGGCTCGGTTTACAACACGGCCATGAGCTACAAGAACGCGGGCGGCTACAGCATCATCATCGGCGACGAAAACTACGGCGAGGGCTCCTCGCGCGAGCAAGCCGCTTTGCAACCGCGCTACCTCAACGTCAAGGCCATCATCGCCCGCAGCTTTGCCCGCATTCACGAGAGCAATCTCAAAAAGCAGGGCATCCTGGCGCTGACGTTCGAAAACCCGGCCGACTACGAACGCATCCGTGAAAAGGACACGCTCACGATCATGGGCCTTAAGAATCTGGCCCCGGGCAAGAGCGTCAAGGTTGTCGCCTTCCACGAGGACGGCACCAAGGACGAATTCATGACGCGGCACTCCTACAACGAACGCCAGCTCGAGTGGTTCCGTTACGGTTCGGCTCTGAACATGCTGCGTGAAAACAAGAAGAAGGCGGCCTAACCCGGCGCTTGCTTTGCCTTGCAGTGCGAGGGGATCGCCCGTTCGCTCCGTCTCCCGTTTCGGGGACAGGGGCGGGCGGGCGAATTGTTGCCCGGACCGGTCTCTTGTTTCAGTGGCTCGTCCGGCACCATCAGTCTCTTCGGACGCGGCGGCAATGCCTTTCTGATGCGCGTCCGTTTCGCCCCGGAGCATGACCTCGGTGCGGCGTGCGGAAAAGGGCCTGACCGCCGTTGAGAAGATTTCCTGCGGTTTGTCCTTGCCGTGGACCGGTACTTCGTTGACCTATCGGTCAATCGATTCGTCAAACGGCGTGTTTTCGTTTTTTTGTGCGGCGGGAACGTCCGGAGCACTTTTTTGCTTGTGTCCGTAAGGTGTACCCTGGCCGGGGCTCCGATTATTCCTGAGACACAGAATTTCTGACGGACTTAACCGAGCCGGGCGCCGGATCCGTTTATCAAGGGTAAACCCACGTGCTGTGCTGCGGAAACCTCGTTTTCATCAATCGGAGGGAGTGTCGGAAACATCTAATTGGAAAAACGCCTTCTCTGAAAGTTCTCCTCGAGGTAAACTTACGCGGCAATTTGAGTGAGCCCATCGCGCTTTCGGCCCGCCACGGCCGCCGAGAGCGGTTTTGCGCACGCATCGACAACCCATACCAAAAGAACACATGACGGGAACGTTCCTCAAAACAGTCCTGGCAGGAGCCGTGTCGGCTCTGATGGCCGCCTCGGCCGCCGCTCAGGTCTTCACCATCACCGACATCCGCGTCGAAGGCATTCAGCGTACTGAGCCCGGTACGGTTTTCTCGCATCTGCCGTTTCGCGTCGGCGACGAATACAACCCCGAGCGCGGCGCCGAAGCCATTCACCAGCTCTACGCCTCTGGGCTGTTCCGCGACATTGACCTGGCCGTCGACGGCACGGTGCTTGTCGTCAACGTGATCGAACGTCCGGCCGTGGCCGCCATTGAAACCAACGGCATCAAGGCCTTCGATAAGGACGGCGTCGAAAAGAGCCTGCGCGACGTGGGTCTGGCCGAAGGCCGCATCTTCGACCACTCGATTCTCGAGCGCGCCGACCAGGAACTGCGCCGTCAGTACCTCTCGCAGGGCTACTACGGCGTGGACATCAAGACCTCGGCCACGCCCCTGGAGCGCAACCGCGTTCGCATCACGATCAACGTGGACGAAGGCTCGGCCTCGTCGATCAAGCAGATCCGCTTCGTGGGCAACACGGTGTTCGACTCGGACGATCTGGCCGATCAGATGCAGCTGGCCGAACACAAGTGGTCGAGCTTTTACACCAAGCGCGACCTATACTCGCGTGAAAAGCTTTCGGCCGACTTGGAAACGCTGCGCAGCTTTTACCTCAATCAGGGCTACCTCGACTTTAAGGTCGACAGCGTGCAGGTGTCCGTGGCGCCCAACAAGTCCGACATTTTCATCACGATCAACGTGACCGAAGGCAAGCGCTACACGGTCAACGACATAACCCTCTCCGGCGACATGCTCGGCCTCGAAGACGAGGTCAAGCCGCTCGTTAAGTTCGAAAAGGGCGATATTTACAACGCCGAACGCATCCAGGAGATGACCAAGGCGATCGCCGACAAGTACTCGGCCCTGGGCTACGCTTTTGCAAGCGTCACGCCCAATCCGGTGCCCGTCGAGGGGCAGGATGCGGTCAACGTGGTGCTGCTCGTCGACCCGGGCCGCCGCGCCTACGTGCGTCACGTCAACATCACGGGCAACAGCCGTACGCGCGACGACGTGATTCGCCGCGAAGTGCGCCAGTACGAATCGGCGTGGTTCGACAGCGATAAGGTCAAGATTTCGCGCGATCGAATCGACCGTCTCGGTTACTTTGAACAGGTCACGGCCGAACCAAAGCCCGTGGAGGGCACCCGCGATCAGGTCGACCTTGAAATCAACGTTAAGGAACGTCCCACGGGCTCGATCTCCCTGGGTGCCGGTTATTCGACCGCCGACGGCGTGATCCTGTCGGCGGGCTTTGCCCAGGACAACGTCTTTGGTTCGGGCAAGTCCTTCAGCATTGAAGTCAATACCAGCCAGAGCACGCGCACCTACGCCGTGAGCCTTGTCGAACCCTACATCACGCCCGAGGGCATCAGCCGCCACATCGATCTGTATGACCGCCGCGTCGACCTCGAAGAGCTCGACGTCTCAAACGTGGCCTACGAAACGCTCGGCGCCGGTCTGAGCTTCGGCGTGCCGGTAACCGAACTCGACCGTGTATTCCTGGGCGCGCGCATCGAACAAACCAAGGTCGACCTGCGCGGCACGAAAAAGGGCGCCAACGCGGGCGACAGCAACAACAACTCGCCCTATCGCTACTGGACCTACGAGGAGGAATACGGCGACGCGCCCAAGGCCGCGCTGTTGACCATCGGCTGGTCGCGCGACTCGCGAGACAATGTCCTGGCGCCGACCCGCGGCCGCTATCAGCGTTTTTCGGGCGAATTTGCCATGCCCGTGTGGGATCAGCGCTACTACCGCGCCACCTACCAGATCACGCAGTACATGCCGCTTTCCAAGTCCTGGACGCTGGGCATGAACATGCAGCTCGGCTACGGCGACACGTACGACGACAAGATGTATCCGTTCTTTAAGAACTTCTACGCGGGTGGCATCGGTTCGGTGCGCGGCTTTGAGACCTCGTCCATCGGTCCGCGCGACACCAACGGCGACCGCTTGGGCGGCGACCGCCAGTTCATTTTCTCGGCCGAACTTCTGACGCCGCTGCCCGGCGCCGACCGCACCCTGCGCGGCCTGCTCTTTTTCGACGCGGGCAACGTTTGGGGCTACCGGCGCGATTCGAGCTCGTCGGGCTACTACCGCGAAGACATGGACTTCAGCCAGCTGCGCTACTCGGTCGGTTTCGGCGTGGCCTGGATTTCCCCCCTTGGCCCGCTCAAGTTCTCGCTGGCCTTCCCGCTCAACAAGAAGGACGAAGACAAAACGCAGCGCTTCCAGTTCCAAATCGGTACGGGCTTCTAATGCACGGCAATGGGGGACTAAAATTTCTCCATTGCCTCACGCCCGGGCGTGTCCGGCCTTCTTGACTCAGACACGCCGTGTAACCTTTTCGTGCGGCACAACGGGCCGCGCCTTCTATAAGATGCGCGCAGGCCTTTGAAGCCGACAAAGACTTTCAGGATCAAAAGGAAACAACAAGATGCTTAAGAAAATTCTGGCGGCTTCCGCCGCAGCTGTCGTGATGTGCGGTTCGGCCGCTGCCGCCGATTTCAAGATCGGTTTGGTTTCTCCGGCCAAGATTCTGGCCGAATCGGCTCCTGCCGTCGCCGCCCAGGAAAAGCTCAAGACGTACTTCAAAAAGCGTGAAGACGAGCTCAATCGCGACATCCGCGACTTCCGCACCCGCGCCCAGAAGTTCGAAAAGGACAGCCCCGTGATGACCGAAAGCGAACGCTTGAAGCAGCGCCAGACGCTGGCCGAGACCGAACGCGACATCTCGCGCCGTCAGCGCGCCCTCATAGAAGAGCGCAACCAGCGCGCCAACGAAGAAAGCCAGATCATTCTGCAGCGCGCCAACCGCATCATTCAGGACATCGCCAAGAAGCAGAAGTACGACCTGATCATTCAGGACGCCATCTGGGTGAGCCCGAAGGTGGACATCACGCAGGACGTGATCAAGGAACTCAACAAGCCCGCCAAGTAAGCGCGGCTGATCGAGCCATCCTCAGGCCGAGCCCCGCCGGGGCTCGCATCCGTCCGACAAAGCCGCGCTGACCAAGATAGTCCGCGCGGCTTTCTTTTCGAAGGAAATTTTCAGTCATGTTTCGCATTGATGCGCTCATTGCCGCGATCGACACGCTCTCGCAGGGAAAACTCACGAGCACGCCCGTCAAAGGCGCCGAAAATCTGACGGTGCGCACGTTTGCGCCTTTGGACCACGCCGCGCCCGACACCGTCGCCTTCCTGGCGCAGTCCAAGTACCGCGACCAGGCGCTCTCTTCGCAGGCCGGTGTGCTGGTGATTTCGCCCACGGACGCCCAGGCCATGTACGGCGAGGCCGGGCCCGATCGTCCCGTCGTGCTCACCAAGAACCCCTACGCCTGGATTGCCTATGCGCTGCAGGTGATGACCCGCGCGCCGCTGCCCGAAGGCGGCATCCGTGAGGGCGCCCACGTGCACCCGACGGCCAAGGTGGCCGCCTCGGCCGTGGTGGAGGCCGGGGCCACGGTGGCCGCCGGCGCCGTCATCGGCGAGCGCACCCGCGTGTACCCGGGCGCCTATGTGGGCGAGGGCACGGTCGTGGGCGACGATTCGATCCTTTACGCCAACGTCACGGTGTACCATCGCTGCCGCATCGGCAAGCGCTGCATCCTGCACTCGGGCTGTGTGATCGGCGCCGACGGCTTTGGCTTTGCCCCCCTGGACGGTCACTGGGTCAAGATTCCGCAGATCGGCGGCGTGGTCATTGAAGACGACGTGGAAATCGGCGCCAACACCACGATTGACCGCGGGGCCCTGGACAACACCGTCGTGGGCAAGGGCAGCAAGCTCGACAACCAGATTCAGCTCGGCCACAACTGCCGCGTGGGCGAGGGCACGGCCATGGCCGCCTGCACGGGCGTGGCCGGATCCACCAAGATCGGCAGCCACTGCATCATCGGCGGGGCGGCCAACATCAACGGCCACATCACGATTCCGGACGGCACGAGCGTGGGGCCGGCGACGAGCCTCATGAGCTGGCACAAGGACGAGAAGGTCATGACGGGCTTTTTCCCGGCCATGGGTCACCGCGACTTTGAGCGCACGGCCGTGCTCTTGATGAACCTACCGAAGATGCGCAAGCAGATCAAGGATCTGGAAACGCGCCTGGCGGCCCTTCAGCCGAAAAGCTGACGCGGCCCGCGCCCGGCGAGTGTTAACATTTTTCGCGCGGCGCGGGTTGCCTCAAGGCGCCCGCGCGGCTCGATCGCACTGACAACCCTTTTGTAGAAAACTCCAACGTCCGCCCAAAGAAGGCGGCATCAAGCAAGACCAATGGCTCAGACTCAAACCATTCACGACATCATGCGGATCCTGCCGCATCGTTTTCCGTTTTTGCTGATCGACCGCGTCCTTGAAATCAGCCAGGACAACACGACCTGCAAGGTTCTCAAGAACGTCACGGCAAACGAGCCGCAGTTTACGGGGCACTTCCCCGACTATCCGGTGATGCCCGGCGTGCTCATCATCGAAGCGATGGCGCAGGCCTGCGCCGTTCTGGCCATTGCGCACCTCACGGAAGAGCAACGCAAGGAAAAGGCTCTTTTTTACTTTGCCGGCATCGACGAAGCGCGCTTTAAGAAGGTGGTGCAGCCCGGCGATCAGCTCATTTTCGAGTGCAAGTTCCTCAAGGCCCGCGCCGGCATCGGCTGGTACGAAGCCCGGGCCCTCGTGGACGGCAAGGTCGCCTGCGAAGCCAAGCTCATGTGCGCCCGCCGCGCCGTCGACGAATAAGACTTCGCCACTTACCGCGTGAAACAAAGCGCACGAAGGCTTTGGGCCCTCGTGCGCTATTATTCGTGGTTAAAGAAAGAACGAAAGCGCTGTGCCCCGCGGGCACAGACGCCGCATACTGATTCGGGCTCGCGCAGCCCGACGAAAGGATCGTCATGGCCAAAATCCATCATTCCAGCATCATCGATATCCGAGCCGAGCTTGACGACGACGTCGAGGTCGGTCCGTTCTGCATGGTGGGGCCTCACGTGCGCATCGGCGCCGGGACCGTCTTGGAAAGCCACGTGGTCGTCAAGGGACTGACCACGATCGGTTGCCGCAACCGCTTCTTCCAGGGCGCTTCCGTGGGGTGCGAACCGCAGGACAAAAAGTACAAGGGCGAAGAGACGTACCTTGAAATCGGCGACGACAACATCGTGCGCGAAAACTGCACTCTCTCGACCGGGACGGTGCAGGATCAGGGCATCACGCGCATCGGCAGCCGTAACCTGCTCATGGCCAACGTGCATGTGGCCCACGACTGCGTGGTGGGCAACGACATCATCATCGCCAACAACGTGGCCCTCGCCGGTCACGTGCACGTCGACGACTTTGCCGTCATCGGCGGTCAGACGGGCGTGCATCAGTTCGTGCACGTGGGCACGCACTCGATGACGGGGGGCGTGTCGGGCCTGACGCACGATCTGCCCCCGTACGTGATCTGCTCGGGCAACCCGGCCAAGAGTTTTGGCCTTAATCTTGTGGGCCTGCGCCGCGCCGGCTACTCGAGCGCGACCATCGGCCGCATCAAGGCCCTCTACAAGACCCTGTACCTGGAAGGCCGCACGACGGCCGAGGCCCTCGAGGTCATGGACGCCTACATTGCCGAGGCGCCCGAAGAAGACAAGCCCATCCTGCGGGCCATGCCCGACTTTGTGCGGGTCAACACCCGCGGCATCGTGCGCCCGTAAGGCGCCGCACACGGCCCCAACGCCGGCCCGTTCGGAAAAGCTTTTCCCGCGGGCCGTTTTTATGCAGCGTGCAGTCGATAAAAAGAGGGAGAGCCCAATGAGCGAGCACGACGACAACACCACCGCATCCGATCGCGAGGCCCCGCAGGCCCCGCTGCCCCACGGCGAGGGCGCGGCCTGGCTGGCCGGGGAGGCAAGCGGCGATTTTCTGGCCAGCCTCGTGCTGCCCGAAGTGGCCCGCCGCATGGACTGGGCTCCGCAGTTTGGCGTGGGCGGCCAGAAAATGATCGCCGCCGGGCTTGAGTCCTGGTACCCGGCCTCGCGCCTGTCGGTGCGCGGCTACGTGGAGGTGCTCAAAAAGCTCCCGGGCATCCTGATGCTGCGCCGTGCCATGATCCGGCGCGTGCTTGAAGTCAATCCGCGCGTTTTCATCGGCGTCGACGCCCCCGACTTCAACCTTGGGGTGGAGGCCAAGCTCAAAGCGCAAGGCCTTCGCACCGTGCACTTTGTCTCGCCCTCGATCTGGGCCTGGCGGCCGGAGCGCATTCATAAGATCCGCGCGGCCGTCGACCGCATGCTGCTCGTCTTTCCCTTTGAAGAAGAGATCTACAAGCGCGAGAACGTCCCCGCAACCTACATCGGCCATCCTCTGGCCTCGATCATCCCGATGAAGCCCGACACCGAGGGCGCCCGCGCCAAGCTCGGCATTGAGGCCAAGGGCGAGCCCGTCTTTGCGGTGCTGCCGGGCTCGCGCAAGGACGAAATCTTCGGCTGCGGGCCGGTGTTTTTCGAAGCGTGCGAGCGCGTGATCGAGCGCTTGGGCGCCGGCCGCTTTGTGGTGCCCGCGGTTGACGCGCAGGCGCGCGAGTGGATTGCCGCGGCGGCCAACACGCACCGGCGCCTCACCGAGCGCCTGACGGTGGTCACGGGCAAGTCCCACGAGGTTTTGGAGGCCGCCGACGCCGTACTTGTCGCCAGCGGCACGGCGGCCCTCGAAGCGGCCCTGTACAAAAAGCCCATGGTGGTGGGCTACGTGATGCCGGCCCTCTCGGCGCTCATCATGAAGGACAAGGGCCTCATCCCCTACGTGAGCCTGCCCAACATTTTGGCCGGCCGCGCCGTTGTGCCCGAATTCCTGCATTACTTCTGCACCCCCGATGCGCTGGCCTGCAGCCTCATCGATCAGCTCAAGGACGCGCGCCGCCGCAGCCTTGAGGCGCTTTTTAGCCAGATGCACGAGTCGATGCGCCGCCCCACGGCCGATCTGGCCGCCGAGGCAATTTTGGAAACCGCACGAGGGGCGCGCCGATGAGCGACAAGATCATTCCGATTGCCCAGCCAGCCTCCGCGGGCTCTCCGATGCGCCTGCCCGTGCCCATCGCCGGGCCCGTGCGCATGGAAAATGGGCACCTGATCGACGGCCGCGGCCGAGCGTTGCGCGACCTGCGCATTTCGCTCACGGACCACTGCAATTTCCGCTGCCGCTACTGCATGCCCAAAGAAAAGTTCGACGCCAAGCATCAGTTCCTGACGCACACCGAACTGCTGACCTTTGAGGAAATCAAGCGCCTGGTGCGCATCTTTGTCAAATTCGGGGTGCAGAAGGTGCGTCTGACCGGGGGCGAACCGCTGCTGCGCAAGCACGTCTCGTTGCTCATCGCCGACCTCAAGGCGATGCGCACCAACGAGGGCAAGCCGCTCGATGTGGCCATGACCACCAACGGCACGCTTTTAAAGAAAATGGCCCCGGAACTTAAGGCCGCGGGCCTGGATCGCGTCACGGTGTCTCTGGACGCGTTGGACGAAGAGCTCTTTGGCTCGATCATCGACGTGGACTTTCCCGCCGCCAAGGTCATCGAGTCGATCGAAGCGGCGCAGGCGCTGGGGCTTCCGGTCAAGGTCAACACGGTCGTCAAGCGCGGCATGAACGAGGATCAGATCCTGCCGATTCTCGAGCGCTTCCGCGGCACGGGCATCATCGTGCGCTTCATCGAATACATGGACGCGGGCACGGCCAACGGCTGGCGCATGGACGAGGTGGTGCCCTCGCGCGAGCTCGTCGAGAAAATCAACGCGGTCTGGCCCATTGAACCGGTCGATCCCAACTACACGGGCGAGACGGCCGAGCGCTGGCGCTACAAGGACGGGGCCGGGGAGATCGGTTTTATCAGCTCCGTGACGCAGGCCTTCTGTAAGGAATGCTCGCGCGTGCGATTGTCGATCGAAGGCAGCCTCGTGCTGTGCCTATTCGCCGACCGCGGCTATGACCTCAGAACGCTGCTGCGCGGCGGCGCCTCGGACGAGGAGCTCGAGCAGGCCATCGGCCGCATCTGGAGCGCCCGCACGGACCACTACTCCGAAATTCGCCTCTCGAAAACCGAAAATCCGCACCGCAACCGCGTCGAGATGCAGTACATCGGCGGATAAGGGATTAGACTCGTCAAACCAAAATCTTCCAACGGAAAGGAAAGACATGCTTCGTCGTCGTTTGCTGCCCCTTCTTGCCCTGGCCGCCGCCGCTCTTCTGACGGGCTGCGCGACGCAGCAAAAGTCCGAGGATCTGGCCGGTCATTTTGTTGTGGACCCGTCCGACCCGTACGGGGAACTCAAAAAGTTCAAGGGCTCCGTCAATTTGCTCACGGCGCGCCTGACGGTCTCGTTCCAGCACCTCTTTTCGATCGGCGAGCTCTACAAGGAGGGCCCGCGCGGCGACGAGATCATGAAGGGGGCCCTCTCGAACATCAAGCGCATCCACGCCGAGCTTGCCAAGTATCCGCCGCAGGCCGCGCGCGTGCGCGCGACGATCCCCGCCGACAACGCCAAGTTGCTCGCGGCCTACGACGCCTACGTGACGGCCCTCAAGGGCGTGGCTTCGATCGACTATGGCGACATCAGCCAGGAGCGCATCGACGCGCTCGTGCAGGCCGGCTCGGACATGGAGCCGCTCATCCCGTAAAGGGACTTGTCCTCACCTCAACCGCGCGCCCTCCGGCGCAGCAAAAAGCCCGCCCAACGCAAACCGTCGGCGGGCTTTTCGTCACAGAGGATTTCGGATCGTCAGACGAGCACGTAGGGCAGGACGTAGAGCAGCACCGCAAGCACACAGGCGGCGCCGACGATCACCTGCCAGCGGCGGTATTCGCGGTCCATGGCGGCGATTTCGGCCGGATCCTGCGGCAGGTCCATGGCGCCCGTCTGCACCAGCGAGGGTGTCAGATTGTCCTTAGCGCCGTACGTCTTGGCGCACCAGGCGTAGATCGCCAGCCCCAGCACGCACCAGGTCACGCCCGTGATGAAGGCGTTGGTGTCAAGTTGCGTCATCATGTACAGGTAAATGACGGCCGACACCGGAGCGCCCACCGCCACGAACGGAGCCTTGTAGGAGCGCTCGAGTTCGGGGTGACGGCGCCGCAGGGCCCAGGCCGCAAGAATGCCGATGACGTAGTAGAGCAGGTCGGCAAAAAGCGACAGGGACGCGATATAAACGAGTGAGTCGGTGGCAATGAGGGCAATCGTCAGCACGCCAAGCGTGACGATGGCCACGTGAGGCGTCTGCCGGCTGTTGGTCTTAGCAAAAATGCGCGGCATGACGCCGTCGCGGGCCATCGTAAAGAGGTAGCGCGGAATGGTGGCGATCGAGGCGTTCATCGTCGAAAAGTCGCCGCCAAAGGCCACGCCCGCGGCCAGCAGCGCCAGCGGCAGCCCCAGGATCCCGGCCGCCTTCATCGCGTCGGCGTAGGGCGCCTGGGCGGTTGCCAAAGACGCCAGGCTCTCAACGGGCGTGATGGCCACGAGGAACCACTGGAACAGGGCGTTGACGGCAAAGACCACGAAGGGGGCCAAAAAGAGCGCGCGCGGAATGTTGATGCGCGGGTACTTGATTTCTTCGCCCATGGCCACGCAGGCTTCAAAGCCCGCAAAGCACCACCAGATCATGCACACGCTTGCGGCAAAGCTCATCTGCCCGTCCTTGGGCAGGAACGAGGGCGCCTGAACAAAAGAGGGCAGGTTGACGTTGGGAATCATCGTCAGGAACCAAATGACCGCCACGCCCCAGAAAAAGAACATAAAGCCGTTTTGCAGACGCCCGGCGATTTTCACGCCCATGACGTTTGCCGCGATAAAGCCAAGCGTCACCACCACCGCGACGGCTACGTCCGAGAAGGGAAGCGTGACGCCGAAGGCCAAAAAGAGCGTCTTGAAGTAGTAGCTGAAGGCCAGGGCCTCGCCGCCCGTGACGGCCACGAGCGAAATGATAAAGTTCCAGCCCGCAAGCACCCCGGCGGCGCGCCCGATGCCCAGAGACGCAAACTGATAGGTGCCGCCCGCATACGGCAGGGTCGCGCCCATCTCGGCGTACAAAAGCGCCGGATAGAGGCTGATCAAAAGGGCGACGAGGGTGGCCCAGATTACCGAGGGCCCCATGGTGCCCACGATGTTCGAGCCGACGGTAAAGAGGCCCACGCCGATCACCGATCCCGCGGTAATCGTCACGGCCTCGCACATGCCGAAGCTTCGTTTCAGAGCCGGCGTGTCAGGGTTGCTCATGGCGGATAACTCCCTTACGCTTGAATGGATTTTTGTGTTTGTCGGTTGGGCCGCCGGCGTTTCTCCCCGGCCGACGTCCCGCGTGCGGCTCTCGGGCCGCCTGTGGAAAATTATCCGCCCAAGCGACGGCGCCCCGCGTCGGGCGTTTGTCTTAGAAGAGCCCTACGACGTCATGCCTTCGCTCTCATTGCGGCGGTTTTGGTCCTACAATTTGTCGCCTGCGCTTGAGGGGCCGCTCCCCGGTGCCCATCCGGCCGCCGTCCCTGCGGCCTTTTTGAGTAAGGAGGAGTCCATGTTTGCCCTTTGTCCCGCCCAAGCTTCGGAAGCGAGGATCTGTTACGCGATTCTCGAAGAGGGCAAGGCCTTTCAGAAGGCCCAGGGCTTTACACAGTGGACGGATGCCTACCCGCAGCTCACCCACATCGAAAACGACATCAAGGCGGGCACGGCCTATGCCCTGAAAAACGAGGACGGCGTGATTGCGGGCTACATCTGCATTGATTTTGGCGGCGAGCCCGCCTACGAGACGATCGACGGGGCCTGGGCCCTGACGGAAAAAAGCGGCGTGCTGCACCGCATGGGCGTGAGCGGCCAATTTCGCGGCTGCGGACTCGGGGGAAGAATCCTCGCGGAGTGCGGCAGCGTGTGCCTTGCAAAGGGCGTGCGCTACATGCGGGCCGACACGAGCCCGGAAAATGCGTGCATGCAGCACGTCTTTGAAAAGGCGGGCTTTACCCGCCGCGGCTTTGTGACGTTGCGCGGCAACCAAAAGATCGCCTACGACAAGATCCTGACGGCCTGAGGGCCTCTCGGAACATAAAAATAACCCCCGAAGGTCCCTGTTGTCGGCGCCGGCGGTCGGCGCTTAAGGAGTGCCGGCGGGGGTAAAGTGTGCGCCGCGGTTGGGAGGAGAAGGGCGGCGCACGCCTGCTTGAGATGGGAATTATTTGACGAGACCGAACGGCCACTGCAGCGTGCCGTAGGCGTTGTAGACGTTCTTGTAGCCGGTCTTGACGAGAATTTCGCTGGCGATTTCCGCGCGAACCCCCGAGCGGCACTGCACGAGCACCTTGTCGTTGAGGTTGGGAACGGCCTTGAGCTTTTCTCCGACCTTGAGCTGATCGCACGGCACATTGATGGCGCCCTTGACGTGACCTTCGGCATATTCCTCGGGGCTGCGCACGTCGATGAGCACAACGCCTTCCTCCATCATCTTCTTGGCCACATCGGGCGTGACCTTGTGATAGGCCGTGTTGGAATAGGTCAGGGGGCGCGCGGGCTGCGGATTGACGGGCTCCTGCGCCATGGCCATGCCCACGGACAAAACGGCGGTCATCGCGGCGGCAAGGCCGAGCTTCATAAAGTTCATTTTCTTCTCCAAAATTTGTTGTTCGCAAAGGCCTCAGGCCGTCGGTCCGGAGCGCACACTTTATATTGTGAAGGAAAACGAATTGTGAAGATCTGCCGATCTTTTGATCGAAAGCAAATGCGAAATTTCTAACAAATTGTTGAGAAGACCAATAACCGACAAGCGTCGGAAATCCCTTCCCGTCGGGCAAAGCGCGGCGTTTTGGGCAGTTTTCCTTAGACCGACGTACCTACGTCTTCCCACTCCATTGAATTATTGATGCTCCAAAGGGCTGAGCCTACGATAGTTGCCAAGAACGGTCGATTCCGGCCGTGACACGAACTCTGTAAAGGAACACAGCCATGAAAAGCTACATCAAGGATCAGTACGGTCTGCTCATCGACGGGCAGTGGGTTCAAGCCGAAGGCGGCGCCACGTTCGAAACAACCAATCCGGCCACGGGCGAAAAGCTCGCCGTGTGCGCCAACGCTTCTGCGGCTGACGTCGATCGTGCCGTGAAGGCCGCCCAGAAGGCTTTCCCGGCCTGGGCCGCCAAGTCGCCCGCCGACCGTGCGGCGCTCCTTTTGAAGATCGCCGACAAGATTGACGAGCGCGCTCAGGAACTCGCCGCGGTCGAAACGCAGGACAACGGCAAGCCGATCCGTGAAACGACTCTCGTGGACGTCCCCCTGACGAGCGATCACTTCCGCTACTTTGCCGGGTGCCTGCGCGCCGACGAAGGCGAAGCGGTGATGATCGACGAGAACACCCTCTCGATGGTGCTGCGCGAACCGATCGGTGTGGTCGGCCAGATCATTCCGTGGAACTTCCCCCTCTTGATGGGCGCCTGGAAGATTGCGCCGGCCCTGGCGGCGGGCAACACGCTCGTCATCAAGAGCAGCTCGACCACGCCGCTGTCGCTCTTCGTTCTCGGTGAAATTCTCAACGAAGTGCTGCCCGCCGGCGTCGTCAACATCATCAGCGGCCGCGGAGCCGTCACCGGCCAGGCCATGCTCGATCACCCGGGCTTTGACAAGCTCGCCTTTACGGGCTCTACGGAAGTGGGCTATGACGTGGCCAAGGCCGCGGCCAACCGCCTAATTCCGGCTACGCTCGAACTCGGCGGCAAGTCGGCGAACATCTACTTTGACGACTGCCAGATGGACAAGGCCATCGAAGGCGCCCAAATCGGCATCCTCTTTAACCAGGGCCAGGTCTGCTGCGCGGGCTCGCGCATCTTCGTGCAGGAAGGCATTTACGACGAATTCGTCGGCAAGCTTGCCGAAGCCTTCAAGGCCGTCAAGGTGGGCGATCCGATGCAGATGAGCACCCAGATGGGCTCTCAGATCAATAAGCGCCAGCTCGAAAAGATCCTGGGCTGGGTGGAAACGGCCAAGAAGGAAGGCGCCAAGGTGCTCGTGGGCGGCGAAGCCGCCAAGATCCCGGGCTTTGAAGAAGGCGCGTTCATGCAGCCGACGCTACTGACCGACGTCACCAACGACATGGCCGTCGCGCAGAACGAAATCTTCGGGCCGGTGGCCGTGGTGATCAAGTTCCGCACCGAAGAGCAAGTCGTGGCCATGGCCAACGATTCCGAATACGGTCTGGGCGGCGCCGTCTGGACGCGCGACATCAACCGCGCTCTGCGCGTCTCGCGTGCCGTGCGCACCGGCCGTATGTGGGTCAACACCTACAACGAGCTGCCCGCGCACACCCCGTTTGGCGGCTACAAGAAGTCGGGCATCGGCCGTGAAACGCACAAGATGATGCTGGAGCATTACAGCCAGCACAAGAACATCTATGTGTCTTTATCGGAGACCACCCGCGGCTTCTTTTAATTGAGGTCGCAAACCGGAAAGGGGCGGGGGCCCCTTTCCCGGTGAAAGTCCCATTTCCCGTTTTTCCTATGGAAGGCAGTTTCCGGCAGGCTCACCTCTGCCGGTTTTTTTTATCCGGCGTTTGGGAAAACGAGCTTGGACAAACTGCCCAGAGAGTCTGCGGCCACGCAAAAAAGGCGCTCGGGGGCGTGTTTGCCCCTCCCGAGTGAAGGCAAAATGAAAAACTGACGCGAGAGGGGCTCCTCGGCCTCGCCTCGCTCACCTTTGCCTTAAGAACCAATGACATATCTATTAGGGAGTCAAATATGTCCTTGAATCGCCGCGATTTTCTGCGTCTTGCCGGCTCGGGTGCCGGCGTGATGGCCCTGACGGGCACCTCGTCCATGGCCCTGGCCGCCGCGCCCGAGGCCGTCTCGGCGCCGACCCCGGCCCGGCCCCTGCGCCTGTGCTTTAACGAAAACGCCCTCGGGATGAGCAATGCGGCCAAAAAGGCCGCCGCCCGCGCCCTGTACGATCAGGCCTCTCTTTACCCCTTCATGCGCTGCGAAGACCTGCGCAAGGCCTGCGCCGCGTACATGGGCGCCAAGCCCGAGACGATTGTTCTCACGCACGGCTCGGCCGAAGCCATCCGCGCGTCGATCGAAAGCCACATCGAGGGCGACACGCAGCTTGTGACCGCCGAGCTCACCTACAGCGATGGCGAAGACACGGCCCGCCGCAATGGCCTTAAAGTCGTCAAAGTGCCCATGCTCCAAAATTGGGGCATGAACATCGAGGGTATGAAAAAGGCCGTGGCCGCGCACAAGGGCCGCTCGATCGTGTATTTCGTCAACCCGAACAACCCCACCTCGACGATCTGCGACAGCCGCGAGCTCAACGACTGGATCCGCAGCCGCCCGGCCAACACGTTCTTTGTGATCGACGAGGCCTACGGCGAATACGTTGACTCCAAGAAGTTCGTCTCGGCCGCCACCCTCGTGGCCGAAGGGTGCGAGAACGTGGCGGTTTTGAAAACCTTCTCCAAACTCTTTGCCATGGCCGGCATGCGCGTGGGCTTTTCTTATTCGACGGCCGCCACCGCCAAGACGATCCGCTCGCAGGTCGCCTACGACGTGATGCTCAACATCGCCGCCGTCGAAGCGGCCATCGCCGAGCTCGGCGACAAGACCTTCATCGAGCGCAGCCGCAGGGAAAACAAGGCCGCGCGCGACATCACCGTCAAGTGCCTCACGGACCTCGGGATTGAAGTGCTGCCGAGCCAGACCAACTTTGTGTTCATAAAGCTCACCAAGGGCACGACCCTCAAGGAATTTGCCGAGCGCATGAAGAGCGCCAACATCCTCGTCGGCCGCCCATTCCCGCCCGCTACGGACTGGTGTCGCGTGTCCCTGGGCACCGCTGCGGACATGCGCTTTTTCGCGCAGACGATGCGCCAGTTCCGCGCCAAAGGCTGGATTTGAGGCCGAAAGGCGACAAAGGGCGGTTTTCTACACCCTTTGACGCCTAGGGATTGCCCGCAACCCCCTGAAAAAACTGCCAAATCTGGCAGTTTTTTCGTTCTCTAACGGCTTTGTCAGTCACTTTCCAAAAGATTAGTTTCTTGAACGGCAAGGGAAAAAGAGGGGAGGGCGGATTCATGGAAACGGATGATTAAAAACGAGCGATTGCCCTTTCCTATGGATCCGATAAAGGCCGGAGCTCTTAAAAGGGGCTTAAATCGCCTTGGGGCGTAATTCTTTGGGAGGGGAAATGATGCTTTCGGGTTAGATCTTCCACGACTTCGCCTGAGCTTTGGGCGTGTCGTGGAAAAGCCCTCTAATAAAGGGGGCAGGCCGCTAAGTAGAATCCTTCCGTCACAAATTTTTGCTATCGCTGACTTCAAACAAGGGAGATACAACATGCTGGGTCTTTACCCCACTTGGTTTGAGCCGGGTGTCGGCAGCGGCTGGGTCATTGCCCTGATCGCCACGATTCACGTGCTCTTTTCGCATGCTTCCGTCGGCAGCGCACTGCTCTTTGCCTGGCTTGCCCGGCGCGCGGTGACGCACAACCGACCGGAGTACTTCACGTTCATTCGCCGCTACGGGCTCTTTTTGCTGATCTTCAGCTATGTGCTCGGTTCGGTCACGGGCCCGGGCATCTGGTTCTCGGCCACGATCGCCAACCCGCGCGGCCTCTCGGCGCTGATCCACAACTTCGTGTGGCTCTGGGCGACCGAATGGGTGTTCTTCCTGATTGAAATCGTCGGCGTCTACCTGCTCGTGTACCTTGCCGGGCGCGTGGCTCAGGAAACGTACCTGCGCCTGACGACCATCTTTGCCCTGTCGTCCGTCTCGACCCTTCTGGTGATCACCGGCGTATTGAGCTTCATGCTCGCCCCGGGCAGCCAGTCCTGGTTTGAAACGGGCAGCGTCATGCAGGCCTTCTTCGGCCCGAACACGCTCGCGCAGGTCTTTGTGCGCCTCTTCTTCATGCTGACCATCACGGGCGTTGTCGGCGGCATCGTGGCCGCGGGCATCACCGACATGGCTGAAAAGGCCTCCGTCACGCGTGCCCTGTCGGTCGTGGGCGCCTTCGGCACCATCGCCGGCGCCGCCTGCTTCTGGTGGTACATGCAGACCCTGCCGGCCCTGTCGGATCTCATCATCACGACCCGCATTCCGGATCACTTCGTCACGATGATGGCCGCCGCCACGATCGGGTCCCTGGCGTACTTTGCCGTGATGGCCGCCGCCCCGAGCCTGATGAAGGCCTCGATCGCCGCCGTGGCCACCGTCGCCATCCTCGTCGTGGGTCTGGCCCCCGAAGAAATGGCTCGCGAAATCATCCGCAAGCCCTGGGTGGCCGGTCAGTTCATCTACTCGAACCAGCTCATCGGCCGCGACGTGCCGGGCCTGGGTCTTAAGAGTGAAATGCCCAAGGTTGCCGAAAAGGGCATTCTGGCGCAGCACCCGTTCGTGCCGGAAAACCTGCGCACGGTCACCGATGAAAACCGCGTCGAAGCCGGCCGGGCTCTGGCTCTGACGATGTGCTCGGGCTGCCATTCTCTGACGCCCACCGGCATGCGACCCCTCAAGAACTTCTTTGCGGCCGACGCCAAGAAGACCGACATTGCCGAGTACCTCGGTGCGGGCCTGTACCGCGGCCACACGATGTACATGCCGCCGCTGCCGCTGCCCGCGCTCGAGCGTGACGCGCTTGCCGCCTACATTGAAGCTTCGATTACCGCCGCCGATCCGGCCGCTCTGGCCAGCAAGGGCGCCGCCGCTCTCAAGGGTGAAACGAAATGAATGAAATGATGTTTAACGCACTGATGGATCCGGCGGGCGCTCCCGCGCATCCGGTGCTCTTCCTCGTGCTCGGCGTCGTCACGTTCGCCCTGCATATCACGGCCGTGGCGCTGATGCTCGGCACGATCGGGGTGGCCCTTTACGGCGCCGTCTCCAAGAACCCGCACGCGGTCAAGCTCGCCGTACCCCTGGCCTTTACGGCCAAGGTGGCCGTGGGCGCGGCCATCGTGCTCGGCGTCGCCCCCCTGCTGTTCGTTCAGGTCATCTATGACCCGTTCTGGTACACGAGCAATGTGGTGAGCGCCGTCTGGGCGATCGCCTTCCTCGGTATCCTGATCGTGGCCTACCTCATGCTCTATCGCGTGCAGGCTCTGGTGCACAAGGCCAAGCAAGCCGTGCAGGCCATGCCCAAGGGCGCGATCTGGCTGGCTCTGGCTCTGGTGTTGCTGATCGTGTGCGGCGTCATCATGCACGCCCTCACGAACCAGATGTTGAGTCCCAAGGAATTCATGAACTGGTACGCCCCGGGCGGCGTGATCGATCCCTCGGGCACGGGCCTTTTTTCGATCAACGTGCCGCGCGTCGTGTTCTTCCTGGCTCTGTCGATGCCCGTGACCGCCGCCTGGCTCTACGGTCTGCGCCGTTACCAGCTCTTTGCCGGCAACACGGACTATGACTACATCGACTGGCTCGAAGCCTTCACGCACAAGCTCGCCCTGGTCGGCAGCGTGATCCTGACCCTTGCCGGCATCGCCTGGATGGTGTGCCTGCCCGAAAACCAGCGCTGGTTCACCGGCCTGTGGGCTTGGATCGGCCTCGTGCCCTGCGGCTACATGCTCGCGATGGCCGCCATTCAGAAGAAGCGCCGCCTGTGCACCTTCTGCAACTACATGGCCTTCATCATGACCGTCATCATGACGATCGTGCTGGCCGCGCTGCGCGAAGTGCTGCGCTACGGCACTCTGGCCGCGGACGCCGGCTGGGATGCCCTCGCATACCGCATCAATTTCGACTGGGCGAGTACCGTCATCTTCTTTGTCACGTTCCTGGTGGTCGGCGGTTCGGCCCTCGGGTATCTGCTCACGCTGGCCTGGCAGGCCGGTCAGAAGCAGGGTCAGGTGACCGAAGGGGCGGGGCTGCGCAAGCTCGGCAACGTGGCCGTGCTCGTGCTCACCGCCTGGGTGATCCTGTACTTCGTGGTCGGTGTCGCCACCGTCACGACGGCAAATTAAACAGCTTCTTTAGGGAGGAGAGAACCATGAAGCGACTTCAAACCACCATTGTTGCCTGTGCGCTGGCCGCAGCCTCATTGACGGCCTTTGCGGCCGAGCCCACGGGCGAAATGATGGCTCACACCTGCGCCGCCTGCCACGGCACCGAAGGCCGTATCCAGAACGAGCCCTTCGTGCCCCTGGCGGGGATGGACCGTCAGCGGTTCATCGATTCGATGCTGGCCTACAAGGACCTCAAGCGTCCGAGCACCATCATGAGTCACATTGCCGACGGCTACAGCAAAGAGCAGATCGAAAAGATGGCCGACTACTTTGCCAAGCTGCCCGCCAAGGCTCCCGCCAAGTGATTTTTCGTGAGGTGAACAAACATGTATCTCGACGCTTTTAAGCAGACCCTCGAACTGTCCCGCCGCGAAATCCTCGCGCGCGCCGCGGCTCTGGCCGCCGTCTCCGCCGTTCCGGGCGCCGCCTTTGCCGCGGCCAAGGGCAGCAAGGCCCGCATCGTCATCGTCGGTGCCGGCGTCGGCGGCGCCACCGCCGCCAAGTACCTCAAGATGTTCAACAAGGACCTGGATGTGACGGTTCTCGAACAGAACCCCAACTACATCCGTCCGTACGGCTCGTCCGAACATCTCACGGGTGCCGTTTCGATGGCCGACCTTACGGTCTCCTACGATGGCCTCAAGGCCCGCGGCATCAAGGTGATGCAGGAAAAGGTGATTGCCCTTGACCCGGCCAAGAAGAAAGTGGCCTGCGCCTCGGGTAAGAAGTACGCTTACGACTTTTTGATCGTCTCGCCCGGTATCGAGCTGCTGTACGACAAGTACGACGGCTACAGCGAAAAGATCGCCGAAGAGAAGATCACGAGCGGCTGGATTGCCGGCAACCAGACGGCGCTGCTGCGCAAGCAGCTCCTGGCGATGCCCGAAGACGGCACGGTCGTCGTCTGCGCGCCGCCCAACCCCTACCGCTGCCCTCCGGGACCGTACGAGCGCTCCGCTCTCATCACGGAATGGACCGCCAAGCACAAGCCCAAGGCCCGCATCATCATCCTCGATCCGAAGGACTCCTTCGTGACCGACGAGACGGCCATCATCGGCTGGAACCACCTCTACGGGTTCGTTCCGCCGGAACCTTACCGTACCAAGCTCGACAAGTACCTCGTCAAGCCCAAGAACGAGTGCCGCCTGAGCTGGGTGCGCGGTGTTGACGGCGGCGCCACCGTGGCCGTCGACGCGCAGAACATGACCGTCACCACCAAGGGGGCGGGCAAGTTCAAGGCCGATGTGATCAACATCATTCCGCCGATGCGCGCGGGCGTCATCGCCCAGAAGATGGGCCTGACGGACAAGTCGGGCTTCTGCCCGATCAACCGCGTCACCTTTGAGTCGACGATTCACAAGGACGTGTTTGTTCTCGGCGACAGCTCGATTGCCGACGCCATGCCCAAGAGCGCGTTCTCGGCCAACACCCAGGCCAAGAACTGCGCCCGTCAGATCGTGGAAACGCTCGCCGGCCGTCCGCTGCAGGAACCGGCTTGGTCCAACACCTGCTACGCGCTGGCCGGTGATCAGTGGGGGATCTTTGTGGCCGACGTGTTCCGCATCGTCGACGGCAAGATCGCCCGCGTGAACACCCGCGCCCGCTATCAGTTCTTCACGGCCAGCCAGGCCGAACGCATGATGGCTTCGCAGTACCTGCGCAGCTGGATGCGCACGATCACGGCTGATGCCTTTGTTTAAGGAAAAAACCAGACTATGAACAACAAACAGACAGTGGTCGCAACGTTTGCCGCTGTCCTGCTCGGATGTTCGGCGGCCGTGGCCGCCGAGACGCCGGCGGAGACCGCGCTCGACGCTCCGACCTGGGAGAAGACTCTCAAGGCCATGCCCAAGGGCACGGCCGAAGCGGGCGCCAAGGCGCATGCCGCCAAGATGTGCGCGGCCTGTCACGGCGCGGACGGCACGGCGAGCAACGACGCCTGGCCGACCGTTTCGGGACAGCCTGCCGAAGCCACCATCAAGTCGCTTCTGGACTACCGCGACGGGCGCCGCCCGGGCGGTCCGATGGGCGCGATGATGGTTGCCTCGGCCAAGAGCCTGACGGATCAGGACATCGCTGATCTGGCGGCGTTCTATGAGACGAAGGCTCCGGTGATCGATCCCAACAAGAAGATCGCCGCCGTCAAGGACGAAGCCGCCGCCAAGCGGATGGTGCTGCAGGGCGATCCGGCGCGCACCATCACGCCCTGCGCGGCCTGCCACGGCTATGAAGCCTCGGGCAACCCCAACGGGGACGTCCCGGTGCTGCACGGTCAGAACGCCGGATACCTCGAAGCCACGCTCAAGGACTACCGCTCGGGCAAGCGCTCGTCGGACATCCTCAGTGAAATGCGCTTCTTTGCCAAGAAGCTCACGGACGAGGAAATCCGCGATCTGGCGCTGTACTACGCCGCGCAGAAACCCGCGCTGAAGGCTCAGGCCGCCGCCGCGCCCGCCCAAAAGTAATCCGGGCGTTGTTCATTGACACGACAAAGGGGCCTTCGGGCCCCTTTGTCGTTCTCGGAAACCGGCGATTTGCCGGCCTTGGCGCGGGCATCGCCGCCTTCAGGAGCCTTCAGGCCCCTTTATGCTCTTTTGGGGTGCAGCGCCAGCGCCACCAATCGGCCGGCCGACTCGGCCGTAGGACAGGCCAGGTCATAGTGGATGTCCTGCCCGGGCCGCAGCGCCCATCCCAGGGCCTGGCGCGGATAGAGGATGTGCAGGCCCCCGAGCGTTTCGTCCGCGTTGACGGGCGCCACGCCAAAGAGGTACCGAAAGCCCAGCGACAGGGTATAACCCGAAAGTCGGCTAATGCTTACTCAGAGTCTTCCGCCGGAAGGGTCTCTTCCAGATCCTTGGCACCAAAGGCGGGATCTCTCCATGCCCTCCTGAATTTAGGTTGGGAAGTATTTTGACATAGAGGGCATCTGCGTACCCGCGCCAGCACTCGCGCACGCCGTCGGCCGCGAGCAAAAAACGTCATCAGCGCGCCGGCCACGTCGACGGGCGCAGCCGCCCGCAAACGACTTGCCCACAGCTTTGGCGGCCTACGGCCCATGATGGAACCTGAGCGGCCGTCAAAGCTGTGGACAAGTCTGCAAACTGCACAATCCGGGCGCTCGCCAAGCCAGCCCCGATGCCAGCAATTTTATTTTATGAAGCCAGCCGCCCCTACTTTTTAAGTGGCTGGGCGGAAATTTCGCACGGCCAGGCGCAATTAAGTGGATTTTGCACCCCGGCAGACCCAAGGGTAGCAAGAACCGGCCGAAAACAGCACCGGAGAATCCTGCCAAACTGAGTCAAAATCCGACCTTGGATAAGCCCGACAAAAACTGAAATATTCAGCTCACAGAACGGCTGAGCGAGGCAAGGCTGTACCGTTTTTTGCAGAATTCACGGATTCTAAACGCGCTCGGGTTTTGAAAATTCCGTTTTTCCTTGGGGCAAACGAAAGCGGCCGATCGGATCTCCGTTCGACCGCTGCACGCTTGGGGAAAGTTCCCCGTCGGGGCTTACCCGTGCGCTCAGGCGAAGATCACCGCGCAGACCATCGTGACGAGCAGGGCGCCCATCATCGGGATGGCCGTACGGCGGATGATTTCAAAGGGCGAGATGCCCGAGGCGCCCGCCACGGCGATGATCACGGCCGTAATGGGCGAGACGGTGCGCCCGAGGCTCGTGGCAAACTGCATCGGCAAAATGAGCGAGACGGTCGACACGCCAAACTCCTTGGCAAAGTCCGGCACGAGCGGGGCAAAGGCAAAGAAGGGGGCGTTGCCCGAGCCCATCACTACCGAAATCACGGTAATGAAGACCGTCATCACCACCATGATGGCGATGCCCGACAGGCCCAGGCTCTTCGTGAAGTCGATGAGGTAGTCGACCGAGCCCGTGGCAATCAAACCCTGCGCGAAGATTTCGCCGGCCACCACCAGGGACACCACGCGGGCAAACTGCGTACCCATGGTGTCAAAGAAGGACATCGCCTCGTCAAAGACCTTCTTGATCGGATGGCGCACGCACTCGCAGACCATGGCGATGGCCAGCGAAAAGATCATGGCCGTGGGCACGTCAAGCTTGATGGAAGTGACGAGGAACTTGCTGAACACAAAGAGCAGCACGAGCGGCAGCATCGGCAGGAACGTATAGAAGAACGGCGCGCCGTGCGTATTGAGGGCGCTCTCTTCAATAGCCTTCTGATCGCCCGCCTTCCAGGCGCGGTCGCCGTCTCGGCCGTCAAAGTATTTCTGCGTGAAGTAGTGCAGGACGGCGATGGTCGAAGCCACAAAGATCGACACGGGGATCTGGTAATCAACGAAGTAGACCATCGTGTCCATGCCGCCGTTGCGGGCGGCCAGATTGGCGTTGCCCGAGGCCGGGCCCAAGTCCAGGCAGCCCGAGGTGGCCACGAGGGCGGCGGCCGAAAGCGGCGAGACCCCCAGGCGCACCAGCACCGGGTACATGGTCACCATCAGGAGCATCGCCAGGCCCGAGGCCGAGGGAATGAAGATGTTCATGATTTGGCCCACGATGTAGCTTAAGGCCAGCACGAGGTAGGGCGACTTGAGCTTTTGCAGGGGCTTGCTCATGAATTCGGCCATGCGGGCGCTGGCGCCGATCATGGACATGTAGCGCGCGTAGCCTGCGGCCGACATGATGATCAGGCCAAGGCCTGCCACACGCGAAGAGAAGATCGAGGAGATGGCCTTAAAGGGGTCAAAGCCCACGAAGCCCGTGGAGACCGCCTTTTTGGGCAGGATGTGCAGGCCACCGGGCAACAGACCCATCAGGTCCAGGACGATGGCGGCAAAAAGCATGATGAGGCCGCTCACGAAGAGCACGAACTGCGGCTTGTAGTGCTTCAAAAGCACCCGAACCATCAGCACCGTGACGAGCAGCGAGATGATGACACCGATCATTGAGGGGAGTTCCTTTGGTTGTGGATTTTGTTGTTATGTGCGCTTACAACACGAAAAGAATCGTAACAAAGACGCTCCTTTCCCGCGTACGGAGTACGCCTTAGGGATAGCCCGAAAAACGCAAAGAAGCGTCAGGATTCAAGGTACTGGGACTGGAGTGATTCGAACCGCCGGCCGGTCCCGCAAGCGGTCAGGCAAGTTGGTTAGACTTTTCGTGTCGGATACGCACAGGAAACGGACAAATGATTCTCTTTGACGGCTTGCCGGATCGGGTGGGAAAAATGTTGGCCGACTTCGAGCCAAAGCTCGGCCTTGGGGCTTGCCGCGGGAAGTACTATGTTAACCGTGATCTTCGGGGACGGATCTGCCTGGTGTGGAGCGTCCCACGGGCCCGCGCCCAACGCCGCCGACGAAATACAAGGCGGAGCCAACCGGTGTACGCTCCGCACCCGCGCAAAAGAGAGGCCTCGAGGCCCGATTATTTCTTGGTTTTCCCTTGACGGGGGGCCTGCGGCAGGTGCACGCACAGGTTTTCGTCCCACAAGGAGCGGTAGCCGAGCGTCAGAGCCGTGAGCACGGCCGCACACACCGTCACGCACACGGCGCACATGATGGCGGCTTGATAGAGCACGGCCGTCGAGGGCGAGGCACCCGCGAGGATTTGGCCGGTCATCATCCCGGGCAGCAGCACGATGCCCATGCCGAGCATGGAATTCATGGTGGGCAGCAGAGCCGTTTCAAAGGCGTTCTTGACGATGGGAAAGAGAATGTCCTTGGGATGCACCCCGAGGTTTAAAAGGGCGCGGATGCGGGGGCGCTCACCCTCAAGGCTGCTCAGGAAGGATTTGAGGGCCAGGCTCAAGCCCGTCATCGTGTTGCCCACGAGCATGCCGCCCAGGGGGATGGCGTAGCGCGGGTCAAAGACGTTGGCCCCGGCGATGACCGTCACAAACCAGACGGCCGTGACCGTGCCCCAGGCAAAGAGGCTGATGACCACCGAGCGGGCAAAGCGGGGATTGAGGCCCTTGTGGCGGCTCAAAACCGTGTGCGAGGCAAAGGCGAGCATTGCCGCAAAGTAAAGGGTCGTCAACAGCGGATGCGGGTGCGCAAAGACCCAGGTGAGCACGAAACCGGCCAGAATCAGCTGCACCGTCATGCGCAGGCTCGAGACAAAGAGCAGTTTCGTTTGGGAGACCTTGAGGACCTTCATGACGATGCCCACGACCACGATCGCCATGTACGCCAGGGCATAGGTCATGAGCTGGGAGGAAATCTCGTTCATAGGGCCTTCTTATTTTCCGAATTCTTTGCCGCAGTCTGCGGGGCATTCAATCGCACCGTAGGGCAGCCGAGAAACTCGGGCAGGGTTGGGTCGTGGCTCACGGCAATTACGGTCATGCCCACGTGCTGCGCCCAGCCGCGCAGGGCCTTGAAAAGGGCGTGCGAGGTGACGCTGTCCAGGGCCGAGGCCGGTTCATCCAAAAGCAGCACATCGGGTTCAAAACTCATCATCACCGCCAGGTACACGCGCTGCTTCTCGCCGCCCGACATGGTCTCCACAGTATCGTCGAGCTTGGCGTGGCTTTGCGTCAGGCTCAAAAAGACGCGCATGCGGGCCGCGTCGGGGCACTTCTGACCTCTGGCCTCGTAAAAGGCCTCGAAGTTGCTTTTGACCGAGCCGTCGAACAAAAAAACGTCCTGACCGACGAGCTGGGCACGGCGCCGCAGCGCCAGCGGATCCATCGTGGCCGTGTCGACCCCGAAAAGCTTGATGCGGCCCTTGCAGGAGGCCACCGTGCGGTTGATGAGCTTTAAAAGCGTACTTTTGCCGCAGCCACTCGGGCCCTCAATGAGGGTGAGGGTGCGGGCGGCAAAGGCAAGGTCGGGGTACGTGAGGTGCGCAAACGCGAGGTTGTGCGTGCTGATCGCCGCCACGGCGATCGGCTCGTTGGTGTCGGACATGTGCCGGAATTCCTGCTGTGTCGGGAAAGGGGG
>ERZ1026848.114-NODE-114-length-42998-cov-21.250006_pt1 | contig 42998 bp, 40 predicted proteins | sample MGYA00380154_ERZ1026848 | MGnify/ENA primary metagenome ERZ1026848 (study PRJEB33269, sample SAMEA4719790) | human gut metagenome | biome: human-associated habitat; feature: organic feature; material: feces | place: Cameroon | collected 2013-10 ...
CTTTCTCCGCCCACCCCTAAAACCTCACTGGACACAAAATTTCACACACTCCCCCCCTGCTGGGTTTGCAGGTTTGGGGGCGTGACAGTTATTGCAGGGGTTCGTGACAGTTAGTACGGGAGTGACGGGCACTGGCTGGCAATGTCTAGCAACGGCAGGCATTTCGGCTGAGGGTAAAAGAACTTTCCGCTAAGCGATAGACTGTATGTAAACACAGTATTGCAAGGACGCGGAACATGCCTCATGTGGCGGCCAGGACGGCCAGCCGGGATCGGGATACTGGTCGTTACCAGAGCCACCGACCCGAGCAAACCCTTCTCTATCAGATCGTTGACGAGTATTACCCGGCATTCGCTGCGCTTATGGCAGAGCAGGGAAAGGAATTGCCGGGCTATGTGCAACGGGAATTTGAAGAATTTCTCCAATGCGGGCGGCCGGAGGACTTCTGCTCGTTCCAGTAGCTTTAGTGTTTGATCCGCCAATCCCGATGCCTACAGGAACCAATGTTCTCGGCCTGGCGTGGCTCGGCCTGATCGGAGCGGGTTTAACCTACTTCCTTTGGTTCCGGGGGATCTCGCGACTCGAACCTACAGTTGTTTCCTTACTGGGCTTTCTCAGCCCGGGGACCGCCGTGTTGCTAGGATGGTTGTTCTTGGATCAGACGCTGAGTGCGCTTCAAATCATCGGCGTCCTGCTCGTGATCGGGAGTATCTGGCTGGGCCAACGTTCCAACCGCACTCCTAGGGCGCGTATAGCTTGCCGGAAGTCGCCTTGACCCGAATGGCATAGGCCTATCGTTTCCACGATCAGCGATCGGCTCGTTGCCCTGCGCCGCTCCAAAGCCCGCGACGCAGCGCCGGCAGGCAGAGCAAGTAGAGGGCAGCGCCTGCAATCCATGCCCACCCGTTCCACGTTGTTATAGAAGCCGCATAGATCGCCGTGAAGAGGAGGGGTCCGACGATCGAGGTCAGGCTGGTGAGCGCCGCCAGTGAGCCTTGCAGCTGCCCCTGACGTTCCTCATCCACCTGCCTGGACAACATTGCTTGCAGCGCCGGCATTCCGATGCCACCCGAAGCAAGCAGGACCATGATCGGGAACGCCATCCATCCCCGTGTCGCGAAGGCAAGCAGGATGTAGCCTGTGCCGTCGGCAATCATTCCGAGCATGAGTGCCCGCCTTTCGCCGAGCCGGGCGGCTACAGGGCCGGTGATCATTGCCTGGGCGAGTGAATGCAGAATGCCAAATGCGGCAAGCGAAATGCCGATCGTGGTCGCGTCCCAGTGAAAGCGATCCTCGCCGAAAATGACCCAAAGCGCGGCCGGCACCTGTCCGACAAGTTGCATGATGAAGAAGACCGCCATCAGGGCGGCGACGACGGTCATGCCCCGGGCCCACCGGAACGAAGCGAGCGGGTTGAGAGCCTCCCGGCGTAACGGCCGGCGTTCGCCTTTGTGCGACTCCGGCAAAAGGAAACAGCCCGTCAGGAAATTGAGGCCGTTCAAGGCTGCCGCGGCGAAGAACGGAGCGTGGGGGGAGAAACCGCCCATCAGCCCACCGAGCACAGGTCCCGCGACCATCCCGAACCCGAAACAGGCGCTCATGAAGCCGAAGTGCCGCGCGCGCTCATCGCCATCAGTGATATCGGCAATATAAGCGCCGGCTACCGCCCCAGTCGCCCCGGTGATGCCGGCCACGATCCGCCCGATATAGAGAACCCAAAGGAAAGGCGCCGTCGCCATGATGGCGTAGTCGACAGCAGCGCCGGCCAGCGAGACGAGCAAGACCGGCCGCCGCCCGAAACGATCCGACAGCGCGCCCAGCACAGGTGCGCAGGCAAATTGCATCAACGCATACAGCGCCAGCAGAATGCCATAGTGGGCGGTGACGTCGTTCGAGTGAACCAGATCGCGCAGGAGGCCCGGCAGCACCGGCATAATCAGGCCGATGCCGACAGCGTCGAGCGCGACAGTGCTCAGAATTACGATCAGGGGTCTGTTGGGTTTCACGTCTGGCCTCCGGACCAGCCTCCGCTGGTCCGATTGAACGCGCGGATTCTTTATCACTGATAAGTTGGTGGACATATTATATTTATCAGTGATAAAGTGTCAAGCATGACAAAGTTGCAGCCGAATACAGTGATCCGTGCCGCCCTGGACCTGTTGAACGAGGTCGGCGTAGACGGTCTGACGACACGCAAACTGGCGGAACGGTTGGGGGTTCAGCAGCCGGCGCTTTACTGGCACTTCAGGAACAAGCGGGCGCTGCTCGACGCACTGGCCGAAGCCATGCTGGCGGAGAATCATACGCATTCGGTGCCGAGAGCCGACGACGACTGGCGCTCATTTCTGATCGGGAATGCCCGCAGCTTCAGGCAGGCGCTGCTCGCCTACCGCGATGGCGCGCGCATCCATGCCGGCACGCGACCGGGCGCACCGCAGATGGAAACGGCCGACGCGCAGCTTCGCTTCCTCTGCGAGGCGGGTTTTTCGGCCGGGGACGCCGTCAATGCGCTGATGACAATCAGCTACTTCACTGTTGGGGCCGTGCTTGAGGAGCAGGCCGGCGACAGCGATGCCGGCGAGCGCGGCGGCACCGTTGAACAGGCTCCGCTCTCGCCGCTGTTGCGGGCCGCGATAGACGCCTTCGACGAAGCCGGTCCGGACGCAGCGTTCGAGCAGGGACTCGCGGTGATTGTCGATGGATTGGCGAAAAGGAGGCTCGTTGTCAGGAACGTTGAAGGACCGAGAAAGGGTGACGATTGATCAGGACCGCTGCCGGAGCGCAACCCACTCACTACAGCAGAGCCATGTAGACAACATCCCCTCCCCCTTTCCACCGCGTCAGACGCCCGTAGCAGCCCGCTACGGGCTTTTTCATGCCCTGCCCTAGCGTCCAAGCCTCACGGCCGCGCTCGGCCTCTCTGGCGGCCTTCTGGCGCTCCTGCTGCGGCGTCCGCTCGTGGGCCGTGGCGCGGGTCCGCGCGCCGGCCTCGTGCGCCTGGCGCTCGCGGGCGAGGTCCAGGGCGGCCGTCTTCACGTTCTGCCTTGCGCAGATGAGATAGGGGAGCCCGCAGAATTCGGAAAAAATCGTACGCTAAGGTTTTCCGGGCATCCGTAAGGGCCGAAACTTCCCGTCTTCCAGTCTGCGGCTCTGCCGCCAGACGTAATCGCCGGTTAGGTTGATGTGCTCCCAGCCCAGCGGCGACAGGAATTGCAGCAGCTCGCCATGTAGCCCACGCAGTTCCGAGGCATTGCTCATCATTTGATCGGCTATAATCGCCGCGTGGACGTAGTCAGTTTGACAACCTGCGTTTTGATCATCGCGCGCCCGCTGAAACAAAGCTGCAAAGCGATCCCGGATCGGGAGAAGGGCAGAAGGCAGGGGTTCCTCAGATGCGGCATACAGCTTCGCCATTAGTTCCGCTGCAATTTCGGTCGCCTGGTAGTCGCCGTGCTCGGCAACGATGTGAGAGAGCATTCGCTCCCCGGCATATTCGAGCAACATCAGATTGTTCTCACGACCGAGCAACCGGACTGCTCCCCTCCCATTGCGCCATACCAGATAGTCGGCCCCGCGCAGTTCATCAGCAATGTCTTCTATAGGTTTCAATCCCTTGACGATTGCAGGAGTCCCGTCTGGCAATGAAACTTTCCAAACGAGGCTGGAAAAGGTGTCCGCAATGAGAACAGGTTGCGAAACGTGCCAATGAGCAGGAAAAACAGGCGGCATGAACATCAACCCCAAGTCAGAGGGTCCAATCGCAGATAGAAGGCAAGGCGTTCGCGGTCGGGGGCTTCGATCCCCAATACATTGAATAGGACAGCGAAGGCGCGCTCTGCTTCATCTGGCGCTGCCCAGTTCTCTTCGGCGTTAGCAATCATGAGTGCCAAATCGGCATAGCGATCTGCTGTTCCGAGCCGCCCAAGGTCGATCAGACCCGTGCATTGAAGAGTTTTAGGGTCCACCATGAAGTTCGGCATGCAGGGATCACCATGGCAAACAACCATATCGGTGCGCTCTTGGTCGAGCCGCACCGGTAGCTCTCGTTCGACACGAGCCAAAAGATCGAGCTGCGGCGTACTCTTGTCCTCGTCCGGTAAGAAGTCGGGATTGACGGCATTGCGGGACACCACATCAACGGCGCGTCCGAACATTCGCGACAGCCTGCGCTCAAACGGACATTGATCAACCGATAGGCTGTGAACAGCGCCAAGTTGCTGCCCCATTGACGGCCACGCTTTGAGCAAATCCGCTCCAGACAGATCAGCCGCCGGTACTCCCGGAATTGCCGTTATCACCAAGCATGCACCCTCCTGTTCCTCCTGCCAGTTGATGACCTCGGGGCAAGCCACACCTCGACCTTTGAGCCAAATGAGGCGGTCACGCTCTCCAGCGAGCTCACCGCGGCGGGAAGCAGGTGCGATTTTCGCGAAGGCATGCCCGTCACCACGTCGAAAAACAAAATCACCAGATTCTCCGCCTCTGACAGGCAACCAGTCAGAATGCGATTCACCAAAAAAAATATTAGTTCGATTCAATGGAGGTTCCTTCAGTTTTCTGATGAAGCGCGAATATAGAGAAATATCCCGAATGTGCAGTTAACGAATTCTTGCGGTTTCTTTCAGCGCCGCCAATACCGCCAGCCCGTCGCGCAAGGGGCGCGGCTCGTGTGTGCGGATGAAGTCAGCTCCACCTGCGGCGGCGGCAAGCTCTGCAGCGAGTGTCGCGGCCCCGACATCCCCCGGACCACGGCCTGTGAGCGCGCGCAGAAAGGATTTGCGCGAAACAGACAGAAGCACCGGCAAATCGAAGCGCAGCCGCAATTCATCGAACCGCGCCAGCACCGAGAGCGAGGTTTCGGGAGCAGCCCCCAGAAAAAACCCCATGCCGGGATCAAGGACAAGGCGGTTGCGTTTGATACCGGCACCCGTCAGCGCCGCGATGCGCGCGTCAAAGAACGCCGCAATGTGATCCATGATGTCGCCAGCGGGTGCCTCGCGCCGATCTGCCTGCCCGTCTTGCACCGAATGCATAACGACGAGTTTGGCAGATGATTTCGCCAATTGCGGATAGAACGCAGCGTCTGGAAAACCGCGAATATCATTGAGATAGGCCACACCACGCGACAAGGCATAGGCTTGCGTCGCGGGTTGATAACTGTCGAGCGAGACGGGAATGCCATCTGCCTTGAGCGCGTCCAGCACCGGCGCGATACGCGCGATTTCTGTGTCGGACGAAACAGGCGCGGCGTCGGGATTGCTGGATGCCGGACCGAGGTCGATCACATCTGCCCCCTCGGCCATCAGCTTACGCGCCTGCGCAATGGCTGCGTCTGGCGCCAGATACCGGCCTCCATCGGAGAAACTGTCCGAGGTTATGTTGACGATGCCGAAAATGATGAGCGATTTATTCATGGGGGCTTCTATAATAATAATAATCGAGCATGAGTCTCATACGGATGCTCGGGTCGAAAGGGAATCCCCAGGCGAGTAACCTGTTTGCGGTGATCCATTAGCTGCAGGAGCAGAAGAGCATACATCTGGAAGCAAAGCCAGGAAAGCGGCCTATGGAGCTGTGCGGCAGCGCTCAGTAGGCAATTTTTCAAAATATTGTTAAGCCTTTTCTGAGCATGGTATTTTTCATGATATTACCAATTAGCAGGAAAATAAGCCATTAAATATAAAAGATAAAAATGTCTTGTTTACAATAGAGTGGGGGGGGGTCAGCCTGCCGCCTTGGGCCGGGTGATGTCGTACTTGCCCGCCGCGAACTCGGTTACCGTCCAGCCCAGCGCGACCAGCTCCGGCAACGCCTCGCGCACCCGCTGGCGGCGCTTGCGCATGGTCGAACCACTGGCCTCTGACGGCCAGACATAGCCGCACAAGGTATCTATGGAAGCCTTGCCGGTTTTGCCGGGGTCGATCCAGCCACACAGCCGCTGGTGCAGCAGGCGGGCGGTTTCGCTGTCCAGCGCCCGCACCTCGTCCATGCTGATGCGCACATGCTGGCCGCCACCCATGACGGCCTGCGCGATCAAGGGGTTCAGGGCCACGTACAGGCGCCCGTCCGCCTCGTCGCTGGCGTACTCCGACAGCAGCCGAAACCCCTGCCGCTTGCGGCCATTCTGGGCGATGATGGATACCTTCCAAAGGCGCTCGATGCAGTCCTGTATGTGCTTGAGCGCCCCACCACTATCGACCTCTGCCCCGATTTCCTTTGCCAGCGCCCGATAGCTACCTTTGACCACCATGGCATCAGCGGTGACGGCCTCCCACTTGGGTTCCAGGAACAGCCGGAGCTGCCGTCCGCCTTCGGTCTTGGGTTCCGGGCCAAGCACTAGGCCATTAGGCCCAGCCATGGCCACCAGCCCTTGCAGGATGCGCAGATCATCAGCGCCCAGCGGCTCCGGGCCGCTGAACTCGATCCGCTTGCCGTCGCCGTAGTCATACGTCACGTCCAGCTTGCTGCGCTTGCGCTCGCCCCGCTTGAGGGCACGGAACAGGCCGGGGGCCAGACAGTGCGCCGGGTCGTGCCGGACGTGGCTGAGGCTGTGCTTGTTCTTAGGCTTCACCACGGGGCACCCCCTTGCTCTTGCGCTGCCTCTCCAGCACGGCGGGCTTGAGCACCCCGCCGTCATGCCGCCTGAACCACCGATCAGCGAACGGTGCGCCATAGTTGGCCTTGCTCACACCGAAGCGGACGAAGAACCGGCGCTGGTCGTCGTCCACACCCCATTCCTCGGCCTCGGCGCTGGTCATGCTCGACAGGTAGGACTGCCAGCGGATGTTATCGACCAGTACCGAGCTGCCCCGGCTGGCCTGCTGCTGGTCGCCTGCGCCCATCATGGCCGCGCCCTTGCTGGCATGGTGCAGGAACACGATAGAGCACCCGGTATCGGCGGCGATGGCCTCCATGCGACCGATGACCTGGGCCATGGGGCCGCTGGCGTTTTCTTCCTCGATGTGGAACCGGCGCAGCGTGTCCAGCACCATCAGGCGGCGGCCCTCGGCGGCGCGCTTGAGGCCGTCGAACCACTCCGGGGCCATGATGTTGGGCAGGCTGCCGATCAGCGGCTGGATCAGCAGGCCGTCAGCCACGGCTTGCCGTTCCTCGGCGCTGAGGTGCGCCCCAAGGGCGTGCAGGCGGTGATGAATGGCGGTGGGCGGGTCTTCGGCGGGCAGGTAGATCACCGGGCCGGTGGGCAGTTCGCCCACCTCCAGCAGATCCGGCCCGCCTGCAATCTGTGCGGCCAGTTGCAGGGCCAGCATGGATTTACCGGCACCACCGGGCGACACCAGCGCCCCGACCGTACCGGCCACCATGTTGGGCAAAACGTAGTCCAGCGGTGGCGGCGCTGCTGCGAACGCCTCCAGAATATTGATAGGCTTATGGGTAGCCATTGATTGCCTCCTTTGCAGGCAGTTGGTGGTTAGGCGCTGGCGGGGTCACTACCCCCGCCCTGCGCCGCTCTGAGTTCTTCCAGGCACTCGCGCAGCGCCTCGTATTCGTCGTCGGTCAGCCAGAACTTGCGCTGACGCATCCCTTTGGCCTTCATGCGCTCGGCATATCGCGCTTGGCGTACAGCGTCAGGGCTGGCCAGCAGGTCGCCGGTCTGCTTGTCCTTTTGGTCTTTCATATCAGTCACCGAGAAACTTGCCGGGGCCGAAAGGCTTGTCTTCGCGGAACAAGGACAAGGTGCAGCCGTCAAGGTTAAGGCTGGCCATATCAGCGACTGAAAAGCGGCCAGCCTCGGCCTTGTTTGACGTATAACCAAAGCCACCGGGCAACCAATAGCCCTTGTCACTTTTGATCAGGTAGACCGACCCTGAAGCGCTTTTTTCGTATTCCATAAAACCCCCTTCTGTGCGTGAGTACTCATAGTATAACAGGCGTGAGTACCAACGCAAGCACTACATGCTGAAATCTGGCCCGCCCCTGTCCATGCCTCGCTGGCGGGGTGCCGGTGCCCGTGCCAGCTCGGCCCGCGCAAGCTGGACGCTGGGCAGACCCATGACCTTGCTGACGGTGCGCTCGATGTAATCCGCTTCGTGGCCGGGCTTGCGCTCTGCCAGCGCTGGGCTGGCCTCGGCCATGGCCTTGCCGATTTCCTCGGCACTGCGGCCCCGGCTGGCCAGCTTCTGCGCGGCGATAAAGTCGCACTTGCTGAGGTCATCACCGAAGCGCTTGACCAGCCCGGCCATCTCGCTGCGGTACTCGTCCAGCGCCGTGCGCCGGTGGCGGCTAAGCTGCCGCTCGGGCAGTTCGAGGCTGGCCAGCCTGCGGGCCTTCTCCTGCTGCCGCTGGGCCTGCTCGATCTGCTGGCCAGCCTGCTGCACCAGCGCCGGGCCAGCGGTGGCGGTCTTGCCCTTGGATTCACGCAGCAGCACCCACGGCTGATAACCGGCGCGGGTGGTGTGCTTGTCCTTGCGGTTGGTGAAGCCCGCCAAGCGGCCATAGTGGCGGCTGTCGGCGCTGGCCGGGTCGGCGTCGTACTCGCTGGCCAGCGTCCGGGCAATCTGCCCCCGAAGTTCACCGCCTGCGGCGTCGGCCACCTTGACCCATGCCTGATAGTTCTTCGGGCTGGTTTCCACTACCAGGGCAGGCTCCCGGCCCTCGGCTTTCATGTCATCCAGGTCAAACTCGCTGAGGTCGTCCACCAGCACCAGACCATGCCGCTCCTGCTCGGCGGGCCTGATATACACGTCATTGCCCTGGGCATTCATCCGCTTGAGCCATGGCGTGTTCTGGAGCACTTCGGCGGCTGACCATTCCCGGTTCATCATCTGGCCGGTGGTGGCGTCCCTGACGCCGATATCGAAGCGCTCACAGCCCATGGCCTTGAGCTGTCGGCCTATGGCCTGCAAAGTCCTGTCGTTCTTCATCGGGCCACCAAGCGCAGCCAGATCGAGCCGTCCTCGGTTGTCAGTGGCGTCAGGTCGAGCAAGAGCAACGATGCGATCAGCAGCACCACCGTAGGCATCATGGAAGCCAGCATCACGGTTAGCCATAGCTTCCAGTGCCACCCCCGCGACGCGCTCCGGGCGCTCTGCGCGGCGCTGCTCACCTCGGCGGCTACCTCCCGCAACTCTTTGGCCAGCTCCACCCATGCCGCCCCTGTCTGGCGCTGGGCTTTCAGCCACTCCGCCGCCTGCGCCTCGCTGGCCTGCTGGGTCTGGCTCATGACCTGCCGGGCTTCGTCGGCCAGTGTCGCCATGCTCTGGGCCAGCGGTTCGATCTGCTCCGCTAACTCGTTGATGCCTCTGGATTTCTTCACTCTGTCGATTGCGTTCATGGTCTATTGCCTCCCGGTATTCCTGTAAGTCGATGATCTGGGCGTTGGCGGTGTCGATGTTCAGGGCCACGTCTGCCCGGTCGGTGCGGATGCCCCGGCCTTCCATCTCCACCACGTTCGGCCCCAGGTGAACACCGGGCAGGCGCTCGATGCCCTGCGCCTCAAGTGTTCTGTGGTCAATGCGGGCGTCGTGGCCAGCCCGCTCTAATGCCCGGTTGGCATGGTCGGCCCATGCCTCGCGGGTCTGCTCAAGCCATGCCTTGGGCTTGAGCGCTTCGGTCTTCTGTGCCCCGCCCTTCTCCGGGGTCTTGCCGTTGTACCGCTTGAACCACTGAGCGGCGGGCCGCTCGATGCCGTCATTGATCCGCTCGGAGATCATCAGGTGGCAGTGCGGGTTCTCGCCGCCACCGGCATGGATGGCCAGCGTATACGGCAGGCGCTCGGCACCGGTCAGGTGCTGGGCGAACTCGGACGCCAGCGCCTTCTGCTGGTCGAGGGTCAGCTCGACCGGCAGGGCAAATTCGACCTCCTTGAACAGCCGCCCATTGGCGCGTTCATACAGGTCGGCAGCATCCCAGTAGTCGGCGGGCCGCTCGACGAACTCCGGCATGTGCCCGGATTCGGCGTGCAAGACTTCATCCATGTCGCGGGCATACTTGCCTTCGCGCTGGATGTAGTCGGCCTTGGCCCTGGCCGATTGGCCGCCCGACCTGCTGCCGGTTTTCGCCGTAAGGTGATAAATCGCCATGCTGCCTCGCTGTTGCTTTTGCTTTTCGGCTCCATGCAATGGCCCTCGGAGAGCGCACCGCCCGAAGGGTGGCCGTTAGGCCAGTTTCTCGAAGAGAAACCGGTAAGTGCGCCCTCCCCTACAAAGTAGGGTCGGGATTGCCGCCGCTGTGCCTCCATGATAGCCTACGAGACAGCACATTAACAATGGGGTGTCAAGATGGTTAAGGGGAGCAACAAGGCGGCGGATCGGCTGGCCAAGCTCGAAGAACAACGAGCGCGAATCAATGCCGAAATTCAGCGGGTGCGGGCAAGGGAACAGCAGCAAGAGCGCAAGAACGAAACAAGGCGCAAGGTGCTGGTGGGGGCCATGATTTTGGCCAAGGTGAACAGCAGCGAGTGGCCGGAGGATCGGCTCATGGCGGCAATGGATGCGTACCTTGAACGCGACCACGACCGCGCCTTGTTCGGTCTGCCGCCACGCCAGAAGGATGAGCCGGGCTGAATGATCGACCGAGACAGGCCCTGCGGGGCTGCACACGCGCCCCCACCCTTCGGGTAGGGGGAAAGGCCGCTAAAGCGGCTAAAAGCGCTCCAGCGTATTTCTGCGGGGTTTGGTGTGGGGTTTAGCGGGCTTTGCCCGCCTTTCCCCCTGCCGCGCAGCGGTGGGGCGGTGTGTAGCCTAGCGCAGCGAATAGACCAGCTATCCGGCCTCTGGCCGGGCATATTGGGCAAGGGCAGCAGCGCCCCACAAGGGCGCTGATAACCGCGCCTAGTGGATTATTCTTAGATAATCATGGATGGATTTTTCCAACACCCCGCCAGCCCCCGCCCCTGCTGAGGGCATCGGCGCGCTGTGGTCGCCAGCGCCCATCTCCTGCTCAAGATCAGCTACAGCCTGATCCGACACCGGACTTCCTTTCAGGCCGTCCCGACCAACGCTCTTCGGAAGGTTCGGATGCGCCGGTACAAAACCAGCGTCCGCAATGTCAGACAGATGAACTACTCAATTCTCGAACACGGGGTGCTGTGCCACAACACAAAGGGTGCAATCGTGGTGCCGTCACCGTAAGTCTTTGACTGCGTGCGTTTGAGATTTTGGGGAATTCTTCAGAAATGCACCGGTGGGTGTAGGGGCCTTCGCGCGCCGGGGCCTTCTTTGCTTTCATGAAAAAAATCGCTGTCAAAAGGATGACTGCGATCTTAACCGATGCGTGCGGGAGAGCCCCGCGGCGGAAATCCCGCTCCCTGTCCCCTCGCTTGCTGAGGGCGCGGGGACAAGGTTAGGGAGGAGAGAGCCTAGGCGTGGGCGGCCGCGTTTTGCAGCGGGACCGCACCGGGGACGACGGTCGGCTTGTCATCGAGCTTGTCGACCATCTTGTGTTCGTCGCTCCATTCGGGCTGCAGCGTGACGTGCTCCAGAGCAAAGCGCTCGCGCAGCATGCTCTGCGCTTCGGTAAGCACGCGCTCCCAGCGCACGCCGTCGCGCATGCACAGATGCGCCATCACGGCGCCGTGGTTGGGCGCCAGGGTCCAGACGTGCAGATCGTGCACGCGCTCGACGCCGTCGATCCGGCTCAAGGCGTCACCCACGTCGGTGAACTTGACGCCTTCGGGCACGCCGTCGAGCAGCACGGCCGAGGAATCGCGCAACACCTCATAGGTCGAGTGCAGCACGAGCAGACCCACCACAAACGAAAGGATCGGGTCGGCGATGGCAAAGTCGTCGCCGAAAAAGTAAATCAGGGCACCCGCGGCGATGGCCGCCACGGATCCGAGCAGGTCCCCCATCACATGCACGAGCGCGGCACGCGTGTTGACGTTTTTATTGTCGCGCGACAGCGACCAGGCCACGGCCACGTTGATGAGCAGACCGAGCGTGGCCACAAGCATCACGGAGCCGCCGTTGACCTGTGCGGGGTTTGAGAGTCTATCAAAGGCTTCGAAGAAGATCCAGCACACGACGCCGAGCATCACGAGGCCATTTAGGAAGGCCGCGAGCACCTCGATGCGCCCGTGCCCGAAACTGTGGTCGGCGTCAACGCCCTTGCGGGAGATGAGGTTGGCCACCAGGGCGAAAAAAAGGCTCGCCGAGTCGGTGGCCATATGCCCCGCGTCGCCGATCAGCGCCAGAGAGTTGGCCAGCCACCCCGTGATGAGTTCGACGGCCGAAAACCCGAGCGTGAGCGCCACGGCCACGCCGAGCACGGAAACCTTGACGTTTTCGCCGCGGTGATCGTACGCGCAGTCGCCTTCGTCGTGACTGGCATAGTCGTTTTTGCAACTCATTTGCATTTTTCCTCTTCCAATACGGCGAAAGGCTCCGGCGTATCGCTACGCCGAAGCCTTTCATTGATCTGTCCGTCCCGCCTCGTCCCCCCCCCACGGGTCCGAGACCGCAACATTGTGAGCGTTACTTTACCGCAAATGCCGAGTGTATGGGCGGCGGAAAGCCAAAGTTTTGATTGCACGCAAAAAAGAACCTCCCCGGCGAGGACATCCCGCACAGAGAGGTTCGGATGCCGGGGCGCACGAGGCGCCCCGTCGCAGGGGCGACGAATTACTTCGTCTTGCCGCCCGTGAGCATCGGCACCACGGTACCTTCAGCGCCGCTGAGCAGACCGGTCTTGGCGTAGGTCTGCAGCTTGGCGCGCGTGTCGGTGATGTCGAGGTTGCGCATCGTGAGCTGACCGATACGGTCCACGGCCGTGAACATCGAGTCGCCCTTTTCCATCGTCAGGCGTTCGGGTTCGTACGTGAGGTTGGGCGAAACCGTATCAAGGATCGTGTAGTCGTTGCCGCGGCGCAGTTCGAGGAACACTTCGCCGGTGATGGCGCGGGCCACCCAGCGCATGGCGCTTTCGCGCAGCATGATGGCCTGGCTGTCGAACCAGCGGCCCTGGTAGAGCAGGCGGCCGAGCTTGCGGCCGTTGATGTGGTACTGCTCGATCGTGTCTTCGTTGTGAATGCCGGAAATCAGGCGTTCGTAGGCGATGTGCAGCAGAGCCATGCCTGGGGCTTCGTAGATGCCGCGGCTCTTGGCTTCGATGATGCGGTTTTCGATCTGATCGCTCATCCCGAGGCCATGACGGCCGCCGATGCGGTTGGCTTCGAGCATGAGTTCGACCGGGTCGGCGTATTCCTTGCCGTTGAGGGCCACGGGCTGGCCTTCTTCAAAGCGCACGCTGACGGTTTCGGCCGGGATCGCGACGTTTTCGTCCCAGAAGGCCACGCCCATGATCGGCTCGACGATCTTCATGGAGGTCGAGAGCTTTTCGAGGTCCTTGGCTTCGTGGGTGGCGCCGAGCATGTTCGAGTCGGTCGAGTAGGCCTTTTCGGCCTTCATGCGATAGGCAAAGCCTTCGGCGTTGAGGAACGCGCTCATTTCGGCACGGCCGCCGAGTTCGGAAATGAACTGGGTGTCGAGCCAGGGCTTGTAGATCTTCAGGTTCGGGTTGACGAGCAGACCGTAGCGGTAGAAGCGTTCGATGTCGTTGCCCTTGTAGGTCGAGCCGTCGCCCCAGATGTCCACGCCGTCTTCGCGCATGGCGGCCACGAGCATCGTGCCCGTGACGGCGCGGCCCAGAGGCGTCGTGTTGAAGTAGGTCTGGCCGGCCGTGGTGATGTGGAAGGCGCCGGACTGGATGGCGGCGATGCCTTCGGCCACGAGCTGCGGACGGCAGTCGATCAGACGGGCGGCTTCTGCGCCGTATTCCATGGCACGACGGGGAATGGCCTCGTAGTCGTCCTCGTCGGGCTGACCGAGATTGGCCGTGTAGGCGTAGGGGAACGCACCCTTGTTCTTCATCCAGCGCAAAGCGGCGCTGGTATCAAGGCCGCCCGAAAATGCGATGCCGACTTTCTTGCCGACGGGAACGCTTTGCAGAATCGTCTGAGACATTGTTCTCTCTTTAAAACGAAAAGTTCCGCCGGAACCGAAAAGACGCCTCCGGCGTACGGAAAATTCTTGCCTGCGGATGGCTTGACGCGTGCCGTTTGGCCGGCTCGAAAAAAAAACGCGCGCTCCGCTTCAATCTTTAATTATGTCTGAGCCGCTACCGTTTTGTCATCGGCAAAGGCTCGTAGATTTTCAATTTCTTAACGCAATCGGCCTTAAAAGCGCCCCCTTTTCAAGCCGCCTCGTCCTCTTTTTTCTCCACCCGAATGCGCCCGGCGCTGATTTCGCCCAGAGCGCGCATGAGCTCGGGCGCCTTGACCGCCGCCGTTTCGATCGTCAGGGTCACGTCGGAGGCAAACTCACGCGTAAGCACCACACCCTCGTGGCGCTTGACCACGGCCATGGCGTGCTCGTAAAAGCGCGGCTCCATGCAGGCCGTGATTTCGCTCGTTTCGATGCGCTCGACGACGGGCAGCGTCTCCAGCCCCTTTTTCACCAGGCTCTGATAGGCGTGCACCAGGCCGCCCGTGCCCAGCAGCGTGCCGCCGAAGTAACGCGTCACCACCGCGGCGATTTCCCCGACGCCGCAGTGCAGCAGCACCGTTAGCATGGGTCGGCCCGCGGTGCCCTTGGGCTCGCCGTCGTCGCTGCAGCCCGCAAAGGCCGTACTACCCGCCGGGCCGGCCTGAAAGGCCCAGCAGTTGTGCGTGGCTTCCGAATGCTCGGCGCGGATTTTGTCGATGAAGGCCTTGGCCTGCTCGGGCTCCTTGACGCGACCGATCGAAACGATGAAGCGGCTGCGGCGGATGATTTCCTCTTCGAGGTGAATTTCACCAGGGGCAAGGTCAGGGACGTTGTAGCTCGACATAAGGGGCAAAGGCAGTCACAAAAGGGTGGTGCGGCATTTTAGCCGAGCGCCGCCCTGGCCCCCGGCTCGCTCGCTCAGATGGCGGTGTGCTCGGGCATGGCCGCTCGCGGAATGTCCATGGCGATCGTCACGCCGCCGTCGGGGTTGGCGTAGCCGCTGATGTGACCGTGATGGCGCTCGGCGATGTTGGCGCAGATCGACAGACCCAGCCCCAGACCGCCCGCCTTGCTCGTCACAAGCGGCATCATGAAGCGGTCGACCTCCTCCTGCGTGATCTTGGGGCCGTTGTCGCTCACCTCAATGCGCCAGAAACGGTCTTCGGGGCGCACGCGCACGCGAATGTGCGCGTCGCTCAAGCCCTCGACCGAATCGGCCGCGTTTTTCAGAAAGTTCAAAATCGCCAGCTCCACTTCCCAGGCGTCCACCTCGGCCCACAGGTAGGGCTGCATTTCCAGTTCGATGCGCGCCTTCGTGCGGCGGCTGCGCTCGAAGGTGCGCACGGCGTTGCGCACGATCACCTGCATGTCGGTGAGCTCCAAGACTGGCTGCTGCTGCTTGGCGTACGAGCGCACGCGGTTGACGATTTCACTTGCCCTCGTGCCCTGCTCGACGATTTCCTGCAGCGCTTCCTCAAAGACCTTGGGGTCGATCGCGCCGCGCCGCAGACGCCGCAGCAGGCCGTTGGCAAAGTTGGTGATGGCCCCGAGCGGCTGCTTGAGCTCGTGGGCGATCATCGTGGACATCTGCCCGACGATGCCCGTGCGCTCGAGGTGCACGATGTGATCGCGGCTGGCGGCCGCCTCGGCCTCAATGCGTTTTCTGTCTTCCAACGCACGGTTGAGCATGGCCGTGCGGCGGCGCACAAGCACCGACAGGGAGCCGGCGTAGAAGATGATGAGGAAAATCACCCCGAGCGTGACCGTCACGCCCGCGGACTGCTCGCGCATGAAGGTTGAAAGGCGAAACACCTGCAGGTGCTCGTAGGGGCCGACCTTCAAGGCATAGTAAAGGTCATGTACGGCGCGGGTCGAAGCCACGGGACCCCAGTCCACGCCCGTGGCCGCGCCCGTCATGTTCTGCAGCGAGGCCATCGCCGCGCGGCTCATGGCCTGATCGGTGCCTTCAAAGGCTGAGATGATGAAGCTCGGATAGAGCTCACCGGAGTGGCGGCAGGACGAAAAGTCCACTTCCCTCAGGTCGAGAAAATCGTAATCGGCGGGCGTGATTTCGCCGCGCTTGGCCAGGGACTCGAAGGCGCAGGTATGAAGGATCGCCAGATCGACCTTTTCCTGGCGCAGGGCCCGCAGGATGTTGGCCGGATCCGTGCCGTAAAAGCGCGTGTTGTTGGTGATGACTTCCGCGTTGAGCTTCTGGCGCTGAAATTCGCGCAGGCCGATGAGCCACCCGCCGAAGCTCGTGGGGTACGAGGCGCCGATCAGACGGTTGCGCATGTCGGCCAGGGTACGGATTTCGGTGCTTGCGGCGCGCTTGACGAACAGCACGCCGTCGGCAAAGGACGGATCGGGCGTCTGCACGGGCCAAAGGCTCAAAAGGCCAATCAACTGCCCCGTCATCTCAAAGGGGATGAAGTTGCCCGCGTCCGTGACGGCCAGATCCACCGCCCCGGCCTTGACGGCGTTTTGCAGCACCGGGCTTTCGAGCACCATGAAGTCGAGGTTCTTTTTGCCCAGGCTCTGCTCGAGCTGCGCGCGGGTCTTAAGCCACGGGCCGCCGTCGAGGTACTGCGTAAATTCGTACTGCACGCCGATGCGCGCCGGGCGTGAGAGCTCGTAGCGCTCGGGCTCTCCGGCCTGCGCCGGGCTAACCGAGACCGTCAGCGGCACGCTCGGGCGCGTGAGCGAGAGCGTGGACGTCTGGTCTGAGCCGCTCATCACGTCCCCGTCGCGGGGCACGAGCGCATAGGAGGCCGCCGAAATCGACAACGACACAAGAGCACAGGAGGCGGCCGCCAGCGCGGCCAGAGCTCGGGTCAGGCGCATCGCTTCTTTCCTCAGAGGCCGGGCACGAGCAGATCGGTGTCGGCGCGCCGCGTATCGAGCACGCGGATCACCTCGTAGGTGCTCACCAGGCCCTCTTCTCGGCGATGGCGCGTCTGCATGCGCACGTTGCACACGAGCACGTCGCCCGGACGCAGCTCGAAAATGCCGCTGTCAACGAGCGAGACAAAGGCCTTGTCGCCCATCGTGGCGCGGATGTCCTGCAGGCCGTTGGTGAAGAACCACGCCTGGGTATTGCGAAACACCGGGTCCTTAAGCGAAAGCGCCATGGTGCGCACCTTATCGACGAGCAGCACCTCGTCGGGCTCCGTGAGGCTAAAGGCGTTGATGTGCGCGGCCGTCAGGGTAAAGACGTTTTCACCGCTCGCGCGTTCCGAGACGGTGATTTCGGCGATCTGCTCGTCGGTGAGGGCGTCGGCCAGGGCCTGCATGCCCTGCCGCACGCGGCGGTTCTTATAGAGCACGTAGGTGTCCTGCGAGACGACGTAGCGCTCCTCGTGACCGGCGTCGATGTCGACGTGCCGGCCCATGAGAAAGACCTTTTCGGGTTCGCGGCCGCCCAATCGAAAGAGCAGCTGCGCCAGACCGTCGCACCAGCCCTCGGGCAGCAGCGCCGCCTCTTCGGGGGTGCGTTCGATTTTCACAAAGCCCAGGGCCGTGAGCACCACCGCGGGCTGCGGATCGGCGTAGAAGGATTCGCCCGCCAGCGCCGCGCACTGCGCCTTGCCGAAGTCGACGCGAAAGCCCAGATCCACTTCAAAGTCCCCGGTGCCTTCGGCCGCCCGCACGTCGATTTCGGGTTCGACCACACGCCCGAAAAGGGCCTTGGAGGCTTCCGTCAGGAGCGTATCCACGCCGATGACGGCATGGGCCACCGCCGGATTGGCCGAGGTGGCTTCCCGATGCGGCAGTCCGCGAAAATCAAGGTTGAAAACCGCTAGCGTCACTTTCTTTCTCCATGCAGGCGGCACAATTCGGGCAAAGATTCCCCGCCCGGCCCGCCGTTCGGTACGAAACGCAGGTATTTTGCGCTCGGCCCGAAAACAAGGCAACCGCCGCTCCTATAATAAGGCTCGGCACTCAACATAATGTTTTTCATCGCCCCGTGTCTACGGCAAGCATACACGAGGCATTGCACCCTTAGCCTTTTGCTGCCCGCCATGACCGACTCCCGCCTAGATCCCGACAGCCCGCTTGCCGACGTTCTGCCCGAAAAACTCGCCCGGCGTACCCTTCCGAGCCTGGCGGAAAACAAGGTGGAGACGGCCGAGGGCCTCTACGAGTGCGTGGCCAATCTGGGCTGCAACTGGTTTCGGGGCTTCCAGGGCATCAAACGCGAAGAGGCCTATGAGCTCGTCGACTGGCTCGCCGAACACGAGGCCGAACTCGGGGAGGTCACCGAGCGCTTCTGGCCCGCGGGGGCCGACTCTCCGTTGCTGGCGGCCAAAACCGGCGCGCATGAAAAACCGGACAACGCCGAGGCCGTCTCGGGCAAAGAAGAGCTGCCCTCCTATGCCGTCACCGCTCCCCTCTTTTCCGAGGCCGACCAAATCCTCACGGCCCTGCCCGAATCCCTGTCGGGCAGCCGGGGTCTGAACCGCGGCTTTGAGAGCAACTCGCTGTCGGTCGACGACGACATGTCGGCCGTGCGGCTGTGGCTGCAGGCGCGGGCCGTCAATCCCAACACCCTGTCGCAATACCGCAAGGAGGCCGAACGCTTTTTGCTCTGGTGCACGATGGAGCGCGGCAAGGCTTTAAGCTCGATCACCGCCGCCGACGCTTCGCTCTACCCCAAGTGGCTCGAAGAGCTCGGGCGCCTGGAGCCCGAGGCCTGGAGCCGCGCCTGGCGCCTACCGCAAAACGTGTGGATTGGCCCGAAAAACGCCCCGCGTCTGTCGGCGCAGTGGCGCCCCTTCAACGGGCCGCTTTCCATTTCGAGCCGCAAAACCACCCTGACGGTCATCCGCATCCTCTTTGGGTTTTTGACCAAGACCGGGTACCTGCGCTCCAACCCCTTCGATCAGATCAGCGCCAAGGTGCGCTACCTGCCCGGCGAAGGCGCCCCCAAAGCGTTTGCCGACCGATCGCTCACGCCTCGTCAGTGGCAGGCCGTGCTCGAGCACCTTGCCGCCATGCCCGAGGGCGAAGCCAAACTGCGCATCCGCCTCGTACTGGCCATGGGCAAGGGCCTGGGCATGCGCGCTTCGGAAATGATTCACGCCCGCGCCGACTGGATCGCCGTGCGGCGCATCGGCGACGAGGATCTGACGGTCATGGAAATCGTGGGCAAGGGCGACAAGGTGCGCAGGCTCCCCCTGTCGGACGAAACCCTCGCGGACATCAACGCCTACTTTGCCTGCCGGGGACTGCCGCCCGCGGCCCTGGCCGAGCCCTCGACCCCTCTGTTGGCGCGCATGCGCCGGCGCGGCGCCAAAGACGAAGCCGAGCCGCCCCACGAGGGCGAGGGCATCTCACGCTCCGGCCTTTACCGCGTGCTGTGCGACTTTTTTGAGGCTGCTGCCCTTGAAGTGGAGGAGCGCTCGGCTTCGGACGCGGCCAAGCTGCGCGCGGGCTCGACGCACTGGCTGCGGCACACCTTCGCGACCAATGCCCTCAAGGCCATGGACATCAACCTCGTGCAAAACGCCATGGGCCACGCCTCGATCGGCACGACAAGCCGCTATCTGACGCCCGAAGAGTCGCAGATCGCCCAGGCGATGAAAAAGCTCAAGCCTCTTTGAAAGACTTGAGCTTGTTCGGGTTCGGAACCTCTTTGGCCAGAGCGGCTTACTTGGCCTTTTTCATGAGGTCGGCTAGGCCCGCAAACGGGTTGACGCGCTCGGGCAGCGCTTCGGCCTCCCGGCTTTGCAGCTGCTCGCGGTCAGGCTCGCAGTCTTCGTGCGCCGGAAAGAGATTGAGCGACAAGATGAGCTCCTCTTCGACCCAGTGCGCCAAATCAAACTTGGTCGAGCCCACCACCACTTCATCCTCGCCGTCCTCCTCGATGGGCAGACGGTCGGCCTCCTGCTCGCTCTTGGCAAACAGAAAGGGCACTTCCTTGTCGATCGTCAGCACGAGCTCGCCGCCGCAACGGGCGCACTCGCAGGTGAGCTTGGCCTCGATCCGCAGCAGGGCGCTGGCCATCCGGCGCCGCTCGCCCGTGCCCACGGCCGTGTAGCGCACCTCGGCCTTGGGCTCGTCGCCGTGCAGCATTTCCTTGAGGTCGGGCAGATCCTCAATCGTGAGCGTGCCTTCGACCGTGGCCTTGGCGCGGGAGAGCTCGAAAATGTCGATGTCTTTCATAAATGGCGGGCGCCGCAAAGGCGCTCCTTGTGATGGCTGTTGGGTTGGTCCGAAAGCGGCAAAGGCATTGAGCGCGCGCACCGCGCCCCTTACAATATGCCCATGACTGCGAATCTTAACCTTATTCTTGCTTCCACCTCGCGCTACCGTCGCGAGCTCCTTGAACGACTCGGCTATCCCTTCGAGTGCAAGCCCTCGAGCGTGGACGAAACGCCCTTGGAGGGCGAAACGCCCGAGGCCCTGTCGCTGCGCCTTGCCAAAGCCAAGGCCCGCGCCGTGGCCAAGGACAATCCGGGCTACGTCGTGATCGGCTCCGATCAGGTCTGCGCCCTCGGCGACAAGGCCCTCGGTAAGCCCCACAACTTCGAGGGAGCCGTGCGGCAGCTCACCGAAATGCAGGGCCAAACCCTGGTCTTTCACACCGCCGTGTGCGTCATCGACGCGCACGGAGGCGAGCAGACCTGCGTGAGCGACACGCGCATTCGGATGCGCCCCCTCTCGCCCAAGGCCATTGAGGCGTACGTGCGCCGCGAAGAGCCCTACGACTGCGCGGGCAGCGCCAAGATTGAAAAGCTCGGCATCGCGCTGATGCAGTCGGTCGACTCCGACGATCCCACGAGCCTGATCGGGCTGCCGCTCATGCGCGTCACCTCGATGTTGCTCAACGCCGGCATCGAAGTCATCGAGGGTCTCGGAGAGTAACCGTCATGTCCGCGGGACGCCTTTACCTTATCCCCGTGCCGATCACCGAGGGGGATCCGGCGCTGACGCTGCCGGGCGCGACCCTGGCGGCCGCCCGCGCCTGCCGTCGGTTTCTGGCCGAAACCGCCAAAAGCGCCCGCGCCTTTTTAAAGGCCTGTGCGCACCCGCTGCCCATCGCCGAACTGGAAATCATTGAAATCGGGCACGTGCCCGAGGCCGAGCGCTTTGGCGAGTGGCTCGCGCCCATCCTCGCGGGCACCGACACGGCCATCGTCTCGGAATCGGGGTGCCCGGCCGTGGCCGACCCCGGCGCCGATCTCGTGCGCGCCGCCCAGGGCCTGGGCATTGAAGTCGTTCCCCTCGTGGGCCCCTCCTCGATTTTGCTCACGCTCATGGCCAGCGGCATGAACGGTCAGCGCTTTCGCTTTCTCGGGTATCTGCCCGTGCACGAAGACGAGCGGCGCGCGGCGATCGTGGCCCTGGAAAAGGAAAGCCGCGCCACGGGCGAGACGGAACTCTTCATCGAAACGCCCTACCGCAACAACCGCATCCTGGAAGCGCTGGCGCAGACGCTCTCGCCCGAGACGCGCATCAGCGCCGCCACGGACGTCACCGGCCGGGCGCAGTCGATCGTCACCCTGACGGCCGCCCAATGGCTCAAAAAGGGGGGCGAGCTTCCCAAACTCCCCACCGTCTTTGCGGTGCAGGCCGCAGGCCGCTCCACGGGCTCTTCCTCCGGCGCCGTCCCCGGCCACAAGGTCCTTGTGCAGGGCCGGGCCCCGCACAAGAGCGCCCAAGGCCGCCCGGGCCGCGAGCACTCTCTTGCGAGGGCGCGCCCCAAAAAGCCCCCCAAATAAAGAGACGGACCAAAGACAATCGGCCGGGATCGCCCCGTCCGACGTCGTTTTAGGCGTAAAGGTCCTGCAGTTGCAGCGCCCGCACCAGAGCGAGGACGTCCGAGACGTAGTCGATGGCGAGGAACGCTTCGAGTTCGGCGCGTCGAGCCGCGCCCCAGGTGACGGCCACGGCGTCGCACCGGGCGTTTTGCGCCAGCTGCAGATCGTGAATCGAGTCGCCGATCATCACCATGTCGCGCGTGTCCACCCCCGTCTCGTCCGAGAGCTTTTCGAGCATCGCCGGGTTGGGCTTGGGAAAGCTCTCGTCGGCCGTCACGGTCGCTTCAAAAAAGGACTCCAGGCCCGTGCGCTCAAAGACGCGGATCAGGCCGGCGCGCGATTTTCCCGTGGCCACGGCAAGGCGCAGACCGGCGCGCGTCATCCGCTCAAAGAGCTCGCGCAGCCCCTCGACCACCTCGACCTTGGCCTCGCGCTGCAGATACCAGTTGCGGTAGGCCGCTAAAAAATCGTCGAGCCGCTCGGGCGTGAACGCGGGCACCACGCGGGCAAAGGAATCGGCAAAGGGCAGTCCGATGGTTTCGCGGCAGGCGTTCACATCGGGCCCGGGATAGCCCAGGGCAATGGCCGCCTCTCGCATGCCCTGGGCAATGAGGCCCGTCGTATCCATCACCGTGCCGTCCCAGTCAAAGACGTAAAGACCGTAGCGCTTCTGGATCATCTCACTTGTCCGTGCTGCGCGCCTCGAGCGTCTCGAGCAGCGCTTTGAGCGAGGCCTCGAGCGGGGCGATGATCGACAGGGGCTCGCGCGTGACCGGGTGCGTCAGATTGAGGCGCTCGGCGTGCAGGAACATGCGCGTGAAGGGCACCCCGAGCAGGCCCTTTTTGACCGACTCGTTAAAAGCGTAGTCGCCGTACTTGGCGTCGCCCACCAGGGGGTGTCCGAGGCTGGCGGCATGCACGCGGATCTGATGCGTGCGGCCGGTTTTGAGTTCCGCCTCCAGGTACGAGACGTCCCCGAAGCGCCGGATGAGCGTAAAGATCGTGTGCGCCTTCAGGCCCTTTTCCTCGTCGATGCGCACGCGCCGCTCGCCGCTCGGTAGCGTGTACTTGGCCAGGGGCGCTCTCACATGCTCGCGCTGGTTGACCCAGTCGCCCCGCACGAGAAGCCGATAACGCTTTTGAATGCCGCCTTCGCGCTGCATTTCGTGCAGGCGCACCAGGGCCTTGCGCGTCTTGCAAACGATCAGGGCCCCGGAGGTGTCGCGGTCCAAGCGATGCGCCAGCTCCAAAAAGGAGCTTTCCGGGCGCGAGGCGCGCAGCCGCTCGATGAGGCCAAAGGCCACCCCCGAGCCGCCGTGGCAGGCCAGACCCGCGGGCTTGTTGACGATAATGAGGTCCCGATCCTCAAAAAGAATCGGTAGCTCGCCCTCGGCAAGAGGCCGCACCGCGGGCGCTTCGTTTTGCTCGAAGACGGACGTGCGAACGGGCGGGATGCGCACTTCGTCGCCGCGCACGATCTTGCTTTGGCACTCGGCGCGCTTTTTGTTGATGCGCACTTCGCCGTTGCGCACGATCCGATAGACGTGGCTCTTGGGCACGCCCTTGAGAACGCGCAGCAAAAAGTTGTCGAGCCGCTGTCCGTCGCTGCGCTCGCCCACGCGAACGTAGTTGACGCGGTTAAAGTCGCTCACCTCTCCTTCGTCGAGAACCGTCACGGTTCGGAGGGCGTTTTTTTCAATTTCGGCCATGTTCCGTTGTCTGCTTCTGAGGGGGTCTCGGGCGGCATTGGGGCCCAAGAAAAGTTATACTTACGGCTTATGCGGTGCACGGACGTACCCATTCGTTTCGTGTGCCGTCTGAGGGCGCGTCCGCATTCGATCCGTTCATTTTAAGGCCGAATGCGCGCGCTTTTGTCGACGGTCGGCGCGGGAGTAGTCCCTGTGGCCGGCCGCCCAAGCGCCCGAAACGGTTTCCCTCGGGAGAGCGTCTCGGGTGCCCGTACTGATTTTTTAATGCGCCTTTAATTTGCCGGCTGCGCCGTTGACCGCGTGTCCGAGCCGACTCAGTTGAGCTGCCCCCGCCCCGGCGAGCGCGTTGCGCCGAGACCCCGGGGACCATCCGAATAATCGGCGGCAAGCTCCTGAATCCCGCGGCCCGACAGGTGTCGGCGGCACGTCCGCGTTTTAAAGGCCGGGCAGAAACCGTCTCCGAGGGGAGACGGCTGCCGTCACGAGAAGTTTTTCACCGAAACTTCGAACAGGTAAGGATTTTTGGTCGTGCGTTGCGAGCTTTACGTTCGTTTGGTGATTTCGCTCATCGCTCCCGTCATCGGAGCGTGCGAAGCCGTGTTTGCGCGCCGTACCAACAAAGGACCGACCGGTTTTGTGAGGGATCGAGCTGTCGCTCAGGTTCAGACCGAAGCGAAAGAAGCGGTGTTCATGTCCGCGCGAGTGCTCTCCCCATCGCGACAGGCTGAGAAAATCAGCCGTCCGACACAATCCGTGCGTCTTCGCTTCTTTCGCCCGCCGCACAAGGCCGATCCCTTCCCGGGAGCGGCCGCTTTGTGCCGTCCGTGAGCGGCGTCTGTCGTTGCGCGCTGAGCTTTCGGCGCTTCTCTAAGACGAACCTGTTCGAACGTTTCCGTTAAAGACACTCGTGGGGGCACGCGCCCGACACGACGGTTTTGCGCGTCAGTCAGAACCGTCAGCAACGGAGTGTGAAAATTGAAACGCATGTTATTTAACGCGACCCACTCGGAAGAAACCCGTGTGGCGATCGTCGACGGCCAGAAACTCATCGATATCGACATCGAGGTTGCCGGCCGCGAACAGCGCAAGTCCAACATCTACAAGGGTGTCATCACCCGCATCGAACCCTCGCTCGAGGCCTGCTTCGTCAACTACGGCGAAGAGCGCCACGGGTTCCTCCCCTTCAAGGAAGTCTCGCGCGCCTACTTCAAGGAAGGCGTGGACGTGCGCACGGCCACGATCCGCGAAGCGCTCACCGAAGGGCAGGAGCTGATCGTTCAGGTTGAAAAGGAAGAGCGCGGCAACAAGGGGGCCGCCCTGACGACCTTCATCAGCCTGGCGGGCCGCTACCTCGTGCTGATGCCCAACAACCCGCGCGGCGGCGGCGTCTCGCGCCGTATCGAAGGCGAAGAGCGTCAGGAGCTGCGTGAAGCCATGGATCAGCTCGAGCTGCCCGGCGGCATGAGCACCATCGCGCGCACCGCCGGCATCGGCCGCTCGGTCGAAGAGCTGCAGTGGGACCTCAACTACCTGCTCAAGCTCTGGAGCGCCATCAGCGAAGCGGCCCAGCCGCAGTACGAATACACGGAAAACGCCAACGGCCGCTCCGTGACGCACTACACGACGGAAGCCGTGCGCGAGGGCAAGCCCCTGCGCCGCGCCAATCCCGCGCCCTTCCTCATCGTTGAGGAAAGCAACCTGGTCATTCGCGCCATCCGCGACTACTTCCAGCCCGACATCGGCGAAATCCTCGTCGATACGGACGACATCTACGATCAGGCCCGCCAGTTCATGGCGCACGTGATGCCCGACATGGTGCCGCGCGTCAAGCGCTACCGTGAGGAAACGCCGCTGTTCTCGCGCTTTCAGATCGAGCACCAGATCGAAACGGCCTACTCGCGCACCGTGCCGCTGCCCTCGGGCGGCGCCATCGTGATCGACCACACCGAAGCTCTGGTGGCCGTCGACGTGAACTCGGCCCGCGCCACCCGCGGCGCCGACATTGAGGAAACGGCCCTGCGCACCAACATCGAGGCGGCCGACGAAGTGGCCCGCCAGATGCGTCTGCGCGACTTGGGCGGCCTGATCGTCATCGACTTCATCGACATGGCCGAACCCAAGAACCAGCGCCAGATCGAGCAGCGCCTCAAGGAGTCGATCCGTCCGGACCGCGCTCGCGTGCAGATCGGCCGCATCAGCCGCTTCGGCCTGATGGAACTGTCGCGCCAGCGTCTGCGCCCGTCCCTGTCGGAAGGCAACCACGTCACCTGCCCGCGCTGCAACGGCGTCGGTGTGATCCGCGACACGGAAAGCTGCGCCATCCAGGTGCTGCGCATCCTGCAGGAAGAGGCCGCCAAGGAAGGCACCGGTGCGTTGCACGCGCAGGTGCCCGTGGATGTGGCCACCTACGTGCTCAACGAAAAGCGCGACGAAATCGCGCAGATCGAGCACCGCTTCAAGGTGCCCGTGGTGCTCATCCCCAACACCTCGCTTGAAACGCCGCACTACCACATCGAACGTCTGCGCCTCGACGACGAGCGCCTCGACGACGAAGTGGCCAGCTACAAGCGCGCCGAGGATCTCTCGCCCGTGGCCGACGATCCCTACGCTCTCAAGAGTGCGCACACCGAAGACAAGCCTCAGCGTCCCAAGCAGATCCCCGTGATCAAGAACGTGCTGCCGCGCGATGTGGCGCCCGCTCACACGCCGCGTGAGGAAAAGAAGGACGTCAAGCCGCAGGCCGCGCCGGCCGCCGCGCCCGCCGCGCAGGGCTTTATCGGCAAGATCCTGGCCTTCTTCGGCTTGGGCGGTTCGGCCGCTGCCAAAGCCAAGCCCGCCTCCGAGACCAAGAGCGAACGCGAAAAGACTTCCAGCGATCGCCGCCGCAAGCCGCGCATGCCGGCCAAGGGCAAGGAAATCAAGGAATTTAAGGAACGCGAACGTCAGGCCCGCGAGCAAAACGCGCTGCGCGATCCGCGCGAACGCACCAAGGCCCGCGCTGATCGCCGCATCAAGCGTGATCCCTTGAAAAAGCCCGCCGAGGAGGTGACGCAGCTGCAGACCGTGCAGACGGCCGCCCCCGCCGCCCCGACGGCTCCGGCCTCCGATGAAGCCCGCAGCGAAGAGCGCCGCGTGCACCGTCCCCGCCGTCCGCGCCGCGAAGACGCACTGGTGGAAAATGCCCCCGCCGTGACCGTGGAAACGCAGGTCCAGGCTCAGGCTCCGGTGCAGGAAGCCGCCGCCCCGGCCGCTCCTGTTGCCCCCGTCGCCGCCGAAGCGGTGCAGACCGTGACGACCGAGCCGAGCGCCGCCGAAACGCCCAGCGTTCAGGCCGCTCCCGCTCAGGAGACGGAAGCCAAGCCGCGCCGTCCGCGCAAGCCGCGTCAGGCGCGCAACGCCGACGAGCCGGTCGACAACTCGCTCGAGGCCCTGCGCGCCGGTGCGGGCAGCGACGAAGTGCCGCCCGTGCCCGAAGCGATTCTGGCCATGCAGGAAGACATCGCCCGTGACGAGGCCGAACCGAGCGAAAAGACCGATGCGCCCGAGTCCGACGAAACGACCGTGATCGAAAGCGAAAGCCGTCGCCGCCGTCCGCGTCGCCGTCGTCGTCCGACCAAGAACGCCGACACCGTGACGCTCACGGACGCCGAAGCGTCTGAAATGGCCGCCCCGGCGACCGAAGTCCCGGCCGCACAGGAGGTCAAGATCGAAGAGAGCGCCGAGTCGGCGCCGGCTCCCGTGGCCGAACCCGTCAAGGAAACGACCGCGGCCGAACCCGCGCCTCTGGCCGACACCCTGACCGCACCGGTTGAGGTGGAGGTCAAGGCCGAGCCCGCCGTCGAGGCCGCCCCCGTGGTGGCCGACATCGCCGCGCACCTGACGGAAAACCTCGCCAAGGCGGGGCTGACGCAGGTCGAAACGGATCCGGCGCTCGTCACTCCACTTTCCTACGAGGCCAAGCCCGTGGCGGGTCGTCCCCGTCCCAAGCTCGAAATCATTGAGGAGGGGCCCCTGACGCAGGTCGAAACCGACCCCAAGTACAAGGCTTAAATTTCCTTAGGGTTTGAGTGTTGAACGCCCCCTGCCGACAACAAGTCGGCGGGGGCGTTCGCTTTGGGGAAAAGGCGGATCGCCAAAAGGTCTTTTTCTCCTTTGCCCTCAAGACCTTGCGCAGGGTTTGCCGCGGCCGATTTGGAACAGTTTCTCGCCTTCTCTTAGGGCCTATTGACTAGCTTTAATTGTCAGAAAACAACAAGGTTTGATCTCGATGAAACTTTGGCCGATTTCTGACAAAAAAATTTTTGCGCAGGGCACACATTTGCGGCGTCGGTTCCTATACTGCGCGCACTGCAAAAAACGAAGCGGCCGAAACACTTTGGCAACGCAAACCGCGGATGGTTGCAGCTCCTACAAATATCCTTCGTCGTTACGCTTTTTATAAGGAGAGGTGCGATGACGCTGCTGGTCGTACTGGTTTGCATGTACATGCTGGTTTCGATCGGGATCGGGTTGTGGGCGGCTCGCCGCGTACGCAATACCGCCGATTATGCATTGGCAGGGCGTTCCCTTCCGTTGGTCATGGTGATCACGGCTACTTTTGCCACTTGGTTCGGCAGTGAGACCGTTCTCGGTCTGCCGGGCCGCTTCATCGAAGGCGGCATCGCGGGCGTCGTCGAAGAGCCCTTCGGCTCGGGCATGGCGCTCATTCTCGTGGGCATGTTCTTTGCCCGCAAGCTCTACAAGATGGATCTTCTGACCATTGGCGACTACTATCGTCGCCGCTACGGCAAGAAGATTGAGCTGGCCTGCTCCTTTTTCATCATCCTGTCGTATCTGGGCTGGGTCGGCGCACAGGTGGCCGCGCTCGGTCTGGTGCTCAACCTTGTGACCGAAGGCGCCGTGAGCGTCGGTCTGGGCATGACCATCGGCACGTTCGTCGTGCTCTTTTACACGGTCTACGGCGGCATGTGGTCGGTGGCGGTCACGGACTTTCTGCAGATGATCATCATCGTCGCGGGTCTGGTGGCCGTGGCCGTGGTCGCGGGCGATATGGCCGGCGGCTTTGATCAGGTGCTGACATTCGCCTCCTCGCGCGATCTTTTCAATCCCTGGCCCGAAATGAGCCTCAACGGCTGGCTTTTCTGGATTTCCGCGGCCATCACGATGATGATCGGCTCGATCCCGCAGCAGGACGTCTTCCAGCGCGTCATGAGCGCCAAGGATGCCCAGACCGCCGTGCGCGGCCCGATCTTCGGCGGCGTGTTCTACATCTTCTTTGCCTTCGTGCCGATGTTCATCGTCTGCGCGGCGGTGCTGGCCATGCCCGGTGTGGGCGAGACGCTGCTCAAGACCGATCCGCAGCTGCTGCTGCCCACGCTCATCCGCGACTACATGCCCTGGTGGCTACGCGTGCTCTTCTTCGGTGCCGTCCTGAGCGCCGTGATGTCGACAGCCTCGGCCACGATGCTTGCGCCCACCACGACCTTCGTGGAAAACGTGCTACGCAACTTCGTCAACATCGAAGGCAAGGAGCTCGCCTACATGCGTGCCACGCTCGTGGTCTTTGCCGTGGCGGTGCTCTCCTACAGCCTCTGGTTTGAAGGCACGGCCATCTACGACATGGTCGCCATGGCCTATCAGTTCCCGGTCGTGGGCGCCTTCTGGCCCCTGGTGATGGGGCTGTACTGGAAGCGCGCCACCACGCAGGGCGCCTGGATGTCGATCGCCGTCGGCGGCACCGTCTGGCTCGTGCTCTCGGGCACATCCCTCGGGGAAGTCTTCCCCTCGGTGCTCGGCGGGTTCCTCGCCGCAGGCGGCGCCATGGTGGTCGGCAGCCTGCTGCCCACCCGCTACAACGAGCGCTACCGCCGCTGGCAGGCGCTGCAGGCTCCCGCCGCCGCCTCCTAATCCTCGGACAGTGCCCGAAACCGGCAGCGGGCACCTTACCGGTAAAAAAAACAGCTCCGCTCTTCAGTGCCCGGAGCTGTTTTTTTTCGTCTTGCGCTCAATGCGACTTAGTGCAGGGCTTGCTTGAGCGGCACCCCGAGGTTGCCGCACTGCGCCCGCTGCATGAGCGCGGCGTCGATGAGCGTCAGGGCAATGACGGCCTCCACAACCGGCACGGCACGAATGCCCACGCACGGGTCGTGCCGGCCCTTGGTGATGAGCTCGATTTCGTTGCCCTCGGTATCCAGGCTCTTTAAGGGCACGAGCACCGAGGGCGTGGCCTTGACGGCCAGGCGCCCGTAAAGGGGCGCGCCGCTTGAGATGCCGCCGAGCACGCCGCCGGCGTGATTGGTCACAAAGCCCTCACGGCTCATCTGATCGTTGCCCTGCGAGCCGCTCGTGACGGCCGCTTCAAACCCGTTGCCAAGCTCGACGGCCTTGACGGCGTTGACCCCCATGAGCGCGTAGGCCAAGGCGGCATCGAGCCGGTCGTACACGGGGCTGCCCCAGCCCACGGGAACGCCCGTCACTTCAAATTCGAGCGTAGCGCCGATGCTGTCGCCCGTCGTGCGCAGGCCCTGCAGATAGGCCTCGGCCTCGGCGATGTTGGAGGCGTTGGCGGCAAAGAAGGGATTGTTGCCGACCTCGTCCCAGCTCTCAAAGGGCAGCTTAACGGTGCCGATGGCCGCCACGCGCGCGCGGATCGTCACGCCCAGGGTTTCGGCGAGCCACTTGCGGGCCACGGCCCCCGCGGCCACCGTCGGAGCCGTCAGACGCGCCGAGCTGCGTCCGCCCCCGCGCGGGTCGCGCAAGCCGAACTTGTTCCAGTAGGTCCAGTCGGCGTGCGAGGGCCGAAACTGCCGGGCCACCTGCGAGTAGTCCTTGCTGCGCTGATCGGTGTTTTCAATCAAAAGGGCGATGGGCGTGCCGGTGGTCACACCCTCGTACACGCCCGAGAGAATTTTGACGGCGTCGGCTTCGTTGCGCTGCGTCACAAACTTGCTCTGCCCGGGGCGGCGCCGATCCAGATCCGTCTGAATGTCGGCTTGGGTCAGCGTCATCCCCGGCGGGCAGCCGTCGATCACGCAGCCGATGGCCGGCCCGTGGCTTTCCCCGAAGTTGGTCACCACAAACAGTTTTCCGATGCTCGATCCGGACATAACTCTCCCCTTGCGTTTGCCTCGCCCCTGATCGGGGCTTTTGTCGTGTCGCTCAATTTACAACAAAACCGCGCCCGAAAGCCATGGGCCGTACGCGCAAATGCGCCGGAGCCCTTGAGCACGATCGCCTCTTTGCGCCTACAATCCGCCATCTTCGGTGAGAAATCAACCGTTTCCATTGTTTCTTGAGCGAGGTTCGTCATGCTCAGCAAAGGGCTTAGCGCCGTCGGGCTCCTGTGCGTTTCCAACATCTTCATGACCTGCGCCTGGTATCTGCACCTGAAGCTCCAGAGTATGAAGGTCATCAACTTCAGCACCTGGCCCATCTATACGGTCGTGCTCTTTTCCTGGGCCATCGCGCTCTTTGAGTACAGCTTCATGGTGCCGGCCAACCGCATCGGCTACATCGGCAACGGCGGGCCCTTCAACCTGATGCAGCTCAAAATCATTCAGGAATGCATCACGCTGACGGTCTTTGCCATCTTCTCGGTGGTGGTCTTCAACAGTCACCTCGGCTGGAACCACATCGCCGCCTTCGTATGCCTGGTGATGGCCGTTTTCTTCGTTTTCTACAAATAAACCTTGCGGGGGGATGCGCTTCTTAAGCCCGACGAGGTCTTAGCGCGCGTACACTGCCCGTGTTCTTTACCTGATAAGGATTGCCGACATGTCTGACCGTATTCAGGCCGAATGGTTTGCCGCCACCTTGGAAGACGCACTCGAGTCGCTCGAAGAAGCGGTGCGCCTGATTCGTGAAAATCCCCGTAAGGCGCAGGGCGTGCTCGAGCACGAGGTCATGACGACCTACGCCAAGCTTAACTACGCCGTCAACACAGCCTACGAGGGTCCCGCGGCCCTGGAAACCGTGGAAGACGACGAGGAGTTGACGGCCTGGCCGACGTGCATGCCCTTCATCGGTCCCCTGCAAAAGAACGAGCCTCAAACCGAAGCAGAGTAAAGCCCATGCGTTTCGTTTCCGTTGCCGCGCTCACGGCCGCCAGCGCCCTGCTGGCCGCCTGCAGCACCCCCGCCACGCCCACCACCCGTTTCGTGCACGACAGCGTGCTTGTGGACTACAGCCCCGCTGCCAATATGGGCGACGTGCTCGACGGCTGGGCCTCCTGCCAGAAGGGCTCCCAGCGCTGGAGCGAGAGCACGCGCGAAGACGGCGCCGTCGTCGTACGCTTTGAGTGCCGCGCCAAGGATCTTCTGGACCTGAACCAAACCATCGCCGACAAGTCCAAGACAATCCGCCGCCTGCGCCCCCTCTTTGAGTTTGCCGACATCCGCTACCGCGCCGAGTTCCTCCTCAATGTCGACAAGAACGCCTTTACGATCGCCTCCCAAACCAACGATTACGTATGGAAGGACGGCAAAAAGGCTTCTTTGGACACCGAGGTGTTGCGCCTTGCCTACGACGGCACGCTCGCTACGGATGCCCTCACGAACCTGGATTCGCCCGAGCACTACGCCTTTGCCATCGAGCGCTACGTGCAGATGTTGGGCCCGGCCTACCTCGAGCTGCACGGCCAACCCTAAATCTGGATCTTGTCTTTGCTTTTTAACGAAAAACCCGAGCGCCTGCGTCTCGGGTTTTTCGTCTGCGCGACTTTTGTCAGAGCGTCTTGTGATAGGCCAGCGCCGTGATCGTCTCGCCCTTGTAGAGCCAGTCGTGCTCGGCGGCTCGCCGCCAGCCGGTTTTTTCGTACCAGCGCCAGTTGCAGTGCGTGTCGGTGAACAAAACGACGTCCATGACGCCCCGCGCCTTCATTTCCTCCAGCGTCTCGCGCACAAGCAGACTGCCCAGCCCCTGACCCTGACAGACGCTTGAGGTCATCAGAAGTTTGAGCTCCCCGTTCCAGGTCACGCCCGCCTCGGCGAGCTTTTGCTTGAGCACCTTGTTGGCCGCGGTAATCCCGTCGTTAAAGACGATCGACTCCATCCCAAAGGGCGTGGCGCGCACGCGCGCCTCAAGCTGCAGCGCCGCCGTCTCAAAGGCGAGCCGGTCCTTCAGGGTCTCGTCGGCGCGGGCGTTGACGCCGACGATCGAGCCGAGAAAGGCGACGGGACGCGCGTCGGCGCGAACCACTCGCAGGCGGTTGCAGGCCAAAACGGCCCCGGCCACATAAAGCTCGGAGATGTCGCGGATTTCGTCGGGCGAGCCCTCGAGCTCCCAGCCCCACAAATCGGTAAAGAGGCCCGCAACGCCTTCAAAGTCGACGTCACGCCAGGCCGAAACGGTCGGACTCAAAAATGCACCCCGGGAATGACGTACAGCAGCACGCTGAAAAACTGCAGCACCGTGCCCGCAAAGACGAAGGTGTGCCAGATGGCGTGCGAAAAGGGAATGCGCTCAAAGATGTAGAAAAAGACGCCCACCGTGTAGGCCAGGCCCCCGGCCACCAGGAGGGTCAACCCGGCGGTGTCGAGCGTATTGACGAGCGGCTCGATCACGAAGACCGCCAGCCAGCCCATCGACAGATACAGCAGACAATTGATCCAGTCGGCCTTGTGCAGCAGAAAGGACTGCAGGCTGATGCCCGCCACCGCAATGAGCCAGACGGCGCACAGCAGCGCAATGCCCGTGTAGCCCTGTAGCGTAATGAGGCAGAACGGCGTGTAGGAGCCCGCGATCAGCACGTAGATCATTGAGTGATCGAGGTACTGCAGCACCTTTTTGGCGCGCGGGTTGGGAATGGAGTGATACAGGGTCGAGGCGGTGTAGAGAAACACCATGCTCGCGCCGAAGATGCTCACGGCCGCCACCACCGAGGGCTTGCCCGAAAAGAGCACCGCAAAGGCCACGAGGACCGAAAGACCGGCGACCGACAGCAGGGCCGCCACGCCGTGCGTGACCGCGTTGGCGATTTCCTCGCCCGCGCTGTAGGCGGCCGCACCGGCCGGCCGCGACAACATTACCTTCAGAGACATCGTTTGAAAAATCCTCCCAAAACGACAAGGGGCCTGCGCCCGATTCCGAGCCAAGCCTAATGCGTGTCTTTTGCAGAGATGTTACAAGCACCCGCGCCTTTTGCCGCCAAGGCAAAAGTCCTACTTCGTAACAAAGAATGTCGCCGCGCCTTAAAGGATCACGGGTTCGGGTTCGAGCGCCACGCCGAAGCGGTACTTGACGCTGCGCACCACCTCGTCGGCCAGCGCCTTGATGTCCGAGCCAGTGGCGCCGCCGTGGTTGACGAGAATGAGCGCCTGCTTTTCGTAGACGCCCGCCGCGCCCAGACGCTTGCCCTTGAGGCCGCAGGCCTCGATGAGCCAGCCAGCGGCCAGCTTGGCGCGGCCGCCCGCCAGCGGATAGCTCACCAACGAAGGCATTTCTTCCAGAAGGCTGAGCATCTTGGTGCGCGTGACGACCGGGTTCTTGAAAAAGCTACCGGCATTGGGCAGCACCTTGGGATCGGGCAGCTTGCGGGCACGCACGAGCCGCACGGCCTCTTCGAGCGCGCGGGCGCTTTTGGGGGGCTCTTTGCCGAAAATGGCCTCAAGCTCCTTGTAGCCGAACACGGGCGCAAAGCGCTTGGGCAACGCAAACAACACGCTCGTGACGATCAAATCCTTTTCGTGGGTTTTAAACACGCTCGTGCGGTAGCCGTAGTCGCAGTCGGCGGCGGGCAGCACGCGGATGGCGCGCCGTTCGGGATCGAAACACTCGACTTCGACGATGAGCTCGGCCGCCTCCACGCCGTAGGCGCCGATGTTCTGCACGGCCGCGCCCCCGACCGTGCCCGGGATGGCCGCCAGGTTTTCGAGGCCATACCAACCCTTTTCGAGCGCATGCCGCACAAAGTCGTCCCAGACCACACCCGCCGAGACACGCACGAACACGAAGTCGTCGTTTTCGTCCGTCATCTCGATCGTGCCGTCCGTCATGCGCAACACGAGGCCGTCGAAGTCCTTGGTGAGCAGCGTGTTGGAGCCCTCGCCGAGCACAAAGCGCGGCTGCGCGCCGTAGCGCGGATCGGCCAGAACGGAGCGGATGTCCTCGGGGGTGCAAACCTCGGCGTAAAACCGAGCCTTGGCCTGCACGGCAAAGGTGTTGAGGCTCTGCAAGGAAACGTTTTGCTCGACGGATGACATAGCGCTTGGGTCCAAAGGAATTCTTATGGGTGTTTTTCCTTGGATTATAAGCGCCGGCCCCGGCCGGGCCACGGGAAGGGGCCGGCCGAAACCATTGCTTGCACAATCAGGCCAGCAGCGCCTCAATGCGCGCGCGAACGTGCGCCGGATCAAGGTTGCAGCGCTGCAGCAGCACCTGCGTGTCGCCGTGGTCGATGAATTCGTCGGGAATGCCCAGCACCAGCGTGCGGGTCGTGCGGCCCTCATCGCTCAACACCTCGAGCACGCCCGAGCCCACGCCGCCCGCCTTGACGCCCTCTTCGGCCGTCACCACGAGGTCGTGTTCATCGGCGGCCTTGAGAATCGCCTCTCGATCCAGGGGCTTGACGAATCGCATGTCGATGAGGGTGGCGTCCAGCGCCTCGGCCACGTCTTTGAGGCGCCAGACCATCGAGCCGAAGGCCAGGATGGCGACGCGTTTGCCCTTGCCGGCAGCGCTCGTGCGCAACGTGCGGCTCACGCCAACCGGCACCGTTTCGGCGTCGGCCGTGATGGTCACGCCCGGTCCCGTGCCACGCGGATAGCGCACGGCCGCGGGCGTCTTCATCGCAAAGGCGGTGTTGAGCAGCAGGCGCATTTCGTTTTCGTCGCTCGGGGCCATCACCGTCATGTTGGGCAGACAGCGCAGATAGGCCATATCAAAAAGGCCATGGTGCGTGCGTCCGTCGGCGCCGACCACCCCCGCGCGGTCGATGGCGAACATCACAGGCAGGTTCTGGATCGCCAGGTCGTGGATGATCTGATCGTAGGCGCGCTGCGCGAAGGTCGAGTAGATCGCCACCACCGGGTGCATGTCGGCGCAGGCCAGGCCCGCGGCAAAGGTGACGGCGTGCTGCTCGGCGATGGCCACGTCGCGGTAGCGATCCGGGAAACGCTTTTCAAATTCGACCAGGCCCGAGCCCTCGCGCATGGCAGGCGTAATGGCGTAGAGCGTCTTGTCGCGCGCGGCCGTATCGCACACCCAGTCCGAGAAGATCGACGTGTAGGTCTTCTTGACGGGGGCGGCCGAGGGCAGAATGCCGACGGCCGGGTCGAACTTTCCTACGCCGTGATACAGGGTCGGATCGAGCTCGGCGGGCTTGTAGCCCTTGCCCTTGCGCGTTTTGATGTGCAGCACGACCGGGCCGTCCAAGGCCTTGATGTTTCTTAAAAAGCCCACCAGGCCGATGACGTCGTGCCCGTCGATGGGCCCAAAGTAATTGAGGTCAAAGCTCGAAAACAGGCTCGAGGGGGGCGAGAGGAAATTGACCGTCTGCTTTTCGACGCGCTTGGCCAGGTCAAAGAGCAGCGGCACGGGCTTGAGAATACTCTTGGAAATCTCACGGGCCTTCCAGACGGGCGCCGTGCTCACGAGCTTGGCCAGATGTCCCGACAGCGCCCCTGCGGGAGGCGAAATCGAGTGGTCGTTGTCGTTGAGGATGATGAGCAGCTTGATGCCCTTTTTATAGACGCCCGCTTGATTGAGCGCCTCGACGGCCATGCCGCCCGTCAGGGCGCCGTCGCCGATGACGGCGATGTGCCAGCGATCCGTGTGGCCCGTGAGGGCATCGGCCACGGCCATGCCCAGCGCCGCCGAAATCGAGGTCGACGAATGCGCCGTGCCGAAGGCGTCGTACACGCTTTCATTGCGCGAGGGAAAGCCCGACAGGCCGTCGGTGCGGCGCAGCGTGGCCATCGCCTCGCGGCGACCGGTCAGAATCTTGTGCGCGTAGGCCTGATGGCCCACGTCCCAGACGATGTCGTCGTCGGGACAGTTAAAGACGTAGTGCAGGGCCACGGCCAGATCCGTAGCGCCCAGGGAACTTGAAAGGTGCCCGCCCGTCTTGCTCACGCTCTCGACCATGAATTCGCGCAGGGCGCGGCACAATACCGGCAGCTGCTCGATCGGGAGCTTTTTGAGGTCTTCGGGCGAGTTGATCGACTCGAGCAGGTGCTTTCGTTCGGCCGGCGGCGGCATCTGCACGTCCGGGATCGTTTTGAGCTCGTTCATCAGTACTTCCTGTCGGTCACAAATGCGGCCGCCCCCTTCAACAAAGAAAGCGCCTGCGCCTCAAAAAGGCCCGTTTCCTCGATGCGCGCCAGGGCGGCCTCGGCCTTGGCTTCGGTCTGCTTGGCAAGGGCGCGGGCGCGTTCCAGCCCCATGAGCGAAACGAACGTGGGCTTATCGTTGGCGTCGTCCTTGCCGCTGGTCTTACCCAGAGTGGCGGTGTCGACCGTCACGTCCAAGATGTCGTCGATCACCTGAAAGGCCAGACCGAGCGCTTTGGCGTAAACGTCGAGCTCCCCGCGGCAGGCCGCGTAACGCTCGGGGTTGCCCGCCATGGCACCCAAACGGACGCTGGCCAGAATCAGCGCGCCCGTCTTCATTTCGTGCATGCGCCGCAGCGAGGCCTCGTCAAGCGTTTTGCCCACGCTGAGCAAATCGACGGCCTGACCGCCGCACATGCCGTCGCGCCCGCTTGCCAGCGCAAGCTCGCGCATGAGCGAAACCTTGACGGCCGAATCGACCTTAGTGGAGGCAATGCGCAGGAACGCTTCGGGCTGCAGCGCGTCACCGGCGAGCATCGCAGTGGCTTCGCCGAACTTGACGTGAGCCGTGGGCTTGCCGCGGCGCAGCACGTCGTTGTCCATCGCGGGCATGTCGTCGTGCACGAGCGAGTAGCCGTGCACGTACTCGACCGCCAGCGCAATCTCATCGAGGTCGGCCGCGTCGGCCCCCGTAAGGGCCCCAGCGGCGTACACGAGCAGCGCGCGCATGCGCTTGCCGCCGTCGAGAACGGCGTAGCGCATCGCCTCGGTCAGAACGCCGAGGCCGCCCCCACGCGCATCCAGGGCCTTTTGAGCCACGCCTTCGAAATGTTCGCGCTTATCCGCGGCCCATGCGGCAAAGGCCGCCTTATCGACTGAATTCACGGGCCTCTCCTTTAGCTGGCCGCACCGGCATCTTTACCGTTTTGCTCTTCGTCGAGCTTTTTGACGCGCGCTTCGGCTTCATCAAGCTTGGCGCGACACAGGCGAATGAGTTCGGTGCCGCGCGTGTACGCCTCAACGCTTTCCTCAAGGGCCATCTCGCCCTCCTCCATGCGTCGCACGAGCATTTCGAGTTCCGTCATCGCCTCTTCAAAGGTCGGGGCGGCTTCCTGCGGGGTCTGGGTCATCAGTGCCGGCACCCATCCGTGCACGGGGCATCGGATCGGCGCCTCCTCCTCTTTGCAATTTTTTTGCTGCCGCCAAACGCGGGGACACGAAAAACCCTCGGCCCCGATGCGGCTGATGAGCCGATTTTATCGCACCGCCCCAAGACTTCGCCGTACAACTTTTCTCCTGCCTTCGGCCTAGTTCCCCGGATCGGCGCAAACCCCGAGCGCGATACAATGCCTCCCAATCTTTTATTTGCGAAATTCCCGTGTCCCTTTCCTTTCAACCCGTTGACAATCCCGACAGCGTCAACACGCACCTGCTCACGTGGCTGCTGGCGGCCTGCTCGATGATCGGCCCCTTTGCCACCGACATGTATCTGCCGAGCTTTCACCAGATGGCCGAGGCGTTCGGCACCACCCTCAACGGCGTGCAGATGACCCTGACGAGCTACCTCATCGGGTTTGCGGTCATGACGCTTTTTTACGGCACGATCTCGGACGTGTTCGGCCGCAAGCTCACGATGGTGGCCGGGTTCGTGTGTTTTTCGGCCTCAAGTCTCGGGGCGGCCCTCTCGACGAATCTGGAGGCGCTCGTGCTCTGGCGCCTGTGCCAGGGGCTTTTCGCCGGCTGCGGCATGGTGATCGGCATGGCCGTCATCCGTGACCTTTTCGGCGGCGCCAAGGCCCAGATGCTCATGGCCTACGTGGCCATGGTCTTCGGGTTCGGCCCGGCGCTGGCGCCGGTGATCGGCGGCTGGGTGGCCACGAACCTGTCTTGGCAAAGCCACTTTTACATCCTCACGTTCATCAGCGCGCTGCTGGCGGTGCTGTGCCTGTTTTTGCTGCCCGAGACCCTGGCCAAAGACAAGCGCACGCCCGCGCGCCTGGGTAAGCTCCTGGCCGGCTACGCCGCGGCCGCCCGCAACACGGCCTTCATGACGGCCAACACCTCCTTGGCCGTGGCCTTTCTCGGGCAGGGCATCTTCATCGCGGGCGCCGCGGGCTGGTGCGTTGAGGTGATGCATCTGGCACCCAATGAATTTTGGAAACTCTTTTTGCCCATGGTCTCGGGCACGGTGGTCGGCAGCTGGATTTCGGCGCGCATCGCGCACCACCTGGGCACCCAGGGCAGCATCCGCGCGGGCTTTGCCGTGATGTTCACGGCAGGGGTTCTGGCCCTTTTGGCCATGAGCGGGGCCTGGCCCGAGGGCGTGTTCTGGGCGGTCTCGCCGCTGACCGTCTACACGATCGGCATCGGCATCGTGCGCCCGTGCATGTCCCTGGTGTCGATGGACTTTCTGCCCAACGCCCGCGGCATGGCCAGCTCCATGCAAAGCTTCGTGCAGACCATGTTCTTTGCGATGGGCTCGGCCCTTCTCGTGCCGCTGATGGTCGGGCGCGGGGCGCTCTACGATCTGGCCATCGCCGGCTTCGGGCTTTTGACGATCGGCCTGTGGACGCTGGCCATGCGTCTGAAGATCGAACACACGGTGCATCCGCAGAGCTGATCCTAAAAAAGCTTGCGGTCGGCCAACGGCGCATGTTCTCTTTGGGGCATGCGCCGTTTTCTTTGAGGGGGCGAAATCGAGTAGGTGGTAGGTGATTATTTCACCTACCGACCTCTCACACCACCGCCCATACCGTTCGGTAGGCGCCCCTCACGGGACGTTTTACGGCGGTTTCCATAGTTTTAACCCCTGTACCCGTCGACTCGAACCAAGCCGAGCCAACACCATCCACGGGATTTCAGAAAATCATTGGTGAGCGTCGTATTCAGGACTTGACTGTTCGCCGTGCGCCAGTAGGACTTCCGAGTGCACGCCCACATGTAGGTCTTTTCCTCGGTGCATTCCAACTTCTTCAGCGCAGCGAACCTCGTCCGAATTCGCTTCCAAGTCTTCCACAACAGCTGACGAATCCGTCGCCGAATCCATTCGTCGGTGTTCTTCGCCCATTTCTCGTCCTTGGCGTACTTGAAGTAGGCGCACCATCCGCTCAGCTTCCTGCGGAGTGTCTCTTTGATCGCGTCGACGGTATCTGTCAAATCAACGACAACATTCATCCGCCCGACGGACGGCACACCAACGGAGATCTCGGCCATGCCTCAGATCCAGCTTTTCTACGACATCACGGACGCGGACGCGCACCCGCAGACGGTCGCGCACAACAAGCTCATCGACCTGCTTGAGGCCGTCGACCACCACGGTTCTCTGGCCGCGGCCGTGCACGCCGACTACAGCGTCTCGTACCGCCACGTCTGGAACGAACTTAAAAAATGGGAGGCGCAGATCGGCAAGCCGCTGGTGGTAAGCGGCCGCGGACGCCCCGGACAGCTCACGCCCTTTGCCAAGAAGCTTCTGGCGGCCGTGCGCAGCGTACACGCCAAGTACCGCTCGCCTCTGGAGGCCTTCCGCACCGACCTGCTGCAGGCCTTTGCCACGGCCCAGGGCGACAGCCGTCCGGTCATCACCTTCACCGGCTGCCCCGATGTGGCGGTGATGAAGCTGCGTAAGGCCGCCCTGCAAAGTCCCTTTTTGATGGACGTGCGCTTTAGTTCCAGCGCCCGCGGTCTGCAGACGCTCTCCAAGGGCCTGACGCAGGTCACGGGATTTAACCTCTCCATCGGCTCGAACGCCGACAGCTCGGCCGCGCAGGCCTTCCGCCCCTATCTGCAGCCCGACAAGATGCGCGTCATTCGCTTTTGCACCCGCATTCAGGGCATTGCCGTGGCCAAGGGCAATCCGCTGGGCATTCATTCGCTGCTTGACGTGAGCCTGCAAAAGGCCCGCTATGCGCAGCGCGCCGAGGGCACGGGCACGCGCGCGCTCTTTGACGATCTGCTGCGAACCAGCGGCATGCGCTCGGCCGACTTTCCCGCGATCGTGGCGGCCGACTCGCACGTGGACGTGGCCAACCTCATCGGCCAGGGCAAGGCCGACGCAGGGCTGTGCCTGGCCAACGTGGCGGTTGACGCGGGCCTGGATTTCATCTCCATCTCGCGCGAAATCTATCTGCTGGCCTGCCATACGGACTTTCTCGACGGCGCCGTGGGCCAAAGCTTTCTGACGCTGCTGCGCGCGACGTCCTGGCGCGAGCCCGAGGCCACGCCCGCCGGCTACGACTTTACGGGCTGCGGCGAGGTGCTCCAGGTCTCCGAAGCCCTGCCCTGATTCTGACGCTGCCGCGGCTGTCAATAGCGCAAAGGCACCCGCCGAACACTCGATTCGGCGTGCGCCTTTGTCGTTTTAAGCCTCGGACGGCCCCGTGAGGGCGCCGTCCGTTATGAGCCGATTAGTACTTGTCGAAGTATTCCTGGAGCTTCTTGACGTCATGCGTCTTGGTCAGACCAAGCTGCAGCAGGATGCGGGCCTTCTGCGGGTTGAGCGTGCCCGAGGAGAGGAACCCGTACTTGGCGTCATCGACTTCGGCGTCCTTGGTGGTCGCGCCCGTCGGCACGCGAGAGCTGCGCACCACGGCGATGCCGTCCTTGGCGGCCTTCTCGAGGATCGGGAAGATCGACTTGTGGATGTTGCCGTTGCCCACACCGGCGTTGACGATACCTTCGTAGCCGGCGTCAACCAAAGCCTGCGCCAGAACGCCTTCCACACCGCCGTGGTTGTAAACGATGCCGACCTTGGGCAGCTTGTCGAGCTTGGAGACGTCAAACGGCGTCTTATAGGTGTGCGGACGCAGCGTCGTCGATTCGTACGTGACCTTGTTGTTGAAGATCGTGCCGACCTTGCCGAAGTTGGCCGCCACGAACGTTTCGGGCTGCACCGTGTTGGACTTCATCATGTCGCGGGCACCCACGACGATGTTGTTCATCGCCACGACCACGCCCTGCTTGGCCGTTTCCTTGGTGGCGGCCGTCAGCACCGCGTTATAGAGGTTGCGCGGACCGTCGGCCCCCAGACCCGTCGAGGGAAGCATGGCGCCCACGAGCACCACGGGCTTCTTGCACTTGACGGTGAGGTTCAGGAAGTACGCCGTTTCCTCCATCGTGTCGGTGCCGTGCGTGATCACAAAACCGTCGTACTTGCGGCAGTCCGTATTGATCGTCTTGGCCAGCTTGAGCCAAACGTCGTCGGTCATGTCCTGCGAGCCGATCTGAACGATCTGCTTGGGCGTGACTTCGGCGATGTCGGCCAGTTGCGGCACGGCGGCCACCAGATGGTTGACGCTCACCTTACCGGACGAATAGGCCGAACCCGTGGCCGAGGCACCCGAACCGGCGATCGTGCCGCCCGTGGCCAGCACGGCGATCTGCGGCAGCGAAACGGCCATGGCGGCACCGCAGACACCGGCAACGGCGGCGGTGATGAGGGTCTTTTGAATCAGACGCATTTTTGTTTCTCTCTTCTTAAGTGGTTGATCGTTTTCACCCGCCGCGATCTCCGATGGGAGCGGTGGGACCGGGTGAAACCTCACAGCGTTTTGTTCCCTCGCCTGATGGATAGCAAGTAAATAAAACTACTTAGACTCTAAGCCAACCCGCGGCCTGCGGCGCCGTAAGGCGGCTCTTCTTATTTGATGCAGATCAAAACAAGGACAGTTGCTCGGAGGAGGATTTGTTCCTACCTCCGAATTGCCGCTGTGATCACTCCCGGCTCGGCGGCGCCGGGCTTTGGCAGCGACCGTTGCCTGCGCTTAAACGCCAAAAGAGGCAAAAATTTTTCGCCTCGGCAACAGCATTGATCGCAAAGGGAAAGTTTTATCCAAGCGGCAATGTCGCCGGCGCCATGAGGGGCGTCGGCGCAATTTTCCGGCTCGGGATGCTTGACAGAATCCGTAAGACCTGTAAAATGCGCATTCTCTTCGAGAGAACGCGGGAGTAGCTCAGTTGGTAGAGCGCAACCTTGCCAAGGTTGAGGTCGCGAGTTCGAGACTCGTCTCCCGCTCCAAAATCTGGCGCCTCAAGCGCATGGACGGATGGCGCGATAGCAAAGTGGTTATGCAACGGATTGCAAATCCGTCTACAGCGGTTCGATTCCGCTTCGCGCCTCCAGACTTCTCAAGAAGATGACGCATCAAGGAATGCGGGAGTAGCTCAGTTGGTAGAGCGCAACCTTGCCAAGGTTGAGGTCGCGAGTTCGAGACTCGTCTCCCGCTCCATTCAAAAGCGTCGGTGAGAACCTCATCGGTGCCTTCCCCGAGATGCGGGAGTAGCTCAGTTGGTAGAGCGCAACCTTGCCAAGGTTGAGGTCGCGAG
>ERZ1026848.117-NODE-117-length-42666-cov-15.159302_pt1 | contig 42666 bp, 58 predicted proteins | sample MGYA00380154_ERZ1026848 | MGnify/ENA primary metagenome ERZ1026848 (study PRJEB33269, sample SAMEA4719790) | human gut metagenome | biome: human-associated habitat; feature: organic feature; material: feces | place: Cameroon | collected 2013-10 ...
GCTCGGAGATGTGTATAAGAGACAGCCCTTCCCCTCTCCCCCGCTCACAAACAGAATCAACAGAATCAAAAAAATATTTCAAAAAGCTCTTGACACTACGCTAATATTAGCGTATAATAAGAGCATAAAGAGAGGGGAAACTTAAGGAGGATAAAAAAATGGAGAACATCAGAAATTGGTACGCGATCCAGAGAGACACCGAGGACAACGATTGGGGCACCGGTAGTTTTGATTGGGACAAGGCCGTTGAGATGGCCAAGGCCAAGGGCTATGAGCAGATCGCCGAGATTGACGGTCACTATAACGAGGACGGCGATCCCACCGTCGATCCGATCTGTGTCGCCGTGTATATTGCCGGCGAAGACTTCTAAGACAAAAAAGGAGGAGCGAATCATGACCGCTCAGGAACTCATTCAGGAATACAACATCACCCTGCAGACCAAGTTGACCGACAAGGGCTGGGAGCTTACCGGCATGCTGGCGATCCGCGAGGTAGCCGCCTGCAAGCGCGATGGGAAATTAGACGAGATCAAAGCTAAAAAGTCCGATATCCTCGCCGTCCTGATGGAGGAGCGCAAGGCTGAGAAAAGCGCCCGCACCGAGCGCGAGGCGAAGATCAACGCTATCCCCGGCCTGCGTGAGATTAAGGCCGCGCAGGAAGACATGGAGCGCTGGCGCGAGGAATTTAACGCAAGCTTTGAGAGCGAGGCTGGCGGCAGCGTTGGCGTCCGCACCAAGCCCAAGTACGATATGGCCGGTCTCTATGCCAAGTATCCCCGCGCGAAGGCATACCTCGAGGCGAGCGACTACTCCAACGCAGACCACTACGTCAAGGCCGCCGCCGGGAGGAAAGCGCTGGAAGCCATCATCAACGGTGAGGACTACGAGCAGGCCATCAATGCCATGAAGGCCGAATGGGCCGAATACACGGCGGATCATATGTGGGGTTAAATTATGAGACGAAAGTACAACGACTGCCAGCGAGCAGACGGAGATTGCACCGTCTGCTCCTTGGTCAACTGCGGACGCGACTGCCACAACCGCCCCATTACCAAGCTTGAGTGGTCCCGCCGCATGGCAGACATGACGCAGACCGAGCTGGCCCAAAAGTCCGGCGTGAATATCCGCCAAATCCAGCGAGTGGAGCTGGGGGAGGCCGAGGCGGCCAATCTGACCGCCAAAAACCTGATTGCCATTGCCGACGTTCTTAGCGTGGCTCCAAAAGACCTTATATAAACACAAAAAGAGAGCACCGGGGTTAATCGGTGCTCTCTTTGTCCGTCTACTATCTTTAATCACGCTTCAAGCGCCGTGACTTCCGCCTGCGCGTCCTCCACCATCTTCGCCATCTGGTCTTTGGTGTACTTCTTTACGTTGATGCTCATAATTTGGCTCCTTTCATTCGTAGCTGTTCTTCTCGTCCCCGGTCGCTCACAATGCTCACGACCTTGCAGTCGCCGTATCGCTCGATATCCATGGCGATGCGCTCCTTGATGCCCTGCGCATCAGCGGCGGGGACGTTGGCTTTAATCGTGATCGTCAACATTTGCGCCCTCCTTCGGCTCGCCATAGCTGCAAAAATCGTCCGCCCATACTCCATCAGAACGGTTCATACACCATAAGACGCCTTCGGCATATCCACTTTCCAGTCTGTCTTTCCGATTCAGCTCCCGATGGTTTCGGCAGTCCTTGCACCGAGTAACGACCACAGCATCGACGGTGGGAGCAGCGGCCACGATGGGCAAAGCAATTTCGTCCCTATCTGCGTTGTCGTACCACGGCTCGTCATCAAGCTTTTCCCATAGCACGTCACCATCAATCAGCCGCATCGCTGTCACCTCCGTCCATCTTCGCGCCACAATGCGGGCAGTAATTGCCGCCGCGGACATAGAACGCCATCGCATACGCCTCCCAGCCGCCCGTCCTTGTCGGCCTCGGCCAGCTCTCGCAGGCGGGTATAACTGCAAAGGCTTTCCAAATCAGCAAGGCGCATGAGTTTCAGCGCAATCTCGTCCGCCTTATCTTTCGGCAGAACTTCCTCCGGTGCACACCCTCTGTCCTCGTAAGCGGCGAGGCGATCCTTGAGGCGATTGCGGCAGTACAGCGCGGTGCAGTCAGCCATCGGCTTACCATGCTTACCCGTCCAATCCGCTTTGCACTTCTCGCAGTCCATCATTGCCTGTCCATCGGTGCCTCGCTTCGTCAATCGTTCCATCACTCCACCTCCCTAAAATTTAAAGCTCTCTCTGAGCTTGTTCCCGTTGATATCCGCCTCCGCCGTGATGTAGACGACGCGCCCGTGCGCAGTCGTCTCTTTCGTGGTCACGCTCATAATGCCGTTGCTCCCATCAAATGCGGCAGACTTCCAGATAAATGGTTCTCCAATTTACATGGTTATTCCTTCCCAAATCTCAATTTTGTAACGGCGATGGGAAATTCCTCAATCTCGCTTGCCCAGCGTGCCGTGCCTTTGCCGTTGTGCCGCTCGAACACCAAAGGGAAGCCGCCAATGCCATCGAATAAACTTCCCATTGTAATAGGGCGCAGATATTGCGCGCTGATACGCTTTGCCAAGAAGTCCCAGAACGGTAGGGCGATAGAATTGCCGAGCGCCTTATAGCGCGGGCTGTCCGCTGTTTTGTGGCGTTTCCCAAGACTATCGACCCAATAGCCTTCGCCAGTCTGACTATCGTACCACTCTCCTATGTCCGTCCAGTGGTCCGGAAAGCCTTGCAGCCGCTCGCATTCCAGCGGCGTGAGCCGTCGAACGACCATGTTTTGTCGAACTGTATTGTTCAAATTCAGGCTATTCCCGCCGCTTTCTTTCGCTTGCAACGTCCCGTTCGTCTCTCCGCCCTCCGTAAAGTTGTGGCAATCAACGCTGCTAACTACCAAATCGGTGCTGTCCTTGCAGTCCCGCTGCTTGCAGCTGCTCGCGGTATCGCCCTCGCGGTAGTCCCCGAAGCCCTGCATCTGATATGTCAGCGGCACCTGATTCCCACCTGTGCCCATACGCGCCTGCAAACTTGGCGCGATTTCTCCGCAGTCTCTGATTACGTCGCAGGCGTGCGACATATCCAGCGCCACAAACGTCTGGCAGTGCATACCGACCTCCGCAGCAAGCGACACTGCCTTATCCCCCACGGCGCGAACCTCTTCGCGCTGATTTTGTGCAAAAGCGATTACCGCCGGTTTATTCCCCCCACACTCTGCGTTCAGCGTAGGGGCCTGTTCCTCTGCGTATCCGATGCTTCGTGCCTGCTCGCTGTTGCCGAGTTTAAACCCGGCGCATACAACCGGCTGGTTGTTCCCGCTCATGCCCGCCGCTGCGGTCAGCGTGGGTGATCGGTCGTCTGTCCGAAGTTCTGCGCCGCCCTGCTGTGTAGCCATGCAGAATATCGCAGGATTATTTACCCCTCCGCCAATGCCGCCTTGCAATGTAGGAGCTTCGCCGCTTGTGCCGAAAATCCGCTTACTTTGGCAATCCCACGGAGTTATGCAGCTCTGGAAAATCGTCTGGTCGTTGCCGGTGCCGAGCGTTCCGCTCTTGTCCTCTTGAACTAAGGCTCCTTTTCCTCCTCCGTCACAGCCCCTCCTGATTCGGACTGCATAAGAAGCACCGTCTTGAGCATCTCCGGCAAGTCTTTCCCGCGCCGCTCCGCTCTCCGCAAGATGCCTTGACACGCTTTTGCGCTCAAAGAGTATTTCGCCTGCGGTGTCTCCTCCAAAATCTGCGACAATCGAGATACGACGGCGACGTTGGGGGACTCCCCAGTGTTGCGCGTCATGCACTCGCCAAGCCACGCTCCATCGTCCTCCCACTTCATCGTGGTATCCCCCCCAGGTGTTCCAGCCTTTTTCAGGCACTTCAATATCGGGGGCTTCCGGTTCTGCGATGCGTATGATTTCTTCGAGGACTGCCGCGAAGTCTTGCCCTTTGTTGCTTGAGAATGCTCCGGGCACGTTTTCCCAGACCATAAACCGAGGTCTGACCATGTCACCTGTCCGTCCGTTCGCTCTGTCATGTTCTCTCATCTCCTTTACGATGCGGATCTGTTCCATAAACAATCCGCTTCTTGCACCGGCTAATCCGGCGCGTTTCCCTGCAATGCTCAAATCCTGGCACGGTGAGCCGCCCGTGATAACGTCCACGACTTCGATCTCCGCACCGTTGATCTTCGTAATATCGCCGAGGTGTTTCATCTTCTCCCCTCGCATTCCCCGAACAGCTCCCGGAACGGCTTCCCGGTGATCTCTTCCAGCTTGAGCAGGAATTTCACGGTGCACTCACAGTCGCCAAACGTCCACCGAATGATGGTCGATTGTGCTACGCCGCACTCTTTCGCCAGCTGGATCTGCGACAAATCCGTCTTTTCCAGCGTCTCTTTCAGCACCGGATAAACGCAGCGCGCGAACGGGGTCTTTGCCCGATGGACTCTCAGCATGTCGGCACCTCCCCGAAATATTTCGCATATTCCCTGTCGCTCCACGCCGTCCAGACGCTTGCAAATCTGCGCTTTTTCTGTGGATTCTGCCACATGGCAGAAACAGAGTGCGATACCGCGCTGAGGTCAACTCCGCACTTTTTGGCAAGCTCTGTCGGCGAGTCTGCCACGCAGGTAACCACGCCTGCATGCTTGTGGTCAAGCGCCACATACAGCTGTCTGTATTTCATTTTTTCGCTCCCTCATTTCGTTCGTTGATAGCGCCGCGTCTTGAACTGCCGCGCGCCCCAATAGGCACCGCGTTCCTGCGTTTGGCGCGCTTCCGCTTCCTTCGCCTCGTTGTACTTGGCGATATCCGCCTGATAGTACGGGCAATCGCTGTGACAGCCTACGTGCCGCGTCGGCGGCTTGCAGCCGTGGCAGTGCTCAAAACTCATCTCACACCTCGCGAATCGTGATGCCGTATTTCTCCCGCATCAGTTTCTTTTTCAGTTGGTATTCCTTCGTCCGCATGCCCTTGACGTCCTCGACCTCTCGAAGCCAGTACACCGTGCCGTTGCAGTCCGGCTCGGTCGCCCGCTCGTAAACAAAATCCGCACGGTAGACCATCGGCTTGATCCTCTCGCCCTCAATGGTCGTGTAGCCCTCCACGAGCGTGAAATTCGTTTGTAGCCGCAGGTTTCGGATTTTGCCCATCGATCGCAGCACTTTCAGCTCGGAAAACCGCGCCGCCTCGCGCTCGGAATCAAACTTGATGCCATCGCGGACGACCTTGCGGTTGCCATATTTGCTTTTCTTCGGCTTCTGTTCGCCCGCCAGTTTGTCAAGCACCTGCTTCTGCGCTTTAGGGCCCAGCCGTGCAAGGTCAGCTGATGTCAGTGCCATCGCGTGCCTCCCGTAAATCGCCCTGAGACGCGCTCTGCGCGTTTTTATCCTCCGGGGGTGTCATTTCACGTTTTTCGTATTCCAAGCGCTCTTGCGCGCTCTCAGGGGCATTCCCAGTGGCTTCCCGCTTGCTGTCCGCAGGATCGTCACGCAAACCAACGCCGATGATGTAGTTTTCGCCGTCGCTTCTGGCGTGCACCTCGTACTTGCGGTAGGTCTCCCGCGCGTCGAACTTCGGCAGCGTCAGGCGTTTGCCGATGACCGCCCCCGTGTCGGGGTCTACTGCGTCCTCACCGTAGGCAATCGCCACCTGCGCAAGCAGCGCGTCGGTTGCAATGCTGATCTCGGCAACGCCGGCGGCGCGCTTGGAAAGCTGCGCGTTCAGCTTCATCAGGTCGCCGCAGCGCTTTTCGTAGCGGCCAAGCTCGCGTTCAAGCTGCTTGATCTTGTCTCTGTTTCTCGTGCTCATGGTTTTGCTCCCCTTTCGTAGTGCAGCAGCAGCGCCCGGGCAATCGGGCAGCGCCGCCATTCTTCGTTGGCGCAATAGCGCCGCGTGTATTCGTCCAGTTCTTCTTTCGGCAGTTTGACTTGTGCGCCCTCGCAGTTGAGATAGTCGCGGTAGTCCCGCGAGTAAAACGGGCACTTGAAAATGCCCCCGCGATACCCGCTCACGGCGCACCGCCTGCCATTTCGGCAGCCGCTGCTTCCCACGTCAGCCCGTGTTCTCTCGCATAGCGTGAAACGCTGTCCGCGTTGTCTGGCAGGACGTATTTCCGCATCCAGCTCCGGTCACGCGGCGGTGCAGTCTTCCCCTCGCCCGCCACGGCCTTCGGCATACAAGCGATGATCTCCGCAGGAACAGGATACATACGACTGTTTCGGGAATGCGCGATGACACCCTCACGGGCTTGTGCGTAGCTGAACGGTTCGAGCGCCAGATAGTACGCAAGGAAAATATTATTATTCCCGCTCGCGCGCAGACTGGCAGGGGCTGACGTAAAGAACGCGTCCAGCATTCCGGAGAGCTTGACCATCTCCTCTTTCGTCATGGGGCAAACCTCCTGTATCGTCTTACGGTACTCTACGATAGCGCGCTCGATAGGAGCAGAGAGTATGATTATTTCTTACTTCCGGTAGGAGTAAGCACTATCGTCTATGTACTGTTATGTACTGTTATGTATGGTATGGTATGGTAGGAGCGTTACACGGCATATATGTAACGTTACACATGGCGTTACATGTAACGCTACATGCCGCCTTTTTTCGCGTCTCTGTAACGCTTCACGCGCTCGCGGGTTTTTGCCTTTCGGTTATCCTCTTGATCTATCAGCAGCACGGCGTATTCTTCCCAATCGTGCAGTTTCATGTCCCCATCCAGCCAACCCGCCTTTTTCAGCGCGTCCACAAGAATTTCCGGCTTCCTGCGCCATTGGCAGGCGTTGGCAATCGTGCGGGCGCTGCACTCGCTCAGATCGCCGCTGTAGGCGTTCTGGATCGCCCATGTCCAGAGACTGACGAGTAGGCCGACGGCAATCACGTTCGGGTCAAGGGCCGTGCTCGTGAGCTTTAATTCCTCCGCGAGCCGTGAGGTTTTAGGGTGCATCGGAAGATTGCTGTAAACTTGTACCCAAGGTATCATGGGAGGCCTCCTCGCTTTGGTGTTGGTGCAGATAGAGCACATGGCTCTTGCCGATGGCGGCGTTTTGGGCGATCCATGCGTGCGCCTGCTCGCGGGATAGATGGCTCTCCATTGCGCGGCTCTCATAGCTGAATTCTCCCGCCTCCAGCTTGCGCTTCATGCGCTCCTGTATCTCCTCTTCGCCGTAGTTTGCTTCGATCAGATAAAGGTCGTAGTCCTGCGCCACAATGCCGTCCAGCGAGGCGCAGTCCGTCGCATAGAACACGCGCTCGCCGTTTGCAAATTCGATATGCCACGCACAATTCGGAACATCGTGAGGAATGGAATTGTAGGACACACAGACTGGGTAGAAAAGGGAACAGGAGTAGAACAGCACATGGCCTGCCATGCCCTCGTCGGTCACGCGGCGGTCCACGCCGATGCGTCCCATCGGTCCCATGAGCCACGGAGGGACGCACCAGCGCAGCGCAGGGCGCAGGAAGTGCAGGCGCTTGATGGTCTCGGGGTTGAAATGGTCGCCGTGAACGTGCGTCAGCAGGACGAGCCTCAATCCCTTGCAGTATGGTTCGAGTTCCCGAAAGGGAATGCCGCAGTCAATGAGGATTTCATCATTCAGCAGTACGGCGTTCCCCTTGGAGCCGGTCGAAATGACCTTGACCTTACAGATCATTCATGCTCACCTGCTTGGTGGTGCCGGTCTTTCCGTCGTCCGGCGTACCGAAAGCGTCAGCGGGAGCGGGCAGCTCGTTCTTGACCTCGCCTGTAGTTTCGTCCACTTCGACGGTCGGAAGATCAAAATACTGCTCGCGGTTCGCGCGTCCCTCTTTCAGTGAGGTATATACATTACGCAGGCGCACGATGCTCTGCGCCGTGAACGCTTCGGCCTTGCAACCGATGTACTTTTCAAGGCACTCCATCGGTACGCCGAAATCGTCCTTGAACGCCTGTCCCATCTTGCGTACGCGGTCGATCATGGGTTCATCGCTCTTTCCCATCATCGTCTTGGTACACGCCGCAAGAGCGGCGTCTACCACGTCGCCGGGGATAATGCCAAGAATGCACGCGCGCATACGGCGCGCGCCCTGATTGGCGACCATTTCATAGATGTCGCGCGGGTCGGTGAGGGCAACGCTTCCTTTCCTGGTGTAGCGGATATGCGGCACGGTGAAAATCTTCGTCTGGCGGGTGTTGGTCTCCAAATCCCAGCAGTAAGCCATGACGGTGCTCTCGCCGTTCTTCTGCTCCAGCTCGGTAATACCAAAGTCGAGGTTGCCCCAGTTCTGCGCCATGACCTCGGCGAGACGGATCGATGGGCCGGTCACATTTTCGCCGCCGCGCGGGTATTCATAGATCGCGCGCTCGGCAAGGCTCTTGCGCTTGCAGGCGTTGAGAATGCGGTTGTTCGCTTCGATCTCGTCACGAGGGAAACGCTTGGCGACGACCATTGCCGCCTGCACTTCCTGTGCCTGACGGGAGATCATCATTTCGGTGTTCACGCTCCTGGTGCTCACAACTTCGGTGCTGTTGTAGGTCTGCATTTCGTTCATCGTAATGTCCTCCTCAAATAATCATTTGTACTGATAGCCATTGCTGACAAGGAATTGCTTCAAAAGGCGTAGGCGCTCGCGCGTATCGGTCACGCGGAACGACACCGTAAGGCGTTCGACCGCCGCCTGCTCCACGCGCTTCGGGACGACCTGCGGGGCCGCTGCGCCGGTATCCTCGCGGACGGGTGCTCCGGCAGCACGGGCCTCCTCCATTTCCGTGCGGCGTTTCACGGTCTCGCGCTCCTCCTCGGCGCGGCGGTGACGCTCGTTGACAACGGAGATTGCAAGCGAGAGGTCGAGGTTCTTTTTGTACTCCACCATGATCTCCGGCGCGTTCTCGCCCATCGTGCCGATGGTTTTCATGTCCTGCGCCACGCCGTCCACCTTTAGCTTGATCTGCTCCATGAGCTTCTTCGGCGTCTTGGCTCTGGCGCTCGCCATATCGACCTTAACGCCGGTCTGCCCGAACGAAAGGAAGTCGATCTCGTTAACCGCGCACAGCTCCCGAAAATAGCCCAGCAGCATTTCCTCGCAGCGGCTCTTGATCTCGCTTTCCGTCGCGTCGATCTTGGCTTTCAGGTCTGCGTCGGCGCGCTTGTACGGGTCGGCGATGCACTCACGGTAGACGGATTCGAAGCTGTCGTACTTCTCCATGATTGCGGCTTTAATGGCCTTGCGCTGGGTCTCGGCATCGGCAAACTCGCGGTTCATTTCGGCGCGAATGTTCTTCACGCTGGTTAAGGTCTCGTCGGTGCAGACAAGGCTCATTGCCTCTGCGACGCGCTGATCCGTCTGCTCCTTCCGGCTCCTCAAATGCTCCTCAATCACGGGGAGCTGCGTCACTTTCATCAGGGTGTTATCCATCTTCGGTCTCCTCCAATTCTTCAAAATACATTTCCTCCGCGCCGCAGTCCGGGCAGAAAAGCTCTTTTTCGGTCTGGTATCCCCGCTCCCCGTCCAAATTCACGCGATGCAGGACGACGTCCGGCTCGTCAAAAATGAGGTGACAGCAAGTGCAGCGATAGATCATTGTTCTCCCTCCAAATACGCCATCGCGCTTTGCACGCCGAACACGCGCGCCGCCTGATGGCTGTTAAAAAATACATCGATGTGGTTGCCGTTTACGCCGCCGCCGCAATCCTCGGCGATATAGCTGTGCTGCGTGCCGTCCGTCCAGATGAGCAGGACGCGAGAGCCGTAGGAAATCACCTTCGGGTCAACGGCGATTGTGCGTCCCTCTGTCGCTAAAGTGCCCGTGGCGGTGTAGCCGCTTGCCCATTTGCCGCAGCAGCAGCGTCCGGGGCAATAGGCCGTGAGAGTAAACTCACCGAGAAAAACGTCGTTGCACACCGCGCTTTCCGTCGCAGGAATGTCCCACGCGGGGTCATACTCATCTACGATGGGTGCTTCTTCCGGTTCCGCATCGACCGCCTGCGCGCTGGTGGCTAAAATTGCGACCGCAATCAAGAGGATCGTCGCGCCCAGGCACGCCGCCGCGAACAGTGCCGATTCATCGGCTTTGCGCTGCTCTCTCGTGCGCTTGTCCGGTTTTCTCATAAGCGCACCCCCAATACAGCGCAAAGAGCATCTTTTGCAAAGAATGTTTCCAATTTCATTTCTCCCGATTCCAATCGTGAAATCATCGTCTGAGAGCTGCCTATGGCTTCCGCTAACGCATATTGACTGTACCCGCGGGTTAAGCGCCTGTGCTTGATCCATTGCTGCTTCTCGGCGATGCTGTCCTTGTTCGCTTCATGATAAGCCCGCTGCTTCTCGGCGATGCTGTCCTTGTTCGCTTCGTAGTAAGCCCGCTGCTTCTCGGCGATGCTGTCCTTGTTCGCTTCACGATAAGCCCGCTGATACTCGGCGATGCTGTCCTTGTTCGCTTCACGATAAGCCCGCTGATACTCGGCGATGCTGTCCTTGTTCGCTTCACGATAAGCCCGCTGCTTCTCAGCGATGCTGCGACCCCGGGTATCTTTTCTCAAAAAGGCGACTTCGGCATCTCTACTGCGCGACGCCGCCAATTCATCGTTCGTCCATCGAAAATCTCGCTCAATCTCCTCGTCCGCCCGACGCATTTCTTCGATTTCTTCCGGAGTAAATTTCACCCCCTGCACCCCCTGTCGATGTAGGGCAGCAGCTCATACAGCACCTTGCCGACCGCGCAAGCGCCGATGACGGCAAGGCTCGTGGTGAAGTCGCAGCCGTTGAGCGCGATCACCGCAGCGGCGATGCCGCCGAAAAACAGTGTGTCCATGCTCACACCTCGCGTTCCGCGATCCACTCGTCCACGAGGCGAGTGTAGATTTGGAAGATTCTGCGCTTTCCGCCGCAGATGCACACGCCGAAGGGGTAAACCCGCTGCTCAAGGCCGGCTGCCAGCGATTCGTTCGAAATGCTCAGCCCGTGTTCTCTTAGATACGCCGCACACTCGTTTAAGTCCATCGTCTGAATCGTTTTCATCTTTCTTCCTCCTTGCTGTCCAATGCCGCTTGAACTTCACAGCTCAATTTCTCTTCCACGCGCCGTAACGCCATTTCGATCTGAATCAGTGCCCCGTAAAACCGGCAGTCTCCGGTCTCAGAGAGTTCGCCTTCTTGGAGTGCCCCTGCGATGCAGAGGGACAGTGCATCGGTCACACCGGAAAGATCACACCCTATGGAATCGACTTTACCGGCAAAATCATTTATGCTCATTTGTGTCCTCCTTACCCGTAAGCACTTCTTCCTTTACCTTGAAGTGCTTGGCAAGCCGTTTGATGTGGCGCGGGTGCGGGTAGCAAGCGCCCTCCTTCCAGCTCTTGATCGACGTCTGCGATACATCGATCTCTTTCGCAAGACGATAATTCGTCTCGCCGCGCTCAGCCTGTAGCCGAGCAAGGTTTTCAGGGAACCCCATCTTTTTTCACCTCCAAATTTGATTAAAATGTTGACAAATTGGAGCATTGGTGCTACTCTAAGTTTTGCTACAACCATTGATTCGCGCCAGCCCGATTTGCCGGGGTGGTCAGGTCTCTTATTGCCTATCCACGAAAAAGATTATACTTTAAGTTGAAGCATAAGTCAATATAGGTTGAAGTATTATTTTGACGAAGTTGAAGGGATATTTTTATGAGCTTTGCACAAAACTTGAAGTATATAAAAGAAAAAGAGAATCTAACCAACTACCGACTTGCAAAACTTTTCGGTTGCAGTCAATCGTCTCTCATTAACTGGCTTGATAACGGTGTTGTTCCGCACCAAAAGACCCGCCAGAAGATCGCCGACCATTTCGGTATCACGCTTGCCGAGCTGGACGGCGACGAGCTGCCCGTCCTGCCGGAAAAAGGCGCAAAAAAAGCGCCCGCCCCCAAAGAGGACGAGCGCCTTGCGTTCGACGAGGCAAATATGCGTGTGCGATCCGCGCACCCGGTTTCTGTGCTGGCGGCAAAGTATAATGTTCCGTCTGCCGTGATGCAGCAAATCATCGGCTGTGACCTCGACACCGCGAATGGCATCATTCTCGGCCTTGCCGATCCGACCGACGAGCAGCTGCGCCGCGTCGCCGCCACGTTCTGCGTTCCCTACGCCGACCTTATTGAGGGCTGGGTGGCAATGGCCGCCAATCCCAATGTTCTTTCCGACATATCTCGCCGAGTGTCAGATCGCTTCCCTCTACAGGGAGGTCATCGAGTTTCGGACGACGAGCCTTGATGCTCGGCCATGTTGGGTCAAGGATCGTGTTCCACTTGTCTTGAAACCTTTCGTAGGCGTCGCGCTGCTGTTCTTCCGGCAGAGCCCGCACTTCGTCAAGTTCTTTCAGGTACTCTTCCCTCGTATGCATTTTCGCGTCCTCCATATTTAAATAGTTTCAATTATCATATACCGCGCCGCGGTTCATTTCACCACGGCCACCGATTAAGAAATGGGAATATACAACGACCCACAGTATTTTGAAAAGAGAATAAAATATCAGAGAAAGAGGCGTTCAGCTGTGATTTCTGCAATTCGAACGCACTTCATACGCCCGTGCTATCTTCGTGAATCAGAAGCCCCAATGAAGTTTTATAAACTGATTGCTCGAATCGGGCTTCCGCTTGGCTTTATCCTGAACCTCTTCCGCGCAATGCAGGCAACGACCGCGATTGGAACCGCAACTGAAGCTGCAAAGCCGTACTTTATCATAGATGCTGTATATATGTGGGTTGGCATTATCCTTGTTCTTGGGGCCGTCATCGGGTTAAATAAAATGGAGTGGTATGGCGTTAAATGCTACGCGTTCCTTTTCTCGTGGTCGATTGCTTTTAATGCTTTTCTCGCCATTTATAGCGCAAGTTTGGGGTTATACGAGTTTGAATATTTCGGGCGTAGCATATTTGCTATAGTATACTTGTCTGTTTGGCTGTACTTCTGCATGGTCTATTTTGGGAAGCGTCGGCTTCTGTTTTCTCCGGGCGCATTCGAAACCCCATGCGTTTCCTATGAAACCCAAAACGAACCAGAAAAGGCCACCCCTGTGCAGCCGGAGCCCACCCCTGTTTTGCAGGAAACGCCGCCGGAACCGGCAGTAGAACTGCCGCCCGCCGCGCAGGAAACCTCGCCCGCTGATCTCGTAGCAGCCAAAAAGCCAAAGCGCAAGCCGAACATTCCGGTGATTGTTCTTTGCATCGCCCTCGCGCTGAGCCTCGCCGGGAATGTATGGCAGGGCGTAATGCGGAACGCAGAGAGAAAAGAGTTTGATTCAGAGCTAAAGGGAAAAGACCAGGAGATTTCCAATTTGAAAAGTGCGAACATCTCTCTTAAATCAGAGATTTCCGACCTAAATGAGTATCACTTTGATACTTACTATACGACAGGATATATCGTAAGCGGGTCAGGTTATTACCACAGATATGATTGCCCTGTAGTAAAAGCAGCAGACACATACCAATCGCACAATACAAAGTTCTGTAAGTGGCTTGGATATAGCGCTTGTCCTGTGTGTAGATCTGGATTAAGTATAACCCCAATTGACAAAACGCCGCAGCAGTCTGCGCCGTAGGCGGGTTTAAGCAAAAGCCCTCGCCGCCTCTGCAACAACGGCGAGGGCTTTTCAGCAGCAGCGGGGAGCGGTCGCCGCTGCTTGCTTTGACCTTATCGCGCTTTACCTTGCTACTTCAATACCAAGACTTTGCAACATGACGGCATTCGACCGCGTTCGACAGACCCACTTTTGGCACCCCAAACGGGCAGAAACCGGAAAAGTTAAGGTGATGTAAATGAACATTCAAGAGCTGTGCAGAATTCGTAAAGAAGAACTGAAACTGACCTATCAGGACATTTCCGACGCTTCCGGTGTGCCGCTGTCCACCGTCCAGAACTTCTTTTCGAAACTGTCGAAAGCTCCGTCCATTTACACCGTCGCGCCGATCTGCAAGGTGCTCGGCATATCCCTTGATGAAATATTCGGAATTTCCGAACACTTGACACCAACCGAGGAAACCTTGCAAGCGCGGAATGATGAGCTGGAACGCCATGTTGACGCAAAGGCTGATACCATCGAGATCATGCGGCGCGGCGTCCGTATCCGCAACAGCGTAATTGCCCTCATGTTCCTCATCATCGCTTTTCTCACTGTGTGGTGCGTGTACATTGATTTTCATTGTATAGATTACGGATTTTGGAGGGGCTGACATGGCGAATTGCATCAAATGTAAAGCAGCGCTGCCGGAAGGCGCGCTGTTTTGTCCTTTCTGCGGGAAAAAGCAGGTCGCCGAAAAGCGCAAGGCCCTTAAGCGTGCCAACGGTACCGGAACAGTCTATAAGCTCTCAGGGCGCAGGTCGCGCCCGTGGGTCGCTGCAAAGAATCGGGTTATCATTGGATACTACCCCCGCAAGACCGACGCCGCAGATGCCTTAGAACGGCTTACAGGCCGTCCGCTGGACGAGCGCTATAATATGACCTTTTCCGAGGTCTACGAGGATTGGAAAGCCGAGCACTTTCGTGAGATCGGCCCGTCCGGCGTAGATTCCTATGAAAACGCCTATAAGGTGTTCAAGCCGCTCTACGATAAGAAATTTCGCGACTTGCGCGCTTCCGACTTCCAGTCCGTTGTGGATCTCCACATGAGCAAATCCCACTCCACCGTGTCAAAGTACAAGCAGCTCATCACGCAAATGTCGAATTGGGCGATCCGCGAGGAAATCTGCTCCACCAACTTTGCGAAATTTGTCAAGCTCCCCGAGAACGTCAAGAAAGAAAAGGAAGTATTCACCGCGGAAGAGATCGAGAAGATCGAGGCAGACGGAAGCGACGCCGCGAAGATCGTCCTCATGCTCCTTGCCACCGGCATGCGCATCGGCGAGCTATTCTCCCTGCCGCTTGCGGATTATCACGAAACCTATGTAGTCGGTGGTGAGAAAACAAAAGCCGGGCGGGATCGCGTCATTCCGATCCGCCCGGAGGGGAAACCGCACTTTGCCTACTTCGCGGGAAAGGCAAAGGGCAAGCTGCTGCTCTCCGGCTACGAGGGGCAGAAGATCCCCGCCAACTTCCGCCGCCGTGATTATTACCCATTGCTGGATCGCCTCGGGATAAAAAGAAAGACCCCCCATGCCACGCGCCACACTTACGCCACGCGCGCGGTCAAGGAAGGTCTTGCACCAGAATATTTGCAAAAGATCATCGGTCATGCGGATTATTCCACCACTGCAAACATCTACACGCACCTTGATCCGGAAACGCTGGTTTCCGCTGTTACTAACTCGTTACTAACAAGCCAAGAAAACAGGAAAAAGGAAAAGCCTTGAAACCGTTAAGTTTCAAGGCTTTTCTCTGGTGCGCGGTATAGGACTCGAACCTATGACCCCATGCACGTCAAATAACTATGAACGCGCATTTCGCGGAATTATGTTACAATAACACGGAACAAGTCGGAATAAATGCAATAATATAGGATTAAACGCCTCGCTATTCCGCTTCATTCCTTCGCGGTTGCTAACAAATCCCTAACAGGTCTACTCCCGGTACATTTCCTGCAAGCGCTTCACTTCTGCCGCTTTCTTGATCTGCTTCTCGTGCAGATAGTCATAGATGGCCTTCATCTCTGTGGGCGGCTCGCCGTGCTCCTGCCGGTATTTCTGGATCGCGCCGGTCACCTCGCCGTGCAGCAACATCATGTGACGCAGCTCGTCAGTCGAAAGGTCATAGAACGTCTTGGAAAGCGCGGGGTTATCCGCCTTGTACTTCAATGCGCATTTGGCGTACTTCTTCGCGTCCTCGATCTCTTCGTCGACCATTTCGCAAAGTTTTTCAATCAGTTTCATGCCGCACCTCACAGTTTCACGACGGTCACCGCAAGATTATTCACGACGGATTCAACGCCGCCAAGCAGCAGCGACAGGATCGAGCCGTTGCATGCGCAGGCGTTGCGCACAATGGCCGTGATCGTGAGGTTCGTCGTGCCGTTTGCCGCAACGGTGCTGCTTGCCACCGCGCCGATGATGGGAACGCCGTCCTTCTGCGCCGTCAGGCTGACCGTGCCGGCGGCAGAGGGGGACACCGTTGCGCTGATGTCGATCAGGTAATACCCCTGACCGCACATCGTGATCGTGTTGCCGTCCTGACGGATATTGCAGCCGAAGCGGCGCGCCGTGCTGCCGACCGGGACGATGCCGCCTACGGGTACGGTGGGCGCGCTCGTGTTGGTGGTGTAGATCGCAGACTTGCTCATAATATCATTCCTTTCTCAAAATAAAAAGCGGAGCAGCTGTTGCCGCCCCGCTTGCCTCGCCGAATAGGGCGTCAGATGTTGCCGTTGCCGCAGCCACAGCCACAGAACGGGGAGTTGCCCGCACTGTAGGTGTAGCCGTTGGGATAGCGCACGACACCGCACATCTGCTCGCGCAGATAGAGCTGGTTGTTGGCCTGCTCCAGCTGGGCGATGCGGCCTTCGAGCTGGCTCTTTTCGAGTGCTGCGAACTTCGCGTCGATGTTGGCGTTGATGGCATCAAGGCCGCGCTGCGTGGTGCAGCAACAGTCTGCCATCTGGCGCTGAATGTCGTTGCCGGTCTGCATGATGGTCATGTTCGTGCCGTTCTGCGCGAGCGCGACCTCCTTGCCCAGCTGACCGATGCCGCCCTGCATCTCGTAGCCGAGATTGCAGATGCCGTTGCCGATGTTGGTCAGGCGGTCATTCAGCTGGCCGAACTGCTGGCCGAAAAGGATCTCCTGCTGCGACGCAGCCGTGGCGTACTGGCCGTAGTCGCTATTGCGGTTCATGCCCCAACCGTTCCCCATAAAGGCGAACAGGAAGAGAATGATGATCCACCATGCGCCACCGTTGCCCCAGCCGTCATTGTCGCGGGTGACCGCAGCGATATCGCTGAGAGACATACCGTTATCCATGTTGAGTTCTCCTTCCTCGAAAGATTTATCAATAAACCGTGTCGACCCGGCTTATTTCAGAAATTGCACGAACTCCTTTGCCTGCTCTTGGAGCTGCTGGAACTGAGCCTGAGACATCTGCCCGGACTGCAAAAGTCTTTCGACTTTCTGCTGCGCCTGCTGCGGTGTCACGCCTCGTGCAAACTTGCGAAATTCTCCCAACATCGCAAGAGGGTTATTTGGTCTTCTGCTGCTTTTCTGCAGCATCTGCATCATCGGATTTGGCATTGAGTATTTCCTCCAATCTCTTCACGCGGTTTTCAAGACTGTTGACGTCTACCGGCGCAGCCGCCTGATACGGCGTGACTGTGTACGGCGTAACAGTGGCATACCCCGCACCGTCCGTCTGTTTGAGCCAGACAATGGGGTCGTTCTCGTCCATCAGCAAAATAGAGCTGTTCGGAGCGAGCCTGAACGCCTCTGCGCCATTTCTTCCGTTCACGCGGGTAATTTGACCCGCAAAGCCTTGCATCGCTCCTGCGCCGTTCTGCTGGCTTGCAGGGGCATATCCTGAATAGGGGTTATACCCCATCTGATAAGGGTTGCCGAAATATCCCATGCGCGCACCTCCTTTGTTATCTACATAGTACAAAAAAACGGGCGCTCAAAAGCGTCCGTAAAGTGTATAAAAAGTGCGTCGAAACCCGTCGAACGATTCCCCTTGCCTTTTCACGTGAAACATGATATTTTAATTTTGCAGGTCATTCCCGGCCTGTTTTTACACAAGAGAAACGGCCTCACCGTTCGGTGGGGCTGTTTCTCTTTTCGTATACTTCTGATGCTATTTTGCAGTATGCGCGCCGCCGGTATTTCTTCACTGCGTCAACAGATAGGCTTCGTTCCATTGCCACCTGCACGCAGCTTTTCTGCCGCACGTCGCACTCGATGATACACGCCGCCTCGTCCTGGGGCAGCTCGAAGGATAAAACGTATGCCACGGCTCGTTTCGGAGCCATCGCGGATAGTTCCGCGCGGATCTGCTTGTGCTGACTGTCCATGCCCCTTTCTGGGACGTTGCAGAGCGCTTTCGCGTGGCTTTCGCCGTCCGCTCCCCCTTTTATTTTTTCGACCGCTCCAACTACGAATTACTTCATCATGGCGAGTTTTCTGATGAGATCCTCGCCGTATCTGTAGGCAGCAAGGTAGTCCAGCGTGCGATCCTCGAGACCCGCACGCTTCTTGAGGACGTCGCGGTAGCTCACCTCGTACTTTGGCCGGTATGCGCCCAGCACGAGCGACAGCTTGCGCTTCTTGCGGTATACGCCGTCGCCGTTGGCCTGACTGCCTGCCGTGCCGCTCGATGTATTGCCCTCAATAGCCGTCACATACTGCCCGCTGACGCTCTCGCAGATGCCCGTATGGTCGGTCTTGACCTTCGTGTTGGGAAAGTCGTAGATGAGCACGTCACCGGGCCGGTAGCCGGTGGTGACCCATTGCTCGTGTGCCTGCGCCCAGCGCATCAGCTCACCGCAGGAGGCCGTTTTGCCGCCGCCCATAAAGAGCTGCTTGTCCGTCTGCTGAAAGCACCACCACACGAACTGCATACACCAGTACACGCCGTCCATGCCGTAGGCTTTGCCGTACTTCTGGCGGTTGCCCGGCTGCTCCACCGTGCCGATCTCCTTGCGCGCGATGGCGAGGATATCTGTTGCTCTCGCCATGCCTTTACGCCCCCTTGTCAATGGCGTCCTGCGTCTTCTGACTCTGCGTGCCGAAGTAGAACGCGATGATGACCGCATAGATCGTCATAAAGTCCTGCGAAATGTTGCCCGTCACTGCCATATAGGCGAAAACACCCGTCAGCACCAGCGTCACGATGCTCTTGACGCTCATCAGGTTTGCGATTCTCTTGAGGATTTTCTCATTCATGTCATTCGTCCTTTCCCTTGATTTTGATTCCAGCCAAAAGTGCCAGCTCCGCCGTCCATGCGGCGAACCATGCCACCGTCAGGCTGTCCGGCACTACCTTGTCATGCGCGGTCAATACGAGCACCGCAATGGAGTACCAGCAGAGGTTGAGCACCGCCGCGAGCAGGTACTTGTCGCGCTTTCTCAGCTTTTTCATGCCATGCCTCCCGAGATCAGCCACGCCACAAATGCGCCTGCAAGCGCCGCAAGGATTTTGTCGATCAGCGATTCCCAGCGTTTTCCCGCCTTGCCCGTGATGGTCTTGACGTCCTCCTTGATCTCCTTGACGTCGCCCTCCACCGTCTCCTGCTTCGTGGCCAGCACTTCAACCGACGTCACGAGCCGGTCAAGCGCAACCTGATGCTCGGTCAGCTCGTTGATTCGGTGCGTGTTGCTCTTGCACCGCGATTCGATGAGCGCGATTGCCGCGTCGTCATAATGCTTTGCATTGTCCATTGGTTCGCCTCCGCTTCCATTAATATGTTCTTTCATGAGCGTATCACGCCTCCTGCATGGTTTTCACCACGGAAAAAGGGGAGCTGCTAAAAAAATCTCAGCAGCCCCCTCTTTCTTTACGGCGCTTTTCTGCGGGCAATCTTGAGCTGTTCGTCCACTCTCGCGCGGTTCCAGTGCCGCATGTTCTCGGGAACACCCAGGTATTCATACATAGCCTTGCGCTGCTGCTCGTTCAGCCCCGAGCGGAACAGCATCTCCATGATCTGCATGCCGCGGCTCTTGTCGATTGCCTTGCCGTCGCGATCTTTCAGCGTCTTGCACTCGCTTGCCGCCGCCCTGCACGCCGCGAACAGTCCAAGGTCGATCCGGTATTTCTGCTGCGCTTCCTGCGCTTCCTGCACCCACTTCGTCGTGATGGTATAGCGCCCGCCCGCAGCCGCCGCCAGTGCGGTTTCTTCGGCGTAGGTGTTGGCATAGCCGAGCGCCTTGTCCTTGCTCTCGTCGGAAAGCGATCGGAAAATACTGCTTCCCGTCGCCGTATTCTCTGCCTTGCGGTAGGTGTCGGCTTTCTGCGATTCGTACCGGCTGTATGCGCTCGCGTCGAGATCCTTCGCGCTGAATTTTGCCTCTTTCTCTTCACTTTCCGCATACTTCCCGCGCACGCCGAGCATATCAAGCGCATTTTTCGGCAGCGTGTAGCCGCCGTCCTCCTCAAGATGCTTTTTGTACCGATCCTTGAGCGAGCTTTGAATGCTCTCTCCGTTCAGCCCCATCTGCTCCATCAGGTCGCGGCGGACGTGCTCGTAGGTTGCGGAATCGCCCTGTTCCAGCGCATCATAGAGGATACCGATAAACCGGCTTCTGTTGCCGCTGTTGGCGAGATTGTAGCTGAACTTCTCCACCTCGTACTGGAAACCGAGGCTGCCGCTCGCCTGCGCGATCGTGCGAAGCGTCGCCATCAGGTCGCGCTTGATGTTGGAGACCGGAAGACCGAACATCTTGCTTGCTGCCGCGATGAGGCCGAGCGTCGCTTCCTTGCGCGTTTTTTTGCCATTGCCGCCGGCGCTGTCAACGAATGTCTGTCCAGCCTTGATCATATCGGCAAATACTTCCATGTCCGGGCGGGATACATCATAGCCCTGCGCGAGCGAGAGAATGTCCTTTGCAAACGGGATCTGCCCGATGGGATTCATGTTGTCGCCGATGTTGCCATTCAGTACGACGTTCTGAATGACTTCCCACGCGCTTTCCTCGTCCCCCTCAACGCCCGTAAAAGCCGAAAAGAACTTCTCCCAATAATCCTTGTCGCGGTCGTCGTCGCGCAGTCCGTCGACGATGCTCTGCGCCAGCGCGTTCACAACGTTTGTCACTACAAGCGCCGTCGCCGCGCGCCCCAGCGTTTTCAAGGCCTTGCTGCGCTTCGCCTGGTTTTCCTCGTATCGGAAGTTGTCATAGCTTCGCATCAGAACGTTCAGGCTCATAATCGGCTCGCCCATGAAAGCTGTCGCCTGCTGCGAGAGGGCGCTCTTGCCGCGCATGATGTTGCTGCGCTGCAAAATGCCGTCCACAACCTGTGTCTGGTCGATCATGTCGGTGAACACCTCATTGACCGCGTGATAGAATTCATTGCTGCCTGCGCGCACGTCTGGCTTTTCGCGTTTCACCTGCCATTCGCAGGCGTTCCAGAGCTTGCCCCACGTCACCGCGTCTGCCTTGTCTGCCGCGGCGCCCGCGAGGTCGTTCAGCTTGTTCGTTACGCCCTCCTTGCCGTAGAAACGCTCCTGCAGCGTGTACGGGGACGAAATGTCGAAGCTGCCCACGTCCTTGCGCATGGCAGTGGGGGAATACTGCATCGCCTTTTCCCAGCCGTTCCCCTTCGTCACGCCGCCTGCCATGCCCTTTGCCATGTCCTTCGGATCAAGAACAGCCGCTGCGCGGAAGAAGGCCGTCGGCTGCTGGATCACAACGCGGATATTCGCGCCGACCGCAGCGCCCTTGAATTTGCCGACAAACTTTCCCATCTTGCCTGTAATCGGTTCGAAGTCCTTCGCACTGATGCCGTTTTGAATGTCGCCCATCAGCTTTTGCCAGTACTGCTGCGAGCCTTTGCCGCCCTTCTCATCGAGCAGACCCTTGACGTTTACGCCGGTCTTGAGCCCTGCGTCGTTTCGGTACTGGTAGTTGTAGAAACGATTCAGGTCTTCCATCGTCGTAAGCCACGCCGCATAGTCGATCATGTCGGAGGCGTGGTCGGCGAACGTATCAAACACGCTGTGCAGCTCTACGGCGTTGTTCGCGTCCTGCTGCACCTGCTGCGCCATGCCGATATTCTTGATGGAGCGCACGTTGCTGTCGGACTTATCGGTGTCGCTATGCAGTGCTTCCTTTGCGGACTTGATGGGCCAGTAGTTTTTCTCGGTGAATTTGCGGTAGCCGTAGGCCTGCATGCTCGCCTCGTTGCCGTAGTTTGCAAGCGTCGTTGCCGTCAGGCCTTGCAAGCCGTCCGCCACGCGTTTCTGCTCGTCCGTCAGCTTGCCCGTGATGCGCTCGATATCGCCATCAGTCAAAAAGACTTGCTGCGTGCCGCGCGGCACTTTCGTTCTGCCGGTCTCCGCACTCTTGATCTCCGGCTGAATGACACCTCCACCGAGCAGATGCCCGAGCGCCTGCTTTCGCTTGCTCAAAAGGTATAGCTCCATGATCTGCGGCGTCGTCAGCGTCAGTTTGCCGCCGTTGGCGGTCGTGATGTCGTGCGTCTCCGCCTCCCACTTGCCGACGGCGCTGCCGCGCGCGTCGCGCAGCGCGCCTTTCAGGTCGCCGTGGATAGCCTTTCCAGCAATATCCTTGAAGCCCGCTTCGCTCAGCTCGTCGCCAAGCACCTGCTGTACCTTGCCCGCCACGTCGCGCGCCATGACCTCCTGGTGATCCTGTGCGTCGCGCAGCATGCGGTAGATGCTCTTGCCCGTCTCGCCGTAGTGGGCAAAGAACGTGTACGGGGTCTCAAGGCTGATGCTCGTATTGTTGCCGAGCTTCTTCCGGCGCGTGCGCAGGTCGTTTTTGAAGCTGTCCGCCATCTGCGTGGTCGTCTCGAATTTGCTCTTGGAGAGTACCTTGCCCGCCGTGGAGACGGATTGCTCCACCGCGCGGATCGTTTTCCAGAGCGTCCCCAATTCCTCGCGCGTCAGCTCGGAAAGACGCTTGTCCTTCATGCTGATAACCTGTTCAAGAAGACCGTCCGAGCCGTCCGTGCCGAGCAGCGACGGGTCGATGACCATATCGCCGCCGTCGTCGTTCTTCAAGATGGCCTTATACTGACCCTGCAATGCGCGGAACGCCTCGGTGCGCTGCGTCGGCGTGCCGCTGCCGTCATAGACGCGCTTTCCGCTTTCGTCCACGGTGTAGGCGCTCTCCTGATTGATGCTGTTGAGCACTGCCGCGACGCTTGAGCGCATCTCTTCGGGGATATGCCTCTTATCTGTGGGGCGCAGCAGCTTCTGAGAAAGGTCTTTTGCGTGCCGCGTGATCTTTGCGCGCAGCTCGCGGCGCTTCTGCCCCTCGCGCCGCGTCGCGTCCTTTTCGCGGTAGCGGTTTCGCAGCGCGTCCAGCTTCTCCCCCTGCTGTGCGCGAGCTTTCTGCAAGGCTTCCTGCGTGTGGCGCAGCTTTACGGCGTCCGTGCGTCCCTGTGCCATCTGGCCTGCAAGCTTCGCGTCCGCCGCAGCCTTGCGTGCTGCCGCTTTCGCCGCGTCCAGTTTCTCCGCCTGCACGTCGGCAAAGGTTTTCTTCGCCTGCGGCAGGTCAAAGAATCGCTCCATAATGTCATTCGAAATGGCGCTGACCGCCTGACCCATATAGCCCTCAAACGGGTTATACTCGCTGGCGCTGTACAGCTCGTTCGCCACGTCCGCAATGCGTGCGATCTGGTCGCTCACGTTGTTCTCGCGCGTCTCGCTGAAAAACTCGGGATAGTTTTCCGCCAGCTCGGAATAAACCTGATCGACGTTCGTGTGCTCGCCCTTGCCGAGATTCACCTTGCCGAAAAGCCCCCGTCGGAAGTCGGCATAGTCCGTGATCGCCGCCGCGTCCTCGGCAGAAAGCGTGATCTTCGTATCCTTGAGATACTTGCGCAGTTCACCATAGGTGCGGTAGACTTCGTCATCTTTTGCGATGGCGCTCTCTGCGATGCGCTCGGCAATGGAATCCGCACGGCTTCTCGCCTCGGTGTAGGTCAGCTCGCCGGTCTCGTCACCGCCGCGCGCGATGTAGTCATAGAGGTTCGCAAGGTCGCCCGCGATCTCGCTGCCCTCGATCTCCGCCCCGTAGCGGCGCGTCAGCTCTTTCGCCGCCTTTTCCACGCTCTTGCTGTCGGTGCGCACGCCGTCGCTGCGGCGCGTCTGCCCCTTCCAGTAGTCCACGCGCTGACGCAAGGCCTCATTCTCACGCTTGAGCGCCGCGATCTCCTGCGCATTCTCCGTGCCCTTGAGAGAGTGTCGGATATCCTGATCTACCGTCGGGGACTTATTATCCGCGTTCTTGAACTGGTTACTCTCAAACGCGACATAGACCGTCGCATCATCATACTTTCCTTTGACGATGTACCCGTCGTAGCCGAGTGCCTTGCGCGCGGCTTTCGTGGTCGCTCCCGCTCCTGCGCCGCTGTTGGCGACGTCAGCAAGAATCTCGGAATCGGAATCGCTGGTGCTGTAAATCTGCTCTACCGTCGCAGCGAGCGCACGGTTGTACCATGCTTTCGACGGATAGCCCATGCCGCCCGTCGGGTCGTAGTTGATGACCACGTCATCGCCGGTCGGGTCAACCGCTTTGAGCAGCTTTTTGAGCTCAGCCTTTGTCATCGTCACTTCGCTATCCGACAGCGGCTTAGAGATGTTCAGATAGCCTTCCAACAGCTGCCCGCCGTCGCGCTTGTATCCCTCGGCCATGCTGCGGTTATCGGTGAAGTAGAAACCCTGACCCTCCATGCTCCCGTGCATACTCATAAAGTCTGCCGAGAATTCTGTGAATTGTGCCTGACTGCCGTGGTATACGGGAATCAGCCGCCCGTCTTCGTCGCGCACTTCGCTGCCCTTGAAGTATTCCTGCTGCTGTTCGGTCAGATCGCGGCCCTCGCTGTCGGTTTTCAGTGAATAGCGCTTGACATTCCCCCCGTTTTGGGGTACACTCTTTTCAGAGGCATTTCCTGCACTTTTTACCGGCCCCATTTTGGGTGTACCGAGAGCAGGAGATGCCTTTATATTTTTATTGTCCCTCAGTGCCAACGTGTAAATGTATCCACCGCTGGCCCCAATTTCTTTTTCAACGTCCGCCACCAAGTCAAACACCTTCCCGTCAATTTGAACGGTCTTGACAAAATAGTCAAAATAGTCCGCGCTTGTATGCGTTTTTGTGTTTGGCTTGCTTCCCGTGTACTTCGAATTTTCCAAAAGGTTGAACACGTCGCCGTCTGCGCCTGCTTTTGTAAGCGCTTTTACGCCGTTGCCGCTCGCCCTCGAATCTCCATAAATAGGCTTTCGAATACTATTTTGGTCAAATTTTGCATAGTATGTATGCCCGTTCCGCTCGAACCTTGCAGTCTTACCGCGGTACTCATTCTTGAGATCGTCAAGGTACTTTGCCCTTCGGTCGGCCCACGTTAAGGCCATCGTACCACCGCTGGTTTCGTAGACCTCAATGCCGTCTTTGTTCTTCCCCTTCAAGTCGAAGCGCACGCCGCCCTCTGTGGCGGCATTTTTACTGTTCTGCGCCGCCGCCTCAAACGCCTGCTGAAGCATGCCCTCCGCTGTCTGTGCCTGCTGTTTCGCCTTGCCGGTCAGCTTGCCCACGATCTCGCGGATCGCGTCGCGCAGTTTTTCAAGCAGTGTCCGGTCGGCGCTGTGCCTGCGGATAAACTCGTTCAGCACGTCCGTATTGGCGATCATCTCGCCCGCGTAGTTCGCCGCAGCCTCGTCCATCGCCTGCTCCATGCTGATCTCCACGCCCATGCGGTTGTACTGCTCGTGAAGGATCTTCGCCGCCTCTGCAACGTCGTCGTTTTTCATGATAGCGCTACGGAATGCCATGTATTGCTCGGGTGCAAGATCCTGCACCCTGTGCGTCCACTCATGACCGACGACCTGCATCACGGGGTCCTGTGCGTCCTTTGCAATCCGAATCTCATTGCCCTCGATCACGCCGTTAGCCGTGCCGCCGCGCACCTCGTCAGCCATGCGCACGCGCACGCCGAGCGCCTTTGCGACGGTGTTGATCTCGTCCGCCGTCGTGCTGTTCATTTCGCGGGCAACGTATTCGTCATAGACAAGGCCGCTGTCTCCGTCACTCTCCTGCGCAAAGGTCTTTTTGCGTGCCTCGGCCTTCGCGTCATTCTGCCCTGCGACATACCCTGCATAGGCCGTCTCATTCGTCGGGTTCGGGTTCGCCTTGCCCTCCACGCCCGCGTTGTAGGCGGGCAGGAAGTCCGCGACGTGCTGCGCCGTGTCCTTGCCCTCCTGGTACGTTCCGCGGATCGCCTTGCGCCCGTTCTCACCGAGGGAGTTATCAAAGCGCGCAAAGCGGTTTGCCGCCACTTCCACACCGCCGCCAAGCCCGCCGAGAATGCCGCCGACAAGCCCATCGTAAAGCATGTCGGAGATTTCGAGCTCGCTGTAATTTTCCCCGACGCTCTGCCCGTTGTAGATGCTTTGCAGAACCGGCTGCACTGCATCTTCGAACATTTCTTCAAAGCCTTCCGAGGCGAACGACATTGCAATTTTACCGGCGGCATTGTTCCCCATCTTTGCAACAGCTCTGTTAATCGCCTTATCCAGAACGCCGCTGCCGAACGCCTTTTTGAACGGGGCGGCTACGTTCGAAAGCTTCTCTGACAGGACGCTTACGCCCGCGCTGCCCACGCCGTACAGCAACGCACGGTTCTGCATATCAAGGCGCTCTGCGCCCGTCATATCCGGCTGAATGCCTTCCTCCATGGCCTCTTGCGAGCTTCCGCCGAATACGCGCGTCGCCATTGGAACCGTCGCCCTGCCAAGGCCAGCGGCGATATCCGCGCCCATTTGCATGCCCGCGACCGCAACATTGTTCAGCAGCTGACCGACGGGGCTTTGCCCCTCGTTCGCTTTCTGCATGTTTTCTGCGGCGCTGGAACGGAGATCCTGATAGGTGCGCTGCAAGGTCTCCTGCGAGCCCTTTGTCAGGTTGCGGTAATTCTCGGCCTTCTTGCCCGCGTATTCGCTGTTGATTTCAATGATCCGCTTATTTCGGTCGAGCAGCCTCTGGATCTGCGCGCGTTCCTCGTCGCTCTTCGCTGTCTTGAGCTTTTCTTCGTACATGACGATGTTCTTCTTCGCCGCCTCGATCTCGCCGCGTTCCTGACTTGCCGCGTAATTCAGCCCGCTCGGCAGGCGCAGCAGCGTGTCGGCAGCGCCGACCATATCTGCCGCATAGCCAGCCGCCGCGCTCTTGACAAGCGAGCCGACGTCAGTCTTTGTGCGGTCTCCGGTGATCTCGCGCACTTCCTGCGCGTGCGAGCGGCTGGAGCTTCTGCGCCCCCGCTCCCGGTTCTTCCGATCCGCCGCCGCGCGTTTCATCATCGCCTCGTCCAGTGCCTTTTGATATGACGTCCGTGTGTCCGATGTCTGCTGCGTGCGGAACATGGGGCTGCTCGCCTTTGCGGGCATTGTTGTCGCTCTGCTCGGCTGCGCCGTCGGTGCAGTTTTCACGGGGGCCGTGCTCCCCGTTGATGCCTGCGCAGGGGAAGTAGCCCTCGATGCGGAAGCTTTTTCACGTGCTGCCCATGCGGCGGCCCCGTCGAATGACGCTGTTCTCTTCTTTTCGCGTTTCTCCCACGCCTCCGCGCCGTTAAATGAGCCTGCCATATACGTTCCTCCTTATGCCCCGTACTTCGTAAATAGAGCCTCAGCTTCGTTGTACTGCTCTTCGTTCATGCCGCCAGAAACCTGTTTCATATATTCCTTTGCTGCTTCTACTCTGCCCTCACGAAGATTCGTGCGGATGTTGTTCAAAACAGCTTCCCACTCGCTGGCTTTCATGCCCTGATTGCGAACCGTGCCGTATCCCTTCGGCTCATCATTGCCGTTCGGGTCATATCCGTAGGTCGCCGTAAGGTATTCGTCGTTGTAGCCCGCATTGTAGAACGCCTGCAGCACATCGTCGGAGAAAATACCCTGCTTCGCCATATCCTTTGCCGTGCTCAGCTTCATGCCGCCTCTCGACCCGCCGGAGCTTCTGCTGCCGCCGCTTGCTTTTTGCGCCGCCTGCAGCGCGGCCTGCTTCAATTTATACTGCCATTCCGCGTCGTAGCGTGCGTCCTCGATGGCGTCGCGCTCTTTCTGGTAGTCGTACTTGAGTTTGTCCTGCTCCTTCTGATAGGCAAGGCTGTCGGCGTACTGCTGATCGCCCACCTGATCGCGCGCGAGCTGATAGAGATAGTCTCGGTTGCTGAGCCAGCGGCTGTAGTTGTTGTCCTCAAGACCAATGAGCGTGTTGAGATTCTGCCGGTCGAGGTTGATGCCGTCCATATACATGCCGTAAGCAAGCTGCTGCAGCTCGGGGATCTTGTCCGTCATCTGGCTCATCTGGTAGTCGCTCGCCTGCTGGCTTGCCGTGACCGCCGCCGTGGACGGCATGCCGCCGGTCATCACAGCCGCCTTGCCGAGCACGTCCTCCGCGCTGCGGTCTGCCTCGCGCGTATACTGCTTGCGATACTGCTGATAGAGCGGGTCGCTTACCGCATCGTAAGAGAACGGCTTGCGGTTGAGCATCGCGTCCAGCGCCGCGCTGATCTTGCCGTCGGCATCGTAGTTGTAGCTGCTCTCGCCCAGCTTGTCGAGCCAGCTTGTGTCGGCTTTCGGCGCGCTCGGCTGCCGCAGCGTTTCGCCGCTGCCGAGCTTGATGTAGTCGCTGCCGTCAACGCCGCCGCTGTACTGGTATTTCGAGCGGATCTTTTCTGCCGCGTCGTGCGCCGCCTGCTGCCCCGCCTTGTCACCCGCAGCGTATGCCCTGTCATAGTTTTCGGTATACTGCCTGATGAGATCAAGGTCGTTCTGATCGGTAATCAGGCTCAGGTCGGTGTTTTTATGCTTAAAATCTGCCATTGCTTCCCCTCACTTTCTCCCGCCCGTCACATATTCGTACTCGAGCGCATAGAGCCGGTATTCTCCCTCTGCTTTTATCTTGAGTTTGAAGTGATCGCAGCGGCGAATCGGGCAGTTGAGCGTGAAAACGTCTTTCTCCTGCGCCCCGCAGCGGTCGACCTCTTCCCACGCGCCGCCGTCGAATTTGACAAGAAACACGACCGTTGCGCCCTTCTCGCATTCCAGCCGCGCCCGCACGCGCTGCACGTGCTTCGCGTCGAACGATCCGCCGTCATAGTCGGCAAACTCGGCAACGCTTGCAACCGCGCCCTCGCGCGTCGCCCCTGTGGGAATGTCTGCGGGGCTTCCAAGCAGCACGCACCCGCCGTCTACTAAGGCCATGATACCGCCGTGGTAGGCCATTTGCACCACGGGGAGCGCATCTTCCTTGTGCCACGTCCCGTTTTCCGTGTTGTAGCAGTAGAGCGCCGCCCCTGCCACGGTCTTGAGGCTTGCGTAGTAGTTGAGCCCGTCGCTGCCGCCCACGCCTTGTGTAAATCGCACCTCGTCCCCCAGTACGCGCGAAATGCAGCGCGGCATACCGCCGCCGTATGCCATCACGCCCACTTTGGAAAGGTAGTAGAGTGTTTCCCCTGCGATGGCAAGGCTCTTTGCGCTGCCCTTCTGCACGCCGAGCACCGCGCTTGACATGAGCTGGAAGTTGGTCGGAATCGTGCCGTACATCTTGAAGATTTTGTCCTCTTTGAAAAAGCACGGATACCCGAGATAGCTGACGCAGGCCGTAAACGCCCCCGCCGTGCCGCTTTCCACGTTGAACGAGCTTGTGGCCAGATTCTCAAAAACGTTCCAGTTGTAGGGGTCGCCGAGCTTGCTTGCATAGATGCTGTCACCCTTGCAGCCCCATACGCGGTTTTCGTTCGTGCAGACAAAGTCCATGTCGGGGACGGTGCGCTTGAGCGTCACCGTGCCGGTCTCCGTGATACTCGTCTGCCCGTCCGGCAGGCGGAATGTGTTCTCATAAAATCGCAGTGTCTTTTTGTCCGCGCTGACCTCCCGAATAACGGGCGTGCGGTTGTTGTACGGCATCTTCGTGCAGCCCGAGATCGTCACCGCGTCGCCCACATTGAACGGGAACGCCGCGCCAGTCGTCGTAATGCTGTTCGCCGCCGCCTTTTCGTCTGCATACGTCCCGTCCCCAAAGGTAAGCCCAGCCGCGCTGTAGCTTGCCTCCATCGGTTTGATCGTCCCGTCCTTTTCGCATACGATCTTGTCCGGGAAGATGAGCACGCGCTCCCCGAGCGCGCAGAAGGCCTTTTCGCTGTCCTGCACGCTGCCCTTCTGCACGCCGTCGATGTAGAGCTTCGTCCCGTACACCTCGTAGAGCTTGCCTGCGCTGAAAATGCCGTTCCCCTTGCCCATGCCGGAGCGCACGGTATATCGCCTTGCGCGCGGCGCAAGCAGGGGAAAGAAGCGCGCCGACAGGTTTCTCATGTCGTATAGCTCGCCGCCCGCCGCGCCGAACGTATGGTTGATCCCGCCAAATTTTTCCTGCTGCATGCGCCGGTTGGCGTACGGGGTGATCTCAGGCAGTCTCATTCTCGCCCTCGCTTTCCGTCTGTTCCGTCGCGTCGCAGATGGCCATGATGTTGCGCAGCGCCTGCCGCGCCGCCGCCACCACGTCCACGCCGTCGCCGCTCACGTTCAGCATGCTGATGAGCCGCATCGCCTGCGCCGCTTCCCGCTTGATCTTCTCATTCATGTCGTTCCCTCCAATCGTTTTAGCCTCTTCTCCTGCTCGCGTACCTTTGCCCACAGGATCGGAATGAATTCGCTGTACCGCAGGAAATAGGTTTCGCTGCCGTCCTCGCGCGCAGCCTTCGCCCAGCCCGCAAACTCCTGCGAGTCAATGCCGCAGGAGGTCATGGCGTCCTCCACCTCCTGCGCGATGAATCCGGTGTGAAAGCGTCCGCTCGTGCCACTGTTGAGCTTGTAGCGTTTCGGTTCGATGCGCTCAAACATGCTCACGTACTTCTCCGGCAGCGCCTCGATGCTGTTCTTGATGTTCCTGTCCGAGCCGTTCAGCGTGTCCGTGCTGCAATAGATCGCGTCCCACACGAAATTCCGGCTGCCGAGATCATAGGTCGCGTTCGCATTTGGAATGACATCGCCCTTGATCTGCACCTCCTGCGAGTTTCCGTCCACCTCGATAGAGGCGGAGTACGCCCTTGTGCTCCGATCCCATACCGAGCCGATGAACACGCTGCCCTCGTCGCCGCCGATCTCGATGGCGTCCGAGTCCAGCTCAATCTTCGTTTCCGCCGAGCTTGCGTAGGTTGAATAGATGTAACCGCATCTGTTCCCCTCATCGTCCAGAATTCTGATTGAACTTCCTTGCAGGCGTTCCGCCGTCAGTGTACCGTACACGTTCACCGCGTCTACATAGAGGTCGACCGAGCCTGTGCTTGCCAGCACCGCGCCGTCGTACATGAGCTTGAAGATTGTCCCGCTCTCTCCGCTCGTTGCTGAGAGCGTGATCCCGTTAAGGCTCTGGTCGATGAGCGTCTGCGCCTCCGATGTCCCGATCTTCCCGCTCACCTGCGTGCGAATGCCGTTGATGTCCGCCGTCAGGTTCGTGATACTGCCCTCGTTGCTGCTGATCCGCGCGCTCAGCCCATTCGCCGTCGCGCCCAGCTGCGTAATGTTCCCCTCGGCACTGCTGATCCGCGCGGCAAGGCCGTCCGCTCTCGCGCCGAGCTGGGTAATGTCACCCTTGGCATTTTTGATCTCTGCCGCAAGTCCGTCTGCCCGCGCTCCGAGCTGGGTAATGTCACCTTCTGCGTTGCCGATGCGCGCCGCCAGCCCCTCCGCCGTGATGCTCAGCTCATTCACGTTCTTGTTTGTGTCCTCTATCTTGGCATAGATCGGTTCGCGGATATTCTTGATAAAGTCGCTCATCGCATTGGGGTTGACGTTGCTGTCGTCCAGATTGAAAAGCGTGTAGCGCAGTTGTTCCAGCAGTACAAAGAGGTAGTCATAGATCCCCTCGATCTGCTCCTGCGTGTTCTTTCCTTCCCCGTTCGGGAAGGTGGTTTCCACCAGCTGAAATGTCGTTGGCATTCAAATCACACCTTCCAGTTGCCGAGGCTCGCTTTCCGGTTGTTTCTTCTCCACCATGCCATGGCGTTCTCAACTGCCCGGTTTGCGATGGCGTAGTCGTTGGCGTAGAGCGCGCTGTCCTGATTGTAGGCGTCGAGCGCCGCTGCCAGATACAGGCAGTAGCACTCGCAGTGTCCGTCCGGCATCAGCAGCTCAAAGTCCTCCACGCTCGCCGTGTCGTCCTCGGTGTTCACCGAGAGGGTGGGGGCATCTACCCCCATCATCTCGGCAAAGCGGGCTTCCAGCTCCATGAGCACCTCTGACTTGCGCGGCGTGCTCATCTTGTTCGGGCGCAGCGCGTCTGCGTCTCGGATCGCTTTCAGCAGTTTCATGCGCTCACCGCCTTGAAATAGTTGCCGATGAGCTCATGCGGCAGGTATTGCAGCGTGATCTTGCCGCCTGCCTGCTCGCCCGTGCGCTCGCAGAGGTACGTCTTGCCGTCCTCGCCGTCGAGGTAATACTTGCCGTATTCGTATTCCATGCCGCGCGCTGCGGGAATGGGGTCTGCCTGCGTGCCCACGTGCTCGGCGTCGATGACCACCCAGAGCGCGGGCGTCTTGTCCGGCGTCCGGTCGGCCTGCGAGGTATGACCCTGACGGCACTTGTACACCTTCCCGCCGTAGCGTCTGCGGTCGCCCTTGGCGTAATCAACGGGGTACGCCCATGCCGTGATGAGCTCGGGCACGCTCGCGGCCTCGCCGTCGCTCAGGCTGACCGCTGCCTGCTCGATAATGGGGCGCAGCTTCACCGCGCGGGCGTATGTGACCGGCTCACCCGCAAGGGCGGTGACGGTCGCTTTGGCGCTTTCCGTTTCCGTTGGCTTGCCCATCTTGATAGATACGGCGCCGTCGCGGTGGTCGGTGATGTCGCCCGACAGGCTGTACTCGCTCATGTCGCGCTCGTGGTCGACGGTCTGCCCCGTGGGCGCGCCGTTCTCGTCCAGCACGTCCTCGCGCTCGATGAGCGACCACGGCGCATTGTTCGGCAGCAGGGCGGCGATCTCCGCGTATGGCAGGTTTAGGTACAGCGTCTGGGTCTGTCGGTCGTCCCAACTTAGGTCTCTGTAGTTATAAATTGTGGTAGCTGGATATTCAATTCCGTGTGTTTTTATGAATGTCCTCATGTCTATATCTCCTTGCTTTTACATTGTTATTTCCGCAGAATATGCAAGATATTTTCCGTAGTTGGTTGCTATTACTTTGATTTTACAGGTATTTTCAACTTGGAATGTGTAGTACGCCCCATCGTAATAGCTTCCCTGTGCAACTGTCGTTCCGTTCATTACAATTTGGGAGTTAACTTGGTATTGGGCTCTTTCGCACCCACAGTATACAGAAACCTCAGTTGGCGAATTGATTTGAACAACTTGCTCACTTGCATATATCTCTCTACTGATTTCAACGTAGCCATAGCTCCGGTCAAGTTGTCCCTCAATAAAAACACTCTTTTCTGCCGTGGAAGGTGGGCGCGGTACCGCTCGTTTTCGAAGTGGCGGATAATTGTAAATCATAGCATCTCCTTAAAATAAGTTAATCGCAATCAGTGCAACAACTACCTCAATGTCATTGTCAGGGATTGTGCTGCATTCAAAAGTTAGTTTATTGTCCATTCTTGCAACACACTGGATTCCGCAAACATTCCACGCGCTGTTGTAACTTGAGTCGTCCGGCGTGACTATCAGCATAGAAGTACCTACGTTACCCAAATTGAAATTCGGCATGTCTACGTTTTGCTGTTTGCTCGTTTTATCCCAGTTTGACTTTAATACCTTGACTCTGCGATAAGTATTTCCGACCCACTTATACTTGTACAACCATTTATCATCGCTGGATAAGTAAAAGTAATTTAAGGACCCGCTTTGACTGTCCCGTTCATGAAGAGGTGCACAAAAAATAAACTCACTGTTTTTTACATACTGCGAGAGTGTCGCAAATGTATCTCGGTTGCTTCCCACGTTTTTACAGACGACAAACTTACCGGAGTTAACAGCGGCTTTAGCCTCTGCAAACGTTGTAGTGCCATATACTGCAATAAAAACGTCTTTTGATCCGGTTTTATTGTCAGTCCATTCTGTTCCTGTCGGAGATTTAACTAAGATTTGCCCTTCCATCGCAGTTTCGTTGTTTGATGGCTTATCCAGTTTCCCTGAAATGTCGACCTTTCCCGCCGCTTCCTGCGCTACCTGCTCCACCTCCGCAGGCGTGAAGTAGTCCACGCCTTTGACGGGCGTCTTGCCGTCCGCGCCCTTCTCACCGGGGTCGCCCTTTGCGCCGGGTTCGCCCTGCGCCCCCGTGTCGCCCTTCGGGCCCTTGAGATTCACGGTCTGCGGATTCGCTTTGCCGCCGTCGTTCGTCCACGAGAGGTCGCCCGCCGCGCTCATCGCAGGCGTAAACGTCACGCCGTCGCGTCCGTTTGTCCCGTCCTTACCCGGCGCACCGTCTGCGCCGTCTTTCCCAGGCAGACCGTCCGCGCCCTTTGCGCCGTCCTTGCCGGGGTCTCCCTTCGGGCCCTGAATGCCCTGCGGGCCGCGCTCGCCGGTCTCGCCCTTCGCGCCCTGCAAGGGGCCGTTGTTGACGAACTCGCCGGTGTTGCCGTCGAAAATATAAATGTCGTAGGGCTCCGCCGTGCCCACACCGTAAGCATCGCCCGCCTTTGCCGTCGCTTTCTGCTCCGCGTCCAGCGCGTCCTTGCTCGCGTAGTAGCTCAGCACCGTGAGGCCCTTGCCGGTCTCACCGCGCGGGCCCTGCTCGCCTTGAATGCCCTGCTCGCCGCGCGGGCCTTGCGGGCCGATGGGGCCGGTCTCGCCGGTGTCGCCCTTCTCGCCACGTGCGCCGGTTGCACCCGTTGCGCCGGTCTCCCCCTTGGGGCCTGCGGGGCCCTGCTTGCCTTGCGGGCCCTGATCGCCGGTGTCTCCTTTGAGTCCCTGCGGGCCACGCGGGCCTTCGGGGCCGGTCGGTCCGGTCGGTCCGGTCTCACCTTTTTTTCCTTGAGGGCCGGTTTCACCTTTGGGGCCCTGCGGCCCCATCGTACCGGTGTCGCCTTTCGGCCCCTGTGAGCCCTTGTCTCCCTTGGGACCGGTATCGCCCTTCGGGCCGGTCGCGGCAATACCCGTGTCGGTAAAGGCGTTCTGCGCCGCGTCCCACTTGAACCAGTGTCCGGTGGTGCTGTCCACGTAGGGCATCTTGGAGACCGCCGTCTCCGCGCTCGCCCCGGCCTTGAGCACCTCGTCCACCCAGCTTTGATACGCCGGCGGCGGGGTCTCTGAGCTTTCGCCCATCGCCGCGCGCACGCGCGTCTTGTAAATCTGGCTTTTGGCGATTACATCGCCCATCGTGTAGCGCAGCTCCGCGCGGCCTTCTCCGGGCACGTACGTGTCCGTATTGCTCACCGTCCAGAAAAGCACGCCGCCCTCTTCGCTGAGCGTTACGGGATACGGTGCCGCGTCGCCCTCTCGCTGCACGATCAGGCTGAATGCGCCGCCCGCGCCATAGGTCTCTCGCCATTTGTCTGCAATGTCGAAGCTCACCCTGCGCGCCTTGTTTTCACCCTGACGCCCGAGGTTGATCTCCTGCATCACGTATGCCTTTTCTTCGATCATCTCGTCACCTCTCTTATGAGAAACGGCGCAGCAAGAGCGACTTTTTCGTCCCTTGCTGCGCCGTGTCGCAACTCATTTTTGTGTTTCGCGGAGTATTTACTTATACGTTGTGCGCTTTCGCGCTGTCCTCGTAGTCGCTGCTCATCGACTGAATGAGGTTTGCGGTCGAGGCGTCCTGTTTCATCTGGTTCTGGATCGCCCACAGGAACTTTCTCTTGATCTGCACGGTCACACCGCGTCGGATCAGGCACGATTCACCGTTCACGCACACCAGCAGGTCATCTTTGTACTTGCCGTTGTCCTTGAACAGGCGGACGCTGACGTATTCCTCGCCTGCGCGGGCGGCATCAGCAGCCGGATTGATCTTTGCTTCGCTCATCGGTTTTCCCTCCGTTTCATTGGCGGGGGCGGCATCAGCAGCCGCCCCCTGTTGTGGTTAGGTCAGCGGGGTCTCATCGAACGTGGAAGTGGATTCCACGCGGATCATATACGCCTCAACCAGACGTTCGGCGACCTTGGTGGCCTTCCAGCCGACGGTTGCGCGCTGGTTCAGCGGGTCAGCCGTACCGGCAGAGCCGAGCGGCTTGACGATGTGCTCAAGACCGCCGCCGGTCAGCTCGGTCGTGCCGTAAGCCTCTGCGCCCATGATAAGGGTGGAGTAGACGTTGCGGCCCTTCGCGCCAGCTTCGCCGGGATAGATCACGGTCGATGCCGTGGGGGAAGTGGCAGGAGCGTCTTTCAGCGTGATCGTCGCGCTGCCCGCAGCCGCAGCCACGACGCTCTCGATCTCAAGGATCTCGCTGCCGATGATAACCATGCGGCCCGCAAGCTTCGCAGCGTCGCCCGCCGTGATGGTCTCATTGACGGTAATGGTCTTGCCGCTTGCGCTCTTTACCTTGAGCTCACGCGCACCCTCGGTGAGGTTTTCGGCGTGGAATACTTTTGCCTCGGTGGTCTCCACGAAGCGGACGCCCGCGATCTTGCCGATCTCGTCGTCATAGATGTTGGCGGTGTCCTTGTATTCGTGGGGGCGCTTCCAATCGGGATCGTCCTGAATGTCGTAGGAGCAGTCCGGGTGAATGATCGCCCAGTAACTGCCCTCATAGCGTGGCGTGTTCATGGTCTTGAGGAAACGAACCGCCTTGCGGACGGCACGCACCGTGAAATAGTGGTTGCCCGTGGCCTCGCCGCCGACGAGCAGATGACGGCCCGTCACCTGGCCCTCGCCGTACTGGACGTTCGAACCGCCGTTGATGACCTCGCGGGTGATGGTGTCAAGCGTGCGGCCGGCCTGAGAGCCGAGCAGCACGGTAGCCTCCTGCAGGTTGTTGTCGATGGCGGTGAGCTCAAGGATATCAGAGATCTCCACGAAATCACCGTACTGGTCGACCTGCGCGGTCAGCGTGGTCATGGACAGCTTGCGGCCCTTGGGGGTCACACCTTCGGTGATGGGCGTGAGTGCCTTGGGCAGCGGGTCATACTTGCGGAACTCGATCTCCTTGCCCTTGCCCTTGGGAATGTTGCGCTTCTGCGCGAAGCGGTCATGCACCAGCTCGGGCTCTGCGTTGTCGATCAGGGTGTCGCAGTAGTAGGTTTTCATCTCGCCGGAAAGTCCGGCGTCGGTGGTCACGTTCGTCTGGCCCTCAAAAAGGTTCAGCACGACCGGCAGAATGTAAATGTCGTTCAGCTTCATAGCTTGTTGGTCTCCCTTCGTTCAGTCGGTATTCTTCGGCGGGCATCAAAGCACGATGCGCTCGCCGCGCCGCACGCGCCTTGCAATTTCTTCGCGGTCGGCTTTCGTGAATTTGCTTGGGTCACTCTTGACGATGACCCCCGGCTGGGAGGTTGTTCCGTTCTCGTTGGGTCTCATGCCCTTGGCGCGAACATTGTCCATCACACGCTTTTCCATCTCGGCAGCGGCTTTCGCTGCGTTGCGCGCCTGAATGTCGCCCAAATGAGACACCTCATAGGCATCGCGCACAGGAACGCCCGCGCGCAGCATGGCGATAAAGCGAGGATTCTCCGCCACCTCTCGCCGCAGATCGAAGTCGGGATAGTCACCCGGCGCTTCCGCCGTGCCCACCAGCTCGCTTGCCTGACGGATCCAGTCGTTATAGGTCTCATCGGCTTTCTGCTGGCGCTGTCTCGCCTCTTCCTGCTGCTTGAGCGCTTCGTTCTCCTGCTGCATCTGCATATACCGGCGGTACTGCTCCACGCTCATGCCCATGCTATCGGCTTCCTGCTCGTAGAGCACCGTGCCGAGTGCATCGTCACCGTCAAATGCGGCGCGCAGCTTGCTCATGTCGCCGTCCGTCACGCCGTAGTGGCGCATCAGCGCGTCGATGATCGGCTTTGCGTCCGCGATCTTCTGATCCTTGGCTTTTTCCTCGCCGAATCTGCGGTTGATGATGCGCTGCGTCTCTGCGGTATAGACGTCCTTGTACTTGCCGTTTACGAGATCGAGGAACTCCTTTTTGAGGTCTCCCTCGCCGTCTTTCGCAGCCCCGGCGTCGTGCTGCTGCATCTTCGCGCCATCGCCCTTCGGCTCGCCAGAAGAGAGCCCCGTATCGTCAGGTGTCTCCTGCTTGCCAAATACGACGTTAGCGTATTCGCCCGATTTGCCCTTCCGGGTGGGAGAAGGGCTTGCATTTGTGGTATCGCCCTGTGCGCCTGCCGCTCCCTCTGCGCCGCCCGATGCACCGGCAGCGGCTCCCGCAGCGGCAGCGCCGCCGTCAAAGAGGCTCAGGATAATGAAAGGCATGGTGTTGAGGTTCATTTCATTCCCTCCTGCATGATCAAATCGCGGGCGTTTGGCTCCCCGTGTAAGCCGAGCATGGTCTCCCCAATGCTCCCGCAGCGTGCGGGCACGGCAGAAAGATGAAGAGAACCGCCGCAGCCCACACCGCGAGTGAAAGGAGAGAATGCCCCCGCTCGCTCTCAGCGTAGCACACGCACTCTCCCCTTCTCACCACGGATTGAAAAAAATATTTTTTATTTTTCTTCCACCTGCACCGAAATCGCGTCCGGCCTTGTGTTTTCCAGCTGTTTGAGCCCGATGCAGGCCGCGAGAAACGCCGACTCGATGCGGTCATCTCCCCAGCAGCAGACGGCAAAGCGCGGCTCTCCCTCATCGATCTCGAAGCGCTCGACCTTGCACTTTCCCACTGCCTCCCGGCTTTTGACATAGCCGCCGAAAGCGTACAGCACGCCCGTGATGTAGTTGCAGCAGGCCGTATCAGCGGAATGCCCCTCGCAGATGATGCAGTAGTGCCCCGCCCCGCACTGGATTTTTGCCCGCGTCATGCCTTACATACCGGGCATGGCAGCGCTGCTGCCGGTTTCCATGTTGGGCTTGCTGCGCTCGGCGAGCTTCTGCATGTAGGGGGTCTTTGCCCCCTGCGCGTCCGCGTTTCTGCTCTCGATGCCGCCGCTGCTGCCCGTCGGCTGCGATGCGCCGCCGCCCTGCGCCGCGCCGGGAGCGGCAGCGCCAAGGCCCATATCCTGCCCCGTGAGCTGACCGATGACCGCAAGTGCCTTTTGCAGCTGCTCGCTCTGCTGCTGCACCACGTTGTACAGCGTCGCGCCCTCGTTGACCTGGCTCTTGATCTTGTCGATGCCTTCAAAATCCATCATGTCGAGTGCGATCATGCTCTCCTGCGCTCTGTCGGGGGAGAAGAACCCGAGCGAATACAGCTCTTTCGCCCGCTCGTTCTGCTCCGCGCGGGAGAACGGATTCTTCTTCTGCGCCTTGATCTTGATGTCAAAGACCGGCCTGCGGAACAGCTCATTGCCGAGGCTGTCCACGCCCGTCACCTGATCGCCCAGCTCGTTTACGCCGATCTGCGCGTACTCGTAGGGCATCTCATTCGTAATGCGGAAGGATCTCGTCGCGTCGTAGAACTGCCGCATGCGCTCAATACACATGCGCACGATCTTGGTCTGCGCGCGGTAGCCGCCGGCGATCATGTCACGGCTCGCCTTGTTGCCCGCTTCCTGCAATGCGCTGATTGCCGCAGCAGCTGTCGCACCGGAGGACGTGCCGCCGTTGGAAACATCGCGGTTTGCGCTCGTTTCCTTCATTTCGTCGATCTTCATCTGCACGATGTTGGCATAAATGCCGTCCAGCGGGCGCGTCACCACCTCGCGCAGGCGGTTGTCGTTGATCTCGCCCGACACATGGATAATGGGTTTGCGCCAGTCGAGGAACTCCTGCTCGTTGATGTTCAAGCTTTCGCTTGCGAAATACCGGCGTTTGCTGCCCATCATCGACGTTTCGAGGATATTCCCCCACAGCTTGTCGATGTATAGCTGCGGATCCTTTGCGATGGCCGTATAACCAAAACCCGCGGGTGAGCCTTTTTCCGGGAAGAGTGTGTCGAACACAAACGGATATTCCCCGTCCGCGTAAAAGCCGTCCTCGGCGCATTCCGGGTCATTTTCGCTCGCGTAGATGATGTGCTCCTCGTCGATAAACTTGACGTAATGCAGCACCGTGCGCCCGTTCACGGCCTTTTTGCGGTAGTACCAGTCCACCACGGCGATCTTCCCGCTCGTGTCGATGGAATCGTCATACTCATACTTTGCAAGCGACACGCTGCTGCCGCCGATCTTACCCGCGAACTGCGGGTAGTCCTCTTCGAGAATATCCTCATCGACAAGCGACACCGTGAACACGTTCCTGCTCTTCTGGATATCTTCAACGCCCGGTTCCCAGAAGATATTCAGCGGGTCGATGCGCTCAATGGCAATGTCGCCAAGGCCGTTTTCCTTTTCCTTGTCCCAGAAAATGCCGTAGATCGCGGCGCCGTGCTTGAGCTTCTCCCACCATTCGATGCTGTAGGTGTTGTCAAATTCATTGTATTCCATGATGACCGGCAGCACCGCCGAGAGCGTCTTTGCGCTTTCCTCGTCGCTCGGTTCGCGCGGCAGGCACACCGGCTCGGGGTAGTTGTCCATTGCGTCCGCGTGCTTGTTGGTGATGGAGTTGAAAAGCCATGCGCTCACAGGCTCGGGAGCTTCCCCCGCGTCCTGCGTGCCGCGCCGAATGTCCTCCCAGTGCCGCAGCTTCCACCATTGTTCTTCGCTAATGATGCGGTTTTCGAAGTTGCTCTTGCCCCGCCGGTACTTCTGCAGTGTCTCTACCGCCTCGCCGACCTCCTTGCTGCCGATGGCCGCGCCGCCGGTGAGCGTAACATCGCTATCGCGGAATGCGCCGACAAGCGGCGCGCCGCCCTTTGCCCCGAGCATTGCCGCCGTGCCCGCCGCGTCCGCCTGCTGCTGCGTCTGCGGGTATCTTCTCATGTTTGCCATATCCTTCCCCCTTTTAGGTGTGTTGGAACCACGCATATCTGTCGTAGCTCTGCTTGTTGATGTCGAGCGGGTCGTAGACGGCCGGCTTCGGCGGCGTGTTCTTCCGCGCCGCGATGGGATTCTCCATGCACACATAGCGCGTCATGTCGTAGATGTGATCTTCCTGTTCGGTGTTCACGTCCTCGACGTGCTTTTCGTCGTAAACGAGGTTCGGCACGGTGCGGATAAAATTCTTGCAGGTGTCAAACACATACAGCATCGGGATCCCGTTCTCGTCAAATGCGAGTCGGTGGTGCAGCTGCATCTTCCCGTCGATGCGCGCATTGTCGCCGCGCTCAAAATAGACGCGCTCCCGCTCAAAGAGCGAGCCGATGCTCTCCGTTCCCTGCGTTCCCCAGATCGCGGGATCGCCCACGCGGTAGATGTGCCGCCCCTTGAGATTTGGGTCTTCTGCCTCGATGCGCTTGATCTCCCGCGCCACCGCCGTCGGCTCCATTTTCACGCCCTCGTTCGGCGTGCCCGTGCAGCCGTAGTACTCCCCGATGTGGTAGAGCCGCCTGTCCCCGTCGACCGCAAACCAGCCGATGGCAAAAGGCCGCGAATATCCCCAGTCCATCGCACACCAGACCGGCCACTCGCGTGGGATCTGGAACGGCGCAATGACGTGCGTGTTGATGCGGTCTCGGTAGTGCTCGCTGTCGTTGCGCCACTCGGTAAACACCTGCCCCGAGAACGTATCCCAGTCCCCGTAAAGCAGCGCGTTTTTTTCTGCTTCCGGCATGGCCGCAAGGCGTGTCAAATAGTTTTCGTCGTTCTGCAGCAGGATTTTGTTGTCAAATACAGTGCTCGGCACGAAGATCCTGCTCTTCATGCGGATTTCTTCGTGCCCGTCTGGGAAGCGCACAGTCGCCTCTTCCCGCACCGTCTGCATCGGTCGTGCCGCCGTGATAAAGCGCTCCTTCACCCAGCCGTGCCCGATGCCGCCGGGGTTTGCCGTGCTGCGGATATACACCCGCGTCCCCGGGCCGTTCGGGCGGTTGCGTGAGAAAAGATAGCTGTACTCTTCCCATGTAAAGTGCGTCAGCTCGTCGAATGCGATAAAGTCATACGCCTGACCCTGATACTTGATCTTGTCCTTTGCGTACTGCATCGAGCCGAAAATGATCTTTGCCCCGCTCGGAAATGTCCATGTGTGGTTGCTGCCGTTGTATCGTGCGCCCGGATAGATGCGCGGATAATAGTTGAGCGTCTTGTCGATCAGCTCGGCGAGCTGCGGGAAGGTCTTTCGTAGGATCAGCGCCTTATAGTAGCGCACGTCCACCTGCCGCAGCGCCTCGATGACCAGGGCGTCGGATTTTCCCCCGCCTAACCTGCAGCACCGCCGTACAGCGCTTCGTCCTCCCAACGGGACATAAACAACGCCTGTTTCGGCTGCGGCGTCCATACGACGCTACGTGCCACTGTCATCACCTCCCGCGTCCACAGGCTGCGGAAGCACCGCAGGAAGCTCTGCGACGCCGCACACATTTTCTGCCGCCTCTTCCGGCTTTTTCTCTTCCGCTGCCCACCGGAAATTGTATTTCAAACTGAATTCCGCGCCCCTCTGGCCGTCCCGATCGAAGAGGCGTTCCTCTGCGTAAGCCTCGATCCGTGCCTTCGCGCGCGTAACCGTGTCAACAAACCCTTTCTTTGCCTGATAGTTCAGCAGCGCTTGACGGCTTGTAAACCCAAGCGCGAGCGCCAGCCCCGTCACCGTCGGCGGTCGCTGGTGAATGATAAACGGCTGCCCGAATTTGTCGAGGATCGGCATGCCATCATCGCCGATGATCGGCTCTCCCTTGCAATCCTCAAAATATTGGTCAATGACGGCCTGCATTTCTTCGACCGTCGCATATTTGGGAGGGTGCCCATTTTTTGCCATGACCGTCACGCCCTTTCCCTATCTATTTTTTTGCTGCAGGCCCGCCCACCCTCGGCCTATGTCTAACGCAGCATTTTTGCCCCGGCCCGGGAAGCAGGCCGTCCTACCATCGACGGTATCACGCGCTTTCCCACTTCTCACCACGGGCACATGAATTTTCTGCTTTTCTCTGCCTCTGCTTTGTATAGTTACATACACACGATATAGATACCTCTCTGCGTATACAGCCCTCTCTCCCTATCCCCCCTATAGCTGTCTCTTATACACATCTGA
>ERZ1026848.118-NODE-118-length-42537-cov-19.633304_pt1 | contig 42537 bp, 52 predicted proteins | sample MGYA00380154_ERZ1026848 | MGnify/ENA primary metagenome ERZ1026848 (study PRJEB33269, sample SAMEA4719790) | human gut metagenome | biome: human-associated habitat; feature: organic feature; material: feces | place: Cameroon | collected 2013-10 ...
AAGGGAGTAGGCGTGTAAAAAGCGCGCGAGGGTTCAAATCCCTCCTTCTGCGCCAAAAGTACCAAGAATCAATCAAAAGCGACTGATTCTTGGTACTTTTTCTTTGCCTAAGTTTAAAATATTCGCTTGTCTCAACCGGCCATATACGCTGATAGACTCCGTTGAGTTCTGCAAAGTTCTGTTGCGTAGCCTACATCGTAGCCTACATGCTTGCAGCTCGCCGCTTTTCGTCTTTACCCTCGGTACAGCTCATGCAGCCGCTTAACGTCCGCCATATCGCCGATCATGCGCTCATGTTCCCAGTCGTACACGGCTTTCATGCCCTCCGGCGGCTCCCCGTTTCTGCTGCGGTAATCCTTTATCAGGCGTACCGCTTCGGCGTGTAGTGCCTCAGCATGGGTCACTTCCTGCTTGGAGAGATTTTCGAAGGTGTCGGCAAGCTCACGATCCCCGTCCTTATACTTGAGGGCAAGGTTCGCGTATTTCTCAGCATCCTCCATCTCGTCGCGGATGTTGGTGTACAAACATTTGATCTCTTTCATGGCGCTCACCTCACGCGAGCTTGACCATGCATGCGCAGACGTGGTTGATAGTGCCCGCGACACCGCCCAGAGCCGCGCTTATTGTCGGCGTTCCGTTGCAGCATGCGGCGATGTATACGGTAGTCTCGACGTGCAGTGTGTAGGTGTTGCCGGCCACGGTCGTCACTTGCGCGTCGGCGCACGGGAGCGAGACGGTATCTTTGAGTGCTTTCAGCTCTGCGATGCCCGCGCCGTCTGCGGTGAACACTACGTCGTAGCTGATCCGGTAAAGGCCACTGTTATTGACCACGAAGCCACCGGCTACGGTATCGAGCGAACAGCCGGTGTCGGTGTTGAGGATGCCCAGCACATTAACCGGCGTACCCGCCGCTACAAAGGTCTGTGGCGTGTTGTTGTACGCGTTCTGCGCGCTCTTGTAGTGGGCATTCTTAAATCTAGAGTTACAGGACATTTTTTATCTCCTTTCAAAAGTAGGTGCCCCGGACAGCGTTTGCCGTCCGGGGCTTAACGCTGTTAAAGCGGTTAACGATTAGGGGTTATGCGCAGCAGCCGTTGTTGCAGCCGCAGAACGGGGACGCACCGGCGCTGTAAGTGTAGCCGTTGGGGTAGCGGACTACGCCATACATGCGGTTATCCATTTCAAGGCTGGCAATGCGCGCGGCCTGTTCGGATATACGCTGCTCAAGCTGCGACTTTTCCATCGCCGCGAACTTCGCGTCGATGTTCGCGTTCATGCCGCAGAGCTGGCGCTCGATGGAGTTGCCGGTCTGCATGATGGCCATGTTGGTCGCGTTCTGGGCGAGTGCCATCTCTTTGCCGAGCTGGCCGATGCTGCCCTGCATCTCGTAGCCGAGGTTGCAGATGCCGTTGCCGATGTTGGTGATCCTGTCGTTGAGTTGGCCGAACTGCTGGCCGATCAGTATCTCCTGCTGAGATGCCGCGGTCGCGTACTGGCCGAACTCGCCCTGGCGGTTCCAACCGTTGCCGCCAAAGCCGAACATGAAGAGGAAGAGCACGACAATGAGGAACCAACCGGAACCCCAGCCGTTCTCGTTGTCTGCGCCGCGAGTCGCGGCCGCGATGTCGGAAAGGCTAAAATTTTCCACTGGTGTACTCCTTTCTTAGTTTTTTATATAAACCGTGTCGACCCGGCTTATTGCAGAAACTGCATGAAGCTCTTTGCCTGCTGCTTCAGATCCTCAAACTGCTGTTTGCTCATCTTTCCCGAAGCGAGCAGCTGGTTTATTTCCTGCTCCGCTCTTTCCGGCGTCATATTCGCCGCGAATTTGCGGAACTCGCTCACCATCTGCATCGGGTTTCTGGGCGCCGCCGCCCCCTGCTTGAAGAATGGGTTACTCATTCTGCGTCCCTCCCTGCTTCATAAACCGCTCGAACATTGCTTCGAGGTCGGCTTTTGTTACGTAGTCTTCGGGCTTCGGTGGAGACGGCGGGATGTACTCCTCCATGCGGCAATACGTCGTCTCAACGCCCATGTTGCCGCCCGTGCGGCAAGCCATAATTGCGTCGTCCATTGCCATCACCCAGAGCTTCTCTCCGGGCATTACCGGCACGCGGTCTATATCCGCGAACGTCGGCACAAACAGCAGCGTGGCGCGGTTGTAGCCTGCCGTGCCCTGATTGTTAAACGGGTAGTTTGAGTTATACATACCGTGCCTCCTTCTTTTTTCTGTCTATATCATCGCATAAAAAAAGAGGGCTAACCCGTCGGTTAACCCTCAATTGCGTCCGCTATTTTGTTTTTTATGCTTCTTATTCGCCGCTCCACCTTTTCCGGGCTGTAATAGTCCGCCTCGGATAGCTCGCAGGATATTTGCACTACGCTCATGCCTCGTGCGCGTAGCCGGAGGATAGTAATCTCCTCGTCGGTGAAGCCGCAGTCGCGCTCAAACTCCTCCCGGAGCGTCCGGGGAAATTGCAGCTTGCACTTCGCCCCTGGGGTCGTCAGTGTTTGCTTTAACTCTGATTTCGTCATTTTCTGCCCTCAAATACGCCGTATAGATTTGCTCGACAGCCACACTATCGAGCCGGTTAAGTGAGCAGAATTGTTCAACGGATAGTTTCATTCTCCTCCGTCGTCGGTTTACAAGGTTTTGATTTGCGCCGCCCATATGGGCGGCGCTTTGATTTTAATTACTGTCTAAGCTGCTTGACTGCCTCGTTGACGCCGGTCGCCGCGAAGCCGGATACAATGCCGACTGCAGCTGCGGTTATGTAGTCCTGCGCCGGGAAGTCTGCCATGAAGCGCATGGCGAGAACGCCGAGGATGCCGCCGACGATGCCGCAGATGATGGGAATCCACTTGTTGTCAAGGCCGGATGCCTTGACGGCCTGACCCACCAGATAGCAGATCACGGTTATGGCTGCTACGGATGCGATACCAAAGTCCATATTTTCACCCCCTTTCAAAGTCCAAGCTGTGCCAGCACAAACGCAATAAGCGCACCGGCCACCAGCCATATCGTCTTGTCTACGATTGCCTCCCACCTCTTGGCGGGTTTGTCCGTAAGCGTTTTGAGACCGGTTTTGATCTCGCCTATGTCCGTCTTCATGGTGCTCTGCTCAGTGGCGAGCACCTTGACGGACGTGGTCAGCTCGTTAAGCGCCTTTTGGTTCTTCTCCAGCGCGTCGAGCCTGTGCGTGTTGGACTTGCCCCGCGCTTCCGTTTCCGCGCATTTTACGGCCAAGTCCTCCAGAGTAAACGCCATGCCTTAACCTCCTATCAGCCGCGCCCAAGTCTGAGCGCCTATGATGCCGTCCTGCTGCAAGCCGGATGCCCGCTGAAAAGCGATGATTGCATTATAGGTGTCCTGCCCTATCTCGCCGTCAGCGCCGTACCATCCGCAGGAGTAGCCGCGCCCGATGAGGAGCAGCTGCGCCGAGCGGACGTATTCGCCCTTGTCGCCGTAGCGCAGCAGCGGCAGGCCGGTGACGGTCAGCGCCGAGGCGGTCGCCTGTGAGGCGGTCTGTGCGGGCTGTGCTGGAGTGGCAGCAGCCTCGTAGCTTATCCAGCGGGGCTTACCCCACAGCCCCCAGCCGCGCCCCGCAAGCTTGGTTTTCACGACGCCACGCGCGTGGCCGGTTGCCTCTACGACGTAGCCGCCGCCGATGTATACGCCGACGTGGGACATGTCCCGCATAAACACGCACACGCCCGGTGTATCAGGCATGGTGTCGATGCTGCCGTTTTCTGGGCAGACCATGAATAGCCCGCTCACCGCAACGTCCTGCGATGCTTTGTATATAGGCTCGCTGTCCGGAGTGTCGCACCAAAGATAGCCCTTTATAAGCCCCACGCAGTCGTGCACCTTCTGGCCGAACTGCTTCTTGCACTCGTCACCATACGTGTTATACCTGTCTGGGTACTGCGTCCGCTTCTGTACCAACAGCCCCGCCGATGCTATCTGCCCGAAGGTGCCCCACCAGTAGGGCTTGCCCAACTGTGCCAGCGCGTACTCGACGAGCCCGGTGTTTGTCTTTGTCATTCTGTTACCTCCTCAACATACACGCCGACCAAATCGGCCAGCGGCTGATATACCGCTATGCCTGTGTCGCGTGTGCAAAGATACTTCACGCCGCCCTGCGAATAATACTTGCCGCTCTCAAGCGCCGACATGTCGCCGATTTTGGCAAGCAACTGCTCCGCCTGCGTCGCGGTCACATCCGGAAGCGTCCCGTCCGTGCTGCCGAACTCGCGCACGTATACGTGCTCCGTCGTGGTCGTTATGCGTGAGCCGCCCTTTACGCCGCTGAGCTTGACCTCCCATTCCCCGGCGGTCAGGTTCAGCCCCATGTCCGCCGTTATGCGGTCGTCAGCGAGCACCAACGCGAATTTGCTCGTGCCGTTGATAAAGTACGCCGTCTTGACGTAACCGTCCCAGTCGCGCCCCGCGAAGTGAAACTCCGCTTCAAGATATTTGATGCTGTCCGCGGCAATGGTCGTGCGGTCAAGTTTTAGTTCCTGCCCGCGCACATGCCCTATTATCATGGTTATCACCCCTGCGCTATATATTATCAATAAAAAGGAGGGGGAATAAATCCCCCCTCCCGATCTTATGTTTAGCTGTGCCACGGTGTCTTGTTCAGAGTGCTCTCCTTCCACTTGAGAAGATACAGCGCGTCTTTCTGTGCCGCGCTTATCGGAAGTGCATCTATCATAACAATCGCCTGTGCCCTGACGCTGCCGCTGTCGGTCTTGCCGTCGCCGTCATCGTCGGTTCCCTTGCAGTTATCAAGTCCTGTGAGATACCTGTCGAATACATCCGGGCTTATCCCCGTGCGTTTTATGTCTGTGCTGTATGTTGTTATCTCAGCATCCGTCCAGTCATACTGCGGGTAATCCCGGCTGAACTTCCAGCCCTGAACATAGCCTTGCGCTTCGTCGCGGTCTTTGTCACCGAACGCAGTAAGCGCGCTTATTGCCTGCACTTCGGTGATGTCTCCGTCCAGATACCGTTCCTTGATATCCTTCCTCACCGCATTGTAAGCGTCTTTCTCCGCAACGCCGTGTTCTACGAGTTCCTGCAGCGCCGCTCTGAACGCTGCCCGGTCGCCGGATGCAGCCGCAGCCGTCAATTCGCTGTACTTTCCGCCCGTATCCCAGCTCTTGACCATTAAGTACGCCTTGTTTTTGTCTGTTTCCACGCCCTTCTCGCGGAGCTTTTCAACCGCCTCGTCGAAGCTCAGATAACCGTCCTGATATGCATACTTAATACTCGCCTTTGCGCCGGAGTCATAGGTCTTTATCTTTCTGCCGGGGTTTGCCGCACCTATGGTGTTGTTCCAGATATCGATGACCTCGCGTGTGGCTGTAGCCAAAGGCAACCCGGTCATGCCGGCCACCGCGCGCAGAAGGTTGTACACGCCGCCCCATGTGGTGTACCGCGTATTGTTGCCGCGAATCTTATCCGCAAAGATCTCAGTCGCTCTTTCAAGGTACTGCGCATACTGCATCCATCCGTTTGAAATGCTATTGCCGTATGTGTCCACGCCAAACTTTGATAAAAGGTTCTTTGCGAGGTCATACAGTTCTGAAACATACGGGATATTGCCGAACGGGAGCAGATTATCAACGAGGTTTCCCTTGAGTGCTTCGAGATACTTCTCCCAGAATGTCTGGTAGTCATCGTCGTCGCGCCATGCATCCGCCACGGCCTGAACCGCAGATATGAGCACCTGCCCGACAGCGTATACTGTTATAGTCCTGCGTATGGTATCTCCGTACTTCTGCCACGCTGCCCCTTTGCTCATGCCGCTTTGAAGCGCGTCGGTGTACTGCATGTACGTGTCCATAAGCATGGATACCGTCGCGCTTGGCTCCGACATGAAGGAACCCATCATACGCGGGAAGAATCCCTGCGCTCTCAGAAATTCCGCCTTTGTAAGTACGCTGTCGACAACCTGAGTTTTGTATATGACGTCCTCGAAAAGTTCCGTCACCGCGTCGAAATACTCGCCCTCGGTCTTGTAGTCGCTTCTTCTTACACTGTCCTTGCAGGCATACCACATGGCCGCCCACGTAAAGCGGTCTGCCTGTTCCGCGCCCGTCATGCCCGCTTCCGTAACTTTGTCGGCGAAGCTCTGATCGTGCTTTATCAGTGCCGTAAGGCCGCGCGAGATGTTCGTGTCATAAAAACCGAGTCCTTTCCACGCCGCTATTCCGCTGTGCGCCTCCATCTCCGCCGCAAGGGTTTTCATCTGCGTCGCTGACACGGATAGTCCTTTCGCAAGCTTCGTGGGTGAGATGATCTGCGCCGCGCGCGTAATGGCCATCGGCTGTTGTATGATAACTCGCACGTTAAAAGCAACCTGTGCACGGTTAAACAGGTGCAATCCCTTTATTCCCCGTGCGTCAAATGCGTCTCCGCGCGCCGCTGTGCCGTTATACTGTTTGAGCAAATTCAGCACAAAGCTTTCGGCATAGCTCTTCGACCCGCTTCCCGGCTTGCTCTCAGTCGGCGCACCGTAAGCCGCCGCCATCTTGTCACGAACCGATGTTTCATCATTTTTGTAGTTGAACCATTTAAGCGCATCGAGAACCGGCAGAGCGAAGCTGCTGTACTGCGTCATACTCGCTGCGTGGTTTGCAAACACGTCGAAGATGTCATACAGCACTATGCGGTTCCTTGCCTTTTCGTTCAGCTCTTTGGTAAAGCCCATGTTCAGCAGCGCATAAAGGCTTGCGTTGCTTGGACTTTCGTCTGCCGTGGCCTGCAAATAACGCCCGTCGGAGTTTATCGGGAAATAGTTTTCTTCGCCGAAGAGCTTTGTCCCAAAGCGCGCAAGACTGACGTAGTTGCCCCACTCGGCGCACTCTTCGGACATGAACTTCTGCAGCTTGTCTGCGACGGCCTTCTGACGCTCGCTGAGGCTGTTTATAATTGCGTTTGCCTCTCCAACCGTCAGCCGGTGCCCCTCGTCGCGGTAAACCATCTTCCCATTTTCGAAGTTGGCAACTCGGATGCCGTCCCCAAAGATATGAGTTCTCGCCTGCGGCCTGCGCATAAGGCAATAAAAGCTCATCGCCTGCGCTGCCGTCATGTGCACGGTCGAGTCGCCTATCTGTACGGCTTTAACCTCTTTGCTCCACGCCTGCGCCTCCTTAGCGGTATAAGCTTTTTCGGAGAAGTCTATAACCTGCTTTGCGAGGAAAGCCTGCTTCGCCTGCCCTTTTCTGAACTCGTCGCTTATTGACTTTCCGCCCCTTCCGAGACGTTCAAGTCCGTAAACGGGGCGCATATACTTCCACGCAAGCCCGTTATATATCTCGTTGTTGCGCAGTCTCCGCGCCTTGCCCTTTGCCTCCAAGTCGGCTATCGTATCCTCACCCGCATCGTAAGCGTGCTGGAACATGGCGTTTTCGTGGAAGCGGTTCATGTCCTGGACGTATCGCCGTATGTCTCTGAGCGTGTGCGCAAGCTCTCTCAGTTCAGCGGCAGACATCTTGTTTATAACATACTCTCCGCTGCTCTCGTTTACTAACTCCTGCATCCGGTCTATCTGCTTCTGGAAGCTATCCATAAAGTCAGGCGGCAAATCGGCGTACCCTGAGTATTCGCCTTGAAGGTCAATGTTATCCTTGATTGCGTCCCGCATTGCCCGCATCTGTGACATAATGCGCTGGTCGGCCTGCGTCGCCGCTCCGCCGCGCAAGGCCTGTTTGCTGGTGAAGTCTATCGCGCCTATAAAGTCCGCTACCGTTTTCTGTATCGCTCCGGGTACGCGCTTCAGCACGTTTTTGTTGCTTGGATTCATGAGCATGTCCCGCAGCGTTTCTGCCTCCTTGAGCACTCTTGTTCTGTACTTTTTCTGGCTTGCGCTTTCGTTGCGCGCTTCGCGGTATTCTTTCAGCCTCAGTGCGCCCAGCGTCCGCTCGCGTTTTTCAACAAAACGCCGCGCTTCTTTCAGCACCTGACGCAATACATCTTTGTCCTCAAGCGAAACAACGCTGTTTTCGAGCGCCCGGATTTTGCCGTCGAGTACTCCCATCCTGTTTTTCGTTGCCGTCGCCGCGTTGCGGTCTACCGGCCGCTTGAATTGCTGCTCGCGGTACTCACGCCCAAGCTCCTGCCGCTGCTCCTGAAGCTCTTGCAGCCTGTCAACGCGCTCCTTGAATATTCTCAGCGCGTCAGCCTGCGCCGGTGTGAGGGTGCTTGCGTCTATGTTTTCAGCCGCATATTGCAGCACCTCGCGGTCAGAAAGCGCCGGTGCACGGGTGGAGTGCTCCGTGTCGACCTCTGCTGTAAAATTTTCCTTGCCAAAATCCAAGTCGGATGCTATACTGTTTGTAGATGCAGTACTTGTGGCGTCGGCAAGAGAGCCAGAAATGGTCACTCCCCGGGGCAATTCTCGTGCTGCATCATTTTCGTTTTCTGACAGAACAAATATACCGCCATCCGGAAGCACGATTCTGTGCGCATAGTAGTGATTGCCCCTGAGATTAACGACTACTCCCATGTTGCCGCGTACACCGTTTAGGATAACCGGCGCCGCGAAGGTAACCGTTTCCTTGCCTCTCGCTTTGTGGTTGCTGTGTCTGCCTATTTCTATGCCTTTTTTCAGGACAGCCGGCAGAGCCGCGAAAGCGGCTTTCTCTGCCGCCGTGTCAGCATACCTAACGCTTGTTTTGATATCCTTTTGAGAGAAAAAGATTTTCCCGAAGTTCTTCCGGTCAACCTGAAATCCCGTGTGCTCAAGCATAGCGATAGCCCATTTACTTGCCGCTTCTTTGCTCGTGAAGTTTACAGGCGCGTTAACGGTCGCCGCGACGGTCATCTTGTTCAGCTCGGCACTGCTGTTCGCGATCTGCTCTTTCACGTTGGCCGTTTCCGGGTCATATGAATCAACCGCCGAATCGTTCTTGCCGCGCTTTGAATACTGCACATAGCCGTCTGAGCCGCTGTCATTGTCCTCGCTCGTATTTGTTACCGGGTTTTCTTCAAGAATTTTGTCAAGCACCGCCCGCTCCTGCTCGTTGAGAGGCACGAAATAGCGGTCTTGATAGTTTATTTTCTCGTGGATAAGCTCCGGGAACTGCCGTGCGACATACCATGCGTTCTGCGGCTGCCTGTATTCAAGTCTCCATTCTCCACTGACGCGGCTTCTGAGCAGCTGCGCCCTGTAATATGTCAGGTCAAAGCGCGTTCCTCGCTTTATTGCCGAGTCAATCACCTTTTCCGCCGTATAGCTCTCCTTCGTCCGGTTGAGATTGAAGCGCTTGAGAACATCGTCGATCTTGTCCGGGCTTATGACCCTGCCGAGATACGTGGAGCCATCGTCTGCAACGAGCCGCTGCACCTTCGTGTTGCCATCTTCGGGGAGCGCATACCATATTGGAAGCAGAGTGCCGGTGAGCATGTGTTTTGTGTCCTCGTTATATTCGGGGACTTTTTTTATCTCCTTGTCCCATTCGGTCTGCCATTCGCCCTTTGGCAGCAACTCCGCGTTCTTTTCAAAGCTGCTCTCCTTCCATATGGAAGATTTAGCGGCGTTCGGAGATTGCAGTTTGTATTGCTTTTGTACCTCGCCCCATTCCGTGGTCTTGTCCGCAATGCGGTACACTGCGCGGATATCTCCGTTTTTTGTCTTGTATATCCCCATGAAGCCGCTGCGCAGATTCTCAGCCGCCGCAACCGTGGAAATGATCTTGGGCTTGGTATAAGTCTTTGCCTGAATGTAGTGCGTCGCCGCTCCGGTGGTCTCCTGCTCCTTGATAATCTTGTCGTCAACAATCTCGATTTTATCGGCCTTGACGTTCTCCATGCCGGTGTCGAGCGTGCCGGCCTGAATCGCGGCTTCCATTTCCGTCTCGTAGATGTTGATAAACGCATCGAACAGCGTGTTCTGCTCGTCAACTTCAAGCGCAAGTATGCGGTTAAGGAACGTGCTTATATCTCGTGACGTTGAGTCGTCAAGTTTGAACGCGCCAAACTCATCCGTAAACTTGTTCTTGAGTCCAAGCCGCTGCAAGGCATCCATGCCGTCAATGCCGTCGATTTGGTTTCTGCCAAGTCGGCGGTAAAACTCTCTCAGGCTGTCCCGCGCGAGGTCGGTTTCAAGGTTATCCTTTGCGCCGAACATACCGCTGCCGGTGTCTCGCTGCCCTTTGGTAAGCGCGCCGAGCTGGTCGAGCCTGCGGGCAATCGTCGATGTAAAGCGCTTCTGCCCCTTGATGTTTGTGGTTACGAGCTTATAGATAGGTGCGCTGCTCTGATTGCTGCGGTGTGTCCGGCCGAAGCCCTGCACAGCTTTTGACGCTACCCAGCCGGGCTGCAATACATAGTGTACGCGCTGCTGCTGGTTTTTCGCAGTTCTGGACGCGTGATAGCTCTTGCCGGTGCCGCCTGCGTCTGAGAACACAAGTATGCGTTTGTCTCCGTCTTGGAACGCCTGCACATCCGCCGCGGTGTGCGCCTTGCTCCGGCTCTCCTCTACTCTCTTTACGCTGCCGTCCGGCTGCTTGCGCGGCACAACACGGCGTGTTCTGCCGGTTATCTCGGCTACCTGATCAGTGCCGAACGCATTAAACAACATTTCAAGCGGACCGTCCGGGATGGCCATCTGCTCGACCTCTTTGATAAGCGCGTCGCGCTTTCTCACCGCGGCTCTGTCAATTACCGGCTCCCCCTTGCTGTCAGTTACCGGGCGCGACCTTACAGCACCGTTTTCGTCCGTGTATTCCTCGTATTGGATAACGGGGTAGCAGTTTTCAAGATACCCTATAAGCGTCCCACGCGGCGTTAAATCCATGTCGTCAAGGCTTCCGCCGTCCGCCTTTATGCTCGCTATCTGGCGGTCGGCTTCGGCTTGGTTCGTGTTTACTATCTGGAGTACGCATGATCTTCCGGCCGCAAGCTCCTTTTTCATGTCGGCTATAACGCTTGGCATAGACATGGAGGTAAGAACCTGATTGTAAAAGCGCTGCATGGCGCTGTAATACTGGCCTATGGCAAGCTGCTTCGCGTTGCTGTTGTGTACCCCACCGGTGGACTTGAGGGATTCCTCCACGCTGCCCATTGTCTTCTGCCATGCGCGGCTCATGGTGTTATATATCTCGGTCTGCATCGGGTCAAGGTCATGCTGCACCGTGTCATAGCTAACGCCGTTGTAGCTGATGCTGCGCGAAACATAAACGCCCATCGCTTTCATATCACGCACGACAAGCTCCATCGCCGCAAGCCCGGCGGACTGTATCTTCGACACGAAATCGTTGACGTCGGTAAACGCCGTGCCGCGCCCCCACAGCCCAAGCCGCGATGCAAATGCAAGCCCCTGAACGTCCGTTGCCGCTGTCGCGGAAACGTATACCACCCTTGCTTTTGGAAGCAGGGATTGCAGTTTAACGGCTGCCGCCGCCATTGCCGAGCCTTTCGTTCTGCCGAACTTGCCGCTTGAACCGAGAAGGTTGCCCATATTATGCGCCTCGTCAAACGCTATGACCCCGTCAAAATCCTTTCCGAGCCATTCGACGATCTGATTTATTCGGCTGAGCTGCCCTTTCTCCGTTCTGAGTGTTGGATATGTGGTGAACAGAATTCCGCTTCCGAAGTCTATTTTGTTTTGTAGCTTTGTTTTTCCTTGAAGATGAATTTCATCTTTTCCTCTGCCGGTCGTGTCAACCCAGTCTCTCTGCGCGTCTGCGAAAAGCTTGTCATTCATGGATATCCACACGGCCTTATCTCTGCCCTGCTCAAAGTTATCCAGAATAATACCGCTTATCTCTCTGCCCTTGCCGACGCCTGTGCCGTCGCCGATAAAGAAGCCCTTGCGTTCGCCGTTTGGGAGTGTCTGTTCGTGCGCCTGACCGGCGTATGTAACGGATACAAGCTGCTCTGTTGAAAGATTGTTTTTTATGACATTCTCCGGCAGGTGCGGAGTGTATGTCGCTTTCGGCATGGACACCGCCGACATAGCCGAACTTTCCACAAGCACCGCCGGGTGCGGCTTGCTGCCCTTAACTGTCAGCTCCGGCGCGACATAATCCGCATAAACGCCGTCGTCGCTGCGCTTATTTGACCGTCCCTTTTCGCTTACCTGTCCTCGTGCAGACTCGGTTTCAAGTCCGCCAGCTCCGAGTCGCTGAATGTTGAGTTGTCCACCAGCATCTCCAGCAGTGCTACGCTCTCTTCCTCTATCTGCTCCTCTGTCTGTGCGCTTTCCACTCTTTTTATCTGCCGCATCAGCTCGCTGTTGCTGTACAGCGGCTCCGTCGGCGGCAGAAGCACCCTGTATGCCTCGCTGTACTTCTCCGTGAATGTCAGCGCTTCGAGGTTCGCCAGTACTTCCGGATCTGCTTCCGAGTTCCAGTACCCCTGCATCAGCTCCACCGTCTGCCGTATCCACTGGAGCACGTACAGTTCCCTCTCCGCCCTGTTCCACGGGAGAAGTTTCTTGAACCCCTGCGACAGTGGAGTCGCGTTCAATTTCTGCACTTCGGTCATTTCTTATTCCCTCCAAAACATTTGGTATTTCCGCAAGGTCTTTGTAGCTTCCCGTAACAGTCTCTGCGCTGCCCTGCGCCCCGGTCTTGTCTATCACAACAAGCTGCACGTCAAAGGTAGTGCCGTACTTTTTATAGTTTTCCCCGTCAATAGAGATATTCGCACGGATATTATAATCCTGCCGCAGCTTATCCCAGTACTTACTGTAGGCTTTATCTGCCATGCCTCTGCCGAGAATGGCAACAAGCCGTCCGCCGTCGTTCAGCCGCGCAAGCGCCTGATTTATATGCCGCTCCGCGTTTGAGGTCTTATTCGTCGCCGTGCGCCCAGCCGTGGAGGAAAACGGCGGGTTCATAATTACCACTGTCGGCTTTATGTTCTCCGGAAGGACGTTGTCTATCTGCTCTGCGTTCTCGTTGAAAACGTGGTCAAAGCCCATAGCTTTCAGCACCGCGAGTCTGCGTTCCGAAAGCTCGTTGACGGCTACCTCCGCTCCCCACGCCTTTGCGAAAGCAGCAAGCCCGCCTATTCCCGCCGAGGGTTCCAGAACAACATCGGAGTTATTTATGTCTGCTGCCCACGCAGCGAGGTATGCGATGTTAGGAGGCGTGGAGAACTGCTGAAACTGCTCCATTTCCTGCGTGCGGACATTCTGCGTCGGGAGCAGTGAGAGTATACCCTGCACACGTTCAAGCCCTCTCCGTGCGTCCTCCGCAGTGCTGCCGTTCAAATCCGCCGCGTTTGTGAGCAGATATTTGTTTACCGCAAGCTCCATAGCGTCATATGCCGCCTTACGGTCATATGCGCCCGTTGCCTGAGTGCCGTTGAAGGTCTCGTCGCAAATGCTGTAAAGCTCCTTGCTTGTAAGCTTCTTTCCGGCAGCTAAATACTCGGTGAGTATCCTGTAAGCGGTCTTTTCAGACGGAGTGCCGCTTTTCATGGGGAGATTCGGGAAGCGGGTTTTCGGCTTCTTCGCGTCTTGCTTCGCCGGCGTGGCCGGTTTTTGCGGTTTGGCCTGCACTGCCGCTTTCTTCTGCGCGGGTTTTGCCGTAGGCTCTGCACTTCCTTCGGCTGCCTTGTAGTTCTGCACTGCCCCCTGCGCCGCATCTGTCCACATATCCACAATGGACTGCATGTATCTTGTGCCCTCGCCCACTTGCTCTTTGAGTGCCTGTGCTTCGCGTCCGGGGCGTGTGGTTATCTCCTTATAATACTGCTTGAGACGAGCAGTAAAGTCTCTGAGCTTCTGTAACAGCTTTTTGTATATGCTCTCGTGTTCGCTTGCAAGGCGCTGGACGATGTTGCTGTCCGGCAGGATATCAACCATAGCGTCTGCGATAACCTCGCGGCTCGCCTGCTCATAGTCAAGTTTGCCGCTGCCATCAAGACTCATTTTGCTTTCAATAAGGTCGTTGACGCTCTCGCCCTTTTCGGCCAGTGTACCGAACACAAAACTTCTGAAATCATTATACTGTGCAGGGCTCCACTTTTCAATAAAATGCGTGAACTCGTGGGCAAAAGTGCGCATCATTGTGTACTTGCCGAGGCTTTCCACATCCTTTGACGAGTAAAGCCCGCTGTTTATATCCACATAGATGGTGTTGTCCTTCCACGTAAAACGCCCCTGCTCGCTCGCAAAGCTGCCGTCAGACTCCGCCGAAGTTTTATACAGCACAATGTCAACGCCGGTTGCCTCTGCGAAGGTGCTCAAGAGCCGGTACGCCGTGTTCTGTCGGTCGTTAAACGTGCTTTTCAGCTCTTTCAGCGTCACGCCCTCGCCCTTCACAACGCCCTTTCGATTCAGCTTGCCCGGCTTGGCCGCCGCCTTCACCGCCTCCTGTGCCTTTGCTGCCGCAGCAGCAGAGGCGGCGCGTCCCATATCGAACGCGGTCTTGCGCTGTGCGTCGCTGAGATATGAGAGTGCCGCAGAAGCTGAAAGCTCGCTTTCCGGCACTCCGCTTCTGCCCATGCTGTACGCCGCGTCGAAAGCTGTGGAAAACTCGCCGACATTCTTCGTTTCCCCGGAATTGTACGAAGCTATAACGGCCGGCGCTTCGCCGCCGTACTTCGCCGCGTATGCGTCAACACTTTCGGTGTTCACATCTGCCGTGTCAGCCTCTGCACCCTGCGTGGCGTCCTCTTCGGCGGTCGCATCAACGCCGCTCTCCTGCTGTCCAAGCTTGTATGCGTGGTCTCTCTGCGCCTCCGTGAGGTCGTTTATGAACGAGCCGTTCTGCACAGCATCTTCCATACTCACGCCGAGCTTGCCGTAATTATACGCCTCCTCCGCGCCTCTGGCATAGGTCTCTGCATCTGCCTCGCCGAGCGTGAAATCTTCACGCAGCAGATTCGCCTCTGTGTCGTTCTTGGCTATCCTGGAAATAGCTTTTTCAACATGATCGGCCTGCTCCGGCTCGCTCGCCTCCGCGCCGCGGCCTTCGGGTGACTCGTCAGCAAAAGCCATGTCATTGGCCTCTATAAGTTGGCTTATTTCCCGCCCTGTAAGCTCTCGGCCGCTTTGCAGCTTCTCATTGTATCTCTCAGCTAGGCGGCGGCTTTTGGTGCCCTCGCCGCTTAACAGCCCTTCGTCAACGAGTGCTGCCGCCCCCTCCTTGCCGTATATATTTTTAACTCTTCTGCCCTGTTCCCCTTCGGCAATGGCGCTTGTTGTAGCGCCGAACGCGCCGACGAACGCGCCGAGAATCATGTCGTAGAGAATGTCGTCTTTGTCCGAGGCTATTTCCTCAAGTATCGTCATGTCTCCATCGTCCCAGCCGAACACATGATCCGCTATGATGTTCAGAACGTCGCTCAGGCCTTCCTCTGCGCCCTCGCCCGCCGTGTCGAACACCCACTTAAGAACGCCGTTGGTTTCCAGCCGGTCAAATACGCGCGCAATCTTGCCCGCCGTCTTTCCCATCGCCTGACGGCCTAAGCTCTTGCCGTATGCCAGTTCAAATGGACCCGCGAGCTTTTCGGTTATGACCTCAATCGTCGCCGCTTTCAAGCCCTTTGCGGCCGCTGTCTCGGCGTCGTCTCCGGACAGTCTCGCATCCTGAGACTCTGAGCCGTAGACGCGCAGCGCCATGTTTGCAAGACCGGTTATGCCTGTGAGCTTTGCAAACGCGGCGTCGGTGATTATGTCCGCGCCGGTCATCGCCGCGTCTATCGCAAAACTGCCCGCGGCGCTCGCGCCGTATTCGCTCTTTGCAAGCTGTCGTTCGGCGCTGCTCTGCATCTTGTCGGCAGCTTTGTACGTGCTGTCTCTCGCGCCTCTGAGGCTTTGCCTGTATCTTTCCTCCGCGGCTTTGGCTTCCGCTGCTGCTTCCGGGTCGCGTTCGGCGAAGCGCGCCATGTCCGCCTCTTCCTGCTGCTGCCGGAGAGACTTCCGCTTACTGCTTCCGAGGTCTAATATGCTGCCTGCGGCGTTTGTATACCCTGCCCCCGTGCGATTGAGCCAGCTTTTTATTACGTTGTCTATCCTGTCCGAGGGGCTGTATGTACGTGCCTCGCGTCCCGCCTCCTCGTCAAGCTCGTCAAGCTGCCTGATGATATTCCGGCGCTGCTGTTCAAGCTCGTCGCTTGTCTCGGCCGTTGTTGCATATCCGCTGTTGCGGTCTATCTCGTTTAGTTGTGCCTGCAAGTCGCGGAAACGCTGCGTCTGGCTGCCGCTCAGTCCGTTTTCATCGCGCCGGTTGTCGCTGCCTTTGAAGAAGTTCTTTATTCTCTCTCCAAAACTCGCTTGTTCGCTCTGCGGCTCCTGATATGAAGTTTCAGAGTAGTCGGTGGAAGTGTAGCGCGGTAGTTCTCCGGACTCTACCGCAGCAACATGGTCGAGCAAGTCTTTTATTGGATCAGATGTTCCGGTGCTGCCGCGTCTTTCCGCGGTTTCGCCCGCGCTGTTCCGCTTCTGTTCTTCTTCGTCTACATGCGCGAGAAGTCTATCTATGCTGTTCATGGCCGCCTCCTATTATCTGTTCGCACCCGGTCGCGCACTTTGCCGCATCAAGCTTGCATATCTTTGCACCGTACTGGACGTTATCAGTCCTCGGTCGTACAAGTCTTGAATTTTTGCGGTTGCCTCCTGCATCGACATAGTTCCCTTTTGATACGCATTTACTGCCTGTAATGCCGCTCTAGCAGCGCCTGTGTTGTCTTTTGCTGTGCTCTTGTTGGCAGTAGCGCCGTTTGTATCGGAGTTTTTCGTTCCGCTTCCTCCCGCGCTGCTGCCGCGGCTTCCGCCGCCTCCGGAACCGCCGCTGCCGCCTGCCGCCGTGTCTGCGGGGAGCTGCCCGGTCTGTCGGAGATATTCCTTTATAAGCGCCTCCGCCGCCTCTCTGGTCATGCCTGCCGCAGAAAGCTCGTCGTCTGTCGGGCTGTAGCCGCTTGCCTTTATGAGGGCATAGAGGTTTGAATACGCCTGCTGTCTGTTGTTCGCCGCATCCTGCTCCTGCTGTCGCGCAAGCGTCTGGTCGTTGTTCCAGTCGGTCATTTGGTCGCGGTATTTGCTGTATTCGTCCGCCGCGAGATCGCCGAGCATCCCGTACTGCTTGGTGAGTGCGTCGCCCTCGGCGTTGTACTGGTCGAGCGCCATCCCGTAGAATTCCGGTATCACGTCGCCCATCTTTTGCAGCGCCGCATCATATGCCTGCTGCCCCACGTTCTGAGCGTAGCTGTTGCCGTAGCCGCCGGTGAGTGCTGCCGCCCGCCCCATCGTGTCACGCATCGCGGCCTTACCCTGCTGCATATACTTGTCTGCATACATGCGGTACATTGGGTCGCTGCCGACGTCGTAGCTGAACGGCTGCCGGTTCGTTATCTTGTCGTATATATCCCGCAGCTGATCGTCGAAAGTGCCTTTGTATTCCGGCTTTTCTGTCGCGCGCTGCACAGCCGTGTCAAAAGCCTCAGGATTATTCTTGTCTTTGTCGAGGTTAATCGCCATATCTTGTACTCCTTTCAATCCGTCCGCAGCCAACAATAGGCCGCCTTATACGGCATCATGTTATTGTGAGCCTCCGAGCTTCCGGTTTCGGCGGTTTTGCACATTTCATAGCCCCAAGACGTTGTGACGTTGTCGCCCTTTGAATCGGTCATGGCGGCGGGAAAAGCGGTAGTTGCCGTGTAATACTCGCCGGTAGCATTGCCCCAATAGATCACGTGGCTATGCTTCGGCATTTCGGCCTCGGTCATCGTGTGCGTCGCTTCACCGCCGGTGGAGTTCAGCGGGTATTTGCCGCCCGCGGACACCAGCGTCAGCCCCTCGGGCTGCCTTTCCCATGTGCCGCCCCAGATGTCCGCCGGGTCTGTCTCCGCTGCAAGCCATACGTACATTCCGACGGGGCAAATCAGGTCGACGAGATTTCCAAGCGATGCAATAAGCGCCTGCGTAAGTGCAGCAGTACCTATTCTGAGCGTCCAATCTTCTGGAACTTCTATTGCCTTGTCGTGCTGCGGAGCCATTCCGAATCCGATTCCAAGCCCGCTTTCGCGGAATTTCATTGCCCACACTCTTGTTGGCAATTTTGTTGTGCTTATTCGCTCCCCACCGAGAGTGTCCCGCACCGTCAGCCGCACCCGATACGTCTTATCCGGCGAAAGCGTACCGTATAAAACGTTTGCGCTGCCTGCCGTGATCTCTGTATCGGAGCCGTAGTTCCCGCTCTCTTCGGCAAGCGCAGCATAAACCTTGCAGGTGTTCTGCCCTTCCACAGAACTGAATATGGGCGTAGTCTTTACGGATATGTAGCCCTCGTCGTCGTTTGCCGCGCCGCTTGCGTCACACCGGAATATCTCCGTCGCCGTAAGCGTCGGCGCAGCATAGGCGATTGTGCTTATTTGAAAACTGACGCTTGCAGATCGCCCGCGGCTGTCAGTCACCGTGAAAACAGCTGTTGCGTCATCCGTGAGAATTGGGCTGCGGTACGGGACGGAAGTGACCGCCGCTCCCGCGCATACGAGCTTATATTCCGCTACACTCGCTCCTGCGCAGGCCGACAAGTCGATATTCGCCTCGACTACCGTCGCTTCAACGCGGGAAAACCCGCGTATATACCCAGTCATTCCCGCAGCCGCTCCGGCATTGTGAGCCGCCACGGATACGCCGCCCTCCTGTATAGCAGGCCGCATATTCGCATCGGCAGTTATCTTTATTTCCGCCGTGACCGGCTCCCCCGCCGCAACGGTTCCCTGTAAATCTGCGTAGGTCTGTATGCTTACAGACACACTTATTGCGGGCTTGTCTGTAAACTCTGCCAGCCACGCGCGCGGCACCGTAACGCTGAGCGACTCCCCAAACAGCTCCGACGTATAAAGCGGCGTATTGCCGCACTTAAACGTCGCTCTGTGACAAAAGCTGTCGCCTGCGCGCCTCATCGCTATTGCCAGCGTATCAAGTGTATATAGCGCCGTCGGGCAAGATGCTATTGTTGACGCTCCGGGTTCGGTGGATATGCTAAGAGCCGTAACGTTTACAAAGTTCCACAGGAAATAGCTTGTGTTGTTGGGGAAGATGTAAACATACGCAGTCACGTTTCCGGGGAGGTTCACATTGATCTCGCCCGTAGAAATATCGTAGTCCTTGCCGTTACCGGTTATGATCAGCGTTCCTTGACTCACCGATCCTGCGCCTGCATTGACGTGCGACGTCGCCGAGGTCGTTATATAGAAGTCGAGTCCGCTCCATGAATACGACGCACTGTGCGCCAGATGTGCCCCCGTGAAGCTCAGCTTGCTTACGCCGCCCGCAGGCGTCGTGAAGGTGTAGCGGAGCACGCGAGTGAGCTTGTTTGCCGTCTCAAAGCCCGCGAGATACCCCGTATGGCTCGCGCCTCCGCGGTATGCGGCGCACCCTGTCGTTGTAATGCTGCTCATGCCATTTACCTCATATCTTTCGCATTCCGAAGCCGCCCGCCGAAGTAATAAGCCAACTGTCGCCAAACTGCATACTCTCTTCGGCCTGTACTCTGCTTATGTGCAGAACGCCGTCTTCGCTGTTGAAGTAGCCGCGGCGGACTCCGTCTATCCAGAATTGCCAGCCTGTGGACGTGTACAGGCCGAAGGTCTGACCGCTTGAAAGGTAATAGTATGTATAACCGTCCTGCGGATTGTTGCTGTCCCCCGGCGCGCACTCCCCGCTGAATTGGAGATTCTGAGATATCGCAATGCCGGTAACATATTCTCCGGTTTCCGGGTCTTGGACAATGCCGCGCCTTATTTCTCCGTCTATGGATGTGTAATAGCGCTGAAGCGCTTCTATATCGTCCTGTGCAGACTCTATTGCCGAGTCATAGTCGTAGCTTTCGACAACGCCGCGCGCCGTCGCGGTTATCTGCGCCTGTATATTCTCCTGAAACGTGCCAAACTCAGACTGCGCCACATATACCGAGCTAAGCGTGTCAACGCGCTCGTCAGCATAGTGCATAACAGAGCTGTCGCCCGATGTAATTTTTTCCGCGAGTTCGTTTGCCGTCTTGACTATGAGCGATTTTAAAGACTCCGCGTTCTTGCGTATGTCCTCCGCGGCCTTGTCTTTGCTCGCCGCCATCATCGCTTTTTGCGCAGACGGTGCCGCAGTGATCGCCGTGCCGTCGGAAGCCGCTGCGGCAACATCGTTAAGCTCATTCACCATGCGCACAAGGTACGCGCGCAGGTTCGCAATGTTCTGTGTCACGCTGCCGGACAGCATCGGCGGCATTTCGTTTATAGCCATCACATATCGCTCCCCTTTTCAAGCAGGCGGGCAATAGAGAATATCTTCACGTCCCCCGCCCCGCTCAGTCGAAGTCTCATGTGGTCGCAGCGCCGCGGGCAGACAGGCAGCGTCACGGTTCTTGTGCCGCTCGCCGCTTCCACTCTGCCTGCAAGCTCCCATTCGCCGGAAGAGTCGTATTCAATATCCATTTGCAGTGTGGCCATAGCCGCCATGCGCAGCCTGATGTTATATCTGGATATATATTTCTTGTCCGGATACTCGTAGTACATTATCCCCGTCTCGGCAAACCACGATATATTTCCCTCCGCGCTTCCGGCAAGGCCGTTAAGGTCGTATATTGTGTTCCCTGACAGGCAGTATAATGAATCGTCAATCCTGCATATTTGGTCAGCTCTTAGGCTGTCCTCGCGCATCCATAGCCCTTTGGATATGTCATAGCAGAACATCTGCGGTTTCCCGTATGAGTCTTCCATGCTGATGTAGTAGCGGCGTCCGAACGCTCCCGCAACGGCTTTGTAATAACGCTCGTCTCCAAGAGCCGATGATACACCCTCAGGGAATCCGCCCTGCCACGCGCATACATCCGTGCGCGATTTGTAGTAGAGCACTTCGTCGACAACCGCAAGGCTGCGGTCGCTGCCCTGCTGAACGCCTCTTGCGGGCGTGTCAGAAACGCTGTGCGCGCCGGAAGACGAGACGGAGATTCTGTGGATTCTGTTCTCCTTGAAGAACACCGGGCTTCCGAGGAAGTTTATGCAGCCCGTCCACACGCCGTCTGAACCTACGGATGCCGTCCAGCTGTCCGTGCTGAGGCCGAGATACTGCCGCCAGTTCTTGAAGTCGCCGAGTGCGCAGCAGTAAAGCTCGTTGAGGTTCTGCGTACCGTCGTTGCCGTAGCGGCATCCCCATAGACGGTTCTGGCACTCGCAGACATAGTCCATGTCGGGGACGGTGCGCTTTATGCTGATCTGCGCGTTTTCGTCCGTATATTCGTTTTCAAGAACGCCTATCACAACTATGAAGTCGTTTTCGGCGCCATCTCCGCTTTTGCCGCCTATGCCATATATGATCTTGGAGCCGTTGAGATCGTCGAAACGCGCCCCCGTAAGCTCCACCCCGTCATACTCCTTGAACAGGTTTGTGACCTGCCCCTGCGTTGAAAACGTCAGCTTGGTATACACTGTCTCAATTGTTACCCACATTGCCATGCTCACACTGTACTGTTTAAGTACTCCGTTTGCGGTGTCAATCCACAGTGCGTCGTCTTCCGGGTCTGTGGGCGCTGTGGAACCCTCAGCGGCCGTGCCGTAAACGCTGCCGTCAGAGTTGCACATCTCGTATTTGACAGTCCCGTTGAAGCTGTAAGAGGCCTCCATGCTGCCGTAATCACTGCTGTCTATGGTGTTGTAGTACATCTTGTCGGGGAATATGCAGATGTACGCCCCCATACTGATAAGCTGCTTGCGCCCTTCTTTAAGCCCTGTTATAGGCGTTGCAAGCGAATTATAGTAAAGCGTCCCGTTATCAACATAACCGAGCGCGTCTTTTTCAATCATTCCCTGCGCCGCGGTAAGCGAGTCTGTAACAACACTGCGCTTCTGACGCACGGCAAGCATAGGATAGAACTTGCTCGTGAGGTTTTCAGTGTTGTAAAACTCACCGTCCCGTATCTTTATGTTGTGATTATATCCGAGGAAGGTATCTGTCACCTGCCGTGAAGTATTTTCTTCTGTGAGTTCTGGATATCTCATCGCGCACCCCTCAGTAATAAATAGGTGCAGAGCCTTTCGGCATGTGCGTTCTGTTGTATTTCATAGCGTATTCCGAGAAATCGGCCTGAAACATGCTGTTGCTGTTGTTGAATTTGCGGTACTCGTTGTTGGCGTAGTCTATCTGCGCCTCCAACCAGTGTATATACATCGAGTCATATGGAAACGGTACCAGCAGAACCGTGTCTGCGTCGTACTCCTCCGTAAGCTCCGGCGCGCGCTCGCCTGCATTGAGTTCGTGGGTGTCAATCAGCCTGTCTTTTATCTGTGCGTCCAGCTCATACAGCCAGATATATTTTCTGCTCTGCGAGTATGCGTTGGGTTTAAGCTCGTCTATGCTCTTGATAGCCTGTCCAGCTGTCATGTGTATCACTCCTTATTCAAAACGGCGCACCGGAATGAACAGTGCGCCGTTTGTATTTATGCTCTTTTGGATGCGCGCTGTTCGAGGTATTCCAAGCCTTCTTCGGTTGCCCGCTCGCTGTTGCGAAGAACTTCCGCAACGCAGGCCGGAACTTCTACCTCCACGCCGCGCTGGATGAGGAAAGTGCGGTTGTTTACCGCTACGAAGACGTCTCCGGTCTCGTCTTTGGTCTTGGGGAGGCGGATTCTCACCTTTTCCTCGACTACTTCCGCTGCGTCAATGGTTTCCAGTTTTTCCATGATAAAACTCCTTTCTTCGTATGCGCAGAGGAGGCAAAGCCTCCCCCGCGCCATATTGAACCGTCAGTTGGCTTTCGCCGTACCGCTGAAACGCTTGGAGACAGACTCAACACGAACCAGATAGTTCGGCATGAGTATTTCTGCGGTTTTGAGCGCTTTCCAGCCGACGGAGCTGCGCTGATCGAGCGGGTCGGCAGTACCGGCGCTGCCCTTCTGCTTGACAAAGGTCTGCATACCGCCGCCCTCGACCTCGGTCGTGCCGTACGCGCCGTCGGCGATGAACAGAGTGGCGAACACGCTGTAATAAACGGCGGGATTGCCGCTTGCTGCTGCGGTCTTTACCGGGCAGGTCTCGTCATTCCAGATCTTTGCCTCGGTAGTCTGCACGAAGCGCACACCGGCTATCTTGCCGATCTCGCCGGTATACAGGTTATCAGGCTGTGCATACTTGTGCGCGTCGATCCATTCGGGGTCGCGCATCAGGTCATATGCGACGTACGGGTGGATTATGGCGACATAATCGCCGTCGATGGTGGGCGCATTCTGCGCGCGGAGCTTGGCAACAACCTGCTGCACAACGTCAACGGTGAGCTGAGACGTGGTATTCAGCCCGCTGCGGCTCGTCACTTCTGTCTCAGCGCCGTCGGTGCCGATCTGCGGGCAGTAGGTCACGTTGGTGCCTGCGCACAGGATGTTGCGGACAACAGTGTCAAGGGTCAGGCCGCCCTGCCTGCCCAGAAGCTTAGTCGCCTCAAGAACAATCGGGTCAAGGGCGGTCAGTTCAAGGACGTCGGACATGACGATATAATCGCCGAACTGCTTAACAGTCGCGGTGATAGTCGTCACGTCAAGGCTGTTGCCATTCGGAGTGACGCCCTCAGTGAGCGGAGTCAGCGCCTTAGCGAGGGAACTGAACTTGCGGAATTCTATGGTCTTGCCGCCGTTCTTGGGAATGGGGCGCTTCTGTCCGAACTGGTCGTGAACCAGCTGTGCCTGCGCCTCGTCGAGCAGCGTCATATCATAGAAGGTCTTCATTTCCGGCGAAAGGTCGTTGCCGGTGCTGTTGAGCAACGTGGTCTGCGTTGCAAAGAGCTGCATATTCATAAGCAGCATGGGAAACAGGATGGATTTGATTTTCTTCATTTGTTGTTCTCCTTTATGAATTTTGAGGAGAAGCCGGTCTTCTGCGTCAGAATACTATTTTCTCCCCTCTGGCTACGCGGCGGGCTATCTCCCGCCTGTCTGCTTTGGTGAGCTGCGACACATCGCTCTTAATGACCGCCGCCCCCTGAGACATTGCGCCCTCGCTGGGTCTGCGGCCTCGCGCGATCATATCATTCGCAATCTTCTTTTCCACGGTCTTTGCGGCAAAGTTCATGCCTCGTGTTATGATCTCGTCTTTGTGGACAACCTCGTAGGCCGTCTGCACCGGGATGTTGCTGCGGAGAAGAGACTGGAAGTCCGCGTTCTGAAGCTCCGCTGCAAGGTCAAAATCAGGATATATGCGCTTTGCCTCTTCTGCCTGATTGAGCCATGTACTGTACAGCTTGTCGGCCTGCTCTTGGGTCTGGCGCTCCTGCATCTGGCGTTTGAGGTCGGCGTTCTCGCGCTCCATCTTGCGCACCTGCTTAAGCTGCTGTACGCTCATGCCGCGCTGCATTGCTTCTTCCTCGAAGAAGCTGTCGTCATCCTCTATGGCCTTGCCAAGCGCCTCTACGTCGCCATTCTCCACGCCGTACTTTCTGCACAGCAGTTCCAGCGTGGGCGACAGCGCGTCATAGCGGCTTACCTTCTCGTCGGTCGCCTTGAAACGTCTGCGCACAACGTCGTTGACTTCCGCGTCATATAGGTCTTTGTACTCGCCCTTGATAAGCGCCTTAAACTGGCGCGCTCTGGCCTGTTCCGGGCTGTCCCCGGCTACGGTCTCTCCCGTCGCGCCCTGCGCCTCCCCGGCGGTGTCCGCCTGCTTGCCATACTTCACGCCTGCGAGCGGATTGCCCGCGCCTGTTGATTGCTGCCCGGCGTCGGCAGCGCTTACGCCCGTTGCGCCCGCTGCTCCGGTGCCGCCTCCGGCTCCTGCGCCGCCCTCGGCGAAAAGCTGGATGTCGAAACAGTCAAGGCTAATGTATTTGCTCATGGTATCCTCCTGTCCGTTAAGCGAACGACTCTTTAACCTGTCCGTATGGTGGACGACCCCTATTGATACGCCCTCAGGCGGTCTCAAACGGTTTAAGCTCAATGTTCTTTGGGAAGTTCTTCGCCAGCATTAACATACCTGTCTGCACAACGAATAACGTGTGAAGCGCTTCCGCGTAGTGTTCAGGCTTGGGCTTGCACTGCACCTTCATGCGCCCCTCATGTATCACGATTTTCGGTTCGCCGTCCAATTGTCCGGCCTTTGACATAAAATCTATGTTCTGCGCCGCCGTATACGCGAGTGTTGACGCTCCGGCACATACAAGGTCGCGGCCACGAGTGCCGAGGCCGGAATGCCCGCGAATGCTCATTGTCAGTGTACCTTTTGCTTTGTCAACGATAAAAGCTGCCCGTATCATGCGCTCTCCTTATCTCGGCGCGGATGCTTCCGCCGCCGTCTGCCTTGCGTTTTTTGTCACGCTGCTTTCGCTTCCTGTGTCCGCAACCGCGGGGTTCGCGTTTCCGGGTGTTACCGTCGGAGCCTGCATCCCGAATTGTGCCGCCAGTGTCTCGGCAAGCTGCCCGCCGGTACCGGCATCCAGCGTCTGCGCAAGCTGTAAAGCAACGCTCTGCGCCGCAATCATCTGCTTGTATATCTGCCCATTCTGGGCTATTTTCTGCATCACGAACTGCTTGCGGTCGAAGTCCATCATGTCAAGGCAGATAAGCGCCGCGTCAGCCTGTTCCGGCACGAAGAAGCCCGCAGAATAAAACTGCAAAGCCAGCTCGTTCTGGCTCATCTTGCTGTACGGGCTTGCTTTTTCTGCCGTGACTTCGACGTCAAACAGCGGCAGTCTGTATCCTACCTCAACGCCAAGTTCCATCGGCGTACCGCCTACCAGCTGTCCTTGCGCCTGCGGGAGAATCCCGGCGTTGGAGTACTGCACAAAGCGCTGTGCGCCGTTCTCGCCGATAATGCGGAAGCAGCGCGCGGTGTCGTAAAACTGCCGTATCAGCTCTATGACCATCACCTGAACCTTGCGGAAAGCCCTGTATGCCGCCTTGTTGCCGTCGCGTGACAGCTTGCTGCCCGCCTCCTGCATGGCCGCTATCGCGCTTGCAGCCGTAACTCCTCCCGTTGTTCCGCCGGACGACACGTCACGGTTGCCTGTCGTCTCTTTGAGTTCGTCAATTTTGTTGTTGATAACAGTGACGTATATCTCGTTGAGCGGGTTTACCGGTATAGGCTTCACATAGTCGTCCGACAGTGAGCCTTCAACGTGCACGATCTTTTTCGTGGTATCGGCGTATTCCTGCTCGTTTATGCCTCCGTCGATGCGCGAGAAGTGCCGCGGCGAGGCGTTAAAGAGCAGGTTCTCCATGATCGCCTTGTCTCCGCGGTCTATGTACTCCTGTGTGCGCTTGCCGACGTCGATGTACGAGAAGCCGCACGGAGTCCCCTTGCAGGAGAACAACGGGTCGAACACAAACGGGTAAAGCCCGTGGTCATACCAGCCGGCAGATGCATAATCCGGATCGTTTTCGGTGGCAAAAAGCGGCTCCTGCTGTCCGGCAACGAACTTGCAGTAGTGGAGCACGGCGCGCCCGTCCTGCATTTTCTTGTAGTACCAGTCCACAACGACAGATTTATGCGTAGTGTCTATCGTGTCGTCGTAGACGTACTTCGCAATGTCCATGACCGGTGCTGCAAGCTTGCCCGCGAGCTGCGGGTACTCGCTTTCGAGCAGGTCGTTGTCTCGGAGCGTGGCGTAAAACAGGTTGCGAGACTGCTGGATATCCGATATGCCGGACTCCCAAAAGAGATTTATAACGTCTATAGCCTCGATATCTATATCGCCCAGCCCGTTGAGCTTGGTATTATCCCAGAACACACCATATACGCCGGTACCGCCTATCAGCTTGTCGTCCATGACGCTGCTGTACACCTGCTCGAAATCGCACTGGTCGAGAATAACAGGAATAATGGACGACAGCATCTCGGCCTCGGCCTTGTCCCCTTCTTCGCGCGGCAGGATGTTGGCGCGCGGGAAGTTGTCCATAGCGTCTGCATGCTTGTTTGCAATGGCGTTAAAGAGCCAGCCCGACACCGGCTCCACCTGATCGTCGCCGTGCTTGCGCATGCAGTCCCACTGGCGCAGCTTGTACCACTGGTGGTTATCAACAATGCGGCGCTCAAGGTTTGCCTTGCCCTCCTTGTACTTCAACAGGGTCTGCCACGCCTCGGCTATTTGGTCTGCGCCTATGCGCTGAGAAAACGCGCCCTGTGCTTCAGCAGCCCCTACGGGGAGCGCGCTTAGGTCTATCGACTGCATCAGCGCCATGTTTCCCATGCTTCCCGCGGGCGGTGCGTCCACTGGCAGTGCGCCGGATGCGTCGCTCTCGACCGCGTCGTCGCGTGGGCGCTTATTTAACATCGCCATGTATTATCTCCATTCTCGGCACTCGCTGTGCCGGCATAATATCTGCTGGATCAATATCCAAAAACATTTTGAGCGGGTCGGCCTGCTTTGCCTCCGGAAGCGGAGCTTTGCGCGGCTTTATAGGCCGCGTCATAAGGAAGTAGCGTACTTCGTCAGCTACGTGATCCTCTCCGTCCGTGTCCAAATCCTCTACCCTGTGCTCATCGTACTGCAAAAGCGGCATTGTGCGAATAAACGCCTTGCAGTTTTTGAATACATACATCATCGGGTAGCCATTATCATCGAAATACAGCCTGTAATGTACCTGCATCCAGCCGGGGAGTCTCGCATGGTCGCCTTTATCGAAATAAACTCTGTATCTCGTTGCAACGTCCGCTATGCTCTCTCCGGTCTCCGCGTCCCATATTGCCGGGTCTGCAACGCCCTGTATCGTCTTCCCGCGCAGCCAGCGGTGCTCGGTCTCTATCCGGTGTATCTCCGCGAACACGCGCTCCGGTGTCCATTTGACGCCCTCGTTAGGGGTGTCCGTGCATCCGTAAAGCTCAAGTATGCGGTATACCACACCGTCATAATCGACAGCCCACCACGCGCAGGAGAAGGGTTTGGCGTAGCCCCAGTCGAAAGAGCGGTATATGCGCCATCCGTCCGGTATCTCGAAGGGCTCTATAACATGTGTCCATTGCCGGTCAATGTAATGCTCCGGCCGGTCGGCGAACTCCTCGAAGAATTGCCCCTCGTATATATCCCAGTCCCCGTCAAGCCACGCCTTGCGCAGCTTGGGCGGAAGCGCCTCCAGCTTGCGCACATATTCGGGGTCAGACTGCATCAGCGCGAGATTATCGCGCACAAGGGAGCGGATAAAGCTGTAATCATCCGGGTTTTCGCCGGGCTTGTACTGCCGGTCGACAAACAGACGCTTGACCCACGCATGCCCGACGCCGCCGGGGTTGCAGGTATAGTAAATACGCTTCGGGAAGCCGTTGACGCCGCGCACGCAGGCGCCTAGTTTGTCCATTTTCTCCTCGCTCTGGTGGGTGGCCTCGTCGACGAACAGCACGTCGACCTCGGTGCCCTGAAAACGCTCCGCGTCCTTCTCGTTGTCACAGTAGCGGAAAAGGATGCGGCTGCCGTTGGGGAATGTAATATGCTTTTTTGAGTCGTTGTAGCTCGCCACGCGCTGTGTCTTGTCCTCAGCGTGGCAGTGCAGCATCTCACACAGCGGGATAATGTGGTTCTCCTGCAGCTCTGGGTATGTCCGGCGAATTATCATAACCTTTATGCCCGGGTAGTTGAGGCACAGCAAAACAGCCTTTACGCGCACCGCCCAGCTCTTCCCGCCGCCGCGAGCTCCGCCGAAGCCGATATATTTGTGCGTGTCCGTCAGGAAAAGCGCCTGTTTTTCGTTCGGCGGCGGAAACGTGAAGCTGCTCATACGCCATACTCCTTGACGTCCGGGGCGAAACTTACCGTTACCTCAGACGCCGCGCTGCTCTCGCTGTCCTTGCGGAGCTTGTCAATGCGCGCCTGCTGTTCGGCTTTGTCGAGGCTGTCTTTGTTAAGCCCCTGTATACGCTGCAGGGTCGCCAGCGCGTCGGTAAGCAGGTTTACGGCCTTTGCGTTTGAGGTATCGCAGCGCTCAATCGCTTCCGCTACGCGCTGTGTCATGGCAGACACAAGCGTCTCGAAGTCCGCCGCCGCGTCTATCCGTGTGGACACAGCAGCCTCGTGTATGGCCACGTCCGCCTCGTGCTTCACCTGTGCAGCCTTTTCCACCCACTGCTCGCTTGTAGCATGGCGGCGTAGTGTGGACATAGGCACTCCGTACTTTGCACACAGCAGCCTGTACGATGTGCCGCCCGCGATATATTCAGCTTGAATTTTCGCCCAATTAGGCTTGCCCTGCTTTTTGCTCAAGTTGCCTCCCTCCCGGTCGTCTGCTCCAAGCATAGCATCTAACAACTCCGAAACTAAATCCCCCCCCTACAGCGAAAAATAACGGGAGGTTTTTTGCCTCCCGTTTGAACTATGCCCATTTGCCTGCAAGCATCCGGGCGATCCTGCACTCCGCATAGTTGTGGATATCTCGGCAATAAATATGCTTGTACTCAATGGCGCTGCCTGCAAACGTCAGTCTGAGTGCCGTCCCCGGCTCTACTCCCTCGCAGTATATTGCCTGCGCGTCCTCACAACGATAAAAGGGGCAGCACGCCTCTTTGGATATGTAATGTTTGCCCATGACATACCTTCTTCCATGCATTATCCGCTTTGTTTTGCGTCACGCTTAGTCGCCGCGGCTCCCTCCGATAATGACGGCCATTATCAAGGTACCAAGCGAGCCGCCGAGGATAAACGCCGCGAGTGCCCATAGCCAATGTATCATGTGTCGCTCCTTTCAGCACTCAAAATAGACTCGCACATACTGTCCCGGAACATCGGTTTTGAAGTACAGATGTCCGGAGAAATCGTCACCGAGATAGCCGCAGGACTGCGACACGAAATAATCTTCCGTTACGCCGTTGGTGTTCTCAAAGACCTCTATGTCTTCTTTGCTGAGTGAAACGAACTTAGCGGTGTCCCATGCTATCCCCTCGGTGTCAAAATCTGCACCCACCAGCTTTGCGACCAAATGTTTTTTCTTGCTGTTGAGCTTGGCAATCTCCTTGATTTCTTTGTAAACTTTCATTTATTGCTCCTTTCTTCTTCGAGCCGCTGCATTATCTTGTCCTGTTCGGCTTTCGCAGCCGCTATTGCTTTCTCCCGCTTCGCGCAAATGACTTGTTCCATGTCCTCGCAGAATTCTTGTAAAGCAATGGCGTCGCGTCTGTCCTTTTCGCGCTTGCGTATGTTCGCTTCGGTGCGCTTTCGCCAATGTTGATATCTGCGGGTGTCTGCCAACTTCGGGAAATAGAACGTTATGTGCCCGGAGCGGGTGCCATATGTAAAACCGCGCCAGAATAATTCAAACCTTTCCGGTGCCAAATCATAGAATTTGCGAAAGCGAGAAAACGTCATTGTGGGTTGGCCGCTGTCGTTATCTTCATCTGGTTCTATGTAGTGCTTGATAACGAGGGCAATTACAGCTGCAATGGGGATTATTACCCAAAAAATCACTTCGAGCAGATGTCATCCCCGCCTTTCTCCGTGTGAACAAAAGTCGTCAGGTTTTACCGCAATTGAAAAATGCAGATACAGGTTACAGACACTGGAAGAGCCGGAATAATGCTCACAGTCTTTGCACCGTACCACGGGAACAGCGTCAACCGTGGGCGCGTCCTCTATGCAGCCTTGCAGTTCCGCGTAATATGAAAGCCCCCGGCCAATCAGCGCCGTTCCAACTGTGTCAAGCCAATCGTCGATATTTTCTAATGCTACATCCGCGTCAATCAGCCTTGCCATTTTCTTCACCGTCCATTATCGCGCCGCAGTTTGGGCAGTAATTGCTTTTTATAACCGTTTTTCTCCGGCATTTGTAGTTGTGGCAGACATAAAACCGGCCATCGCGCCATTTTGGTTCGCCCCATCCGTCTGTCCCCATATACTGTGAACAGGAATATTCTTCCCAGTAGCTATGCACCACCGGCGCAACGTCGGCGGCAGGGGAATGCTTGACAGTTTCAATCGCATCGGCAAAGCAAAGTTCCGAAAATGTTCCGGGGTTACAAGCCGCAAGGTTCTTCCCCAGGCGCTCAAGCAGCTTTTCTCGTTCTATGTATTCAGCCATTGTCAGCCCTCCTTTGGTTTATCCAGTGGCAAGCAAGCGCACTCGCAGTATTTGACGTACTGAGCGAGTGGAACAAGTACGGTGTCGTACTTTTTGTATTTCTTGCAAAAACCGATACACATCTGCACCGGTTCATCCACCTTGCATACATCGCCAGCACCATAACCGCTTTCCTGCCACTCTTCGAGTGAGTACACTTCTGCGTTGTTAGGATATTGTGTATAACCGCCAAACGACCGCTTCTCTTCGTCTTTTGTTCTGCTTCCCCACAGCCAGCACGGCATACCGAACTTCCAACCGTATATCGTATGCTTGATACTGACCGCAACAAGGTTTCTTTCACCCATTGTCGTCCTCCTCAATACTTCGGGCATACCGCTATGCCGTTGCCAACGTTCCGGCTCTTTTCCAGCTCCGTAAGTCTGCGGTCAATGTCACCAAAAGCGCTGCTCATGCGCCGTTCGATGTTCTCTATACGTTCGTTGCGCCAACGCTCCTCGTCACGGTCGCACATCATCTTGTCAAACTGCGCCCTTTCTTCTGCTCTGGCTTTGTCAACTGCTTTTTCGATTTCTTCGTTATACTGCTTTTTTGTGATTATCATATTCTGTTTCCTTTCTCAGTTCTGTCTATGTATTCTCGCTTGTCTCCATATCATCAAGCGTATACTGGCCGGGGAGGACGCCGTCCTCCATCCACCAGTGAAATACATCGCGGCCTGTTGTGCTCATGCGCCAGCTGCCCTCAAGTTTGCCTCGCCGCTTGCGCTCTGCGAGCATACGCTCAAATGCGGCTATGTACAGCTGCTGAAATTTTGGGTATCTCGCAAACTCGGCATAACGTGCTTTTCCCGCCATCGGGCAGCCAACGCAGCCGACGCGCTTCCAGCCCTCGCAGTACAGCGGGTTAACCTCTACCTTCTGCTCGCCGAGGTATGCCCACACATCATCCTCCGTCCAATCTACGATCGGATTGCAAATGCGTTTGCCCTTCAGCTCGCATGATTCAAAAAGTCGCCGCGCGTCATCGTTATCGCAGTTGAGGAGCAGCTTTTCGTTTTTGTTGCGCCGCTGAATTTCTAAGCTGTCACATTTCGCCTTGCGTGCAGGGCTTTCCTCCCACCGGACGCCGGTGACGATAAATCTATCCTTACCGCTCTGCTCCTTGAGGACTTGGCAGCAATACCGCACAAGCCGCGTCGGCGGCATTAACTTTTGAGGTATCAGCGCCCACATGGAGGTGCGCTCGCCTTTGTATGTGGGATGGGCGATAGTGTACTTGATGCCCTTGTTCTCGTACTCTTTCGTTCTCTTGCGGACGTGGTACACGGTTTCGGGCGCGTCCGCCGTGGTGTGGCTATGAACGATCTCGAACGGGATTCCGGCGTTTTCGGCGAGGCGGCATATCACCGCAGAGTCTTTGCCTCCGGAGTCTGTAAGCATAAGCGGCTGCTTATACAGGCGCAGCGACATGTCCGACGCGAGGCGCAGCCGCTCCATCGCTGTATGTTCTTTATCCATTCGTCCTCACACCTCCACCCCACTGTTCAGCCATCGCCTCAGCTATGCCGGGAAATGTTTTGCTTCGTACTTTGGCACTTCGACTATAAGTGTCTTCCCATGTGCGATTTTTACCGCTTGGGTGCTTGCCGAAGAGCTTACCATTGTCCGGTTTCGGTAGCCCATTCCCTTTAAGTTTCGGCAGATTAACCAGCCACAGGCACGTGGCTTTCGTAACATAATTTTCTGCGTCATCCTCTGATTTAGCGAACATATACGGGTGGATTGTCTGATCAGCGGGTCTGTATGCCGAATTCATAAATCCGACAGGGTTTTCAATCGCAATCCTATCCGCATTCGCCGTTAAAAACAGCATGAAAAACACCGCCGCCTGCGCTCGATTTTTCCATCTGAGAACCACTTTTTCTGCCGGTGTATGTTCCAGGGAAAAGTGAATCCCGGCAACATTGCTTAGATACGTGCATGGTGGGTGTACAATCAGCAAATCCCATTTGCCGATATCATGGTGCACTCCGTCACAGGTAGTAATAGTTCCTCCGCGTATGGCTTCGAGCGCGTCGCCCTTGATATGCCATTCGGGATGCCCGCCGGAACAGTCCTGTATATCGCAGCTGTACGCCTCATGCCCGCGCTCCCTAAACGCGATGCACACTCTTTGCGACTCCTCGCAGGCTATAAGTACCTTCATATGTGCTCTCCTCCGTTGCCGATTTTGTCTATTAGCTCTGTCAGCTCGCTTAGTTCCATGTCGGCAAGTCCGGTGAGCGGCAGGGCGTCAAGCAGTGCTTGTGTTTTGGCGTTCCAGCGTCCCGTAGCTATCAGTACGTACGCGAGCGCTATAACTGCATCCAGCCTGTTAGATACGCTGTTCATGTCCCGCACGAGGCGGCTGTTTCGCTCGGCGGCATTGCGGAAATTCGTCCGCGTTTTCTCCATCTGCGCCACAGCCGCGTCAAGAGTCAGTTCCAGCGCCCGGTTCTGCTCGCGTAGCTCGGCGTTTCTGCGTTCCGAATAGTCGCACTGCACACGCAGTACGCTGCAATCAGACATTACCCTGCCTATATCGGCGCTCGCGCGCTTGAGAGTCGTCTCAAGGTCTGCGATGTGCGCTTTCATCTTGCGAATCTTCGTAAAAATCATTGTCGCTCTCCTTCCCGATAATGCAGCATCCAAGTACAAACACGGCCAGCATCGCGCCAAGTATCGCGCCGATGAGTCCGGCAATTATTGTTTCCATGCGAAATCTCCTTCTAAGTAGCCGACGATAACTTCCGCCGCTGCCATCCAGCCCGCGCAGAAGCAGGCGCAGTATCCGGCGGAGTTCATCGCCGCAATGAATTCTTCCTGTTTTTCCGTGCGTTTTCCTCCGCGCAGGCGCTTCAGCTCTATGAACAGCCCGTGATACTCCCCGGACGGTGCCGGTAAGAAGATGTCCGCCACGCCGCTTTTCATGCCCTCACTGCGCATTCTCCCGCCGGTCGTCCGGCTGCGCTTGCCCTCATTCGGGATGTGAAACATCCATTTCAGCTGTGGGTATTTGTTTTCATACATCCGCGCCCACGAGAACAAAGTCGCCTGCTCCTCGCCCTCTGTCGGGCAGTTGAGCGCCGCTTTATTTGTCATGTCGCGCCTCCCCTGATATCTTAAGGCGCTTAAGCCCATCGTCGCAGAGGGTCAGGCCGTCCGTGCGCATAAGCTCGCGTCTACGCTGCTGCTCGTCAATGCTCCATCCGCAGCGTTCGCAGTTGCTTCTGCCGCAGTTCAGCCAGCGCCGTTCCTTTGCCGTCAGCTGCAATGTGCATACACATTCAGGATTCATCCGGCTCCACCTCAGCTTTTAAGGCTTCCAGGTCTATCTCTACGCGGTAATACTTCGCAAAGCGGACGTAGCTCTCCGCGAGGTCAAGGTAACCGTTGGCAAGCGCCTTGCGTACCCGCCCCTCCCAGAGTTCAACCGCCCCCTCGCCGGGGTCGATTTCACTTTCAACAGGGTTTTCAACATTTTCACCTTTTTCAGAAAAATTTTTTTCAGCTATAGGAAGAAAGAAAGGATTATTATTTTTATTATCTATGTTTATACTGCTTTCTCCTACTCTACCCTGTACTATACTAACCTTACCTATGCAACCACCTATGCTCCCATCTACGGTAACCGCTTGGGTACCGCTTGGTAACCGGTTGTCAACCGCTTTGCTCCCGGTCGGTATACCGCTTGTCTCCCGCTCGGTATACCGTCCGTCAACCGGTCGGTTGTCACTTGGTATACCGTCCGTCAACCGCTTGTCAACCGCACGGTTGCCATCCGGTATACCGCCAGCGCCTTTTTCAGCGTCTCGAAGGGAATAAATGTTGCTGTCGTCCACGTATAACTCGCGCATCAGGTCTCGGTATTTGGTCTCGCAGTAGCGGTCTTTGCGGATGTAGTTGTGTATGCGCCAGTGCTTTATCACGCTTATTCCCGCCCCGTCGAACCAGAGGATGAATTTCTTTGCTATCAGCAGCTTCATGTCGTCGTCTTTCGCTCCGCATGAGGTCATAATCTTGCGCGGGCAGTTGCAAAAGCCGTCGTCGTCGGCGTTCATGCAGAGGTAAAAATACAGGACTTTCGCCCCGTCGGAGAGTGACATAAAAGCGTCACTCTCCACGATATCGCGGGAAAACATTCTCCTGTTGCCTATGCTCATACGATCTCTCCAGTCTCCGGGTCGAAGCCGTACTGAGCCTCGGTGAAATTGCTCTCATCAGCCGCGCTGTGCGGCTCGGAATCGGCGTCTATGACTGCGCCCGGGTCTATGCCCTCCGGCATTGTCGGTTCCGGATAATCGCTCTCTGCAAGCGCTGTGGCGAGGTTCACGGTGTCTTTGTCGCCGGTCTGGTACTCTATGCTCATCAGGCCGTACTTGCCCACCAGACGGCGTATAACGGTCTTGCGCGCCATCGCGTCAAAATCCTCACGCCAGCCCTTAGTCATGTTCTTGCCCTTGCGGTTCTTCTGCTCGTGCTGCTGTATCTGCTTCACGGTCATGTATATCGTCTTTTCCGCGCCGTTCTTGAGGCGGAAATAGCCTGCATAGCCTATCACCGGCAGTGCCGCGCGCTCGTCCTCGTCCTCTATCCAGCGGAATTCCGCGTCGCCCGTCAGCCTGTCGTAGCTGATAAGCTCGCCTTCGCGCACGTCCACAGCGTCCGGTATGCGGGAATACGCCCCCGTGCGCAGGCACAGCTGCGTCATGCCCTTGTAGCCCATTACAAATATTGCTTCCGTGCGCTTATACCAGTTACCCTCTGCGTCCTTGTAGCTGTTCTTGAACGGCACTATGTATGCGTAGCCGAGGCTTGGTTCTATCGGCAGATCAAAGGTCGCCGCCTTGAGTGCCGCCTGTATAACCGTCATCGGCGCTTCCGCAAAAGCCTGCTGCAGGTTGATGTCTGCGTTCACGAGGCTCACGATGCTTGACAGGAACTGCGGCGTGCGCTTGCCCAGCAGCTCGTCAAAGCGCCGGCGCATCCCCTCTCCGTCAAGAATGGCGTTCATCATCGCATTAACGCCCTGCTTCTGCCGTGCGGCAGGCGCCGCGGCCTGTGTTGCTTGCTGTATTGCTCCCATAATTGTTCCTCCTTATATGTCCTGTCTGCCCGCTTCCGTCACCTTGAAGGTGCGGTATGCAGACTGTCTGTAGTACGGTGTAAGGTCTATTTCGCGGTGCTCCGCGGCAAAACGCTTCGCGTCGAAGCTGCTGCGGCTCGCCGTCGGCCATGTTACCTTGTAGCAGCCGTCGGTGCCGCGGGCAGCGTCGCCCATGCACAGCTTGATTTCGTTTGCTTTCTCGTCACGCAGACGCTCCAGCTCGCGTATGCGCCCCGTCAGCGTCATGTATTCGCTCAGCGCCGCTTTGCATGAGCTGAGGTCTGCGGCCTCGTCGCCGCTGTCTGCGTATATGGTCTTTACGGCGCTTGTCGTCGCGGCCTGCCCGTCCACCGGGGGCGCCTGGTCTGCGTCCACGTACTTCTCCTTGAAGTTCCGTTCCGCCTCCATCAGCGCCGCTATCTCTTCCTCGTCGCGTTCTATCGTGTACATGCGGAAGTCGCTGTTCCCTATGAGCACCGTCAGATACCAGCGCGCCTTGCCCGTCACGGCCAGATAGTGGACGCACTGCACATAGTAGTTTTCCGGGTACTCGCCGTTCTTGAATCGCTTGAGATTCAGCGCCGACGTGGATTTGCACTCAAGCCCTGCGTCCTCGCCGACAATGTCCCTGTCGATATCCGCTATCGCCCACCAGTACTTGTCGTTTATAAGGCTGAAATTGCAGCGGCGAACCTTCTTTCCGGTCTCTTTGGTGAAACGCTGTGCTATGAACTCTTCGAGGTATGCCCCGACGTCCGTTGCAAGGTTCCCTTCAAAGCCCGGCACCTTGCCGGTCTTCTCCGCCCACAGTGCAAACGGTGAGCTGAACGGGTTCATCCCTATCACCGCCGCAGCATCGCTGCCGCCTATGTATCTTTTCCTCAGCGCGAGCCACTTCTCGCGGTCATCGCATTTGATCTTCGTTATCATCGTCTTCCTCCTCGTCATATGGCAGTCCGTTCCGCTCCGCTTCCCGTATCCACGGCGCATCCGGTATCTGTATCATTTTCGTAAACCTCCGTTCTTGTGTCTCCGGGCGGCCTTGCGCGCCCGGTATACCCGGCGTATCTCCGTCAGGTCTATGCTGTCGCTCTGCTGCTGCGCTTCCCGCGCCCTGTCGACCTTGCCCTTGTACTCCGCATACGCAGCGCACCTTGCGTGACAGCCTGTGCGTCTCTCTGTGCATCCGCCGCACGGGGGGGTGATCATATCCGCGCCCCCAGCTCCAAGACCTTCACGGCCGCGTAGCCTCCGGCAAACAGCATGCACGGGATGGTTATCCATAGGCTCTCCGCCAGTGCTCCAACTATGAACGCCGCAATCGCGTATTTCTTCATACCTGCCTCCCTATGCCCTTCAGGAACTTTCTGAACGGGACGCGGCTTTTCATAATGGCCATCGCCCGGCTCGTCATCTGCTTGTACTGCCTCTCTACCTCGTCCGCGGTCTCCGCGAGGTAGTACCCCGCGCCATCCTGGTCGTTTATTATCAGGCTGCCCTTCCGCCGCGCCTCTTCTACGAGGTCGCGCACCTTCCTGTCGCTGATATCCATCAGCAGCGCCAGCTGCCGCCCGGTCACGGCGTTTCGCTTGCCCTGCCTGATGTGCGTCAGCAGCTGCTCAAGTTCAAAGCTGTCAAAGTCTGCTTTTTCGGTTTTGCCCATTGCTTTTCTGCGTCCTTTCTGTTATATTGGTTGTGGTTATTTTTTGCTTGCCGCTCTTCCGGTCTGGTACACCGGGGAGCGGCTTTTTATTTTGCGTCCCGTCCTCTTCCCTCCTTTCATCCTCTCATCGCCGCCTCGGGTCTCCTCTCGCCCCGCCCCATGTATCTCAAAAACGCCTCGCGGGGTATCTTTATCTGGTTGTTGATGCGGATCACCGGAAACCCTAGCCATTCGGGGCGCTCCCTCGCCTGTATGCGCAGCGCCTGCTCGTTGCAGCCGATCACGCTTGCCGCCTGCGCCGGGCTTATCGTCGCCGCCGTCATCGCCTCAATGTCGTCAAGGGTCATGTCAGCCCTCCTGTCAGCGCACAGTCCTCTTCCGCCTCTGCCGCCCGCAGCTGCTCCAGCGTCAGTCCCTGCTCAGCAAGCTCTCTTCCGCGCTTCTCCTGATAGCGCAGCATGTACAGCCTCCTCCGCCGCTTCGTGCGTATCCTCTCCTCAAGCCTCGCCAGCTTCACGTACTCGTTCCCTTCAAGCTTCGCTATCTCCTGCTCTACCTGCTCGTCCGTAAGCCCCTTTGCCATCTTCTTTTCTCCTTTCGTTGTTGTCCAGCCGACAAGCTCGGCCGGGGAAATGCCGAATATCTCGGCCATATCCTCAATATTGCATACCGGAATGTTGTTAACTATGCCCTTCTCGTATTTGTAGATGTTCTGCGGCGTCGTCCCCAGCCTCTCGGCCAGCTCCTCTTGAGTCATTCCTGCCGCCTTTCTGCATCTGCGTATCCGCTCGCCCGTGGTCTCGACGTCGCTCTCTTTCTTCTCGATTGGGATCGTTTCAAGAAGATCGCTTGGGCAGACTCCAAGAACAGCGGCAAGTTTTATGATTTTATCTCTGCCCATGTTCTTAATGCTGCCAACTTCCCACTTACGCACGGTGCTTTTGCCGACACCGACGGCGTTGCCGACTTGCTCAAGCGTTAAACCTTTTTGCATGCGCAAAGCCTTTATATATTCACCTATCTCCATACACATACACTCACAGCGTGGCTCGATCGGGATCATACTTATAAGTTCCGGCAAGTCGACATCCAGTGCGCAGGCAATCTCTTCCAGCCGCATCAGCGGCACTTTCACGGTCTCCCCCGTTGCATACCTGTGAAGCGCCGACTTTGGTATGCCGGTCATCTTGGATAATTCGCCGTAGCTTAGGTCTTGCTCTACCATAAGTTTTGATATTCTCTCAGCTATGTGTTTCTGCACTAAGGAATATGGGTTTATGGTGTCTGACATAATAGCAGCTCCTTCCGTTTTAATTTCTGAAACGATCAAGACAAAAAAATATCCGCTTTTTCCTTGCTGCTGGTAATCGATAGAGCATTGCAAATGTCCACGATTTCTTTCGCACTAAACTCAGTGCGCCCATTTAGCTTGGAACTAAGCGAATTTTCGGATATTTGTATTTTTTTTGCGAGTGAGCGCTGATTTTCGCCCATCTCTGCCATCTTTGCTCGAAGAAGATTGCTGCGCATCCTGTTCACCTCCCGCCGTTTTCCGTTTCTTTTTTTGGCACGGCTTGAGAATAACATACAATTCGCAGTTTGTCAACTCATTTTTTAGAACGGTTGCAAGAATTTTTGTTGCATTTGTGAAATGCTTGTGATATATTTGTTATGGTGATTAAAATGAATGGAGTCGCAAGACGAATACAAAAACTTATGACAGCTCAAGATTTGAGTTACGGCGAACTGTCGAAAATAACCGGCATACCCAAATCAGCACTTTTCCGCTACGCAACAGGTGTAACTGAAAAAGTGCCCACCGAACGCGCAAAGCAAATCGCGGCGGCGCTACACACTGACACTAATTATCTCCTCGGCTTCTCCCCCGAAGCCCAAATAGAAACCCTAAAGGTGGAAATATCGGATTTAGAAAAGGCTCTGCAAACTGAGCCGGAGGGCGAGAACCGTGAAGACCTCGCAGAAGCTCTTGATGCCAAGACGGAAGAGCTTGAAGATTTGGAGTTTATGTATCACATGCGCGCAATGACGAAGCCGAAAAGTGCGCCAGCTGCCAGCCTTACCGAGGATGAAGCGCGCCTTATTGAGTGGTGGCGGACACTGCCTGAAGAAAAGAAGAAAGCAATCCTAACTCTTTCAGAATACTCCTGAACCTTTTCTCTCCTCCTGGTTCTCTCAGCATCCGCAGCAAGTTTCTCTCTTCATCCGTTAACTCGTAATTTCCCATGTGTTCCTCCCTTTTGTACATTTTGCATTATTTTCCGAAACAAATTTGTACAGTCCATGTATAGCGGTATGCGGCTAATCGTGTTAAAATATGTATAATCTATGAACGAAAAGGGGGACTTTTATGAACACACTGCGCGATAAGCTTGCAAACTCACTCGGCACTTTCGGTATCGCGGTCTGGTATGCGCTCACTATGCTATATGCCTTTGTTCCGCTGTTCACTGTGTTCAAGTTTGGCGTCGGCGTCACCATCATCGTTACCACTATTGCGACATTTGCGCCGACTATTGGCGGCATAATCCAGCTTATTTTATATGTATGGGGTTTCTTCCGTGCGCTGTCGATGCCGTTCAGCGGCTGGATACTCGTGTTTTACATCTGCTTCGCGCTGTACTTTCTCACCCAGCTTCTTCCCATGCTGCGCGTCATCTTTGCCCGCAATCGTTAAAAACGCGCCCCGGCATTGGTACCAGCCTCCGCCGGGGCGTGCAACAGATACCTTGTAAACCGACTTATCTGCTACGGCTTTATGGTAGCAGATATCCCTCGGATTTGTCCACGTTTAGAATCCGGAAACAGCGGGCGAATTTGCAAGCCGCGCCCAAAACCTTTGTAAAATGCAATAATTTCATTCGGAGATGGGAAAATGTCAGCTACATCAAAATTGCAGCCGCATTTCGACAGCTATTTCGACGAAATGCGCAAGGCTAAGAACGTAAGCGGCTACACTCTGCAAGACCTGTCCGAGCTGTCCGGTGTGCCGTACAACAATGTGTGTGATGTCAACTCCGGGCGCGCAAAACAGCCGCTGTTGTTTTATGAGGCCGCCAAATGTGAGGTGCTGGGGCTGTCGCTGGATGCCCTCTGCGGTCTCTCCGCCCCGGAAGATCCAGATGCGGCAGAACACCGGCACGAACTTGAGTTGGATAATGTCCGTCAGGCCGGAGACGTCAAGCGGCTCGAAGAGGTCAACGCCATGCTCAAAACGCAGCTTGCGAGCCGAAGACCCGTCATATACGCGCTTATAGCTGTCTGCGCCCTGCTGCTCGTGTGTTTAATTTCGTATATGGTGTGGGATGCCCAGCTTGCAACGGCGGGGCTTTTTCAATCCGCCGGCTCAGGCGCCCTTGCCGTTATTCTCGGCTTGATAGTCGTTGCCGCCGTGTGTGTCATGGTGTACGCCCTGAGGATGTTAAGGAAATGATATGCCGTAAGTGCAGAAAAGAAATACCGGATATAAGCGCATTTTGCATGTTTTGTGGGGCGCGGCAAAACGCGCAGCCGCGTAGGGGGCGTGGGAACGGGCAGGGCACGGCATACCGGCGCGGCAAGACATGGACAGCGCAATGGACTATCGACACGTTTGTTGATGCGTCCGGCAGCCTGCACCAGCGGCGCGGAACGAAGGGAGGCTTCCCGACCAAAACCGCCGCGCTCGCCTTTGCGGCCAGTCCTGCGGATACCGAGCCAAAACAGGCGTACCGGCCGACTTTAAACGACTACCATAAATGGTGGGAAAAGAGCGGCGCATACGATAAGCTCGGCAGCTCCAAGCAGTGTGCGCATGATATCGCGTGGCGTCGGCTAGACTCCATCAAAAATGTACCCGTAGCGGAGCTTACAATAGATAATCTGCAAAGCTGCGTGGATTCGCAAACTGATACGTACTATCCCGCGAAGGACATGAAAACCATGCTCCGCAAGCTATACAAGCGCGCCGTCGCCGAAGGGCAGGCGCGAACAAACCTCGCGGAGTTTGTCGAACTGCCGCCGCTTACCGAAACGGAGCAAAAGCCGTTTATAGGGGATGAGATAAATGCAATGTGGACGGCCTACGACAACGGTGACTTGTTCATGCGCTTCCCGCTGCTGATGATATACAGCGGCATGATGCCCGGTGAGCTGCTGCGCTGCACAGCCGACATGATACACACCGATACGCACGAGATCGTCGGCTGTGGCCTGAAAACCAAGAAGCGTAAGGCCACGCCGCTGGTCTATCCTGACTGGCTCGAACCGCTCGTGCAGGATATCCTCGCCAACGTGAGCAGCAAGAAGGGGCGCATCGTCGGCATGAACTCGGATAATTTTTATACCGAGTATCATGCCGCCCTTGCGCGGGCTAAGGTGCGCGATCTGCCGCCGTACTCGTGCCGCCACACCACGGCGACGGCGCTGGCGCTCGCCAAGACTGCGCCCAGCGTGATACAGGAGATCATGCGGCACACCAAGTTCGCAACCACCCAGCGCTATATCCACCCCGATATGCAGAGCGCCCACGACGCCGTCAATGTTCTTGACAAAGGCGGCAAAGAATGATATTATTTCAGCGCGAAAATTCCCCGCGTAGCCTACAAATTTCGGGGAATTTAGGCCATTTTAAGACCCATAAAGTTCCGTTGGGCGCTGTCGCGTAGCTTACAACATAGCCTACAAAAACCCGCAAAGCATTGATAAATCAAGGTTTTTCTTTCCCCTGCTAAGGGAGTAGGCGTGTAAAAAGCGCGCGAGGGTTCAAATCCCTCCTTCTGCGCCA
>ERZ1026848.120-NODE-120-length-42254-cov-13.316643_pt1 | contig 42254 bp, 56 predicted proteins | sample MGYA00380154_ERZ1026848 | MGnify/ENA primary metagenome ERZ1026848 (study PRJEB33269, sample SAMEA4719790) | human gut metagenome | biome: human-associated habitat; feature: organic feature; material: feces | place: Cameroon | collected 2013-10 ...
TGGAGTATATGCGGACGCTGCAGGACAAGGCGTTTGATCTGGCTGTGGTAGACCCGCCATATAGGGACGAAAACAAAGCACCAACAAAATGGATGAGGGATAGCATGAGCTGTAAAGGACTGTTTCTCGATGGGATCCCAACAGATGCGTATTTTGCAGAGTTAGAGCGGGTCAGCAAGTCTCAAATCATCTTTGGAGCAAATAATTTTGGACGTCCATTCAAAGGCTTTATATCGTGGGACAAAGGTGTCCGAGGAGCAAACAGGTATTCGCAATGCGAGATTGCTTCTCTATCAGATAATTTATCCACAGTTTCAACTATTGCAGAAGTACCAATTTACGGCAACTACAAAGATAAAATCCACCCGACGCAGAAGCCCGTCGCGCTCTACGAGTGGATCTTTCGCCGGTACGCAAAGCCGGGAGATAAGATTCTCGATACGCATCTCGGCAGCGGGAGCAGCCGGATCGCGGCTTATGACGCCGGGTTGGATTTTGTCGGATGCGAGATCGACAGGCATTACTTCGAGGCGCAAGAAGAGCGCTTCGCTGAGTACACAGCGCAACTGAGTTTATTTATTGGAGGAGAAAGTCCTATGACGGAAAAAGAGATCGTGCAGGCGCTGCGGTGCTGTGCAAGTGGAGAATCAGAGGAAGAATGACCGTTTACGAAGAAATACGGGTGCGATGGGTGTCCGAAAGTGAGCGCCGACCTCATCGAGCGATTGACCGCCGAGAACGCGGCGCTGCGGGAGACGCAGCGGTGGATTTCCGTGACAGAAAAAACGCCAGAGTATGATATACCGCAGCTTGCGCTAAATGCTGACGGGGATGCACTCATTGCAAATTACGCATACGGCGAATGGTTTGATACATGGGGGCAAGACGTGGAGATCACCCACTGGATGCCGCTGCCGGAAGTGCCGGAGGAAGGAGAAAAAGCATGAGACTTACAACGGATACCCCGAAAAACAATTTTGAAATGGCGCTGAACCTTTTCTACATCAAGGACAAGGAAGTCTGGGTGCGCGGCTATGGGAAGGGCGGAACAGACGTCAGCCTGTTTGAACTGTCGCGCGATATGGTCAGGTGGAATATCCCGAGCGTAGATTTGAGCATATCGGACGACTCCTACTCCATGATGATGGCTGAATGGCTATGGGATGATGTAGACACTCCAGAACACGTTATAGCGCTGCTATATCAGGCAGGCTGGGTGTGCGCAGAGCTGCGCGAACACTTGAAGCAGTTCGAGGACAAGGAGGACGCCAATGGAACGAATAACCTTTGATGGAAACTTCTGCGACATTGCACAGTGCCGCGAGCTGCCGTGTCCGTATGACGGAAGCTGTACGCAGAAGGAGGTATGGGAGAGGCTGAAAGCCTACGAGGACACGGGATTTAGCCCGGATGCAATCAAAAGCACATTTACGCCGGACGCGATTATCAAGATGACGGCGCAGGCGCTGGAGACTACGCCGGAGCGCCTGAGGGAGCTGGCTGCGGCGGACAAGGAAGGGCGCGTGGTGGTGCTGCCGTGCAAGGTGGGGGACACGGTTTATACCATCAACCTGCATAAGGAAATCGTTGATCTTACTGTGGAGTGCTTTGGGATAGACGAGACTGGCGAATTATGGATTTTCACAGAAGACCATAACAAGACGTATGTAGACGCAATTGAAATCAGGGACATTGACGACGATGTATTTCTAACCCGCGAGGAAGCGGAGCGGGCGATGGAGGGACAAAAGCATGATTGAAATGCACTGGGTGATTTTTATGCTCGCGCTGCTGGTGTGCGGTGCGATCGGATGGGGTGTGCGCGGCAGTTGCGACAGGCGGCGGAGAGAAAAGGAAAAGGAAAACGAGGAGATACTGGAGCGGTGGAACGAGAACTGCACAAAGCGCAGCACAGAGCACAGAGATGTAGTCACGCTGAACAAAGATTTCCACTTAACAAGAGAGGAGCTTGCAAATTTTAAGGGCGCAGCGGCGTGGCAGATGGTATCAAGGCAGGCGGCGTATCAGTTTTATGCCGAGGAGATCCGCGATTTGATCGAGATCAGGGCATCCTACGATCCGCTGAGGGACGTGATGGAATACAGAACGTTCCTGCGGGTGCTGAGACCTGGGGAGTAGAAAAAATGCAAGGGTATCGAATGAAGAACTGGATGTATTCGCTCCGTGGGCGCGGGCAGCTAAGGATGCCGCCGTGCTGCTTATCGTGCAGGCACATTGAGCACCGCGAGAATTACGTTTACCCGTGGCGCTGCCTGCTGGAAAAGGGCGAGCGGTTTTCGGCGGAGGAGCTGAGAGATCGCGTGAACGATGGACCGTGCAAGCGATATGAAAGGATGAAATTGGAATGAAAGTGTACATTGCCGGGAAGATCACGGGCGATCAGGGGTATCAGGCGAAATTCCGAAGGGCGGCGGCGGGGTTGCGGATGTGCGGAAACATTGTGCTGAATCCTGCGGAGCTGCCGGAGGGGATGGCGGCTGCGGACTATATGCGCATTTGTATGGCGATGATCGACGCGGCGGATCGCGTGGTATTTCTGCCGGACGCCGGAGACAGCGCGGGCGCGCGGCTGGAGCGGGCGTACTGCGAGTACGTCGGCAAAGAGACGGCGGAATGGACAGAGCCGGGGCTGAAAAAGCCTTTTACAGGAGGACGAGATGAGCGGCATTGAAGAGCGGGCACGCGGGAACTGTTTGAAGGGCGGGTGCGCGTATGTATCGCCCAACGGGGCGGAATGCCGGCGCTGCGGCTTTGATGCGGGAGAATTTAAGCGCAGGCGGGAGCTGCCGCTGGAGGAGCTGCCGAACGGGCTGCGCGGCAAGCGGGTCGGTAGGGAGAAAATCCCAGACAGTGGTGCACTAGAGAAAACGGAGGAGGAACGTGTATGCTAAAGGTCGGGGACATCGTGAGCAGAGCGCCGGAGACGATCGAGGACGACGACAAGAAGCCGAATATCAAAAACAAGCCGCAAAGATGCCGGGTGACGTATGTGCACCCGGCGGGGAGATTCCACGTTGTGGCGTTTCGGACGCGCGGCGGGGAGGTTCGGGAGAGCTTCCGAGGGGCATAAAAATGCCCGTCCCTTATGGGGCGGGCGGGAAAACCGAACACATTATGCGCTATACAGCGCCAGGAGCTCGGCTGCCATCGTGATGAGGTATGGCGGGCAGTCGCGCTCGCCGAGACACCAGCCCTGCACCGTACGGAGCGGGATGTTAAAGTGCCTGGCAAAGGCGCTCTGTGTCAGCCCGTAGCGCTCGATCAGCTCCCGGACGGTGCAGTGTGTATCGTCCCAGACGCGGCGCAGGAGCGCGATGCGATCGGCGGGGATGTCCGCGCCCTCGGCGTCGCCCCACATAGAGGACAGGGCGAGATCGGAGATGTAGGCGTCGGGGTCGGTGTAGTTGTTAGTCTCTGCGTAGAGCGTGTGGCGGAGTTGGTTAGTCATGATTTATCCTCCTTATAGTCTTGCTGCGTGCGCCACGCGCAGAGATTTGCCGCGCCCTCTGCGGCGGCGATCAGATCGCTGGCGTCGATGCCAAGGACGCCGGAGATCGACGCAAAAATTGCGTCCGCCTCCTCCGGGGAGTCGATACAGGCGTCGTCCATTGTACCGACGCAGACGCGCCATTCGTATCCGTCGCACGCGACGGATACATAAATGCGGCTACCAAAGTCACCGCAAGAGGCGTCGTCAACCTCCGCGACGACGAACTTCTCGCCGACCTTGGCGACGATGCCGCCAGCATACTGCCAGTAGCCGCCGCCATTCCCGGACGTTTCTGGGTTAAAACCATCGTTTGTAGGCACACCCCACGCGGAGCGGATATTGATATTTTGCATGATGTTTCCTCCTTATTTAGCATTCTTCCTGCGGCGGTGTTCAGACCTTTAGATGATCTCCTCGCACCAGATGCCGGTCGCTTTTCCGGCGGCGTCGATGATCTCGCCGTCGTCGTCAACGGTGAGGTCGAAGAAGCGAAGGACCTCGTCGGTGGTCATGCGGTTGGTGTCGCCGATAAATTCGATGCCGAGCTTTTCCAGGGCTTCCGTGATGGTCATTTTCATTTTTGTATCCTCCTTGCCTTGCGGCTTGATTTATCTTATGGTCACATTATACGCTCAATGAGCGCAAATGTCAAGGGGTAATTTACAAAAAAATCAGATTTTTTTTCGGGCGGTTGGGTCGAGCGCGGTTTTGCCGCGCTGGATCGAGACGCCGGGATTGGCGGACATACATTACATATACGCGCGCGGGCGCGTAGCGGAACTTGCTAGGCGCGAAAGTTTACGACCATGTGGATAAAAAAGGGGGGAGACGCAGATGGAAAGACGGTGGCTGCCGGTGCGGCAAGAAGGGACGTGGAAAGTGAGATGCTACACCGTCGGACAGACGGTGGAGAAGATCAAGTTCCGCGTGCCGGATGCCATTGCCGCAAATCGGGAAAAAACGAAACGGGAGATCGCGCGGCAGGAGCGGAAAGCCGGACAGGGGATGCGGGCGGTATGCCGGATGGTCAACGCGAGCTTTTACCGCACGGACGGCGTGCTGCTGGAACTGACCTACACGGACGAGGCGATCGGCAAGTTCGCAGACCGGGTGCGCGCACTTGGGCAGGAGCTGACAGAGGACACGCTGCGCGATCAGGCGGAGCGGGAGCTGGAGCTTTGGCTGCGGCGAGTTCGTCGCGCGCGCGCGAAGGGGGGCGCGTGCGCGCGATATTTTGCGATCACGTCCGACCGCAACGGCAAGACGGGCGAGCCTGCACGCCTGCACCACCATGTGATCGTGGACACGGACAGCGCGCAGGCGTGCGCGGACAAGTGGCGCTGCGGCGAGGTGCGCGCAAAGCGGCTATGGGATGAGCCGGATCATAACGACCTAGTGGCATATCTCCTGCGCCAGGTGCGGGCGGGGAAGGACGAAAAGCGCTACAAGCCGAGCCGCAATCTTATCCACCCAGTGCCGGACTATGAGCGCACGGTGCATTCCGACGCAGAGCTGCGCGTGCCGGCGGGGTGCTCGCTTTTGGAGCGGGCGGAGAACAGCCGCATCGAGCCGCAGTACATACGCTACGTCAAGCTGTGGGAGGTTGAGACGCAGGATGCAGGGATGGCAAAACCCGGACGTGGGCTGCCCGTTTTACAAGGCGGACAACAAGTGGGAGATCCAGTGCGAGGGGCTGGAAAACCGATCAAAGATCGTCCTGCGTTATGAGCGCATGGCAGAAAAAAAGCGGCAGATACGGGAGTACTGCTGCAAAAACTGGGAAAAGTGCGAGATAAACCGTATGCTGGCGATGCTGTACGAGGCGGACTAGCAGCGGGCGAAACGCGGGAATGTGTGCAAGCGGCAACGCTTCTCCTCATCCGTCTCGCTGCGCGAGCCACCTTCCCCACACGGGGAAGGCTTTGGGAGCGACGCTGAGAGCTTCAGCGCCGCCGGTCGGCGTATCTGCATTTTCTGGAATTTGGAAGAAATGGCGCAAAGCCAGTCATACCAACGGATTCAGCCGACGCGAAGGTGCACTAGAGATTTTCGTGTCGGCTCTGCTATACTCTTAGCAGGAAGAAAAAGGGGGTGCGCGGATGAAGCGGCTGGACAGCCCTGCGAGGCTTGGGTCTGCGGTGCGGCGATACTTTGCCGGGATCAGCTACGACGAGCCGGTGTACAAGCGCGTGCCGGTGACGCAGGAGCAGGTAGTCGGCGGCGAGACGATCACCGTGCAGGCGCTGGACAACTACGGGCATCCTCTGTACCGGCTGGAGGCGGTGATGCACGGCAAGCGGCAGGCGATGGCGGTGCAATGGATCGAGCCGCCGAGCCTGCCGGGGCTGCTGCTGGCGCTGGGCATGAGCGATGCAGACTGGCTGGAGCTGCGGCAGCAGGCGGGCTATGAGCCGATCTGCATGAGAGCGGAGCAGCGTATCGAGGCATTCCACATCCGCCAGCTCGCAACGAGCCGGGCTTCGGGCGCAAAGTACGCGCTGGGCTGCAAATTCGGATGGAACGACGCCGCGCCGAAGGAGAGCGGGGCGCGGGTGGAGTTTGAGAACGCGATGCAGGATATGGCGAGATGAGGACGATCAAGATCAATCCCAGCGACAAGCAGCGGCAGTTTTTGACGGACACGCACCGCCATGTGGCATACGGCGGCGCGCGTGGAGGTGGGAAGAGCTGGGCGGTGCGCATCAAGGCGTTTTTACTCTGCGGCGCATGGGCGGGAATCAAGGTGCTCATTGTGCGCAAGACGTACCCGGAGCTGTATAACAACCATGTGCTGCCGCTGATGCAGCTTTTGCACGGCGTGGCGCAATACAACCAGACGAGCAAAGTGTTCACATTTGGCAATGGGTCGCGAATAATGCTTGGGTACTGCCGCAATGACGGCGATGTGGCGCAGTATCAGGGGCAGGAATACGACGTGATCTTCTTCGACGAGGCGGGGCAGCTCCAGGAGCAGTGGATCAGGCTTATCAACGCCACGGTGCGCGGCGTGAACATTTTTCCGAAGCGGACGTATTACACGCTCAACCCAGGCGGTCCGAGCCACGGGTATTTCAAGCGGCTTTTCGTTGACCGGCGCTTTGAGGGCAGGGAAAACCCGGAGGACTACAGCTTTATCCAGGCGCTGGTGACGGACAACAAGGCGCTGATGGAGGCGCAGCCGGAGTATTTGAGCAACCTCAAGAGCCTGCCGCCGGCGCAGCGGGCGGCGTGGCTGGAGGGGCGCTGGGACGTATTCGAGGGGCAGTTCTTCGAGGAGTTCCGCGACGACCCGGCGCACTACGAGGATCGCAGATTTACGCACGTCATCGCGCCGTTTGAGCCGGACGCCGGGTGGAGAATTTACAGAAGCTACGATTTCGGCTACGGAAAGCCGTTTTCCTGCGCCTGGTGGGCGGTGGATTACGACGGCGTGCTGTACAGAATACTGGAGCTTTACGGCTGGACAGGCGAGCCGAACGAGGGCGTAAAGTGGTCGCCGTCCCGGCAGTTTGAGGAGATACGCAGGACAGAGCGGGAACACCCGTGGCTGCGGGGCAAGGAGATACAGGGCGTGGCAGACCCCGCGATCTGGGACGCATCGCACGGCGAGAGCATCGCGCAGACGGCAGCGCGGTACGGGGTGTACTTTTCCAAGGGCGACAACGCCCGGATACCTGGCTGGATGCAAGTGCATTACCGGCTGCAATTTGACGAGGGCGGCTACGCGCGGATGTATTTTTTCAAGGGCTGCGACGCCATTATCCGCACGATGCCGATGATGATGTACAGCAAGACGCACGTCGAGGATCTGGATACGACGATGGAGGATCATGCGTGCGACGAGGTACGGTATTTTTGCATGAGCCGACCGATCAAGGCGATGCGCCCGGTGGCGCGGCGGGTGCTGCTCAACGACCCGCTGGATCAGTTTGGGGGATAGCAAACGCGAAAGCGGGTGCGAGCGGGGGAGTTCTGATCCCCTCAGTCGCCTGCGGCGACAGCTCCCCTTGGTCACCAAGGGAAGCCTTGGGAGAAACGGATGGAGGACAGGATGGGAGAGAACGAACAGGTAACGCAGGTGGAGGAGGTTTTGCGCGAGGCGCAGGTGCAGCCGATCGGGGCGGAGCAGGTGCGCGAGGCGATGCAGACGCTGATCCAGTACAAGAGCGGCAAGGCACAGATTGAAAAACGCGTGATCGCCAACAACGAGTGGTGGAAGCTGCGGCAGTGGGGACAGTTTGACGGAAAGGGCAATCCCCGCGATGACCGACCTGCGAGCGGGTGGCTGTTTAACGTTTTGATGGGCAAGCACGCGGACGGTATCCAGGCATACCCGGAGGCAAACTTACGACCGCGCGAGCAGACGGACGCGATGGAGGCGCGGATGCTCAGTCAGATCGTGCCGTGCATTTTGGAGCACAACGACTTTGAGCAGGTATACAGCGATACGCTGTGGGACAAGGTGCAGTCGGGGACGCTCATATGGTCCGTTTTATGGGACAGCAGCAAGCAGGGCGGCTTGGGCGACGTGGCGATCTGCGGCGTGGACGTGCTCAACATCTTCTGGCAGCCTGGCATTAAAGACATTCAGGATTCGCAGAATGTATTTTTCGTCCGGGCGTATGACAAGCGCGATCTCGTGAGCCGGTATCCGCAACTGGAGGGCAAGCTCAAGGGGAGCGTGCTGACGCTGGCGCAGTACAAGACGGACGACGACCAGCAGAGGGACGAGCAGGCGCTGGTGGTGGAGTGGTATTACAAAAAGCGCGTGGGCGGCAAAACGCTTTTGCACTACTGCAAGTTCTGCGGCGACGAGGTTTTATACGCGTCGGAAAACGACACGCAGCCGCCCGTGATGCAGATGCCGCAGGCGGACGGGACGGTGCTGGATGTGCCTATTGCGCAAGCGCCTGCCGAGGTCGGGTTTTACACCGACGGCGAGTACCCGTTCGTGTTCGACGCGCTGTTCCCGGTCAAGGGGAGCATCTGCGGGTACGGGTACATCGACATCGGCAAGAGCGCGCAGGAGCAGATCGACCGCATGGATCAGGCGATCGTAAAAAACACGATCATGGCGGCAAGCCCGCGATGGTTCGCGCGGAGCGACGCCGCGATCAACGAGCAGGAATTTGCCGACTGGACAAAGCCGTTTGTACACACCGACGGCAATTTAGGGCAGGATTCGCTGGCGCAGATCGTGGTGAATCCTCTGAGCGGGAATTATCTTGAGATGCGGGCGAGCAAGATCGAGGAACTCAAGTGGGTGACGGGCAACACAGACGTCAACAACGGCTCGGCGGTCGGCGGCGTGACTGCTGCGTCGGCAATTGCAGCCTTGCAGGAAGCCTCCGGCAGGAGCAGCAAGGACGCGACAAAGAGCGCGTACCGCGCGTACCGGCGGATGATCGGGATGGTGATCGAGCGCATCCGGCAGTTTTACGATCTGCCGCGCAGATTCCGCATTACAGGGGCGCTGGGGGCGGACGAGTATGTGACGTACTCCAACGAGGGATTAAAGGCAGGCGGGCGCAAGCCGGTATTTGACATCATCGTGTCGGCGCAGAAGCAGACGGAGTATACGAAGCTGGCGCAGAACGAATTGGCTTTGCAGTTTTACAACCTCGGATTTTTCAATCCGCAGCTCGCGCCGCAGGCGATGGCGTGCCTGGACATGATGGATTTTGAGGACAAATACGACGTCATGCAGAAGATCCGGGCGAACGGAGACTTGCAGCAGCAGCTCGCGCAGTGGCAGCAATTTGCCTTGCAGATGGTGCAGCAGTACGCGCCGGAAAAGGCGGACGGGCTGGCGCAGGCGATCCTATCCGGGGCGGGACAGACTGTGCCGCAGGGAAACGCGGATGTGAGCCTGGAGACCGGGGAGAAGGAGAGCAGCGTGACCGCGAACGCGCGGCAGCGGGCGCAGCAGGCGTCACAGCCGGAGGGATGAGCATGGTAAGCATCCAGTGTAAAGGATACAGCCTGCGGATCACCGGGCACGCGGGATACGCCCCGGAGGGGCAGGACATTGTCTGCGCGGCGGTGACGATCCTCTCTTACGCTTTGGGCGGAGCGCTCTTAAACGCGCAGGACGAGGGACTGCTGCGGGACGAGCCGATCGTGGACCTGCGACCCGGAGACATCACCATCGCCTGCGCGCCGAAGCGCGAGCGGGTGGTGCGCGCGATGTGGGACACAGCGCTGCTGGGGATGCAGATGGTGGCAAATGAGTATCCGAAAAATGTGCGGTTTGAGAGGGAGTAGCAAACGCGGGGCAGGGCAGAGACAGCAACCCTTCCCCTCATCCGGCGCTGCGCGCCACCTTCCCCCCAAGGGGAAGGCAAGAGATGGTGCGGGCGCTGCGCGGACAGCTTCCAACTCAAGGCGGAAGCCGACGGGCGGACAGAGGCGTCCGCCCCTACAAGAGTGGCTTTAACGGGGGAGACCCCGTGAAATAGCGGCGGACGCGAGACCGCCGAAAAAACACAGATGGGGACGCGAACCCCGGTAAAAACACAGATTTTTAAGGAGGGCTTTATGGAAAGGCTCAACATGCAGCTTTTGGCTGACGGCGTAGAGATGCCCGCCACATCCGGCGGTGCGGCAGCTCCGGCAACTGCGGACGCGCAGGCGCAGGGGCAGAGCGCACAAGTACCCGCCGAACAGGTACAGCAGGGAGAGACGTTTGAGGCACTGACCGGCAAGGGCGGAAAGTACGAACGAGAGTACAACGCAGCTTTGCAGAAGGCGGTGCGCGGCAGGCTCAGAGGCGCGGAGGCGCAGAAGCAGCAGATGGAGAAGCTGCTGCCGATCGTGTCGTGGATCGGACAGATATACGGCATGGACACCTCGGACATGAGCAAGGTCGATCTGGACGCGCTGGGCGAAAAGCTATCGCAGGACAACCGCTGGTATGAGCAGGAGGCGGCGCAGGCAGGCTTGCCGGTGGACGCGATGCGGCGGATCAAAAACGCCGAACGCGAGAACGCACGGCTCAAGCAGGAAAGCGCGCAGATGCGCGCCGAGGAGGAGCAGAGGCAGCGGTTCGCGGCATTGCAGGATAGCTTTGCGGAGGTCCAGCAGCGGTATCCGCAGGCTGACCTTTCGGCGGAGCTTGGTAACCGCGCGTTTATGTCGCTGCTCACGGCGGGCTTTGACCCGATGCAGGCATACGAGGCGGCGCACTACCGAGACCTCCAGCAGGCGGCGATGCAGTATGGGATGCAGCGCACCGTGGCGCAGGTGCAGGCAAACGGCATGAGACCCCAGGAGGGGGCGCTCGGCTCTCCGGCAGGACAGGCGACAAAAATCGACCCGCGCAAGCTCACCCCGCAGCAGCGGGAGGAGATCAGAAAGCGGGTCGCGCGAGGGGAGCGCATTACATTCTGACGCTCCCGGAAAGGAGCATGATATGGAAGCATTGAAACTCAACATCCAGCTTCTGGCGGATGCCGGGACGCTGGTGAACGCGACGGGCGGCTATGTGAACGCCTACACCGGCGCGCAGGAATCGTTCAGCGGGAAGAACGATCTGAGCGTGCAGATGAAGGAGTACTACGACACGGAGCTGCTGGAAAACGCGCGCGCAAATCTGGTGCACAGCCAGTTCGCGAAGAAGCAGGGGCTGCCGAAGAATCGCGGCAGGATCATTGAGTTCCGCAAGTGGAACACGCTGGAGGACGCCGGGGAGCTTCAGGAAGGCGTCATCCCGGCGGCGCAGAAGCTCGGCTCGACGAGCATTTCCAAGGCGCTGACGCAGCACGGCACATACACGGCGGTCACCGACCTTTTGGAGCTGCACGCGATCGACGACGTGATCCTGGGCGCGACGACGGAACTGGGCGCGTCGGCGGGCACGACGCAGGACAAGCTCGTGCGCAACGTCATGGTGACGGGCACGAACAAGCAGCTCTGCGACAAGGTGGCGGCAAACGGCACGCACACGAAGGTCGCTACGCGAGCGGGTCTGGACAAGACCGCCCGGCTGACCCCGGACGAGATCAACAAGGCGGTGACCACGCTCAAGAAACTCAAAGCGCCGACCATTAAAGGAAAGTACATCGCGATCATCCATCCGTCCGTTGCGTATGACCTGCGCAGCTCGAAGGAGTGGATCGAGGCGCACAAGTACGCGGCGACCACGGAAATTTTCACGGGCGAGATCGGCGAGCTGCACGGCGTGCGGTTCGTGGAGACCACGGAAGCGAAGATCTTCGCGGGTGCAGACCTTGCCTCGGACAGCCGGACGCTCAAGGTCAAGACCGCCATTTCGTCGGCGGGCAAGAGCATCGCGTTTGAGGGCGGCACGGTGGCGACGGACGCGCTCAAGGGCAGACTGATCCTTGTGGGGGGCGTCCTGTGCGAGGTGGCGAGCAACACCGCGTCCAGCATCACCGTGAAGGAGAACGTCAACAACATCGAGGCGGGCACTGTGATCGCGCCGGGCGAGGGCGGCGCTGGTGGTCTGGCGGTGTACGCGACGATGATCCTCGGCAAGGACGCCTACGGCATGGTAGACCCGGAGGGCGGCAACCTCCAGATGATCATCAAGGACAAGAGCCAGGCAGGTGGTCCGCTGGATCAGTTCTCAACGCTGGGCTACAAATTTGAGAACGCGTCGCTCATCCTGTACGAAGATCGCATGGTCCGAATCGAGAGCTGCGGCGAGTACTCGGACGTGGACGAGGAGAACTGAGATGGCAAAGACGGTTGACATCTGGAAAGAGACCAGAACGGTATTTCTCCCGCCGGCACAGTCGAATGAGGAGAAAATGCAGTTTGTGTGCGTGAACGGCAAGCGCTACCAAGTGCCGAAGGGCGTGGAGGTAGACGTGCCGCTGCCGGTATACGAGGCGCTGCGGGAGGCGCGCAGAGCGACCGCCACCGCCGCGGCGTATGAGCGCAGCGTGCGCGCACAGACCTGAGCACAAGGAACAGGAAGGGGAGCATCGCGCTCCCCTTTTTCCAAAGGAGGGGGACTATGACCATTACGCAGGCTTTGGAGATCGTAGACCGGCTGACGCCGAATCAGTACGACATGGAGGACAAGATCAGATGGCTGGCGGAGCTGGACGGGATCGCGCACAGAGAGGTGCTGCGGACGCACGAGATGGACGTGCCGGAGGAATTTCACCCGTACCGCCCGGAGCAGGATCTGGACAGGACGGTGCTTTTGATCGGAGCGCCTTACGACGAAATTTATCGGTGGTACTTGGACATGAAGATCGCGGAGGCAAATGGCGAGACCGACCGTTACAACGCCGCTGCGGGCAGCTACAATCAGTACTTTACCGCGTGGCAGAATTACATCAACCGCAGCTATATGCCCCGCGAGCGGGCGACGCATTTCAGGCTGTGAGGTGAGAAGATGCTATTCGTGCAGAAAAATACGCCTGCCAAGGAGCAGGCGGTGACGGAGGTGTTTTACGGCTACGACCACAACCTCCAGATACAGGACGGGGCGTTTTACGACCTTGAGAATTTGACGGGCGATTATTTCCCGATGCTTGCGCCGCGTATGCGGCGGAGCACGCTGAAAGCGCTGGGCGAAGGGACGCTGCTGGGCTGGACGGCGCGGGACGGCGTGCTGTGGTATGTGTGGCAGGGAGCAACGCTGCCGGGGCTTTACTGCGGGGGCATTTTGCAGGAGCTGCCGCAGGGCGTGACGCTCACGGCGGGGGAAAAGCAGCTCGTGAGCATGGGCGCTTACCTCTGCATATTCCCGGACGGCATTTACTACAACACGCTGAAACCAGCGGACGCCGGGTACATGGCGCGCAAGAACACCGTGACGCCGACGAGCGCGGCGAAGCTGACGATCACGCTCTGCACGCCGGATGGGGCGGGCATCACAGCCTCGGCGACGGACACAGAGCCGACAGACCGCACGAACGGGATGTACTGGGTGGACACAGGGTCAGAGCCGCACGCGCTCAAGCAGTGGTCGGCAAGCTCGGCACAGTGGGTGCAGGTGGCGACGACGTATGTGAAATTATCGCTCGGCGGCATCGGCGTGGGGATGAAACAGTACGATGGGATCATTTTGAGCGGCATCGACGGGACGGAGCAGGCGAAGGCGCTGAACGGGTCGCACGTTTTATACGGCGCGGCGGACGACTATATCATCATCACCGGCATTCTGGATACCACAGCAGAGCAGACGAGCGGGGAAATTATCACGAACCGCCGCCTGCCGGAGCTGGACTATGTGACGGAGTGCGGAAACCGGCTTTGGGGCTGCTATTACGGCGTGGGGCAGGACGGCGATATGCTGAACGAAATTTACTGCTGCAAGCTGGGAGACTTCCGCAATTGGGAGTGCTACATGGGCATTTCGACCGATTCGTACCGGGCGAGCGTCGGCACGGACGGGAAGTGGACGGGCGCGGCGACGTATAACGACAGCCCAATGTTTTTCAAGGAGGACTTTATCCACAGGGTGTATCCGTCCAGCAAGGGCGCACATCAGGTGGTGCAGCTCACCTGCGAGGGCGTGCAGGACGGGTCGGGCAAGAGCCTGTGCGTGGTCGATAACGTTTTGTACTACAAGTCGCGGCTGGGCGTGTACCGCTACGACGGGGGCGCTCCGAGCAGAATTTCGGACGCGTTGGGCGGCATCCTCTACAAAAACGCAATGGCGGCGACCGCACGGGGTAAGTATTACATCGCCATGAGCGCGCCGGACGGCGCACAGCGGATTTTTGTGTACGACACGATGCGGGGGCTATGGCACGCGGAAAGCGGCGCAGAAGCGCTCACAGCGCTCACGAGCGGCAGGGATACGCTCTACGCGGCGAAGGATCAGAGCGGGAGCGTGACGGTTCTGGACCTGATGGGGCAGGAGGGCACGCCGGAAGCGCCTGTTTCGTGGTGGGCGGAGACCGGCATCATGACCTACGGCTTGGTGGGTAAGAAATACATCTCGCGGCTGAATCTGCGGATGCAGCTTCCGCGGGGGTCGCGGTGCGATTTTTGGGTGCAATATGATTCTGACAAGCAGTGGCGGCACTGCGGGCACATGGAGGGGCGGGGCATTCGATCGTTTTTGCTCCCGATCCGCCCACGGAGGTGCGACCACCTGCAATTCAAAATATCCGGCACGGGGGACTTCCGGCTGCTTTCGCTGTCGCGCGTGCTGGAGGCGGGGAGTGATGTGTGATGGGAAACCTGAATTTAGCGTATCCGAAGCGGACAGAGGGGTCGGTGCAGGAGCAGCTAGCGGCATTACAGCGGTCGATGCGGGACATCATTGACCAACTGAATCTCGCGGACTGGTCGGCGGAGGCGATCTTGCAGGAAATTTCCACAGGCATCAACGAGGACGCGGCACTGAGGACCGAGAAGGAAAAGAAACAGAGCGCGTTTGCCTCGCTCAAGCAGCTCATTATCAAGACGGCGGACTTTTCGATGGAAAACTCCGAGCAGTTCACCAAGACGTTGCAGGGTGGGTATGTGGCAAAGTCCACGTTCGGCGAGTACGCGGAGGCGACGAGCGCGACCATCGAGATCAACAGCAAGGGCATTACACAGCTTTTTGACTACACGGCGGGCATCAACAGCAAGGATGAGCGGTACGGCGTGACGGCGCGGCAGTACGTCAAGACCGGGCTTTTATTCCACGACGAGAACGCGCAGCCGGTGTACGGCGTGGGCGTGGGGAATATCACGACAAAGACGGAGCTGAACGGCGAGGTCATCGACGAGAAGCAGGGCGAGGTCGTGACCGTGACGCCGGGGGAGATCGCCTTCTGGCAGCAGGGCTTAAAGGTGGCGTATCTGTCGGGGAAGAAGCTGCACTTCCCATCCGGGACGCTGGAGGCGTCCGGGGCGGTGCTGACCGGCACGCTGACGGCGGCGGCAGGGTCGAAGCTCGGACCGTGGAACGTGACGGAATCGAGCATCTGGTACGGCAAGAGCGGCTACGGCGCGGCGGGAGGCTTGTATTTCGGGACGAGCGGGCTTTCCATCGGGACGAAGTGCAAGGTGGACGCAAACGGCGTGATGAGCCTGAATGCGCTCAAATTCGGGAATGTGGATGTGTATGACGCACTGCTGGACCTGAACGAAAAGGTAGACGAGCTGATGGCGTATGCGGGCATGATCGACGTGACCGGGAAAAAAATCAACGATTTGATACTGCTGGTAGACGGCGACGGGCTTTCCATCGGGTCGGCAAGCACGGGTGCGTATGCGGTGGTGCTGAACTCCGGGGCGGCGATGCGGATCACGGCAGCGGGCGGCGATCTGTTTATCAGCAACGCAGGAGCGAGGAGCGACTGCTGGATCAAGCTGGACACAGGCGGAAAAATCAGTTTCAGCGCGGATACAGTGGACTTTAATTTTGTGAACAACATCGTCGGGCTGCCGACGGGATAGGAGGACGGAATGAATTTTACAAAACGGTATTTTAAGCTGCGGGACGATATTGTGCAGGCGATCAACGATTCCGCCCTGCCGCCGCTGGCGGCGGAGCAGTGCCTGCGGGAGCTGCGGGCGGAGCTGCTGACGGTTGTGGAGCGGGAACTGCGGGAGGGCGAAAACGCGGAAGCGAACGTGCAGACAGAGCAGAGCGTACAGCCCTTCCCCTCATCCGGCGCTTCGCGCCACCTTCCCCCCGAGGGGAAGGCAAGGGGGGCGGCGACAGTTTCCCACCGAGGGGAAGCCGACGGGCGGACAGAGCCGTCCGCCCCTACAGAAGCGGGGAAGGAGGGCTAAAGCGTGGGCATTTACAGAGTTGAGAAGGGCGGGCAAGCGCCTGCGGGACTGACGACGGGCGACCGTGTTGTGACCGGGGGCGGCACCTATGAGATCACAGGCGTGGGCGAGAACGGGAGGTACACGTCGAGGCTCGTAAACAAGCAGCAGACGATCCACAACTACGGCGGCGGGTACGACACCAGAAGCGGCATTCCGGGCGCAAGCTCACAGACGACGGAAAGGCTATCCAGATTGGAGAGCGGGTACACGCCGTCGTCGGCGGTGCGGGCGGCGCAGAGCTATCTCGCGGGCGTGCAGGGCAGCAAGCCGGGGGCGTATGAATCGAAGTGGGGCGCGGAGCTGGACGCGCTGTATGACAAGATCACAAACCGCGAGAAATTCAAGTACGACGTGTACGATGACCCGATGTATCAGCAGTACAAGATGCAGTATCAGAATCTCGGCAGGACGGCGATGATGGACACGATGGGGCAGGCTGCCGCCCTGACGGGCGGGTACGGGTCGAGCTACGGGCAGAGCGTGGGGCAGCAGACGTATGACGCGTATCTCCAGAGCCTCAATGACGTTGTGCCGGAGCTGTACGGGCAGGCGTATCAGCAGTACAGCGACGAGGGCGCAAGGATGCTTGACCAGTGGGGGTTGCTCAACGACCGAGAGCAGCAGAATTACAACAAGTACCGCGACCAGATGAGCGATTACTTTAACGAGCTGTCGCTGGCACAGTCTGCGGCGCAGGCGGCGGCGCAGGACGATTACAACCGCTGGGCGGCGGAGCGGAGCTATTGGCTGCAAAAGCAGCAGGATGAGCAGAGCTATTATGCCGCCGCGCAGAAGGCGGCGAGCGGATCGGGGGGCGGCAAGAGCTCCGGGAGCGGCAGCGATTCGGCGTGGACGGAGTTCGGTTCGGGTTTGAGCAAGACGATGTTCGACAATATGCTGTACGCGCTCAAGCAGAACGCGGCGAAGGGCGACGCGCAGACGGTGGATCAGATCATGTCAAAGTACGAGAGCAAGCTATCGCGCAAGCAGTGGAACACGGTGGCGGGCATTCTGAACAACCACGGGTACACGCTGCCGAAGTACTGAGAAGGAGAAGAGCATGGGAGCATGGAGCGAGTATAAAAAACAGCAGGAGCAGGAGCGCCGGACGGGGAAATGGACGGAGTATAAGCAGAGCGGCAGCTACCGCAAGAGCGGGGCGGCTGCCGCGCCTGCTGCAAGCGGGGGCAGACCCTCTCAGTCCGCTGCGCGGACAGCTCTCCCAGAGGGAGAGCCAAGCGCTGCACGGGGGACATACAGCCCGACGCTCTCGCGCTACAAGGCGCAGGGCGGGGTGACGTTTGAGCAGTACAAGGCGGCGGTAGACAGCATCACGCAGCAGCGGTACAGGGCGATGCGCGGGATGACGGCTGGAAAGCCGGCTTATTCGCTGGACACGCCGACTATGGGGGCGCTGGGAAGATACCGGCAGGATACGACGCCCAAGGAAGAAGCGCCGGCGATCGACTACGGCGACCACGGCAGCGACGCGGCGATGGAGAAGTGGCAGGGGCACTGGGCGGACGATCTTTTCAAGAAGGCGCTGGCGCAGACACCTACAGACACGGAGGGCATTGCCAAGCGCGGCGAGATGTTGAGCAGGATGCAGTGGGGCGAGGACGAGAGGAAGGCGGCAGAGGCGCTGCTGAAGGCGGCGCAGGTGCAGAATCTGACCGGCAACGCGTACAATCCGTCGGACTACGCCCCGGCGTGGGACGCGTATATGCGCGGAGACAACGAGGAATACACCCGGCAGGTCGCAATCTACGACCAGCTTTACGCGCGGCTGCATCCGAAGAGCACGGCGTTTCGGTCGGCGGCGGTGGAATCCACGGGGCTTTTATCCATGGCGAAGCTGGGCGCTGCGGCGGCAGGAGATGAGACGGGCATCAAGACGCTGCAAAGCTCGGAGCAGGCGGGAAAGCAGGCGCAGGCGGCAGAGCCGGGTATTACCTGGGCGACCAAGGTCGGCATTGGAGCGGGCATGGCGCTGCTGCCGCAGAGTATGCTCAACCCTGCGGCGGGTGCGCTTGCAAAGACGGCGCTGGGCGCAACAAAGCTGGGACAGGCGGCAATTTCCGCAGGACAGACGGCACTTTCGTTTGCGGCGCGGGAGGCGATCCAAAATGCGGGCGGTCTTGCCACGGGCGAGATGACCGGCGGGCAATTCGCGCAGCGCACGCTTGCCAGCGCGGCAGGCGGCGCGGCGGGGTCGATTGCGTCGGGGCTGGTATCGTCGGGCGTGGCGAAGCTGCTGACGGACAAGCAGATGATGACGCCGTTCAAGGAGTATCTGCGGCAGACGGCGGCGTCGGCGACGTTCTCGGCGGCGAACACCGGGGTGAGTGCCGTCGCGTCCGGGCGGAAGATGACGAAGGAAGAGATTGCTACGGAGCTTGGAATGTCGTTTGCATTCGCGATGGTGGACGGATACCTGAGCGCCATGCGGAGCACGAAGGCGGCGAGCGAGCAGGTCAAGGCAAAGTACGACCAGATCACGCAGGAGTTTGACGCCATCCAGAACCACATGAACGGCAGGCAGTATGCGACGCAGGAGGAATATGAGCAGGCGCTGCGTGACCTGCGGACGCATGTGAAGGAACTAAAGGCGGAGGTGGGCAGCACCTACTACGCCGGACAGCAGGAGTTTGTGAACGACATCCAAAAGGGCTTGGACGTTGCCATCGGGAATATCAACATCATGCTTGCGGGCGATACGGGCACTGCTGCGGCAGCGGCGGGCACGTCGGGCGTAGGCGCACAGACGGTGCGGCTGCTGACGAGCGAGATCGAGGACGCATTCCGTACCGGCGCGAGCGATACGCCGGATGTGCCGGTGACGGGCGGCGCGCCGGAGAGCACTGCGGTCAATGATAATCCGACGCAGCATACGCCGGCGGAGCAGCAGGTGATCGAGGAATATAAGGGCGCAGTTGACGAGCGGCTGAAAGCGACGATCGAAAAGTACCAGAGCGGTGAGGAAACGGGGTTTGCAAGATTCGGGATCAACGATGTATCAGAGCGGCAGGCGGCGGACGCCGGACGGCTTTTGGGCGGAGAGTACGCAGGGTACACGAATGCGATCAACTCAAACGGGATTCGGCACACGCTGAAGGAGCACGGGGCACAGGGCACGGTAGACCATTCCATGGCGGACGTGAACGACTTTTCGAGAATCGGCTATGTACTGCACAATTACGATAACGTCGAGAAGGTCACATACAAGAGCGGAGACGATGACCTGAGCGCAGAGTTCAGAACGCAGGACAATAAGCCTGCCGCTATGCTGCGGTACAGCAAAAAAATTAACGGAACATACTTCGTGGTAGAAGCAGTTCCGCAGTCAAAGCATAAGAAGTTTTGGGTGGTCAGCGCCTATATAGGCACGGGCAGTGGTACGCAAGCTCCCGATGCCACGAAAGACCCCGGGAATACGCCAGACGCGTCTCTTGCTTCTTCACTGCCCGCTAAAACAACAGTAGCACAGAATCCTGAAGCTGTCAAGCGGGACGAATGGCTGCCGGAGAATATGGACGTGGAGGATGACATTCCGTCGAACATGGATGTGATCGACGAGGACGGGGACGGGCTGCCGGACAATATGGAGCTGGAGGACGAACCCTCTCAGTCGCCTGCGGCGACAGCTCTCCCAGAGGGAGAGCCAAGGGGCGGCGGAAACGCGCGGCAGGTCGGAACGGAGAACGCCGGGCGGACAGAGGCGTCCGCCCCTACAGAGGCGCAGGAAACCGTGGGTGCGAACGGTGAGCCGGAGGTGCGGACGGTATTGCGGCAGGCAGGGCAGGAGGATGTACGCGGGCGCGTGAAGGGCGACAAGCTGCTCGGCAAGGTCGGGGACACGCTGCGCGAGTATAAGGCGCGGCTAAAGCAGTACGATGCGCGGACGGCGGAGCTGCGGGGGCTGGAAGCAAACGCACAGCAGGTCAGAAATAACGAGCCTTCCCCTCATCAGTCGCCTACGGCGACAGCTTCCCCCCGAGGGGAAGCCATAAATGCGCGGGTACGGGAGCTGCGGGAGCAGCTCGCGCAGGACGAGGCATATCTGGAAGCGAAGGAGCGGGATATGCAGGACGTGGCGAACGTTGCGCGGGCGCGGCTGGAGAACGAGCGGCAGCAGAAGGAGTTGGGACGCGAGACGCAGACCCTATCCGACAAGGAGCTGCGCGAGACAGAGCAGTCCGCACAGGCGCAGGAGAGCGCCGCCGAGCTTGCGGCAAGGAGAGCGGCAGAGGAGCAGGACGCGGCGGAACTGGAGCGGATCGCAAAGCAGCGCGAATACGGCTTTGCGATGACGCAATACTTTATCTCCGGGTATTTTGATGCAAACGACCGCGTGCAGATGGACATCCCGACGTATGCAGAGGCGGTGCGTGTCGCCTACGGGAAGGGACGGTTCGGCTGGAAATTCAAGCGTGAGGATTCTCAGAGGGGCATTGCGGACGAGGTATTGCAGGAAGCCTACAAGGAAGGCAGGCGGAAAGGAGAAGAAAATGGAACAGCGGGTATTGGTAACGGCGGCGAACGGGATGCAAGTATGGATTCCGATGAGCCGTCTGGACGCGTGGGCAGAGGCGCAGGAGGAGCAGAGAAAGAATCCGCAGGCGGATTCGGCATCAAGGAAAGCCTTAGAATCCAAAGTGTCCTCGGCACTGCGAAAGCGGAACGGTTAAGCCCAAAGGCGGACGGGATCGAAAACGGCTCGGAACAGAAAATGTTCTACCGCGTGCCGGAGGGTATGGTGCAGGAATATCCCGCACTCAAGCAGGCGAAGCAAATCCTTACCGATGCGGGCGCGGACGACGTGCGTCTTGTGAGCGGGTCGATCAGAATCAGGACCGCAGGCGGCAGAGAGATGAGCGTGCAGGGCGTTACACAGGGAACGACCGTATGGATCACCATCGACGCGAAGGACGGCGTTATCAAGACCGCCGAGCACGAGGCGATGCACCTGCGGCTGGAAGCAGAATCGGGGTTGCGGGAGCGCCTGATCGACGCGCTGGGGCTTTCGCAGGAGCAGCGGGATAAGCTGGCACGGAAATACTGCGAGGCATACGAGGGCTGCTACACAGGCGATGACCTGAGCGCGTATCTGGACGAGATCGTGTGCGACGCCTACGCGGGGATCAACCGCATGGGCTTGGGCGCGGACAAGCTCCAGAATGCCGTGCGCACCGCCGCAGACAGCACCGCGAGCCAGCGCACAAAAAAACCGGCACAGACCAGAGGCCCGCCGGAGGGGAAACTATCGGTGGGAGCAACAAAGGATGGTCGCCCGGTCGCTGTGGTGGACAGCGATATTCTCAGCCACATGGACACGACGACGTGGGACAAGGCGAAGATGAGAGAGGCGCAGGGAGCGGCAAGGACAGCACTGCTGGCGTTCAAGGACGGCGTGGAAGTGCAGATGACCAATTACGAGATCAATAGGCAAAGCCGTAGAGAATATACGCGGTCGGACGATACGGCGCGGCTGTATCGGAAAGACAAGAGCGGATTTGCAGACAAAATGCGCGCCGCCGACGCAGTGGATGACATCATCGTTGCAACGACAGACTGGTCGCGAGACGGGAAATTGAAGCATCCGAGAACGGACGATCTGGTGGACTTCCTGCATGGGGACGTACTGATCCGCGCTGGGAGTAACCAGTATGTGGCAACGACCGTAGTCGGGATCACGGACGCGGGAAAGTATGTGTTCTACGATGTGACAGGCATGACACCGACAACGTTTACAGAAAAAACGAAGTCCCCTACCACCGCTTCCGGGAAAACACCCGTCGGCGATATACAAGGGAACTCCGTTTCTAACAGTGTACGCGGAGAGAGCAAAAATGTCAAGGGGAAATATTCGCCAGAAACGCAGGAGCGAGCGCCGGAGCTGACGGACGCGGATGCGCCGGTGCTGAGTGAGGAGGAGCAGCAGAGAGAGATCGCGCGGGAGCTGGAGGAAAGCGACGAGGAACGAAACCGACTGCGGAATCTCCAAAGAACCGGCAGGCAGTACATGAAGCATGTCCGGGATGAGACCGTCCAGAAACTCACGAATCCGATGAGCGCGGCGGGCTGGGACTTGGAGACAAAGGTCCGACCTGAGATCAACAAGATCATCGACGAGTACATTGAGACGGGCAAGGTGCAGAAAAGCACCGTGGAGCAGGCATTCGAGACGACCTACAGGGAAGCAAAGCAGATGAACGACGAGTTTGCACGACGGTACAGCGAGGTGCTGGACGTCATCAAGTCGCGGCGGATCGTGCTGTCGGACGAGCAGAAGCAGGAGCTACAGAACGCGACGCCCGAAAAGGCAAAGGTCCTCGCACGGTCACTGCGAGACTTGAAAGCGATGGACTTTGCGAAGGGCGCGCAGCCGCTGTATGACGTGAGCCGGATGTACGAAAAGGTGCGCAAGATGTCGCCTGAATTGTTCGGGTCGTGGGCAAAGGAATCGTGGGAGCAAATCACGCGCCTTTCGTCCGTGAGCCGACAGATCATGAAGGCGACCGTGCTGTCCGAAAAAATGGAGACGGCGGAGTTCAAGGAACACGCGTGGGACAGCTTTAAGGCAAGCGTGAAGGAAATGCTCCCGGAGATGCGCAAAGCGCGGGACTACGCGCAGGCGTATGAGCGGGAGCAGGCGGCGGCGCGGGAGGAAATGCTGCGGCGCGAGGAGGAAACTGCACGCGAGGACGAAAGACGGCGCGAGGAGGAAGCGGCGGCAGAACAGGAGGCATTCGAGCCGTATGACTACGGGAAGCTCCCGGGGAAGGCGCGGGCGTTTGTGGATCAGGCGGTGAACAGCGCAGTGCGGCAGGCAGCGAACGCGATGAGCATTCCGGGCAAGGCAAAGCGCGAGGTGCTGAAGCCTGCCGTGCAGGGCATGATGAACGAGTTCCTGCAAACCGGCAAGATCGCGCAGGAGACGATCAACAAGAGCTTTGAGGACGCCTACGACGCCGGCATTGAAGAGGACCGCGAGTTCTACGACACGTTCAAGCATATCAAGGTCAAGCTGCTCAAGACGGGCATCCGGGTGACGCCGGAGGTACGGGCGGAGTTTGCAGACCTTGAGCAGTTCCGGCGGGCGGTGCGCGGGAAGATCTTACTCAACAACGAGGGCATCGGCATCGACACGCTGTACGGAGAACTCCACGACGAAGCGCCGGGGCTGTTCCCGGAGGCGATCATGAACCAGGCGGATCAGCTGATGCGCATGATCGAGGTGGCGAATAAGATCCAGATCACGAAGCAGACGCTGGACGAGGCGCACAAGGGCGACGGCGGGGACTATAAGCGGTGGGCGAAAAATGACTTTGAGGCTGCCGTGGAGGATATGAAGGCATCGCTGCGCACCGCCAGAGCGTGGGCGGAGAGCCGCGAGCGGACGAAGCTGGCGCAGGAAGCGCCGAAGTCGCAGGCGGAGGTGGAAGAACTATACAAGCGGCAGAGGGAAGCCAGACGCGCCTATGAGCGGGTGCAGAGCAGGAATCTGCTGACGGACGAGGACGAGCGGATACTGGACCGGCTGCTGCGCGGAGAGCTTGCGCCGGAGGACATTCAGGACCGCGAGAACGCGCGGAGCATTCTGAACGTGTACGAGGCAAAGGCGGACTATGCCGCGCTCACGGCGCAGATCGCCCGGTGGCGCAGGGGCGTGAAGGAGGGCTATCGCGAGCAAGTGCGTCCTTTGCTTACAAACAGTGAACAGGCGAAGGACAAGAAGGGGCTTGCGCCGGGATTTCGGTATGACCGCGAGACGGCGGAGCGGAACATCGAGGACGTGTTCCCCGCGGCGGACGCGAAGAGGATCAACGAGACGATCTTTGAGCCGGTACACACGCAGCAGGCGAAGTCCACACGCTTTAAGAACGAATACCGCGCCCGCGTGAGAAAGCTGGATCTGAGCCGGAAGGTCAAAGCCGGAGACGTGGTGAGCGAGGCGCACGCGGTGCAGCTCTACGGCGAGGCGATGGACAACATCCGGCAGCTCACGAAGAAGCCCATGGACGCGAAGCGGGACGGCAAGACGCTTGCCGAATGGGAAGCCGTGGTGCGCGAGCTGTGGGAGAAGAACCCCGGTATCAGCAAGGAGAAGGTCGAGAACACTGTCGCGGAGTTCAGAAAAATCTACGATGAGCTGTTTACGCAGATGAACGACGTGCGCGTGCGAAACGGCTATGAGCCGATCGACTACCGCAGGGGGTATTTTCCGCACTTCCAGCCGGGGCAGACAGACGGCGTGCTGGCGGTGATGGGGAAGGCGCTGGGCATCAAAGCGGATGTGACGGCGCTGCCGACGACCATCAACGGTCTGACCCACACCTTTAAGCCCGGTATCACATGGTTTGGAAACGCGCGGGAGCGCCTGGGCTTTAACACAGCGTATGACGCGGTGGAGGGCTTTGACAAGTACATCGAGGGCGCGGCGGACATCGTATTCCAGACGGACAACATCCAGCGGCTGCGGGCGTTTGCCTCGGAGGTCAGATACCGCACATCGAACGAGGGCGTTCGCGAGCGGGTGGACGCGATCCGGGCGGATGAGAGCATCAGCGAGCAGGACAAGGAGCTGCGCATCAAGGATCTCTATGAGAACGCAAAGTTTGAGCTTTCGGGCTTTGCGGCGTGGCTGGATGAGTACACAAACCTGCTGGCGAACAAGAAGAGCAAGCTCGACCGGGGCGTGGAGAGCGTGCTGGGACGCGGGTTCTACAACGCGATGAACTGGCTGGAGAGCCGCGCGGCGGCAAACATGGTGGCGATGAATCCGGGGTCGTGGCTGACGAACTTTATTCCGCTGACGCAGGCGTGGGGCTATGTATCCACGGGCGATATGGTGCAGGCAATGGGGCAGACCCTTGCGGCGATGAAGAACGACGACGGCTTTTGGGAGCGCAGCGCGTTCCTCACGAACCGACGGGGCAGCGATCCGCTGGTGCGGACGTGGCAGGGAAATTTGAGTGCGAAGCTGTCTATGCCCATGGAGTGGATCGACACAATCGCGGCGGACACGATCGTCCGGGCGCGGTACAACCAAAACCTCCGGCGCGGGATGCTGGAGGAAGACGCGATGCGCGAGGCGGATCGCTTTGCGGCAAACATCATGGCGGACAGAAGCAAGGGCGCGACGCCGACGATGTTCCAGTCCAGAAACCCGTTTGTGAAGCTGTTTACACAATTCCAGTTGGAGGTGAACAATCAGTTCTCCAACATCTTCAAGGACCTGCCGCGCGAGATGCGCAAGCGGGGCTTGCAGGCGCTGGCGTGGGCGCTGTTCAAGATGTTCTTCTCGGCGTGGGCATACAACGAACTGTACGAGAAGGTCGTGGGCAGACGGGCGGCGCTTGACCCGATCGACATGACAAACGAGCTGGTGGGCGACGCGACGGGTTATAAGCTCAACAACGTCCTCGACGTGGCGTTCGGCTCGGAGGCTGGCTTTATCCATGAGGGAAAGCCTGCGGGCTTTGGGAACACGGTGACGAACTTTTTGACGAGCACCGCCGAGGAGCTGCCGATGGCAGGCGGGGTGCTCGGCGGCGGACGCGTGCCGTTTTCCTCGGCGCTGCCGGATGTGTCTACGATCTGGAAGGTGGCGACGAATAAGGAGCTGGACAGCGAGACGAAGAACGCGAAGCTCTGGGAGGAGGTCCGAGACCCGCTGCTGTATCTGGGGCTGCCGTTCGGAGGCGGGCAGATACGCAAGGTGGCGCAGGGTATTTACGCCGTGGCAAAGGGCGGCAAGTTCTACCGAAACAACAAGGGCGAGCTTCAGATGCAGTACCCGGTGTTTACCGACGAGGGCGCGATGACCGTGCTGCGCGACGTGCAGGCAGGCGTATTCGGACGCAACGCCACGAAGGAGGCGCGCGATTGGGTACAGGGCGGCTTCTCAAAACTCAGCACGAAGGAGACGAACGCGTACCTTGCAATGAGCGCGGCAGACGTGAAGCAGCGCGAGGCGTGGAAGCTCATTCAGGCGATGAAGGACGTGGACGTGCCGGAGGGCGCGAGCGAGAGGGAAGCGAAGCTGGCGGCGCTGAACGCATACGACATCGCAGACGAGGCAAAGGCACTGTATTACTACAACGTGATCGCGAGCGAAAAGGAGCAGGCAATGCTCCAAAGGCTGCTGAACGAGAACGCGGATGTGGGCGCGTATCTGGAGTACCGGCAGGCGCTGCCGGGCGCGGACGGCTGGAAGGACGCAGAGGGGAACACGGTGAGCGGGAGCAAAAAGTCAGAGCTGTACGATTTATTGGACAGCTACGACTTTACGCCGGAGCAGAAGGACGCCATTGCCGGAGAAAGCTACAAGCTGACGGGCTTTGAGCCGTGGACGGAGCAGGGCAAGAGCCTGCGCGAGGCGGCGATGACCGGGAAGAACGTGACACAGGTGGTGCGGGAGCTGAAGAAGGCAGGCTACACAAACGGCGAGATCAGCCAGGCGATCACGGCACTGTGCCGGCAGGACTTCCGGGAGGCGAGCGAGCGGGAGCGCATTGACCTGCGGGCACATCTGGCGACGGTGTATGCGATGCTGGGAAAGGATCGCAAGAAGGCTCTGGAAAAAATCGACGAATGGGCACAGTAGTGCACTAGAGATTTGCCGCCGGAGGCTGATACAATAGGGAGGAGGTGATGAGTATGGATATTCCGGCGGCAAAGCCGTCGCCACGGTTTGCGTTTGGGACGATGTGCTGGTATGAGGGGGATGTTTTCCGTGTGGGACTTGAGATAGACCTCAAGGATCAGGACGGAGAGCGGGTGCATCTGAAAGCCGGCGATACGGTGACGGTACGGTTTTATGACGAAACGCACACACTTGTAAAGGAATTTGTGCCAACGATCAGCGGCGATGCGGTGGTACTGGTATTTGACAAGGCGACAACGGCGCTGTTCCCGGAGGGGGACTACACCTACGACGTGGAGTATGAATACACAGACACGGACGGCGCAAGGAGAACGACGCTGGCGAAGGGGAACAAGTGCCTAGTGCAATGAGGGGAGTGAAGAACGATGGTATATGAATTTCCGCCGGAGGCGGTGCTGCGGCTGAATGGCTACGTTTCGCGCGGGGTGAAGGCGGCGGAGATCGACGAGAACGGGCATCTGCTGCTGACGCTGACGGACGGGACAGTGGCTGATCTTGGAAGCGCGGTAGGACCGCAGGGCGAGCGGGGCTTTACGTTCACACCGAGCGTGGATGACAGCGGCAATGTTTCGTGGACGAACAACGGCGGTCTTGAGAATCCGGCGACGAAAAACATTCGCGGGCCGCGGGGCTTCAGGTTCACGCCGGAGGTCAGCGACGACGGTGAGCTTTCGTGGACGAACGACGGCGGGCTGCAGAATCCGGCGACGAAGAACATCCGCGGGCCGCGGGGCTTCAGGTTCACGCCGAGCGTGAACGACGACGGTGAGCTTTCGTGGACGAACGACGGCGGGCTGCAGAACCCGGAGGCGAAAAACATTCGCGGTCCGCGGGGCTTTACGTTCACGCCGAGCGTGAATGACAGCGGCGAGCTTTCGTGGACGAACGACGGCGGGCTGCAGAACCCGGGGACGAAAAACATTCGCGGACCGCAGGGCAGCACGGGCGCACCGGGTTACAGCCCGACGGTGCAGATCAGCAAGACCGGCAAGGTGACGACCGTGACCATCACGGACGAGAACGGGGATCACGTATTCAAGATCAATGACGGGCAGGACGGGACAGGCTCTGGCGATATGCACACGTCCACCTACGACCCGACGGGCAAGGAGCAGGACATTTTTGCGTATGCGGACGCACAGGCGGGCGCGGCGATGGATGAAGCAACTGCTGCGGCGTCGGCGGCGAGCAGCGCACAGTCAGCCGCAAGCAGAGCGCAGTCGGATGCAAGCAGCGCGCAGATCGCGGCAACGAGAGCACAGGATACAGCGGACACAAAGCTCGCCAAGAGCGGGGACGGCAGCAATGTGACATCGGGTATCAGCATTGCAGGCACACGCAGAAATATCCAGGCGGGTGAAAAGCTGTCCACAATGTTTGGAAAGATCTATCGGTATTTTGCCGACCTCGGCAGCCTGGCATTTAAGTCCACGGTGGCAAAATCAGATCTTGCGGAGGACGTGCAGACATCGCTCGGCAAGGCGGATACGGCGATGCAAAGCTACACGGAGACCGACCCGACCGTGCCGAGCTGGGCGAAGGCGGAAAAAAAGCCGACCTACACGGCGAGTGAGGTCGGGGCAGTGCCGACCTCCCGCAAGGTCAACGGCAAAGCCTTATCCAACGACATCACGCTCGGGGCGGTGTACACGGCGACGCTGACGGCTGCGGGATGGGTGACCTCGGGGGCATGGAAAACGCAGACAGTCTCGGTGACGGGGCTGAAAGCCAGCTACAACGCCGCGCCGTTCGTGGACGTGGCACTGAGCGGCACAGACGCAGCTGCAGACGCGGAGCTGGCGGCGGCATGGCTGGGCATTTCGGCAAGCGCCTACGCAGGCACAGGGCCGGACAGCCTGACGGTGAAATTCCCGGCGACGGTGGACACGCCGACCGTGAATATTCCGATTCGCGTTACGACGTATGATTGAGGGGGTGCGGCATGATCTGCAATATCAAGCGCCGCCCAGCCGGAGGAATCAAGGTCGGAACGCTGGCGGTCGGGGAGATCGTCCAAATCGCGGTGAGCGGCGTCATGACGAATTTCATCGTCGCCAATCAGGGTATCCCGGCGGATACGGGAACGGGCTATGACGGAAGCTACGACGCGAGCTGCGATGGGACGTGGATGATCGCGGAGGCGCTGATGGACGGACCAAAGGTATACGGCTTGCAGCTTTGGAGCGATAACCTTACAAGCTGGTTTTCAGCAATGATAGACGAAAAGGTAATGAATGCGATCCGACAGGCAACATATCCGCAATATGGGAAATCAGTTACTGCAAAAATCACGCGACCAAGCGTGCGGGAACTGAACTTCCGATGGACGTCTGGCGGCGGGACATACGACGGCGCACCACTGGAATACTTCCTGACACACAGCGCGATCATGCCATGGACGGGAAGCAGCACTGAAGCTGATTATTGGACGAGATCGAGATCACCAAGAAATTCTAGTTCCGATGCGATCTATGTCAGCGGTTCAGGGCTGGCAAGTCAGAGCGCGAACGGCAGCAACGCGCGGGCAAGACCGCTGTTTATCCTTGAGCCGGACAAACTGGTGAAGAAGGTGTCGGACGGGGTATACCAGCTCGTATAAACAAAATGTAGACAAAATTCGCGGCGCGTGTTATGATGACGCTGCCCTTTATGGGCGGGCGCTGCCCTATACGGTAGGCGGGAATGCCTCTCGATTTGGAGAGGACACTTCTGAAAGCCCTCTCCGATGCGGAGAGGGGGGATGTGTATGATCACATACGGAGAGCTGTTTCAGCTTTGCCTTGTTATCATCGGCATCGTTGATCTGGTCGTTCAGATCACAAAAAAGAAGTGACCGCCGTACCCTCGAACAGTCGGCGATCACTTCAATGACCATATAAGAGGCTAACCGTCTATCGGCAGCGTCCTTACATAGTCATTATAACGCTCCGCTGCGAAATGTCAAGCAGCGGGGCGCTTTTTGCGCCCGGGAGGGGGAAGTATGTACATCACGGTAAACGAAAAAACCTATCAAAATGCAGAACGAATCAAGACGTATCAAGCGGTTTCCTTTACGGCGGACGGGCTGGAGGGCATCGGCGCGGTCAGCGGCGTCATAACAAGGTATCGGGACGATGGATTTGAGATCGGCGAGGATAATGCTGCCGACTATCTGCGGCAGGAGGAGATCGCGGGCGGCTTCCGGCTGACGAATGTGCCGGAGGTGCAGCCAGTCGAGCCGCAGGCGCAGGAAGTGGTATATAACGAAGCAGTGTCCGTTTTGTGCGCTGTGAAAATGATGATGGCGGTTGGCAGTGTTCCGGCTGAAACAGATGAGGCAAGAATTACGGTGAGCGGCTTATACGCCGATTGGGAATATGGAAAGCACATTGTGGGCGAGATTTATAACGCCAACAGACAGACATGGGAGTGCTTTCAGGCATACGACAATGCCGTTTATCCAGATATTGTGCCGGGAAATTCGGCATGGTATACGTTCAATCGTCCGCTTCATGGAAAGTCCAAGGAGACTGCAAGAGAATTTGTGCAGCCGATGGGGGCGCACGATATGTATAAGAGCGGCGAGTGGATGATTTTTGAAAAGAAATTCTGGATGTGTAAAAGCGATACGGCGTACAGCCCAAAGGATTATGCCGCTGCATGGGAGGACAAAGGAGTAGACGGAAATTCTGCGGATGCGCCGGATGATCCTGCGGTGAGCGTCCCGGAGTTCGTTCAGCCAACTGGCTCGAATGACGCATATAAAAAGGGTGATAAGGTGTCTTTTGAAAACAAGGTATATGAAAGCACGATAGATAATAATGTGTGGTCACCTACGGCATATCCGGCAGGATGGAAAGAGATCGAGGAGTAAGGACGTGAGCGAGTACCGATATGCCTGCGAGGTGCGGGCGATGCTGGAGTATCTGCCGCATGAGATGGCAGGGCTGTATTTTACATTGATCGAGTAAGAGAGGAGAAATGAGATGGAAACGCTGAAGGTGATCGCCGACATTTGCACGCGCGTGATGGCGGTGGTGGCGCTGCTGGTGGCGCTCATCAAGCCGCTGCGAGAGCGAGTGCTTGGTGTGACGGCTTCCAAGGCAGGCGTGCGGTGTCTGCTACGATCGGATATGCTGCACACATACTACAAGCACAAGGATGAGGATAAAATCCGGCAGTACGAGCTGGAGAATTTCATGCACCTGTATAATGCGTATAAGGCGCTGGGCGGCAACAGCTTCATCGACCACATCAAGCAGGAGGTGGACGGCTGGGAGGTCGTCACATGATCCGCAACAAGCGCCGCTGGCGCAAGGGGGAGATGGCAAAGACCATCGTGATCTACTGCATCCGCATTTTGACGGGCGTGCTGATCTGGGCGGTCGTGCTCAAGACGCTGTGCGCGGTGCTGGACTGGACGTGCGACCTGTCGGACGTGCTGACCTTTGCCGGGGCGTTCTTCGGCGGAGAGCTGGCGCTGCTGGCATTCAAGAGAGTGTTTGCAAAGGAAAAAAATAACGAGGAGGAAAATTAAAATGGAACAGATCAAAAAAAGACTGGGGAATCTTTTGAGCGTGAAAAGCCTGGTAACGCTGGTGCTGACGGCGGTGTTCGCGTATATGGCGGTCGCCGGGAAGATCAGCCAGGACTTTATGACCATCTATGCGGTCATCATCGCGTTCTACTTCGGCACGCAGAGCCAGAAGATGCAGGACGCCGTGGACAAGGACGGAGGGACGCAGGCATGATGTGGTTCGGTGTTGCCTGCTTTGTGCTGGGTGTTGTGCTGCTGCTGCGGCTGATGCGGGGGTGAGGCTATGGTGCAGATCAAAACGCAGCTTGCGCACCGCTCCAACTACGGCGGCAAGCGCACACAGAAGATCGAGTGGATCGTAGTACACTACACGGCGAACGATGGCGATTCGGACGAATCAAACGGGCGGTATTTCCAGCAGCCGCTCAACCCCGTCGCATCGGCGCACTATTTTGTGGACGACGATTCGATCACACGGTCCGTGCCGGATGTTTTTGTGGCGTATCACTGCGGGGCGCGGACATACAAACATCCGAGCTGCCGGAACGCGAACTCCATCGGTGTGGAGCTGTGCGACGCGAAGCGGGACGGGCGCGTGATGGCGACAAACAAAACCATCGCCAACGCGGCGGAGCTGGTGTACCAGCTTTGCAAGCAGTACGGCATCCCGTATGACCACATTATTCGGCACTACGACGTGACGGGCAAGCTGTGTCCGGCATACTGGGTCAAGGGCGACGGCTTGCAGAAATTCAGAAAACAGGTCGAGGAGGTGGGCGAGGTGGTCGAAAAGAGCTATATGATCGTCGATGGAAAGAAGGTCGAGGTCAACCGAATCCTCAAGGGCGGAACGAATTACGTCAAGGTGCGAGACATCGCAAAGGCGCTGGATCTGGAGGTCGGCTTTCAGGGGAATATTGCGACGCTGAAAAGGAAGTGATGGGATGTCGCCACGCGCCAGAATGACGCTGCCGCCGGAGCTGGAGTGCATGACGCGGCAGGGCATGGAGACCGTGATCCGCGAGGCGAATCTTGGCAGAGAGGATACGCAGATCGCAAGGCTCTATTATGTGGACAAGCTGCCGCAGGTGGATGTGGCGACGGAGCTGTATCTGGGGCGCGCAACGGTGCAAAGGCGGCTGCCGGACATCTTGAGAAGGATGCAGAGAACGTCGAGACTGCTGAACTGAACAGAGAAAAGACCGTGCAGAAATGCACGGTCTTTTTTTGAGCGGAGGTGATGCACAAGTGAGGCACATCGAAAAAAGGAAAAGCGCATACTGACGGTAGAAGCCGAACGGCTTACTACACAAAAGGAGGTATGAGCAATGGAGTATGCAAGCAATGGAAAGGGCAACCTGGGCGTCACTCTGGGCGCGATCGGCACGGGGCTGGGTGTTCTGAACGGGGGTCTTGGCAGCCTTTTCGGCGGCTGGGGAAACGGGTGCAGCGAGAACACGCCGGTATCCCGGTATGAGCTGGATCGCGAGACGAAGCTCGCGGCGAAGGACAGCGAGATCGCGCTGCTGAAAGCCAACACCTACAACGATCAGAAGATGTTGGAGGTGTACGCGTACATCGACGGGCAGCTCAAGGACGTGCGTAATGGGCTGGCGGCACAGGCGGTGCACAACCAGAAAACCGAGGACAGCTTCACGCTGGCGCGGCAGGACATCGCCTGCGTGGAGGAGCGTCTGAACGAGAAGATCAAGATGGAGGCAGAGCGCCGCTGCTGCGCTGACAACAGCATTGTCACCTATGCAAACGCGACGTTTTACCCGAAGATGGTCGCAGACGTTGCCACCGGCACGGGCACAACGGCGCAGTCCCTCTACAACCCGCTTCCCAAGTGCGGCGGGTGCTGCGGCAACTGACACACAAAAGGGGCGGCGAAAGCCGCCCCGCACGAAACGGAGGTAAAGCATGGCGACGATCGACCAGATCATGCGCGCGGTGACGCGCTTTGCGGACAATGAGGTTTTGCCCCGCCTGCCGACCGGCAAGGGCATCGGAGCGGGCATTCTGCTGGCACTCGTGATGGAGGGCGGCAGAGACAAGCTCCTTGCGCTGCGGGAGCATCCTGTGGTGCAGATGATGGGCGTGATGGATGAGAGCGGAAACGTGGACGTGGAAAAGCTGTACAGCGTCGCACGTCCGAAGCTGGACGGCAAGAAGCTGCCGGTCAGCGTCCCGATCATCGGCGAACTGCGGTTTGACGTGAACGACTTGGACAGGCTGTACAGCATGGTGCAGGAGGAATTGTGATGGAAAAGTGCGAATACAAGCGAAAGCTCCATGAGCGGCTGCACAAGCTTATTGACGAGCCGCTGACGCTGGGACACATCGAGGAGGCGGGCATTATTGCGGGGCTGCTGTGCAGCTTGGACGCGCTGCACAGCGAGCACTCGGAGACCTTTACAGAGGCGGACGCGCGGGCGTGGGTATCCGAAATGGAAAACGAGGACGGCAGCACGGGCGAGCACTGGACGCAGGAGCAGACGACAGCGGCGGCGCGGAGCGTCGGCGTGGATGCGCAGGCGCTGGGCACGTCGGCGTGGTACGCGGCAATGAATATGATCTACTCGGACTATTGCGCGGTCGCGCGCGAGTACGGCGTGGATCGCCCGGACTATTACGCAAAGATGGCAAAGGCGTTTTTGATGGATCGCGACGGCGGCGGTGCGGAGAAGAAAATCGCGGCGTATTATCGGTGCGTGGCTGCTGGGCGTTAGCATTTTCATTAGCATTTTGTATTCTGCGTTAGCATTTTTGAATGCGCAAATACATGATATTTTATGAAAAAGCATAACAACAAAAAGCCGCGAAAGCATTGACATATAAGGAAAAACCAGCAATCGCAACGGATTGCTGGTTTTTCGTGCTATGGCAGGGGATGAGGGATTCGAACCCTGATTGAGCAGCCGTAAACACGTTGAAAATACAGGGGATTTATTTTTCGTTAGCATTTTCGTTAGCATTTTCATAAAACTGCGCCATGCGGTTTTGCGCTTTCAGGCGGTCCGCCTGCGCAAGGTGCGTGTAGATTTTGCGCATGGTGTTATGATCAGACCACCCGCCGATCTCCATTGTCTCCAATTCGGAAAAATGAAGATGATAGGCAAGGGATGCAAAGCTGTGACGCAAGCCATGGACGCCTACGTTTGGAATGCCCAGCTCTGCACAAACTCTTTCCATAGTATGATACAGAGCGTGGGGGGTTTTAGACCAAATGCGCCCGGAGGTTTGCCCGGTCTCGCGGATCGCCTCCACGAGACGTGGGATCATAATGGGAATGACGCGCTGGCTGGACAGCGTCTTGTTTTCATCCCGGTATACGAGGTCATTGTTTTTATCAGGAACGAGCGAGCCATGGACGGATATTGTGTTCTTTTTGAGATCGATGTCGGAATAGTCGAGCGCCATGATCTCGGAGCGGCGGAGAGAGTGAAGGGCGAGCAGCGCGGGAATCTCGTATTTTTTTCCGCGCAGGAGAGGAAGCACCTGCAAAATCTGCTCAGGCTCAAGGAAACGCGGCATACGGGACTTCTTTTTCTGCTTGGGGAGGCTGACGTTTGGAGTGGGGACGTTGGCGGCACGAAGGCAGGAGGCGAGAAAGCCCCATGTGTTTTTAAGGGTTTTGTGCGAATATTTGGCGGTCAGCGCCTCCATCACAGACGACCAGTCGATGCGTGAGACTGGCGTATCGATCACAGATGGGAAACGATTGTCCATAATGATGTAGTAGCCGCGCACCGTCGAAGGGGATGTATCGGGCGGAATCACATCAATGTATGCCTGCATGATCTGACGAAGCGTCTGGTCAGTTTTAGGCGCGGTGGTGCGGAGACCGGCGCGGTGCTCTGCTTTTTTGAGCTGCGCCTGCTGGATGCACTCACGGCGGGTGGGGGCGGAGATGGGGACGCTCTGCCCGCCGAGGCGGAGCTGGATGAAGTATGTACCGCTGGGGAGCTTACGGGGTTCGGGGATTTTCATGGGATACCTCCGGGAATTGATAACAGAATTACGATGGGGAATTTCTGCGTTCTTTACGGATGATGAGCAGGATCACGATGCCGATGGAAATGACGGAGGCGGCGATCAGGGAAATAAAAAGCCATGCAGCGACGGAAAGTTTACCGCCACGAATGATCCCGGCGTCGGTGACCTGCGAATCGATGAGCAGATAGGAGACCAAAGACAGCGCGAGCAGCACGCAGAAAAAGATCAGAACGTAGCAGAGGGAATGCACAGCCTTGATCTGCTCCTGCTGCGCGGCTCTTGTGGCTGCAAGGCGGGCGTTTTCAAGCTCCAGCTTCCGGCAGCGGGATTTGAGTTCATCGGTATTATTTTCGGGGACGGTAAGACCGCACAGCTCGTCCAGCGAGAGACCCAGAACGTCAGCCGTGGCGGCGGCGTTATAGAGCAGCGGGTTCGCCTGTGCGCCGGTATCGACGCGGCAGATGTTTGAGTACGGGACGCCTGACTTTGCGGCGAGCGCCTTTGAGGACATACCAAGTTCGTTTCGCCGCTGCTTGATCTTTTGTGAATACGATTCAAAATAGGGCTGCAATTTCTCCGTGGATGTCAAGATATACGCCTCCAAAACAGGTTTTTAAAAACAGGATAAGAAATTTGCAATTCAGGTTACGGTATTTCAAAATCAGGGTAGCGATTCGCAATCTGGAGTATGGACATTTGCCGGAAGATGCTGGTACGATATAGGTACAGGAAACGAGAACAAAAAACAGCCGCGGGAGACCGGGCTGACAGGGAGGATATGCAGATGAGAAGGATCACGGTAGAAGCAGAGGGCGAGCGGGTGCGCGTGATGCTGGACGGGCAGGAGATACAGAATGTGCAGGGCTTTAAGATCGAATACATCTCCGGCTCGCCGGTTTGGGTGAGCGTTGCGTGCGCGATGGGCGCACAGACGAAGCGCAAGGAAGCCCCTTTATCCTAGGGTAACACAATATCTGGAAACGCGAAAGTGGCAGGATGCACAAAAAACGCGGCGGATTTTTGGAGGGGTAAAAATCCGCCGCAGAGATTTGGAGAGATTCACAATTGCAAATACAGAACGTATGTTCTAACATATAAGTGCGGGTCATACGGAGAGGAGAAAACAATGGAGCAGAAGAAGCGTGAGATCGTGGAGCTGGTGGAGACAATGCGGGCAGATACGGTATGGATCGTGTGGAGGTTCATACAGAATCTGACGAAGTAAAGGAAGCGCCGGAGCGGGTCAGCGCTCCGGCGGTTTTCTTTGCGCGAATCAGGGATTGCATTTTTTGCAGGGGTCGTATCCGGCGGAGAGTGCGTCGGAGGCACTGTCAAAGATGACTTGGTTTTCGGGGTTTGGCAGAAAGCTGCACGTCGAACGGTGGAATTTATGCGAAGAGCGGTTGCCGATATAGGAATCGGAAATGTAGGGGTCAGGGCGGGAAGATCCGCTGCTTGCGGTATACGACGGAGAAGAGGCAGGCGGGGTATCCTGCGGGCTCTGCGTTGGTCGTTTTACTGCGGGCGCGGGTTCGGCGAACGACGGGGATTCCGCGGGAGCAGCAGACGGTGCGGCGGAAGCCTGAGAAACAGAAGGCTGCGCAGAGACCGGCTGCGGATCAGCGGGATTAGACCGCTGTGAAAAGGCAGAAAAACCGATGGCGACGGCAGCGGTGACAGCGAAAACAGCGGACAGGATGCGCTGGCGGAGGACACACCTCTTTGCGTATGCGGCATACTGATATGCACCATTCCGAACGCTATATGCTTCGCGCCTAATATGCTCTGCCGCCATGTGAGCCTGGGCAGCTTGGCATTCTACTTTCGCCAGGCTTTTTTCGTAGAGGCGCAGGACCGCGTAACTGTGACAATACAGATCGTAGTCGTTTTCAGACAAGATTTTTCGCTTATTATATGGATTGATTTTCCCATAAACAGATGCGTATGGAAATTCGGCGCGGACTTTCTGAACCTCTCTGTAGTAGCGATCCCGATCAGCTTTTTGGATGGGGAATTTATTGGGCGAGGGGAGCATGGGGCTACTCATTGGAATCTACACCACTATCAAACGAATCAGATGAAGAATCATTTTTGGAACTGCGCGCTCCTTGGATGACGATAGCCAATGTAGCGATTATTTCAACGAGGACGTATAAAGCGGCGCAGATAATATAGAATGTGACAAAGCGAGAGTCCGGGCAGTGGACAGCATAGTTGATCGAGATGATCCAAATTGCAAGGTGGGCTATCCACGCAATGATCGTAGTTGTGCGCCCGAAGCCGTCCAGAAAAAACAAAGCACCGGCGATGACAAAAGCAAGAAGCCGGGAGAAACCAATCATATAAAGAGGAACGTAGAGACAAACCACATGACCAAACTCAAGGAGAACATTGAGAATCCAGAAAACTATATTTGTTTTGCTGAGAGCACGCATGACAAGTCGCATGATGAGCCTCCATATGTTTATTTTATTCTATGATAGCTCACGGCAGAGGGCATTGCAATTCGGGATATTCAACAAAATAACACGGCGGAATTTATAAAAAGCACCGGGGACGGGTCAGTCCTCGGTGCTTTTTTGCAGTTTTTTTGCAAAATCCTCGATCGCTGCCCAGCTTTCCGGCGGGAGCGCCAGGAGGAGGGAGACGAACCGCTTGCGGAAGGATTCGTCGGCGTCGGACATGAGGTCGTTGACGAGGATCGCCAGCTCTTCATTGGCGCTGCGGCGGACATACATTTCGCCGACGCCATCGCGCAGCCACGCTTCCGAGACGCTGAACACCCGGCAGATGTCCGAGATCGTGCGGTCACTGGGCTGCTTCGCGCCGGAACAAATACGAGACACATAAGCCTGCGTAAGATGCAAAAGGTCAGCGAATTTTGCCTGTGTCAGGTCTTGATTTTTAATAAGAAACGCGATGCGCTCACTGATCGTGCCCATCGGGATCACCACCTTTCTGGCACTACGTTACCACGCAAGACGGAAAAAGTCAATAAAAAATATTCCGTAGGCATAAAAATGTGCTTGACAAAATACATAGGACATGATAACGTATGCACAGGGAATGAAATGTGAGGAGGCGAGAGTATGAAAGAAATAGCAATGGGCGCGTGCTGCGCGGTGCTGGCGAACGGCGCGGTCGTACTGCTGACGTCGATCTTGACCGGGAGCGGGAGCTTGCGCGAGCGGGTGAAGTGTCAGGCAGGAAACCTTGGAATGCTGCTGGCTGGGGCGCTCTCAACCGTTGCATTTACGGCGTATTTCCAGTAGATGCGAAAGGGCGGCTGAAACTGCCGGTACGTCCCGGCGCGTCAGGCACTCACTCAGAGCGTCTACAGAATCCGCCATTTCGGCGGGGGCGTGCGCCCGGTAAGCGCCGACGGCGTTACAGGCAGTCTCTAGAAACTCAAGAAACGGGCGCGCGAGGTAAACCGTGACGGCAGAAACCATCTTATCGTAGGTGGAATCCAGAAGGGCTTCTTTTTCGTGCTGCCAGGTAAGCTCCAGCTTTTTGAGTTCTGCGGATGCGGTATTTCTCGCAATGCGATAGGACAAGAAAGCGGACACGAGAACGCCGAGCACGTTCAGGGCGGGCGTGATCCAAAAGAGCATGGGGGGAACTCCTTTCAAAGGTTGATATTTACAGCATACCACAAAGAGGGGAACGAAACAAGCGAGGTGAAAGAAATGTCGGAGGAACAGAAGAAGCAGGCGGAGAGCCTGACGCGGGAGTTGGAGAAGCTGCCGAAGGACGCGCGGGAGAAGGTTTTGATTTTTGCGCAGGGCATGGTCGCTATGGCGGGCGAGAAGAAGGAGTGAGATGAATGCGGACGTGCTGGCTGTGCGGGAAGAACGGGGCGGATGAGCCGTTGGATCGGCATCACCTGTTCGGCGGGGCGAACCGGCGGAAGAGCGAGCAGCTCGGGTTGGTGGTGGATCTTTGCCACGGAAGCTGCCACATCTTCGGCGAGCGGGCGGCGCACCGCTGCCGCGAAACGGCGCAGGCGCTGCACGAATACGGGCAGCGGCTGGCGATGGAGCGGATGGGGTGGAGCACGGAGGAGTTCGTGCGGGAGTTCGGGAGGAACTATCTGGACGAGGGTGCAGGCGCGGAAGCGGCTGCAAGCGGGGAGGCTCTGATCCCCTCAGGCGCTTCCAGCGCCAGCTCCCCTTGGTCACCAAGGGGAGCCTATGGGCGGACAGAGGCGTCCGCCCCTACAGGAGCGGGTACGGAAATTGGATTTGAGGTCACGGACTTTGAATTGTGTGTGAATTGGTGAGGGGGGGAGAGACGGAAATGCCGAAGCAGCGCGTGGAGCGCGGGACGGACTACAAGCTGCGGTGCATGATACGCGGGGAGATCGCGGCGCAGAACGTGCCGATCAGCAAGGCGTGTGAATACGCCGGGTGCTGCCAGCAGACGCTTTACCGCGTATTCGACAAGCCGACGGCGTACATGGACAAGGCGCTGCGGCTGCTGCGGAATCTGTCTGTACCCATTGAAAGTGTGCGGGAAGCGATCAGCTACCCGTGGTGAAGGGAGAAATCAAGATGAGTTACGCGGAGAGAATTTGCAAGGCGAAGGATCGAGAGGCTGCCGCCAAGGCAATAAAGTCAGGGATCACACATTACGGAGTATTTTTGAATGCGATGGTAAATGCGACGCCGTGGGACGATCTGCCGATCCTTGTGGCGGCGATGCAGATGAGCGCGCAGGCGATGCGCCCGGTGATCGGGGAGAAGGGGTGCGAGATCGCGGATCGGATCGTGGAGGCTTCGGCGGCGGTGGCGATCGACATCGGGGCACTGCGGAAGGAGCGCGGAGAGGAATGAAGATCAAGAAGATCGCGCAGCTCTGCAAGCAGGAGGGCTGGGCAGAGCTGGTGAACTACACGGATCGCTCCGGGTGCGTGCAGCAGTGGATCACGGACGGGCGGGCACTGTACCCGGTGGAGGGGCTGCCGCATTTGCGGGCGGAGAATCTGCCGAGCCTGCTGGAGCTGAACGACAAGCAGAAGGACGCCATGCGCATTCGGGAGCGGGAAGCGCCGCCCTCTATCTGCTTTTTGGATACGGCAGACGGAGAAAAAGCTGCTGTGCGGCAGAGCGTGAGCGTGAACTACGAAGGTCGGGAGCTGATGCCGCTGGTCGTGCCGGGCGTCGGGGTACGCTGGGTGGACCGTGTGCTGCTCGCGCCGATCCTTGCGGAGTATGAAAACGTGGAGCTGACGCTGCGCGCTCCGGCGGGATGCCCGGAGATGGTCGCGGCAAAGGCGGGGTTTATGCTGGTGGGGCTGATCGCCCCGGAGACGGGGACGGACGAGCTGCGGAGGCTGCTGCTGGCGATCGTGGAGTAAAGGAGAGAACGATGGGAAAGAGACGTGAGACGCTGCGGGTGGTCGGCGAGTTTGTGCTGATGGTGGTGCTGGCGCTGGCGGTGCTTGAGCTGCTGGTGCTGGGGACGGCGCGGGCGGCGGCAAACGCGAAGCAGCTCAGAGAAGAGAACTCCACCCTCATCAGTCAGCCTACGGCGACAGCTTCCCCCCGAGGGGAAGCCGACGGGCGGACAGAGGCGTCCGCCCCTACAGGAGCGGGCGGGGGCGCGCGGGAGCTGGAGTATGAGATCGTGCTGCTGGAAAATGAATACCCGGAGACGGGGAGGAACGATCTGGACGAGCTGCGCGGGTTTGACGGCGTGGTCCATAACTGCACCGTTACATATTACTGCTGCGAAAAACGGGAACACGTCTGCGGCGGCGGGACGGGCAAGACCGCGACGGGCACAGACGTGACGGCGGGGCGGTCGGCGGCGGTCGATCCCAACGTGATCCCGCTGGGGGCGGAGATTTTTGTGGACTACGGCGACGGCGTGCTGCACAGCTACATCGCGGAGGACACGGGCAGCGCCGTGCTGGGCGGGCACATCGACCTTGCCGTGCAGACGCACGAGGAGGCGCTGAAGCTGGGCGTGCGGGAGGCGACGGTATGGTGGACGGAATGATATGTGGGTATCAGGCGGGCGGCTTCCGCCGGCAGGAGGACACTGTTTGTGCCGGGGAGTACAAGGGAAAGGCAGAATGGTGGGTGACGCGCGGGAACACAGTCCTGCGCGTTCGCGCACAAAGCCCGCAGGCGGCGATCAAGGCGGCGCTGGAGCACTGGGGGCTGGACTGGCGGAGGCTTGAGAACTACGGCGCGTGCACGGCGAGGCGGTGCAGAGCATGAAGGACGTGAACGGGTGGCTCGTACCAGACGGGTACGACGGCTGCCGCAACTGCGCGCAGCGCGGCGTCGGGGCATTCTGCCATCTGGCAATAGAGCACCGGGAGACGATCCCGGTGTGCCTGTACTGGGAGGGAACGGACGATGAAATGCCCATGCACAAGAAACTGCAAGAAGCGGAGCGCGACGTGCCGGCTTGACTGCGCGGCGTATCTGGAATACGCAGGCTACAAGATGGCAGAATACGCGCGCAATGCGGTGCACAGCAACAACACCGGCAACACGCCCGCGCAGGAGCGGCGGGTGCGGCAGCGGGATAAAATGCGGAAGGAGGGGCGGATACGGTGAATCATTATGGCGATATTTGCAGGATGGTCGGCGCGGAGATAGAGCCGTTTTGCATTACGGTCACGAAACGGCATTTTGGAGATGAAAACAGCCCCGGAGATGTGTGGAAGTATTTAATGGAGGAGAAAGCCCTATGACGGGAAAAGAGGCGAATCAAGTGAATATCGCCTACAACGTGGACTGCATGGAGTATATGCGGACGCTGCAGGACAAGGCGTTTGATCTGGCTGT
>ERZ1026848.121-NODE-121-length-42054-cov-11.566133_pt1 | contig 42054 bp, 64 predicted proteins | sample MGYA00380154_ERZ1026848 | MGnify/ENA primary metagenome ERZ1026848 (study PRJEB33269, sample SAMEA4719790) | human gut metagenome | biome: human-associated habitat; feature: organic feature; material: feces | place: Cameroon | collected 2013-10 ...
TATGCCGTATGTGCAAAGCCAGCGGGCTTTTTATTGCCTAAAATCAAGAAAGGAGTGACTACCCATGACAAAGAAAAAAACTGCCGCAGACCATCGAGGAATGTAATGCCGAGCTGGACGACGACAGTGAGATCAAGATCCGGCCTGAGGGCCTGCCGCTCCAGCGGCGCCGGCAGCCAGCACATCCACATCAAGTACAACGGGCTGGGCTTTATTCCCCTGAATGAACTGCTGAAACAGGGAACGGCGTGACCGAAGCCACGCCGTTCCCGAGAAAATACGATATTACTTTCTTATGACCCCTGTCCGATATGGCAGCGGGTTTTTTTCAGGCGGAAGTCTTTGCAAAGTCCGCGATCATGGCATCGATGCCCTGCATGATCTCATAGCAGGAGTCGGTCTTTTTGAAGGCAGGGGTGTAGAAAATCTTCTTCTGCCGGTCGCAGCAGTATTCCGTCGCCTTCAGCGGCGGCACCTCTTCCAGCAGCAGATCGCCGCCCAACAGGCCCCGAAGGAAGTCGATACCGGCGCACATGGCTGCAATAGGCTTGCTGGCGGCAGCAAAATACCGGACACAGTCAGCCACAGCCTGGGAGTGCTGGTAATTGGTCAGCAGTCCCAGTCCGCCGGGTATCACCAATGCGTCGTAATCCTCCCAGCAAACATCCCGAATTTTTCGCAGCATCCCGCGGCCAAGGCGAGCAGATTCTTTCAGGATCTGGCGTTCCTGATCAGGCTGGCCCGTCAGATGATCCACGGTGAGCACCGGGATATCATCCGCCACAGGCTGATAGGCGCACCCATATTTTTCCAGAGCGGTGTAGGTCAGTGCCACCTCCTCAGGGCAGGATCCGTCCTTTACGCCGCAGCCCGAAAGCAAAACAAGACAATTCATAGAGCATCCTCCTTCAAAAGTGAAAGCCTTAAATTCTTCGGATATTATACCACGCAGGCCAAAAGCTGTCCATACCCGTTTCAGAGGGCCAGGCCCTGCGTGCTTCAAAATAACGAAAGCCCCGAAATCGTAGTGATTTCAGGGCTTTTGCGTATGGTGCGCGGTACAGGACTCGAACCTGTGACCCCATGCACGTCAATTATAGCCTAATAGCAAGCATTCGGTATTGTGCGGCATTATGCGGGATTTAACAGCGGTATGCGGATATTTCGGCGTGAGAAGTTGCAAAATCCCGCTTTGTCCCGCGTCAGTTACTAACAGATTACTAACAAATTACACCGCCGCAATTCCGTGGTAGTAGGCAGACAGCTTTTCTTTCGGGCCTTTTGCGTCCTTGTCAAACAGGAATGCCTTGGCCATATCCGCAAAGAACTCAGGCTTGTTTACGCCATACTTTGCCGCCACGGAGCAGTAGTCCGAATACATCATATTCATGGCTACGTTCCAGTCATCCTCGGTGATGTGTGCAAACACGACACCGGCGTTGGACGCGAGGGGGGTGGTCTGCTGAACGGACCAATGCCCGCCGGTGGTGCCGTCATCGTTTTCCATGTCGGCATTCCATGCTTTAGCATCCTCTTTGGAAAAATCAGCGGACTCGCACATACATTTACCGAGTTTATCGACCTGTTCCCAGCACTCCGCCATGCTACGGACGGCAGCAGCAGAGCGTTCGGACACAGGCAGTTCCATGTACGCAGACAGTTCCTTTTCCAGTTTTTGCTTGTATTCTTTCAGGTCGTCCTTCATGTCGCACCCCTTACAGCTTCTCGACGGTAACGGCCATGTTGTTTACAACTGCCGCAACGCCGCCCAGGACCAGGGACAGAATAGAGCCCTCACACCCGCAGGCATTGCGGACGATGGCAGAAATGCCAATATTAACAGTGCCGTTTTCGGCGGCGGTCTGGGCCCCCGTCGCTCCGATAATCGGAACGCCGTCCTTTTGCGCGGTGATAGACACGGTGCCAGCCGCTGAGGGAGACAAAGTGCCGGAGACGTTGACGAGGTAATACCCCTGTCCACACAGTGTAATGGCATTGCCGTCTTGCTTGATGTTGCAGCCGTACCGGCGGGTAGTATTCCCAACAGGGATGATGCCGTCAACCGGGACGGTTGCGCCGGTGGTGTTGGTGGTATAGATGGCGGATTTACTCATAATATCATTCCTTTCTAATCGATCTGATTTTTGTCCATTCAAAAATAGCGGGGCGACTAATGCCGCCCCGCATGCCTCGCCGGATAGGGCGTCACTTTATCTTGCTTACCGGGAATCAGATGTTGTTGCAGCCGCTATTGCAGCCGCAAAACGGAGAGGGGCCTGCGTTATAAGTGTATCCGTTGGGATAACGCACTACGCCGCACAGCTGGTCCCTGATAAACAGCTGATTGTTGGTCTGTTCCAGCTGGGCGATACGGCCCTCCAGCTGAGATTTCTCCAGGGCGGCAAACTTGGCGTCAATGTTGGCGTTGACGCTGTCAATAGCCCGCTGCGTGGTGCAGCAGCACTCCGACATCTGAGATTGGATGTTGTTTCCGGTCTGCATAATGGCCATGTTCGTACCGTTCTGCGCCAGGGCCATTTCCTTACCCAGCTGCCCGACATTGCCCTGCATTTCGTAACCCAGACCGCAAATGCCGTTGCCCACGTTGGTCAGACGGTCATTCAGCTGGCCAAACTGCTGGCCGAAAAGGATTTCCTGTTGAGACGCAGCGGTGGCATACTGGCCAAATTCGCCCTGCCGGTTCATCCCCCAGCCTCCGCCCATAAAGACGAAAAGGAACAGGATGATAATCCACCACGCGCCGCCGCCCCAGTTGTCATTGCCGCCATCAACAGCGGCCCGAAGATCAGAGAGGGAATAGTTGTCCATTTCAAAACTCCTTTCTTGAAATTTTTATAATAAACCGTTGCGCACCGGCTTATTTCAGGAATCTCATAAACTCCTTGGCTTGCTGCTGGAGTTGCTGGAACTGCTGCGGGTTCATCTTCCCCGATTGCAGCATTTGTTCCACTTGATCTTTCGCCCGCTGCGGGGTCATACCAGCCGCAAACTTGCGGAACTCCGCCAGCATTACAAGGGGGTTATTCGGACTTTTTGCGTTTTGCTGGAGCATCTGAATCATCGGATTTGGCATTTAGCATTTCCTCCAATCTTTTCACGCGTTCTTCCAAACTGGTGACATTCACCTTCGCGGGGTCTTGATAAGGCGCAATGCTGTACGGGGTAACAGTACAATACCCCGCCCCGTCGCTGACCTTGAGCCACACAACCGGGTCATTCTCGTCCAGGAGTAAGATGGAACTGTTGGGTGCCATGCGGAACGCGTCTGCCCCGTTTCTGCCGTTTACTCTGGTGATCTGGCACGCTTGCTGTGATGCTTGACCGTATTGCCCCATGTATGGGGCACCGTATCCCTGCTGATATTGGTTGTTGAATCCGTACATCGCCAGCCCTCCTTTGCTTATATGGTACAAAAAAATCGCCCATCCAGATGGCCTGTAAAAGGTCTCTGAATGGGCGATCATGTCCAAGTGAGGTCTATTGATTTGTCAGCGCGTCAACAATTTTCGACAATGCCCTGCGGCGGTTTCTCTTGACGCTTTCCGGCGAGACGTGAAGCGCGTTGGAAACTTGGATATAAGACTTTCGGCGGATATCGCACAAAATAATGCACGATTCCTCATCTTCTGGCAAATCGAAAGATTGGACAAATTCCAAAGCTCTCTTAGGAGCCATGCTGGAAATGTAGTACCGAACGGCTTTGCGACTATTATCCATGGCAAAATAAAAGCCGTGGGCGTGCGGGCGCAATGCGCGGGCAGGGAGCGCGGCGTTACGTCACTCCCCGCCGTCCAGAATGTTTCTTACTTCTTCCCCTGTACGATGAACCCACTAAACCCGGCCTTTTTCAGGCGGTCCAGCATCTTCTCGGCGTTGGCGCGGACTGCGAAGGCCCCCACCTGGACCCGGTACAGCACATCGCCGGTGTCGGCCTTGGGTTCTTCGGCGGGCTTCTGCGTCTGAGCCGGGACGAAGGCCACGCCCAGGTACTTGCACAGACCCTTGGCGATGGCTTCGCCGATCTCCGTGGTGTGCTCCACGATCCAGCGGGCGCCCTGGATGGTGTCGTGAAACTCGCACTCGCAGTACACCGACGGCGCATTAGGTACACGCACCTCATAGTAACTGGCCTTCTGGATGTTTTCGGAGGTGCCGGGAGACAGCGGGGCCAGCTCCGCGAACACCGCCTTGCAGGCGTCGTACCCCTTGCCGGGGATTGCGTAGCAAAACATCCGGGTGCCCATGACCTTGCCGTTAAAGGCGTTGGTGTGGACGCAGTTGTGGATGTCCGCGCGCCAGGCGTCGGACTCGGCGCAGCGCTGGGCCATGGTGGCGCCGAAGGCCGCCAGCTTCACCTCCACGCCGCTGCGGCGCAGGGCGGCAGCCTCCGCCTCGGCGATCTTCTGGCATTGGACGTGCTCGTTGGTATTGCCCCAGGCGTAGCGGTTTTCCGTCTGGTCGCTGGGGCTGATGTACACTCGCTTACTCATTGTTGTCCTCCTCTCCCGGCAGCTTGTCCGCCGCCGTGTCCTCGGTGTGTACTTTCAACTTTTTCAGCAGCGCCTGGAGGAAACCAGGCACCGGTGCACCAATGGCCGACACATTCTCCAGGATGGACAGCAGCTCGTTGATCACCAGCCAGATAATGACGATGCTGGCAAACAGGAACTCCACCGGCCAGTCCCAGCCCAGGGCGTCGGCTCCGTAGCGCAGCAGCCAGTCTACCACAGCGGCCACGGCGACGATGACCAGGTAGCCCACCTTTTTCAGGATGCCCCGCAGGCCCACCCGGGAGGACAGTTCCCCGGCGTTCCATGCCTTGGTCATGCCTGTGGCGTAGTCCAGCAGCATCACCACCACCAGCACCAGCACCGGCACCAGCAGCTGCACCCCGTAGGCACACAGCGCCCCCAGGGCGGCCGCCAGCGCGGCTTTGATTGCGTTTTCTTTCATGTAAAAAACTCCTTTCGTTTTGTGATTTTGCTTTAATTTTTGTGCAATTTTTGGCTATTTTGTCAATTGATTTGTACGCACAATAGGCGTACAATACAACCAAGCTAAAGGAAACGGACAGGCCGCAAGGCCGGAAAGGACAACATCATGGATATCATCGAGAGAATGGGCCAGCTCCACAGCGGCAGTGCCAGACTGCTTGTATACAACCTCGGCGGGAACCCGATGCAGATCATCGACGACTGGCAGTCCCGGATCGGCGAAATCGTCCCTCTCGCGGCCATGTTTGGCGGTGAGGACACCCTAACGCTGGACGACGCAGCGGATGGTGCCTACTGGGACATTGTCAAGTATGCCAAGTCCCTTTACCTGGCCCCCATGACCAGGGAGACCGCTGTAGCCGTCGCAAACGCCATCACCCCTGTCGGCAAGCTCCACCTCGCTGACGACATCGAGTTCACGGACATCGCATTCGCGGATGCGTGGAGCGAAGCTCACCCTGACCAGCCCCGCATTAGCCGCAACGTTGACATTGGATAAGGAGACAAGGGTCATGGCAAAAACGGAACGTCTGTACATCCGGCTCACGCCGGAACTCAAGGAGCAGATCCAGGCCGCTGCCGAAGCAGAAGGCCGCAGCGTCTCAAATTACATCGAGCACCTGATAACGCAGGCGCTCAAGCGGGAGGGCTAATCGCCCTCCTTTTTTTGCGCCTTGGATGGCATTTCATTACAATGCCGTTACGGGGAACCCGAGTTTCCCACCTACGATGTTTGCAATCGCCTTGTGCCCCTTTGCGCTGTAATGGATCATGTCAGATTGATACAAACTGTCATCTTGAATAAATGCATATCCAAAATCAGATGCATCGCATATCTCATAATTTATGCTCCTGAGGGTAGAGGTCAGATCACCATATACCTGAGCTTGTGAGACAACGTAGGATGCGTCTGTTTTCCGGTTGGGGAATGGCACTATAAACGTTCCTTTTCCAGCATAGGCCAAATAGTCTCTGCCATTGCCGACCATACCGCCACTCGCCCCACGATTATTTGTCCCGATCATCAGCACCAGCCAATCATGTCCCGTCTCAATTTGACAGTTGAGGATTCCGCAGCCGACAGAAGCTTTGTTTGTGACTGTGATTTTTTTGCTTATTGATAGATTGGGATTGACCGTCTGGCCACCAGTAAAACGCACCTCGACTTTCTTCACGCCATCGCCGAGTCCACTAATTGTTTTCTCCGTCTCCGCCTGTTCCACGTTATTCACATACCATTTCCATGTCTCGCTATATCCTTTATTGTAGTTTAGCGTGACGCTCTGTGCGTCGGTGTATATTGCAAGCCTTGATCCGGGCTTGAAATTAGCAGTAGAGGCATAGGGGGAATATGCTAATGCGTGGGCATATGGAGACATATACCCAACATGAATCTCGGTGATCGTGGCAAGCATTTTTGCGAATAGGTATGCCCACCCTTCATTTTCCCGGTCGCTCAAGCCGTAGCCATATGTGTTACTATCTCCAGTCACGAGCAAATCTACGGAGGAATGCAGCGGAGAGAGGATTAAGTCTTTCAGGCGTGTGATACCCTGCTGTGGTTTCTCGCGGCACTCAAATCGCACAGAATTGCCTCCGTTATACACGTTCTCGAAACGCGCAAGTGCTGCATTCTCTGGCACTGTGTAGTTTGTTTGGCCGCTTGCTACGGTTATCTGGCCGATGTATTCCTTGCTCTTGCTGAAGAACGCCACCTTGTTAGTGACAGTCGCGGACAAAAACAACGTTTCTCCGGGGATCACCGGAAGATAATCCGTGGTAAACCCAACACCGCTTTCGTTTAGCGTCCCGTCTGTGTTAAGTGTTGCTTGAGTGTATGAAACATATTTGTAGTAGTCGCTGACTTCGTATTTCTGTGCAACGGGATATGTGATGATGTTTGTCACATCTCCAGAGACTCCACCGCTTGGCATATCCACCGGACTCCACGCGGTAGGCTTGCCGCTCTCGTCCACAGCGGTGATCTTGGCAATCTGGCCGACCGTTGCGCCGGTGATGCCCATTCCCACGCCGTCCTTGCTTTCTAAGTCGAGGACTGCATCTTGTATATCATTTAAGTTTTCCGCAGTTATAACTGTTTTTCCACTCACGTAATTTATCTTTGTAAGCGCCATCTGTAATCCTCCTTTATCCGGCAATTGCCTTAATCGGGTGTGCGGCCAGATAATCAGCAACCGCCTTGGCGATGTCATCCGGGTCTACGCCACCCAGGCCCTTGATAAGCTCCATCAGCTGATCGTACACGTCTGGCGTGGGGTTGGCGGGAGCGCCGCTGGCAGACCGCACAGACGACAGCGCCCGCAGGAGCACCATGCGGCTGGTATGGATGTCTCCGGCGTAGAGTCCGATCTGCACACACCCGGGCACAGGCACCGGAGGCAAAGCCACGATGTCACCGGTAAACACGGTATCGGCGTAGGTGCTGTCCATGTAGATCACGCGCATGGTCTTGGTGTCGTATGCGCTCCACTCCCCGTCCAGGTCCCAGTGTACGATATAATCGCTGTTGTCGCACACAACGGTCGTCCCGGCGGTGCATACCGGGCGCTTATCGGTGACGGTAATGCTGATATCAGGCATGTAATACACTCCTTTATGCCGTCCTGCGCCATGTGTACACGGCCAGGTACGGCGGCATATTGTTGTGGGCTTGGTCCCCGCAATCGGAGGACTGACCGCCGGAATACGCATTGTACTGATTGCTTGCGGCCTGATACAGCCGGATGGCGTTCACGCCTTCCGTTACACTCTGGCCGGTGTATTTCAGGGTGTGTGCGTGGTCCGGGATTTCCGCTTTGGTCAGCGTGTGGGTCTCCTCGCCGCCGGTACTGCCAGCGGCATGGGAGTCACCCGCCGCCAGCAGGAATACGTCCTTGACCTGCTCCCACGTCCCGCCGAACAGTTCCGCCGGGGAGGTGGAATCTGTGGACTGGTAGATGCTGCCAACGGGGTGGAGATAGTCCAGGAGGGCTTTCCCCAAATACCGGATAGGCCATTTGAACTCTACCACCTTCTCGTGTTCGGCCACGCCGCCGAAGCATACCCCGGGCAGGGTAAAATTCATGTTCATGGGCACCGAAATGGTGGGGATAGTGATTTCCCGCGTTACCGTGGTGCCCAGGGAGTCCGTAGCTTTGACCTGTACAACGCTGGTCGTGTCCGTACCAAAGGCAACCAGATACACAATCTTTGCACCGCTGGTCTGGTCGGTCAGTGTGGACGCGCCGGTAATTTCCACAGACGCCTTGTTCCCGGTCAGCTGGAGGGACAGAGTGAACGTCAGCTTGATGTCCGCGCCCATGGAATTTTCCGTCCACACGCTATTTGCGTAAGAGCCGCGCGCAAAGGTCAAATCCTGGACCACTGGGCCGCTGTACGCGTTCACAGTGATGTTCTTGGCAACAGGTGCCGTGCGCCCTCTGCTGTCCGTGACGGTGGCTACAACGGCCATTGTGCCGCTTTCTGTAAGGACATTCGCCCCGTCAGGGCTGGCGGCTTTTCCGCCGATGGTCAGGGACTTGGCCTTGATCGTACTGCCATAAGACCCAGCAGCGGAAAACGTGGCTTTCAGGGCGCTCTTGCCCTGCACCCAGCCGTATGTGGGCTGATACCCAGAGGTGTCGGACAGACTCACGGACAGGGTGGGTTTTACCGACGCAGGGATGGATGCCGTCAGTGTGGCCGTATTGGTGCCCACCACGGCGTCCCCGTTGTAGGTGGTGATCTCCGCCGTAATGTTTACGGAGATTCCAGACGTATTCTGCGCGGCCCAATCCAAGGGCGGCGTGTACGGAATGGATGTGGCGCTGGATTTTGTCGCCACAGTTACCTGTGCCGCAGAGCCGCACTTGAGTTTGATGGTGTGTGTAAAAGTGCTCACGGCCCTGGTCACTACAAGCGTACCGGCAGAACCCAGCACAAGTCCGGTCGCTGAAACGGAAGATGCCCGGGGGATATCCGGGAGATTGACCGTGCCTGAAACCGTCAGGCTGGACGGTGTGTAGGATGATGTAAACCCACTGTGCCAGTCCGCAGAGAGCACCACAGACCCCTTGCCCATATTGTTATGGGCCACGGTGATGGACTTGCTGCCCAGCTTGTACCAGCCCCTGGAATTGTACCGGTACGGGTTATACACCTTGGTGCCTTGCAGAGTGTAATAGCAACTATTGGCGTCCAGGTTGTAGCTCTCTCCGGTGCCGTCATAGATGTACAGCGTCAGGGACAGTGTGGACTTGTTGTCCGCGATGCTCTGGGATACGCTGTAATCCAGCCGTAATTGCCAGCCGGTGGAAGATTTTGCGCCGTAAATGCTTGCCATCAATTCACCCCCACGAAGGACACGGAACCGTTGGGCTGTACGACAATGCCCATGGGTCCCAGGCGGAACTTGCTCAGTTCCACAAGTTCAAAACTGTTGTTGTTCCAGTACGCTAGAAGGGTCCCGGAAGTGTCGTAAAATCCGATTTTGTCGTTGTACTCCTTCAGCACAATTTCTGATGTAGATGACCCGATGCGCAGCACCGGATGGCCGTCATCGTCGATACCGGCGTCAATGAAATCCGAAAGCGTCTGGCCGTTGACGGTGACTCTTTCTGCGGACATTTGCCCGGCGGTGATGACATTTGCGTTGATCTCGCCGTCCATGGTCAAGGCAACACCGGAAATGGTATTTCCGCCGTCCTTGGAGAATCCCAGACCGCCTGTGGACATAATCCACATCCGGGTATTGGGCGTAATGGTGGGCGTATCTCGCAGGGTCCACCCGACTGGAAAACCCTGTTCGTCCAAAGTCAGCTCATAATACCCGCCCTTTGCCCCGATGACCTTCTGCGTGGCGTTCTGCATAGCCTTAGTAAGACCTTCATAAGCGCGTTTGATTCGCTGCTCTGTGGGGCTTTCCATGGCGTAATCCGCGTCCTGCGGGGCGTAACTGTGCATTGTGCAAGACAAGCCGCCGTACAGGTGGATTTCCTGCTCCATAACACACACGTCCAGCCACTCGCCGGTATCGCCCTCCACCTGGATAACGTCCCCCACCTCAACAGAGGGGTCGCAGCGCCATTTCACGTCGCAGGGCTGGAAGGATATCTCCAGTTCCGGTTGAATCAGGTCCGCAACGGATTGGTTCATGTAGGGGTTTGTGGATGTGATACCCAAACCGGTGCCGGACGTAATAGGTTCATCCTCCGTGCCGGTGGTGAGGGAGGACGCGGTGAACAGGCCGTCTGCCGTGCGGGTCAGGCCGGACATGTACTGCTGCTCCCGGCTAACCCGGAAGGTGGTCTTTGCGTACCACTTGAATACCAAATTGCCGTCCCGGTCAAAGTGCGCGGATTTTCCACATAGACCGGCCAGCCATCCCAACTGCTGACGGATGGTGCCCTCAAACACGGATTCAATGGTCATGTCCGGGAAAGTCACTTCCGGGGGATTCAGGCCGCTTTGGGCGCACAGATCTGTCAGCATAGCATCCGGCGTGGTGGGGAACTCGATTTGCGGGGTGTACTTCTCCGTCAGGGAGGACATCTGGTCATAGCCGGTGATTTCCCAGCCGTATCCTAAATCCTCTACGCCGTCTGTGGGAATGTAGTATCGCCCAAGGGGGACATACTCCACCCCGGACCCTGCGGCGCTTACGCCGACGATTGCCTTACCCGCAACGGCCTGACCGGCAATGGCGGTCGTGCTTGCATCGCCGTTCGGAACGGAGATGCCAATATACGGCACGAAGTATCCGCCGGTCAATTGCAGCGGCTCATCCGGCTTGTAAATGCGGATTTTGCACCGCCCGGAACAGGCGGAGCCGACGGAGATACCGTCCGAGGAATCGAAAGCCGGTGTTGCGGTGATCTCCTGAACGTAGTTCCCGTCAAGCTCTGTCTGCCCATTAAAAATCACCTTGGCCTTGATCTCACGGCCATAATCCGCAAATGCGGTGTGAAACGCGGTGGAGACATTGTACATGGCGTCACCTCTCCACGAAGTTCATGGACAGGCTTTCCCATCTCCATTCGCCATTGATGCAGGAATACATGGGCGTGGTCCGGTCGCCCACATAGCATGTCATGGTGCGGTTCCTGCCATCCTCTGCATCTGGCCCTGTCGCCTGGAAAAATACGTCCGTGACGGCTTTCAGGATTGTGGAGCATTGTTCAGCAGTCAGAGGGGGCCATTCCATGGTCCACTTCCGTTTCCTGGCCACCCTGTCGCGGAACGCATCACCATTCTGGTTTCTGCCGGAACCGTCTGCGTCTACGTCCTGCAAGCCCCAGGAAAAAGACTTGGGATCGGGGAGCGGCACTGTGGTCTCGTCTTTCTTTTTTACCGTGATGATTGCCATGTGCCCTCCTTACGCAAACAGGGGAGATTTGCCGGTTGCCCGGACCACCTCTTTGTTTTTCTTTACGACGTTGCGATACACCACGTCGCCGTCCATATTGATAGTAATGTTAATATCCCCGGACACTCCATCCTTATTGGACATAGCGGACATTACAGCGCGGTACACGCCGTCAGACACGGCGGAAACGATTTGGTCGTTGTTTGCAACGGCAGTGCGTCTGCCGATGTTGCCCACCATCTCCGCGCCAGCTTCACGGGCAATGAACAGTTGTCCTTCATTGGGGAAACCGCCCTCGGCAAGCCTCGGAATGTAGATCGGCTCGACTTTCGTAATATTTACTCCAGGGATTTTGTTGATTAGCCCGATTGCCAGATTCAGCATTCGTATGAATCCGTTAATCGTTCGCTCAATTGTGGAAAAGATTCCGTTGATTACGCCCTTGAAAATGCCGGAGGCGAAATCGGATACCGTCGTCCAAATCCCCTTAAAGATTTTGACGGCTGTATCTCTTATCAAGGTGAGCTTTGCCAAGAAAAAGCCAACTATCGGTTTAATGACCGTGTCGTACACCCATGTTGCGGCCTTTTTCAGCGGCTCGACCACGTGTTCCTTCACCCAGCCGGTTACTGGTACGATGACATAGGTGTAGAACGCATTCCCGAGAGCTACGAAAATTTCCGCGACTTTTAGGGAAATTTCCTTTATCTTGCTCCAAATGGCTTCGACGCCGTTGAAGATTCCGGATGCAATTTCCACAGCGTTATCCCAGATGTGTGCCGCAACCTCCGCCACAGCTTCGGCGACGGGGCGGAAGAACTCAATGATTGGGGAAATGACCTTCTCCCATACCCAATTTGCCGCCGTGCTCAAGGCATTTGCGACAGGCTGAATGATCTTCCCGTCAAACCATTCCCAAATGTCTGTAAAGAACCCGGCTATTTCATTGCCAAAATTCTGCACTATCCAGATTGCAAAGTCGGTCAGCGCCCCGACGGCGAGGCCGATCAGAGCACCAATTCCCATACCAATAGGCCCTCCAAGCGACCCGATGATTGCACCCACACCGGCACCCGCCATGGTGGAGCCCAGAGGAATAAGCACGCCATTCAACCAATTAAGCCCGTTTTTAATGGCATCGTATACAGATACCAAGTACGTCGGTAGTCCAGCAATCACCATGCCGACTCCGGCGGCGAGCATCCCCGTACCAATCGTTCCGGCCATAGGAATGAGCGTCGCAAGCTTTCCGGTTATAGACGCGATTGCAGGCAGAACGCCTTTAGCGATGGACCATCCCGCAAAAGCCGCTCCAACAGCAATGGCCAGCGGCAGCAGTTCTTTGAGCTTTGTCTTAATCTGTTCAACATTTCTGCTCACGGCCCCGGCCAGAAAATCGTACTCAGGCAAATTAATCCCAAGCCCACCAGAGCCGGTAACGCCAGCATCCGTTCCGCCGGAAGAACCCGCGTTGGACGGCAGGATGTTCAATTCGTCAAAGCCCATGGTGTAGCGCTTGAACTCCTTGGCAGCATCTACCGCTGCATCCATGTTGTCCGAAAGCTCCCCGGCGGCAACAGCCCCACGATTCACACCGTCCCAGTCAACGTCCGTAAGCTCAAACCCAAACAGTTTAGCCAGCGCGTTTGCCAGCTCGCGGACAATTTGCAGAAACGCAATGACATAAGGCAGTACCTTGGTCAAAATTGGGATAAACAGATTGCCGATTGCTCGGGTCACCTGGGTGATTTCTGCTCTAAGTATACGCAGCTGGTTAGCGGGGGCTTCCAGCGTTCGGGCCATATCTCCCTGCGCGGTAGTCACCTGTGTCATGATGGCGTAATACCGCAGTTCTGCTTTTTCCGCCTGATTCATGGCGGAAACGCTCTTGGTAATACCCAGATTCAGCGCTTCCTGCTGCAATCGCGCAACAGACAGGTCATAGCCCCATCTTCGCAGAGGCTCCAGTTCGCCAGCAATACCGGACTGTAACTTCTGCATAGATTCCTCTATGGGCTTGTTAAAAAGAGAGGACAGGTCATAGCCCAACTGTGTCAGGTTTTTGCTCATGGTGTATGCCCGGTCCTCTGTGTCGCCAAATCCAGTCAAAAGCGTTTGGAACACGCCCTGATTTCGCATCCACTGCGCGGGGTCAATGCCCATCACAGAAGATACTTTTTCTGCGTAGTTCTGCGCTTCCTTTGCGTATTTACCCAGCGCGACGTTAAACAGGTTCAGGTCCTCCTGGTACGTATTGGATTCCGTGATAGCCGTTCCGATAAGGCCCACCACGCGCCGCAGTCCAGCATACAAAATTCCGAACCGAATCATGCCCGTAGCTCTGCTGAACATGCTCGTTCTGCGCGTCCCGCGTTGCACGGCGGTGTTGTACTGGTTCACCATCGTAATGGCCCGCTGGAGTCTGGCGGGAAGCGCGGCAAATCCCGTTCCAAGCCGCTGCATCTCGTCAGATAACGGGCGAATCGCCGCCGCAAGCTCCTTCATTTGACGGTTAAACTTGTCCAAGTCCGCCGCATCAAGCTCGCGCATGACCTCTGGGAGCTTGCCGAGTTGGCTAATAAACGACGTAAGATGGGAACGTCCCAGTTCGGAAAGCGGGCGCATACCATCCGCAAGGGCAATCAGCTTATCGCCGTCCGTTGTCTTGATTTGGCTCAGTGCCGCAGAAAGTGCGGCAATTTGGTTTGGAACGGAACTGGAGATTCTGACGGCGCTGACCTCGCTCAGGCTTTTTAGCCCGCTGGTCAAGGACCGGAGCCGTTGGAGTTTATCTGCGCTGGTGTTCTCCAGAGATTTGTTCAGGGAGTCCAACTGCCTGGCAGTAGTGCGCAGGGCCGACACGCCTCCGGACGTTGCAGCTTTCAGCCGAACCAGGGTATTTTGCAGCTTCTCCAGGGACGCTACAGCGCTGTCGCTGTTTTCCTTGATTTGGAACTCAATGCCCTGGATTTCCACATTATCCGCCATTCTTACCACCTCCCTGTTCGAATCGTTTGTTGTTCGCGATCATGAACATCTCCATGACGGACCGCGCTTTCTTGTCGCCTTGCTCCTGCTTCTTGGGCTTTTCGCTCTGTGCATACAGGTCATATGGAGAATCGCGGTACGGCTTCGGCCTTGTGCCCTTCTTTCCGCCCATGCGGAGAATGGGTGCCAAATCCGCCACGGCTTCATAGATGTATGCGCCGTGCAGCCATGCGGTTTGGTTTGCCAAATCGCGCTTGATTTTCGCCGCTTCCCGGTAATACTTGACCAGTTCGCAATCTTCGTCCCAGTATTGGCTATAGGTCATTCCGATGGCCAGATAATAGGGAAACAACTCATAAAATTTATCAGAATAGCGGGGGATTGGCTCCCCCGCTTTATTCGACGGCGACTCTTTTACCAGTTCGCCGTCCAGGTAGGGTTTTCCTCGCTTTCCGCAGGCTCGTCCATCAGGGCAATAAGGGGTTCGTTGTACATTTCGACCAGTTTGCCGATCAGATCTTCCTTATTGGCCATGCCAGCATAAAGCCGGTCGAGCACATCGCGCTTGACAAACCGGTGGTGTGCCTTAAAAGCCCCCTCGAACAGCTCGGTAATACCGGTCATAAGCTTTTTCCCAACCTGGGTCACATCAAACCCCTCTTTTTCCATCAGCGCCACAGTCTTGCGGGTATACTCCAGGGTGTACGCAATGCCGGTCACGGGGTCCTTAATAGTAAGCGTCTTTGCCATGTTCTTTTTCCTCCTTATTCGTTATCCAGGTTGATTACGGTCGAGGGGGCGATAGTGATAGCCATGCCCACAACTTCGTTTACACCGCCGCCGGTGGGGTACACGGACAACTCCCCCTTAAAACTGAATTTGCCGTCGGAACCGGTCGGAGTCAGCGTCCCCGCGCTTTCAGTGCCGCCGAACCAGACGGCGTAATCCTCCTGCTTTCCCTCAAGCGCCTTGAGGGCTTTATAATCGGTCAAGGTGTAATTGGCGGTGAATGACAGGCCGTCCATGGACTGGATGCCCGCAATGAAGGTCTGCATCTTGTCGGAAAGCGTGGTGGTTTCCAGCATGTCAGGATCGCCGCCGAGATCAGGGAACTCCTTGATGTCGATCAGCTTCGCCCACGAAGCGGCGCTTGCAGGCTTGTGCATCAGAAAAACCTTGTAGGTAGAGATAGCGATAGGTCATCATTCCTTTCTGTTATCGTCTGAAAATAATGGCCCCGTCTGTTTCCGCCCTATATCTGGCAACAAGCCGGTAGATAGAGGCGTTTTCCATGTTCGGGACCGGGGACATGGAAATCCTTGTAAAATTACGCGCATACATCATCTTGTCGATGTCCGCCATAATGGACCGGCATTCACTTTTTTTCCCGCCGGTTCTGTTGGAGTAGACGTTTACCTCGTACATCAGCACGGAATACCTCTCGCTTTCGGAGGAGTCCAGGCGATTCGCGGCGGTGTAATTGTCCTGCTCTACAATGCTGGCGTGTGGAAATTTAGGGGGCGCATTGATGTATTCACCGGCCACGTCGATTCCCGGGTATTTCTCGCGGAGCTGTTCCGCGATTGGCGTATAGACCTTGCTCTCAATGTCGATCATCGAAACACCTCCTTGACCATAGCTGGTAGCCTGTCTGAAAGCTCCTTCACCGTGTCGTACATGGACATGTTGGCCGGGTTGCCGTGAGTCAGAACCACCGTATTGCCGGTTTTGGGGTTTGTTTTCTCAACTCCGTTTGTTCCGGGGTCCCCGTAGTAGCTCCACGTCCTTTGCTTGCCTCGGCCCTTTCCATAAGCGCCGCGAACCATGCCGTTTTGAGCGGCTTCCGGGTGGTTGTCCGGGTATGTAACGCCAGTGCCGAATTCAATAAACAGGACGGACGCACCGACGGCTACCACCGCCGCCGTGCGTCCGTCTCGTTCTTCGATTTTTACACTTGTGTCGTTTGTGCCGTCGTATACGGCAGACTCAAATTTCGCGGATGCGATATCATACCCCATGGATGAAAGCTCCCGTAGAAGTGCGTTTGCCCGGTCCTCCAGCCATGTCCGGTAATCCTCGACCACGTCAATCATCCGTTGAATGCCCGCAGCGGACAGCGCCGTCTTTACAGTCCTTTTCACGACACATTCACCTTGCTGACGGCGATGGACACCAGATTCAAGGATTTGGCAATTTGCTTTACAACGTAGTCATAAAGCGGTTTTCCGTCTTTATATTCTGGTTTTTTGTCAATAAAAAGTACTGTATTTTCGTCTATGGGGCAAGCCGTATCATCCGTGATGATCACCTTGTCGTAGGAAATGAACTGCCCGAACTGCTGAATCTGCGCATTCCCGGCAGCCGGGGAGATATTGGCTTCCATTTTCACCGGGTCTGCGTATTTCACGCTTTTTTCGCCGGTTTCGTATCCGCCAGCGTCTTTCCCAAGCTCTGTCCCTTGGTACAAAAGATACCAGCACGGCCTTTTATTTCGGTTCATGATTTTCATTTCTGCGCCTCACATGGTGGCCGCAAACGGCACGATCTCCCGCATAAGAGAGGGCGGCACGTCGCCGCCCTCATAAGACCTGGAAACGCCATTTTCGCTATGCGCCGTTTCTCCTTCTGCCCCGCGTTTATTGATGAGATATGCGGCGATTTCGATTTGGTTGATCTCATAGCATGCGGGGACAGCAGTAGCATCCGTCCCGAACGGATACGCTCTGCGGAGAATTTTGCTGGCCGCAATATTCAGATACGCAGAGAGAATCGATTCGCTTGTCTCTCCGGTCATGTCTCCCAACATGGCAAGCTTTTCTTCGTCGCGCATCTCATACCCCCAGATCAGCCGGTGACGGCCTTGGTGTTAACGGGATTGCTGGCGTCGTTGGCGATGAACACGCTGCGGCTGTAGGTGGGCTTGGTAAAGGTGGTGGCGATGCCGGTAAACTTGCCGTGATACCACTCGGGGCCATGGTCAAGGCCGATCTGGCCGAACAGCTGATACTTCTCGCCCGCGCCGGTCTTTGCCAGCTGCTCCAGGAAGAAGTTACCCTTGCCGGGCACGGGCTGGAACACGGGGGAGATAACGTCCAGGTTCAGCAGCAGAGCGGTGCCAGCGGGCAGGCACTCGCCAAGGTACAGGTACACCACGCCCAGTGGAGTAACCACGCTGGAGAGGGAAATGCCGTTGATTTCACGCGAAGCGGGAACCACGGTCAGGCCATTCTGAACAGCGTCGGCGTTGATCTGGAACATAGTCACAGCGTCACACCACAGGCAAAGACCATCGGTGGGGGCGTTCTGCCCATGGATCTTCTTCACCATGTCGGCAATTTCCCACAGGCCCAGAGGCTTGCTGGCCATAGCCGTGACGTTGGTGGTGACTGCGGTAACGAGACCACGGGTTTTGTTGATCTTGGTGTCATCGGTGGCCTTGTTGTACACGCCGTTGATAAACGTGTATTCAATGTCGCGGTTGATCTTCTGCATTTTGGCGGCCACCTGGAAGTCCAGTTCGTTAATGGGGTTTGCCTGTTGACCAGCTACGTTCAGGCCAGACAGGGTGCCCATGTTGGACTGCTTGGCATAGGAGATGCCGACAGCTTCATGGAAAATCTGGGTAACGTTCGTTTTCTGCTCCCTGGTCACAATGGACGCGTCGGGTGCGGTCAGGGACGCAGACTCGGAGATGGCGGGCTGTTCTCCGCCGCTGGTGGTGTACTCCTGGCCGGTAACAAACTCTACGTGGTTCGTCACCTTGGCCCGGGAACCGATAATGGAACTCAGGGGGGTCTTGGTATTGCCCTTGTTAAAGAGCATGCCGGAATAGTTCAGCGTTGCAAAGCTGGTAGCAAAAGTATCTGCCATGTCTTAACTCCTTTTATTTGTTATTTGCGGATTCTTCCTGTGCCTTCAGGCGCGTGTAATAAGCGATTTCCGCATAGTTCTTGCTTGCACGCGCCTCTTCGATCTTCTTGTCGTAATCAACTCCAACGGGACCGGCACCGCCGTGCGGCGCGGGAGTGCCCTTGAGGATGTCGGACTTTACCTTCTTGGCATACTCGTCCAGGAACTTCTGCTGGTTCGCAAAAACCTTTGCGGAATCACCAGCCGCCATAGCTTTGGCAGTGTCATCTGCCAGGTCCTCTGCATAGCCCTGCGCCACGAACTTGGCCTTGTACTCAGAGACGGTCTTTGCCGTTCTCAGCTCGTCAAGCTCTTTCTGCATGGCGGCAATGCTATCGGCTTGCTCCTGCTTCTTGCGCTCGTCCTCGGAAAGCATGTCGTTGTACTTTTTTTTCCACTGGGCGGCGTCGGAGTTTGCCTTGGAAATAGCGTTTTTCTGCCGAGAAAGCTCTGCGGCGTTGTCCTCATACTCAAAGCCCTCCAAGGCTTTGAGCTTGTCCTCGGTGGACATATCTGCGTAACCTTCGATTCTGCTGGTGTCGATTTTCATGTTGATACCTCCTGCGTTTTTTCGGCGGTTCCCTCCGCACCGTTTTCCGTTTTTTCCGAGGTTGTCTCCCCGTCGCGTTTTAACGACTTCCCTGTCGATAGTTCCTTTTCTTCTTGCTTTTCGGCATATTCCGTGCTAATTTTGTACGCAAGCTGAGGATCGGAGAACATGCCGCAGTGTGTAAATGCCAGCTGAGGGGCGATTTTCCCGTTGTTCAGCATGGCTACCAAAACACTGGCCTTTTCGCTGATATTTTCGTAATTCCGGCGCGTAAACCGAATTTCCAGGGCGGACATTTTCAAAGAAAGCGCCCGCAAATTGTTGCAGATTTTGATGGCAATTTTTAGAAACTGCTTTTCGGACCGTTTGAACATCTGTTCGGAATCCTTTGCCCGCGCCTCTGCCGACGACCATCCGTCGCGCATAATGACCGCAGACCCGGTGTCACTGGTGGAGGAGCCTCCATTTCGGTTCGGCATGCCGCAGATCGTCAGGACAGTGTCGTACATGTCATCCGTCAATGTTTGGGTCTGCGTCTGGTTCAGCTCCGCCGTCAGGTACCCAACGTCAGCTTTGAGCGTCGCATCAATGTCCTTGAATTTAATAGCGCCTTCTTCCCTCAGATTCTTGTAGTCTTCGGACGAAATGTCCACGTTGTGGAACAGCATCAGCGCCTGGACAAATTGTTCCACGCCGTCCATGCGGTTGGATTGGACGTTGTTGATAGCGTCCAGAAGGGGGAGCACGATTTCAAAAGCACCCAACCGGGCTTCATTGGCGGGGTACTCGATAATGGGGATTCCCAAAATCTGCGGCTCCGCTTTCACATCCCAGGTTTCCGTCACCTCGAAATACGTATCCTCGGAGTAACAGCAGAAAACAACGGTGTTATCCTCTTTTTGCACATACGTCACGCCCAGAATGGGACGGTGACCTAATCCGCTGGAGTACACCACAAAGGTGTTGCGCGGGTCCAGTGTGAAAATCTCAAACGGTGCTTCATCTTCATCCACGTCCGCCATTTTGTCCGGCAGAATCATGCGGTAAGCCGTTCCGCAGATATGAAACCAGTCCGCCAGTTCCTTGTCCTTGGCGGGCTTGTCCTCTGAAAGCGCATAATCGTTGAGCTTGGACACGCCCTCGGCAATACTCTCATCGTCTCCCCGGCTGACGTACTGCACAGGCTCACCCAGCAGATACCCGACCTTGAACGAAACGATCTCGTTTGCCCGGTTCACAACGATTTTGTTGTTGATTTCTGGTCTGACATCTTTTACCCGGCCCAAGATGGGCTGGTCCCCCTTGTAATACCTGTAAAGATACTCAATGTCCGCCCGGTTCATCTGGTGGATGGGCATAGCCCTTTGCAAAACATCCACCACATTTCCCCGGGTGACGTGCTCAACGTCCGTGTAGATAACCTTCCGGCCGAAAAGATTCATTGGCATACCCCCTTAAAATGGCCGCTTGAACACTTCCGCTTTGCCGCCCACGCGCATCCGGATTTCGTTCTCCAGCAGTGATAAAGCATCCGGTGCGTCATCGTGCGGCACTTTTCCGCTCCGGGTATAAGTGGTGACTTCCTTCATGAAATTGAAGTACTGGCTGCCCCGTTTATAGGTGGACGGATGCTTGAACCAGAAGTGTTTCTTGATGTTGTCGGACGCAAATTCAATTCGCGTCTGTTTGTTGGAAATGGTCCTTTTTGTACGTATTCCAACGCTATATCCACGCTGCCGGACGATTTTCGCAACGTCTCTGGCGTAATACATGCCCGCGTTGTTGCTTTCAAACAGCGCGTCCGCAACGCGGTTGTCGATCAGGCACCTGGCGCATTCTGGCTTTGTGATGTCCGGCGGAGAATCATCAAACACCACGTCCACGATATACACTTCATCCCCGTACAGCGCCGCAACGGGAAGTGCGGTGCTGTCGCTTCCGCTTTCTGCGGTGTCGCACACGGCAATAACGGCGTCCGGATCACGGCCTGTGGGGAGTTCAAAGAAATAATTCAGCTCATCCTTGTTAAAAAGCAGCCCCTTTGCTTCAAAGGGCTGCTGCTGGAATTCACTCTCAAATTGTTCCGCGCTCAAAAGCTCCCTCTGTTCGCGGAAATACGCTGTGGTAAACACCTTTTTCCCGTCCCGTTCGTATTCGTAGTTGCTCTCGTCCGTAACGGGGTCAAGTGCCGGTATTTCAATGGCTTTCCACGCCCAGCCGCCTTTTTGCGCTTCCTCTTGGAGGTGGCCGATGGGGTCATACAGGGAATATCGGGTCCCCGTGGCGACAATGGGGGTGCCCTCAATGGCTCTGCCCAGGATATCACCGGATATGATCTCCCACTTATCGTCCAGCCTCTGGCGGTTTTTTGCTTCCTCACGTCCCTCTACGCAGTCATCCAGATATAGGACGTTCGTAGCCTCCGACAAGCCCACTTGTCTTGCGTCAATAGATCGGCACATGACTGTGGGGAAACGGGATTTTGACCGCAGATTCAGTATCTTTGTGTCCGCATTGGTCTGCACCAGCGGAGAATTGGGAAAAACGTCATAGAATAAATATTCATTTGGCGTTTGCAGATACTCCAGGCACCCGGAATAAAAGCTTTTCACCAGGTCGTCCCCCGTCCCTTCCATTAGGGACGACTTGTCCGGTTCCCGCCCAGACAAAAAATTGACGAAATTGATGCCCAACTGGGATTTCCCGGCGCGTTTGGGCATCGACAGCGTCAACAGCCGCAGTTTCCCGTCCAAAACCTCCTGATACGCCGCCACTATAGGCCGCAAATAATGTCGCCTGGGTGCATAGAACTTCTTCTCTGGTTTGCGGTTCATCTCAATGTACAGTAGAAACGTGTCGAAATCGTGCGGTGCGTCAAAGCACATGGCCTTTTTGTACACGTCAAACAAAGAATCCGCCGCATTTGCGCTGCACTTGTGCAGGGCCGCAGAACTCAGTTTTCGCAAATCCTTGCTCAGCTCATGGGCCAGGGTGAAATCATCCGGTTCCAGTTGTCGGCATACGGACAGAAGGTCCATGTACGGCACATGGTCAGACGGGTTCCGCGCAATATGCCGTTTTATGTTTTCTGCCAGTTTCGCGTAGTCCATGCGTCCCTCCTGGGTAAAATAAATCTCACCCCCGGATGTACGAGGGTGAGATTCTATTCAGAATGTGTTATGCGCCTACATACAGCAGCCGGAAGGTCTCGCGGCCCTTGGGCGTCACAAACGTCTGGGTGCCGCTCCATGAGGTCTTGGGGTTCACGCACTCTTTGACCTCAAAAAGCCCGTCATTCTTGTTCTCATAGGGCAGCAGCTTCCCGCGCTTGTCCCGGTAAATGTACTTCCTATCCAGCAGGAACGACACAAACGCCTTGGGCGGTGCGCCCAGCTCCTTTGCCGTCTCCCGGAAGTTCGTCAGTAGGTTCCGGTCCACGATGGTGTCAAAGTAGTCTGCTTTGGGGGCCATGATCTGGTTCTGCACCGTCAGGGTGGAGATACGCGCGTCGCGGTCCTCGATGGTTTTCTGCGCCATCAGCAGTGCCGCCGCCATCAGTTCCTGCGGGGTCATGTTCTCCTGGCCGTTGATATAGCCGCCGTTCTTTCGGATGGAGGGGATGACCTCATGGGTGACCCAGCGCTTGAACTTCTTCGCCGTGGGCAGCTTGGAGCCAAGTACCAAGGAATACAGGCCGCTTTCGTTGATAATGGTCATCTCCTGTGTTCTGCCTACTCTGTCGGTGATGCCCTGTTTTAGGGCGTCATCTCCGTCCACGTGAGTATCAAGCGCGTTGCGCGGCTTCGCGTACCCCAATACTTCCGCAACATCCTTACCGACAAACCACGGTTCGCCATCCTTTTCCAGGGTGCGGATTGTTCCAAACTCCGGGTTGTTGAAAATCATCAGTTCGTTCATGTGATATCTCCTTTCTTCACCGGCTTCATCTCCACCTCGATCTCGAATGAGTTCTCCTGAACTCCCCAGATTTCGTGGACGATGTAGTCCCCGAACGCTTCTACCATTACGTCCGACCATCCGCTTTCCTTCGACTCCATGATCGTGTATCGGGTTCCCTGGATGGCCAGGGCGACACATTCGGCGCTTCTCAAGGCGGCACATGCTTCTCTTACTGTCATGGTGAAAATCCTTTCTTTCTCTTGATTTCCACCGGGAAGAAGGTTATAATAGATTTAACCTCCGTCTCGGCGGTGGTGATTTGAAACAGCCCGGTACTTGCTACAGTTGGCGGGCTGTTTCTATTTTTTTACCTCAGCCTTCACCTTTTGGATACCCATGCGGATAATATCGCTCTTGGTCTTTTGCAGCTTTTCACAGCAGAAGTCCAAATCTTCCACTGTCTGTCTGTCCGCCAAAAACTTCACCTGTGTATTCTTGGGGTTATCTGACTTCGGTCTGCCTGTACGGGGCGACATGCTCATCACCTACTTTCTATGTACATGTTTATTATACTTTGTGTGTACATAGAAAGTCAAGAGGGATTTTCAATTTTTCTAAAATTTTCTGACTGTCCAGATTTGGACAGTCATTTTTGCATAAAAAGAGACGGGTTCCCGAAAGAACTCGTCTCTTTTATTTACTTGGTTATCCTACAAGTTCACAATCGTACCAATACCCCGAGCTTCCACACGTTCCCTCGAGCGTTATCGTGTCTCCAACCTTGATTTGCTTGAGCGCATCTTCTTGGTCTTTTTCAAATTCGGCTATATAAATCACGATCGTTCCGCCAACGTTTGTCTGCATAGTCAGCGTCGCGCCTCCCGTCAGGTTAAGCAAGCCGCTGCTCGAAAGGCCAGCTATCTGCCCTGTAACTTTGTAACGATTGCCCTTATACTTTTCGTCTGCCGCAAGCTCGTTTTCCTTATACGCGCGGTAGACTTCCTCGAACGTAACTACATGTTCGAGCTTCGGGGTCTTCTTAATGTCCTTTTCTCCGCACGACTCGCACTTGTATTCCTCGTACCCTTCGGATTCCTCCGTGGCGGCCACACTGTCCACCAGCACCCACTTGTGTTCACAGGGCTTTTCTTCGCCCGACTGCTTCGGCTCGTCCACCTTGTTCGGCTCCTCAACGGCGGGCTTGCCCGGCTGTTCCGGCGGTGTCTCCCCAGCAGAAAAGATTAGCGCCGCCGCGATGAACGCGCAGAAACAAACTGCGGTGACAATCAAAGGCTTTGCGACTTTACGCCGCTTGACCGCGTTTACAATTGTCCACGCGATTCCGCCCAGGAAGCCCAACATAAATGTCCATGCCAGAAACATCTCGGGATCCTTGTTTTCTATAGACGCAAGCAGAGCCAGAAACTCCATCAACGTGCCCATTACGATGAGTACGATTTGCCAGCCCCTTAGTTTTTTTCGCTTTTTCTCCTCCTCCATTTTCCTTTTCCTCCACATTTATTTTCTCCCGGGTGGCCGGGGGAATTACTTCATCTCGCGCCTACTGTCAGAATCGGCTCGTGCTGGCCCTTGACCCACTCCTTGTTTTTCCCATACCGGTAAAACCCCTCGTAGGTTTTCCGGTTGTTCACGATACTTTGCACCGTGCTGATAACGAACGGCTTTCCGTTCCGGGTAGTATATCCGTCCTTGTTGAGCCTGTCCACGATTCCATTAAGAGTCACGCCGCCGTCCCGAAGCTCAAATACCCGCCGGACAACAGCCGCTTCTTTCTCGTTGATGCAGAGCGCCCCACCACGAACTTCATACCCCATAGGTGCGCGACCGCCAGAATAGCCGCCTCGGGAGGCTTTAACCGCTCTGCCAGCGCTCGTGCGCTTGTTGATATTGTCTCTCTCCATTTCGGCGCACGTCAGGGTGAACGCCTTGAGCATCCCGGCAAATACGCCAAATTGACCAAAGTCCTCGCAGATGCTGATTAGCTCAATGCCTTTGCGCAGCAGTGCGCCCTGGTAGTAAAAGTATATGTTGATGTCTCTGGCCACTCGGTCAGATTTCGCAACTACGACAGCTTCGTAAGGGGGGTTGTTCACGTCTCCGTAAACGATCTCGTCGAACCCGGGGCGGTACTTTGCGCCGCTCTCTCCCTCGTCGGAAAACCAACGCAGGATGTTCATGTCGTTCTTGCGGCAGTATTCCTCTATCTGTTCACGTTGCACGTCCAGCCCAAACTTATCTTCTCCAGTTTGCCCGTCTGTGCTCACGCGGATATATGCAACCACGTTTTTCATACGGCTCTCCTCCTTTGGGGTCAATCCAAAATTGGATTGGCTTCTACGGTTATTGTATCACACAGTAAACGTAAATGTCAAGCCGCCTTTTTGTTTTTCTCTTTTATTTTTTTCGGGCATTTTGGGGCTTACCCGGCCCCGCTCCAGCGCTCTATATCCCCCGCCCCGGTCATGTCGCGCGTGGCATCGTCTCCGCAAATTACGTAAAATCATGATTTTGCTATTGACAATTACGCATAATCTGGTATAATGGTATCCGTACAGCAGAGGAGCGCACCCGCCGCCGGTCAAGCAATGCGGATACGCTCCCTACACCAGACCAGAGGCCCAGCGCGTACAGTGTACCACGCCCGGCCCACCTGGTCAAGAGATAGGCCGATATGGCCGGGAGGTAATACAATGGATTATACAACAGTACTTGCAAAGGCAAAGCAGACACTGGATCAGCGCAAGGACCGCAGCGCATGGGGCCGGGGCGTAACTAAGTACGCCGTGGACATGCTCCAGGAGCTCACGGACTACTACAAGGACGGCTATATCTCCGGCGAAGCTCTGGAAAACTGCACCGCCTGCCAGACTGCGGCCTTGAATGGGGCGCGCAACTGGAGTGAATACAGCTGGGGCGGCTCTGCCCTTGTGTATGATGGGGACATCGCCGCCGCCCTCTGCACCCCCTCAGAACTCAAGCGCACCCGTAACGGGGAGCGCAGACCGAACAGCCAGGAAGAATGGCTTGATGTGCAGGCCAGGGCATTGTATCAGGCTTTCCGCCGGATGTATGGAGCTATCCGGGCCGCCCGGCAGGAGGTGCAGGCATGAGGAAGTACACGCAGAAGCAGCTCTGGGAGCTTGTGCTGCTGGAAGGAGGAGAAAGCGATGGCTGAAACTGAACGCGAACTCAAGCCGTGTCCGTTTTGCGGATGCGACATGAAAATCGAAGCTGTAACGATCGATTATATCAAAACCGCTTTGCTCGTTGGGAATCCTCGTCATAAAGATGGGTGCATGATTGGCGCGATGGCGTCGCCGAGAAGCAAAGACGTTGACAAGCTGGTTAGATTTTGGAATCGGAGGTGCAGCAATGAGCGCTAACGAGATTGCCGCCAAGGTGCAAGAGCTCAGAGAGCTGCGCCGCATGGCCGACGAGCTGGCCGCAGAGATTGACAGCTTGCAAGACTCCATCAAGCAGCACATGGACGCCGCCGGGGTTGATACCCTGGCGGGGCTGGATTACAAGATCACCTACAAGGCCGTCACATCGTCCCGGCTGGACTCTAAGGCCCTCAAGGCCGATCAACCGGAGCTGTACGCCAAGTACACCAAGCAGACCACGGCGCGCCGGTTTTGCCTCGCTTGAGGGGGTGCCGGATTGCTATCTATCTTGTTGCTGACTATATGGCTCCCGCTGGCCGTCCTGGCCGATGTGGTCCGCAAGTCCAAGTAATCAACCATCTGACAGCCCGACGCGGACTCGGCCAAATAACGGCTTGCAAAATCAAAATAATCCTATATAATAAGTCTATATAATTAACTATAGAGGGGTGTATATTATGTCTATTATGTGTCCATGGGATAATTCCGGCAACCTGGTTCCGGGTGTTACTGTCAGATCATGGCTTGAGTATTTGCGTTTTATTGGGCACTCCGGCAACATTACTATTGATCGGGTGTATTATAAGTTTCCGTCCTTGCTGATTTGTCCCCCTGATGATTTGGATTTATCCGCCGCCGTGGTTGCGCTTGATAATGGCTATTATGGCAATCATGGAGTTTTGACAAGATAAGATTAATGTTGACAAGCCGCCCCGGTCCTATCCGGGGCGGTTATTTTTTATGCCTTGCCCGTAGCGGCGTTTTAATGGCGTTTTGCGGGCTTTTGCTGTTGGGCGGTATTGGGATACCACCGCCCAATGCAACACGCTGTGCGCGGCGTTTTGGCGCGATTTGCGGCGGCGTTGTGGTGTAGTGTGTTTGCGCGGTGCGGGGCTGCCCTGCTTTTCCCGTCCTGATCGTGGCGGCGTGGGCGCTTCCGGGGCCGCGATGCTATAGCGCAGGGGGCCTAATCCCGGGCGAGGCAGTGCGTGCCGTCCGGATCAGGGCGCGGAGTGAGTCAAGCGGCTGTGCGCATGCGCCCAATTTGGGAGCTTCGCGCCGAAAGTCGCTGCGAAAGTCGCCCAGTTTTGCGCGAAAGTCGCTGATAGTCGCTAAACCGTGTATAAACCCGGGAAAATCGTTGCCCCTACCCCAAAAGTTGCCGAATAGTCGCTAAGAAAATCATGTTTCATAGTCGCAAGACGCCGCTTCGATGTACTTCTTCTGAAGTTCTTCAGGCGGCGTTTCTGTCCCAAGGGGATTATTCGGCGTGAGAACGACCTCTTGCTTGTCGGTCATGCCGAAAAAGTTCTTTGCGCGGAAAATGTACGTAATCTGCGGAATTTTCCCCTGTGAGACCAGTTTTGCGTCGATTCCGGCCAAAATTTGTTTGGCTTTTTTTATCATGCCAGCCCTCACGGGGCCCAACGATCCCTTTTGCCAGTCCAAAACCGTTTGAGTTACGGCACCGAGAGCGAGGCACATATCCTCCACCGTGGGAATCTGCCCTTCCTCTACACACTGTTGGAAATAGTCGTTAAGCTTATCGGCACATTCCTCATCAGTTTTTACGCATGACCTCTTGAAGTATTGGAATGATTCCCTGACAATTTGTGAAATCTCTTCATTTGTTGCAGTGCACCTGGCCGTAACAGACGCTGATGCCGCGCCCCTGGTGTGTGAGATGGCATTCTCTCCGCGTTCTTGTACGATGATCTTGCGGATAGTTGGCTCAGAAAGCCCGTTCTGCTTCGCCACAGTCGCTATATGCTTGCATGCGTCATAGTCGGCAAGGACTTGCTCTCTCATAGCTTGCGTGATTTTACTTGCCATCTATGTCACCTTCTTCCCGTCTTAACATATTTGGGGTGATTTCAAATAACTCGACACACTCCGGGCATATGACATACGCATCTGCCGGTCGCAAAATCGTTCTCCCGGTCATGTTGTCGCGTTCAACCTTTTTGCACGTATTGAACTCGAATACGCACCCGCACGTTGGGCATTCTGCCCGGGCAAATTTATCTTGGTTCCCGTGCTTAATGATTTTCATAACTTCTCCTGTTTATGTGCCGCGCTCCCACCTCTGCGCTATGTATGGCACAAGTTCACCCGCCCAATTGGGCACTCCTATGTGTTTCTGTATGCCCGCAGAGGGGCTGTGTTATGCAGAGACTCGGGGGGCTCCCGCTTCATCACACCGTCTTTTCGTCCGGTCGGGGCCCCCCGTTGTTGGCAAAGGCGAGTGGAATCGAACCACTATCTTCGGTTTTGGAGACCGCCGCGTTACCATTACACCACGCCCTTTGGAACGGGCGGCTGGAGTCGAACCAGCACATACGGGAGTCAAAGTCCCGGGCCTTACCTTTTGGCTACACCCGCATAAAAACAGACACCCGCGAGATATCCCGTGAGTGTCTGCATGCCGGTAACGCCCTTGCGAGGCCGCTTGCGCGGAGGCACCCATTACCGGCTGTGCCTTAACCTATGGAGGAAAGAAAGAGGAGAAAAATGAAATTTCGGGTTGTGGGCTGACTAGTTCCACTCTCCGATGATACTATTTTACACCACCTGAAACGTGGTTTGGGGCCACATTTTCAATAATTTTTGCGTTTTGCGCAATCAACCACAGGAATTTATCTTTTCGTCGCCGGAATGTGCGTGGGCTTATCCCAGCTGGGGATATCATCTCGATGGGGTACTGTTTCTGACTGTCGCAGTTTCGCATGATCGCCCATACCAGCTTGCGCCGCACGTTCTCATTGGCAATATCCCGGCCCACGTTGTCCATGGCGTATTCCACGGCCCGCATCTTCTTCGTCTCCGGCCAGCTCTCAATGATCGTCAGCCGTTCCGCCTTGCGTTCGGCTATCCTGCTGTTGCCGGGGCTATGGGGCATGCCGGACATGGCGTAGTCTGACGACTCCAGCACTTCTTCGCGGGCCGCATTGTACGCGCGGACCCGGCGGGGATAGCCCCTGACGTAGGCGATACATTCCATGCGGATATCGTAGGGGAGCGAGTATTTGCTGCTCATGTAGCACCTCCTATTCCAGCGCCGTCTCAACGCCGTACTCTTTGAGCATCTGCCGGATATCTGCCCAGGTAACGTACCCTTCCGCCACGCACTGAGCGGCGTGGTTTAGCTCCCCGGCAAGCTGCTGCACATCGTCCATCGGCGCGTCGTGCTTATCGATCAGGACATACAGCATCAGGTCTATGCCCCGGCTCAAGCCCTCCACAATGCCGTTGCTGTAGGCTTTGTCTACGTCGGCCTGTGTGCGGGGGATTCTGCGGGGGTTAGTCTTGGGCATGGGAATCCTCCCTCCGTCTGCCATTCGCGCACCAGAAATCTGGAGACACAGGGCAATCCACGCACGGGCCGTAGGAGCATATCAGATCATCCACTGCGTAGTAGCTGTTCTTGCAATCCTGGCACCGCACCACGACCTCCGCGTCCACGGTGGGGGCAATATATTTCGCTATGTGGATGGCCTCCGTAAACCCCTCTGCTAAAGTGTCAAGGTGCGTTTCCCCTTCCCATATCAGTTTCATCGTTTGTTTATATTCGGCATCTAACAGTTTTGGGAGCGCATCCACATCAATCAGCCGCATCGCTGCCACCTCCGTCCATCTTGGCCCCGCAGTGGGGGCAGAATGGCGGATGATACTGCTTGTTTGGCTCATTACAAGCAGTACAGTACGCCTTGTATTCCGGGCCAGTATCGGGCGCCATCCCAGTGGGCCTCATTTCCCACCGCCCATGCACCACCGGGGCCACATCAGCGGCGGGCAGATTCTCTACGTATTCCAGAACCGACTCAATGCCAAAGATAAAATGCTCGTTCGCGTGCTCCTTGTCGCACCGGTCTTTCCGGATTGGGAACTTCTTTATCGATTCACGCCCGAGGTATTCAGCCATCCTTCCACGCCTCCAGTGCTTTCTCCGCCTCCTCGCGGGTGAGAAATACGGTCTTTCCGACATCACGCGCATCTATAACACCGCAACGCGATGTGTTCAGCATAGTCCGTCCATTAAGTGTGCTTATATCTGTCACAGTAAAACTGTAAACTTGCTCGACCGGGTGACTACAGAATGCCCAAAGCCCGTCGCCTACCTTGCACGGCAGTACCACCAGCCGACCGTCCTTGTCGGCCTTGGCCAGCTCGCGCAGGCGGGCAACGCCCTCCTGCTCCGCATCACGCATTACGATGTACCGTCCTTCCGCGTCTGCTTGCGCAAATTCGGCACAGCGTTCCGGCGTCAGCCCCGTGTCCTCGTAGGCGGCGAGGCGGCTCCACGCCGCTTCTTCCCACTTGCAATTCATGGCGCAGTTTCCGCCAACCCCGAGGCATTCGGGGCCGCGAAAATGTGTGCAGCAGATACCGTTTTCGTGCGATGTTTGCTTGCTATGTTTCGTCAGTCGTTCCATCACTACACCTCCTCCTCAAGCATCTCCTTGATTTTCCCGATGTTCTCCCGGATGATATCCATGGTCACATCGCTCTGGATATTGTGCGCAAACACGGCCTTATCCGTTGCATCGGCGTTGTAATATCCGGTAAAAACGGTCCCATCCGGCGTTTTTCCTGCAATGCACATGCGTTCCGCCCCGATATTCACTACCGTTCTCAGGGAGTTTTCCAGCCATTCGGCCCAGGGCTGGCGTGTGATATCGTTCATTCACTCCACCTCCCGTTTCAGTTCTTCATACAGCTCGCTGAACCGCTTGTTCCACTTCCTCAGTCCGAAGAAACAGTACACGCCCAACACGATCCACAGCCCGCTGGCGAAGTTTTGCAAAATGTTTTCCATCACTCCACCTCCTGCATCCAGAACTCGCGGCGGCAGACGCAACATTGCACTCCGCCACACCCATCTTTCCACCATCCGTTCGGCCCCATAACAGATTTGGGGCAAATCTGCAATACTCCAGATACCACTTGCGCGTTGGGCCACTGCTCCAAGAGCTTATCCTGCCGCGTCTTGCGGGGATGTTCCTTGCTCCACATCTCAACAAGTTCCACCATCTTCTGCATTTGAGTCGTTTCCCCGAATTCGCTCGGGAACTCCGGCGTAAAGCCACAAAATTCGTTTGCTGCGCATGTATTGCAGGGTTCCGTATGCTGGTCACACATCCGCTTGGCTTCTCTCAAAAACTTCACAGCGTCCATATCATTCTCCTTTCTCCAGCATATCAGCCGCCGTTCTCAAATCATCCGGCAGCATAATAGGTACTTCGTAGATATTTGCATCGGCCCATTCTGCATATTCGCGCAGGGTTGCGGCAATCTCTTCACACGATGGTTTCATGGGGGCCTCCTTTCACACCGCCACACAGTCCGTTAGTTGCGCCATGGTCGTGATCTCCGCCCCGCACCACTCCGGGAGGTTTGCCCTGCCACCGCCCGCGAAGTTGTCCACGATGATCTCGTCAATGAGGGATTCTTGGGCGTAGATCATTTTGTTTCCTCCATCATGTCAAAAAGCGAAATGTTCATGTCCTCTTGCTCGTACTCCTTAAGATAGCCCACAGCGTCGCGGAAATACCCGTTGTTCAGCTCGATGGTATACCCGCGCCGCCCAGCCTTCATCGCCTCCAGGGCGACAGTGCCAAGTCCGCCGAAGGGGTCCAGTACCAATTCCCCGGGATTGCTGTAGCGATTGATAAGCCTGTCTACAATATCCAACTGGAGCGGACAAACGTGCATCTGCTGGCGGCGCTGGCTCTGCGTGGTGTTTAAGGTTCGCATCCGGTTGATATCGTCCCATACCTGATCTGTCCAACTCCCAGGCGCTACCACCATAAACGTGGCCGGGAGCTTGTCCTCTGCGTCCAGTGCTTTCGCCATGCGGACATGTTCCGCGTAATCGTACACGGTCCCGCGGCTGTACTTCCGGTATGCCGCCTGAATCTTCCCGGTGTCCATGGCCATGATCTCTTCTTTGGTCATGAGCCGGTCGCCAGACGAGCGCCAGAACCCGTGCGCGTCGATCTGCCACTGTGCCCGGGTGTATTCGTCCTTGCTCTTTACCACCTTTTCGTCTGCGTAAGCCTTGCTGCGGTCCGTAGGCAGCTTTCGGAACAGAAGAATGTATTCCGGGCAGCCCACCCCCATCTTTGAGCCGTCCTTGCACTGCTCCGTCCAGCCCAGCCGGTATGTCTGGTTGTTCTCTCGCACCACGTCCGTCACAACGGTGATCATGCCGATATAGGCAAATCCGTGTTGCATATAGTGCCGGATGCACATAGCGTGGAACGGCTCCATGGTTGGCATGCCCATGCCCGTAGCGTTGCCGAACAGGACCCGGTCCTTTACATGGCAGCAGAACACGCGCCCCGGCTTCAGTACGCGCAAGAGGTTTGGAGTCAGGTAGTCCATCTGCTCAAAGAATCTCCGTGTGTCCTCATTGTGGCCGAAATCGTTGTAACTGGGCGTGTACTCATAGTGGTTGGAAAACGGGATACTGGTCACAATAAGGTCCACGCTGTTTTCCGCCATCTTCGCCGTTTCCTCTACGCAGTCGTTATTCACGGCGATGAAATTCTTTCCCTTGATTTCCACTCTTTCAACTCCTATGCTCCGGCTCATTTTCTCCGTCTGGGCCTCGCCGGAAAGCCCATATTTCTGGACGATCTCCCGCATTCGTGCCTGCATGTCGTTGTGTTGCTTCCACTTCTGCATCAGGACACGGTAGATGGGGTCCTCCGCTTCTGTGTAGATGATGTCGATAATCACCTGTTCCGTTTGCAGGAACCTGTAAATTCGGTGAATTGCCTGAATGAAATCGTTGAACTCATAGTCAATACCGATGAAGATAGCCCGGTGGCAATGTCTCTGGAAATTGCACCCGGAGCCAGATAGGCTCTTTTTCGTTGCAAACAAACGTGTTCGGCCTTCCGAAAAATCAATTACCCGGCGCTCCCGCTCGTCGTAATCCATGCTGCCGTAGATGTCCACGGTTTCCGGCAAGGATTTCTTTATTTCGTGGCGTTCCGCTTCCAGATCGTGCCACAAGATGAAATGTGCCTCCTGGTCGCTGTCTACGATCCCTTTGGCTACGGCGACGCGCCGCTGAATGCTGTCACGCTTTTCCCGCGCGGCCTCCGCCAGGGATGCTGCCGCGTCGTTCATCATCTTGTATTGCCCATCCCGGTCCGTTTCCGTGCCGTAGTCGTCCGGAACGATATGCACCCGGACGTCCAGCGGGGGAAGGTCATACCCGGTATCGTCATATCCTAAATCGGAGGGCTTCCCCACGAACAGCGCCCACGAAGATACCCAGAGCCAGAATTCATCTTCTTTGTGCGGGTACAGGGTAAGGTTGTTTGCTTTGGCGCTGTCGCGCTGGAAAAACCGTGTCAGGGCCTGCCCCGTGTCCATGATCTCCAGGTATCCAGCATAGTGGATAAGCTCCTTGTACCGATTGGGCGACGGTGTGGCCGTGCAGACCAGCTTATATTTCACGCCCCGAAACTTGGGCAGGAAGGTTTGATATGTCTTGCTCCCGAAACTGCGCAGCACGGACGCTTCATCAAGCGCTACGGCCGTGAACTGCGTCGGGTCGATATCGCCGTCACGGACGCGCTCATAGTTTGTCATGACGATCTCAGCATCTGTTACGGCTAAGTCCTGCATTTTGGTGATATATACCGGGGCCGGGTATCCCAAGATGGTTTCCGCGTCCCTGGCAAACTCTTGTCGGACACCCAACGGAAGGACGATCAGCGCCCGTCCGCCGTCGTGCTTTACGGCCTGGTGACAGAACTCTATTTCTTGCACCGTCTTTCCGAGGCCGAAGGATTGGAACAAGGCCCGGTGCCCGCCGCGAAGCGCCCAAATCACAGAATCCCGCTGGTGCGGTTTCAGGTTCGGGTTGATCTCCCCTGGGTCAACGCAAAACCCGCTCTCTTTGGCCAATACGATCTTGGATTTCAGAAATTCCAGATATGTTTCCATCGGCTCACCATTCCACCGTCACCTTGCCGCTCTCCGGCACCGCTACCCGCAGGAACATCGCCAGGTCCGTAAAACTGGTATAGTTAAACTCCATGCGGGCATGCTCCAGGGTCAAACTCTTCCCGGATTCCTGAATCGTAGGTTCTTCAGCGGGCGTCTCTGCGGCAGTCTGCTGTTCGGCGTCCGCCCACTCTGCAACCTTCCGGCCCCACAGTAGCAAATTCCCACCTCCGCGCGCAAACGGTGTCCCGGCGGCTTTTGCGGCGGCTCTTATGGTCGCGCTTGCCGCGCCCATTTCATCCGCCAGCCATTTTGCGGTACCGCCAAAACTCTGCATGTTACGAAAGAACTCGCGTTTCAGGTCCTCCGGCATTTCCTTGAACTCCGGCCACGGCATGGGCCGGGTGATGTTGTAGCTTTTCACTTCTCCATTTTTCTCCCTTCTTTGCTTCGCGGTCAGGTTGTCGCTGGGCAGCGTACACCCGCCGCGCTTTCGGCTGATATGCGCAAACGCGCCTCGCGCAGTGCGCTTTTTCTGCATGCAATCGTAGTCAAAGTCATTCATACCGGCTGATATACACCTCCGTCCGTGGGTTTTCCTTGTCGTACAGCACCCGGCTCCCGTCGTGCGACACGATGATGTTACTGTTGTCATCTTCCAGGACTCTGGTATGTACCAGTACGTCATCGATGGCTTCCAAGAGATTAGTCAGGTCCACGCGCCGGTGAGTCGGCATGTAAAACAGACACTTTACCGTTACCGGCTCCGATATCGGCTTGTCCGAGTGGCAGTACCATGCCGCCGACTCCTGGTATTCTGCAAACTGCTTAGACGGAAGGATCTTCGGCGCACCGTAAGGCCCGCGGATGAGCCTGGGGTGGTTCTTCTTTGTCACCGGTGGCAGGGGAATAACGATCTTTTTCATGTCACCCTCACTTCACTATGCGGCCCGTGTTGGGGAAATAGGCCATTCTCACCATCCCGGTGGGGCCGCGTCGGTTTTTGTCCAGGTATAGCTCCAGCATGTCCGGGTCCCATTCGCCCCGGTCTTCCTTCTCGCACGGGCGGTGCAGCAGTGTCACGGTGTCCGCGTCCTGCTCAATCGCGCCGGATTCGCGGAGGTTGGCCATAGTGGCCCGGAACTCGCCGCCACGGTCTGATGCACCGGCTCTATTCAACTGGCACAGGCACAGTAGCGGGATATCCATCCGCATGGCCAGCAGTTTTGCCGATCGGCTGTTCTTCGTGGTGCTCTCGTAGAGCGTGGCTTTCTTGTTTTCCTGCTCCAACAGGCCGATGTGGTCCAGCACGATCAGCCCCGGTCGTTCTTTGTATGCCAGCGCCGTGACAGCCCGCATGTCCATGCCCGTCCGCCGGTTAAACACGATGGGCAACTCGGACAGCTTGGCGGATGCTTCCGCGTACTTGGCGTATTCTGCCTCTGTCAGTGTGCCGCCGAACATCAGCAGCCGCGAGGATATCCCCGCTATGTTGGCCGTCAGCCTGCTGGTGCAGTCGTCCGGTGACATCTCCAAGGAGATATACAGCACCTTCACGCCGCGTTTTGCCGCATTGAGGGCGATTTGCATAGCCAGGGCAGATTTACCCTTTCCAGGCCGTGCGGCGACGACGTGGAACCCGCCGTTAATAAGGCCGCCGCCCAGCAATCGGTCAAATTCTTGCAAGCCGGTCTTGACGTATGGTGGAGGCCCGCCAGCAAAGCCCTTGTCAACGCGATTTTTAAGGCTCTTCACGGCATCGGAGATTTCCAGGACCCCGGATGCCCCCGCGCCGTCCTGAATCGCCGTGACGGCTTCCTGTGCCGCTCTGAGTGCATCCTGTGGGGATAGCTCCGCTGTTCGTAGTTCCTCACCCAAATCCCTGAGCTTCCGGCCCATAGATGCATCCCGCATTCCAGACACCCACACGTCGATGTTGGCAGTGGTCACGACAACTTCCATGCAGTCCATCATGATCTTGCTGGTCACGTTGTCGTTGCGGCTGGATGCGTCCATCAGCACGGACGGAGCATCCGCAGGGTCCCCGGCTTCATTCCGCCGCTGAATGGCCCGGAACAGCTCTGCGTATTCCGGTACCAGGAAGTCATCCGGGGACAGATCTGCGGCGGCTTCGTAGCATTCTGGCTGTATGAGCAGTGCGCCAATGACGTTTTGCTCCAGGTAGAGAGAGTCCAGCATGCGTCAGTCCTCCTGCGTCCAGCCGCCGGCGTCGAAGTTGTACTTCCAGCGAGGATCCTGCTTTGCGGGCAGCGCGGTCTCTTGCACCTCGTCCTCCCACCGGCCCTGGTTCAGCCATGTGGCCGGATAGGGGATGTACTGGCCGTTATCGCGCTGCCATTGCGCACTGTGCTTCTGGGCCTCGATGGCCTTGAGAACGACGTCCAACGGCGGTTTCGCCTTGTCGAACGCCTTCCGCGCAGCTGCTTTCCCGGTTTTCCTCGGATACGCTTGCCAAAACACGTCGAATGCGCTTGCGCAGTTCGGATTGGATTTGGATTCGGATTCGGATTGGATTAAGGCCGCAGATTGCCGCGACTCGCCGCAGATTGCGGCAACTTGCCGCAGATTGCCGCGACTCGCCGCAGATTGTTGCAAAGCTGTGTTTTCCGGAGGCTCGGGGAACTTCGGCTTGCAATCTCTGATACGCTGATGCTTGACCCACCCGGGGAACAAAAAGTAGGGCCTCCCGTCCACTGTGTAGAGGGACACGCAGCCTTTTGCCGCCAATTCTTGGAGCGCAGCATCGATATCTTTGATGGATAACCTCTCCCGGAACGGGAAAACACGTCCTTTTATGATAGCGGGGCGGGCATCTCCGCGCCCCGCATCATCCGCCTGCGTAATCAATCCAACCCAAAGCCGAAATTCAAAATCCGAAAGAGCTGCGATTTTTTCCGAGTCGCATAAGCTTTCTTTTATGATTCTATTCGGCATGGCGGGCCTCCGTCAGAACGGCAGGTCGCCATCATCTTCGATTTCGTCGAAATCCGGTTCGTTGGTCGCGGGGGTATCCTGGGGCTTACTGTCCCGCTTGGAGTCCGCGAAATACACGTTATCGGCCACCACCTCCACGGACTTGCGGCGATTGCCGTCCTTGTCCTGCCAGTCGCGGACCTGGATACGGCCCTCTACGGCGGCCATCCGTCCCTTGGCGAGGTACTTTGCGGCAAACTCGCCGGTATTGCGCCAAGCAACCACGTCGATGAAATCCGTTTCCTTCTCGCCGCTCTGGGACTTGAAGTCCCGGTCCACGGCCATGGTGAAACTGGTGACGGCGGTGCCGCCCTGGGTGCGGCGCAGTTCAGGGTCCCGGGTCAACCGGCCCATGATGATGACCTTGTTCAGCATTCTGCCACCTCCAGACGCTCCATGTATTTCTCCAGATCCTTGCCCTTGAAATAGATACGAGGATTTCCTCGGGACACATGATATCCCTGGATAACGCAGTCGCGCCGCATGGCGTCCAGCGTATCAACGCTCACGCTCAGCAGTTTGGCCGTCTCATTTCTTGTGTACAACAATTTCTTTTCCATCGTTACCTCCTATAGATATGACTTCCCAAACTCGCGCCGGAAATCGTCCTCTGTCCAGCCCTCGTTCCGCATGATCGTCAGCTGTCCGTATCGGCGCAATCGGCGCATCTGGTCGCCGTTCCGGTGTACGGCGGACTTGCCGTTCCTGTGGCACCTGTCACCGCAAAGCCACACCACAGCACCGTACTCCTCGCTTTTGCTGCGGTATGACCCGCCGAAAATGTGGTGCCGCTCAAGCGGGTCCTGTGCGCCGTTCCTGCCGCAGAGGAAGCATTTTCTATCACTCATCGGCATCGTACTCCGTCCCGTCCGATACAAACTCCGGGCATTCTGTGATTCGGTATGACGGTATTCTTCCGCACAGTAGCGTTGGCACTGCGGTCCAGCCGGGGACTGGCTCAAAACGTTTTGACCAAGAGCACCCGCCGCATGCCTTGGCGCAGCCCCAGCACAGTTGCGGCTTTTCGACCTCCGTGAAGATTGCATCCACGGGCCACCCAGCCTTCCAGCGCTTGCGGATTAAATCCGGGCTGATTCCGGTAATTATGGCCCAGTCACATACGCTCCTCTTCTCGCCGTTCCAGGTCAGGTAGGTCGGCGTAACCCGGTGTTTGATGCACCCGCAAGATTTCTTGTGCCCTCTGCGCAAGTCCGCGCCATTAGAAATTGTCTTGTTGCCGCAGTCACACTGGCACTCCCATTTGGCGTAGCCATTCGGGCTGGTGCCATTGCGACGCACTGCGACGAGCATCCCAAACCTCTGGCCCGTCAGGTCTTTCGATTTACTGCCCATCGTCTCGCCCCCATTCCTGCTTCATCGCCGCCAGCTTCTGGGGCGGCAGATGCTCGATTCCGGCGGACTCGCAGTCCGATACAATCTGGTCGATTAACCGGCTCATTTGCTCTGTATCGTAAGAACTGGAGCCGTACCATACCGTCACGTTCACGCACCCAGGGATCTTGCTGCGGCCTTGCTCGGCCATCCACCCGATACCCTGCGCCGTCCAGCGGCGGATAAAATCATCTGCGGCCCGCTCCACCATGCACAGCACGTCGCTCACGCCGCCGATGGTCTTGATCTCCTCACGGTATATCGCTTCCCGGGGGAGGTTGTAGTGCGCGGCCAGCTTGTCCAGGAGCACCCAGCAGTAGGCGTTTGCGTCGAGGCTCCGGCCCTTGCGCCTGATTTGGGCGACGTGATCTTTATCGGCCTGATACTCGTCGCAGGCGTTCATGGCCACCTGTGGGGACTGCACCCGCAGGCACAGCCACGCCCCATCGCTATCCTGCTGCCAACGGACAGCGGAAACGTCAACATGTATCATGGGCAATCCTCCAATTTGGGCCAGGAGCCAGAAACCAGGCATTTCGCAAGGTGTTTCAGCCGCGGGAGATACTGGGTATCAATCCATTCGGCATCGTAATTCACCCGATGGAAAGAAAGTCGATGCACATCAACGGGGAGGTAGAAGTTGCCCAGCTCGTCCGGCGTAATCCTGTATGCTACGATAATGCATGATTTCCGCTTCCGGAACGTGCCCTTGCTAGCAAACATTTCCACCTGGCATTGCATCCAATAGGGCCTTGTTACTCGGAACGCATCTTTCTGATGCGTTTTCACCTCCGCAATACAGTCCCGCGTTTCGCCGTCGTAGTTTACTCGGAGGCGTAAGCCTCTGCGCCGTATCTGCCGGTCCCTGGTCTTAACGCCAACTGCGTCCAAAATTTTATGCTCATAAGCTGTCCCAGCCCGCATTGCAGGTGTCGAGAATCTATCCCTGCGGATCCCGATTTTTGACGCCCACCAGCGGCGGAACGACTCGGTGCCCCAATTGCCCATTACCATGGCCGTGTCAGACGCGCCTATCCAGCCGCTGCGATCGTGGTTGGAAATCACAGGCGCTCCACCGCTTTCTCCAAGTTTGCCAGCCTGTCAAACCACCCAAGCATGGTTGCAAGCTGCTTGTCGTTGAGATTAAGCCCCGCCAAGACGTCGCGGTGGCTCATGCCGCCCTGCTCTTTCGCCGTCAGCAGCCGTTCCAGACGCTCCTTGATTGCGTAGATGCTGTGGCGGCTCAAATCGTCTGTGCCGTCGTCAGTATCGCCTTCCGCCCAGAGGTCAAATCCCAGGCCGGTGCGCACGGCGACGCCCTTGACAAACGCCCGTGCCAATGCATTATTGATGCGGAGCTGATTCAACGTGTCCTCGTAAACCACAAGAGAACCGTTCAGCAGGGGCATATCGTACGTGAAATTCCAGTCGTCGATGTGAATTTCCACGCGGACAAACCAGCATCCCGTGGTGCGGCCCTTGCTGTTGGTTACGGTGTGCTGGGGCCAGAGGTAGCTCTTTGTTTCGGGGCACTGGCATGGGGAGTACCATACGCTTTCCGCGCCATTGTCGTGCAGCAGTTTTGCGCACTTTGCCCAGCTGAGATAGGGGACTTTGATTGTTCTGCCGCTCTCATCTTTTGCGTCCCTGTTATCACAGTAGGGAAGCACGTCCACCTTAACCAGTTCATTAAACGGCTTAAGTGCCATTACGTTCCCTCCTTTTCTTTAGTCGACGGGGACTTCCGCCCCGACGATCATGCGATCGAGGTCGCACCCCTCAATTATGTCGGCCAGGTATTCGCGTTCAGGTCGGTTGAAATCGCTGACGAACAGCCGGAGAAGCCCTTTGACACGCAGCTTGCACTTGCGGCACACCGGGTCCTGTGCGTTCTTCGCGCCGTGGCAAGACGGGCACTCGTCAGCCGTGTATTCTTCAGATCCACAGTGAGGGCAATAGTATGCGGTGCTGTCTCCGTATTCTTCGGAGTACTCTCGTTTGCGGACGGGTTCCTCAAACCCAGCGCCGCACTCATCACAAATGTACATCATCGGGCCTCCTTTTCCGCCAAACGGCGTTTTTTCTTGTAGTACGCGTTATCCGCAGCAGCCAGGCCTGGGTTTTCCCGCCTGCGGCGTCTTGCGTATGCAGCGCGTTCTTCGCGGTGCGCCTCGTTGTATCTCCGGCACCGTTCGGCGTAATCGCGCTTCCGTTCGCGGTCTTTCCTACGTTCTTCGGCTTTCCCGTCATACCATCCGATGTGCTTGTACGACGCGGAAAAGCACTTTGAACTGCAATAATATGTAGTAGCCGCCTTTTTGCCGTCACGAGGAACTTGGCGAACCCACGGCGTATCGGCTGTCGTGAGGAACGTCTTGCCGCAAGTCCCGCACTCCCGAATAAGCGTCCGGCGGTGCTCTACGATTGACCTCTTGCAGCTCATTTCTTCACCCTCTCTTCCAGAAGGAGCCGTACCCCCTGACACAGCGCATAGATCAAATCGTTCTGCCAGATGTCGCGGTCAATGGCCACCTTGGTCATGCCGGTTTCGATTGCGTCCAAGGCCTCCACCATATCAGAGCGTTTCGCAGGGCGGGCCACCATCTCGCGGTGCGCCTCGTTAGCCTTGATGAGGGCCTGGATGTGTGCGCGCTGGTTGTCGAGGGCATCAGCGGCTGCATGCATTATCGAGCGGATACAACTACCGTCTCCACATGCCCACGGGCATGAGCTACATGCTCCAGTCTCGTCCGCGCACTTCCGCAGCTCGTCCGCAATTTCCTGCGGGGTAAGTCTGTTCATCGCTCGCCCTCCATCCAGTCCAAGAACTTCAGCAGGCCGGAGACGGAGGCCCCAACGCCGATGAAGCAGAAGATCCATACGATAGTCATTACTCCGCCTCCACGATCTCGCCGCGTCTCAGGGTGTACCAGGTATCCGCTCTGATGGTCTCTCCATCAACCCGGGCCAGTTTGGCATCAACGATATCGCCTGAGTCGTCCCGCTCGGAAACCACGATCCAGTTTCCAAGTGTGCCTTTTGCGAGGCTATATTCGCCCCACGCCACTGCAATGCACTGCGTTCCGACGGCTGATGCCAAGCCGTCACATCCGGTGGCGGTAGCAGTGCCCATCACTCCAGACGCGGCGGCGTTGCCACTCAATCCAGACGCGGCGGCGTTGCCACTCAATCCAGACGCGACGGCGTTGCCCCTCGTTCCGGATGCAACGGCGTTGCCATTCGTTCCAGACGCAACGGCGTTGCCCTCCATTCCAGACGCGGCGGCGTTGCCATTCATTCCAGACGCGGCGGCGTTGCCATTCATTCCAGACGCGGCGGCGTTGCCCCTCGTTCCGGATGCGGCGGCGTTGCCCCACCCTCCAGATGCGGCGGCGTTGCCACTCAATCCAGACGCGGCGGCGTTGCCCCTCGTTCCAGATGCGGCGGCGTTGCCCCTCTCGCCAGATGCGGCGGCGTTGCCCCTCTCGCCAGATGCGGCGGCGTTGCCACTCCAGCCAGATGCGGCGGCGTTGCCCCTCGTTCCAGATGCGGCGGCGTTGCCCCTCTCGCCAGATG